>Ga0182030_10009182_pt1 | contig 20291 bp, 12 predicted proteins | sample 812S3MmetaG_FD_121299 | JGI IMG/M metagenome (GOLD analysis project Ga0182030, IMG submission 121299) | Permafrost microbial communities from Stordalen Mire, Sweden - 812S3M metaG (Illumina Assembly) | ecosystem: Environmental > Terrestrial > Soil > Wetlands > Permafrost | place: Sweden... | reverse complement strand
GCGCCGAGTCGCAACTTTTCAAAAACTTTATCGCCGGGGCGGAAAGCCGGTGTCGGAGGTTGATGCTGCTGGCGCTGGCGGTGACGACGCTGGCGGCGTTGCTGGCATCGGTTTTGATGTTGACGGCAGTATGGCGCACGGCACGGGCGGAGTCGCAGCTTCACCAGTTGCAGACGGAGATCATGCAGAGCCAGGACAAGCTGGCGAAGTTGCGCGCCGCGCAATACGTCCCCGTCGGCCAGCCCGTCCGCACTCAGGGCAGAACTTTTATCGAAATCCAAAACGCGGAGTGAATTATGAAAAATACCCAGTCGGAATTAACGCAGATGTTGTTGCGCACATTGGAAGAATTGTTGCGCGATCACGAACAGCAACAGCAGGAACAACAGCAATTTTTCGCGCAGCAGCAGCGGCAATGGGAACAGCAGGTGGCGGACTTGGCCGGGCAGGTGCAGGACTTGCGGCGGCAGTTGGAAGCTTTGTCGGCATCGTTGCAGCCGTTGACCGCGCAGTTGGATTCTGTCAGTGCCCTCTACAATTCCTTGCCCAAATCCTGATTCACGAAATCCAGCGGCGGCAAGCTTCACCGCGTCCCGCCCGGCCAATCATGCCGCCGCCAAGATTCACGCCGCCAGCCATCAAATAGCCTCCCTGTTTTTCATCCCGCTTGTCTCTGGCACCCAGCCAGCGAGTTTTGAGCTCATCCTGATTTCTTGGTGATTTTCTTCAATTTAATCATCCAACCTTTTTTGTCGGCAGTTTTCAACACGGAACAGGAAGCAGGCCCGAAACATTTCGCTATGTCGCGGATAAGTGTGGAGTGTGCGCCTTCGATATAAACTGCGGGCCCTCCCACAATCAAGCGATCTTTATTTTTTGCAAAACCGTTAGTGTCATCACTCAAAAGACGCCCGGATTTATTCCAGGCAACCTTCTTCTGCTTTCTTTTGCCATCCGGGCCGATATATGTGGCTACACGGTTGCCGTAGGTTCCTTCCAACGTAATCACGATCTCATTTTGCCTGGCGTCATTCACGGCCGTAGCACGGTCTTTCGCGCCCCCTGTATAAACGGCTTGAGTGCCGGGTTTCTGTTTTTTGAAGTATTCGGCTAGTTTGTGCCGGGTGGAATACTTGTTCAGCCCCATTTTCATCCGATGAAAGGCGGCGACTTCTAGCGACATCCCCCATGAAATATTCGTATTTACCACGCTTTGAAATGGAATCCGCAAAGTCGCGCAAGCAGCGATGGCTTTGGTGATCAATGGATTTGAATCTTTGTCCAATTCGTAGGCTTTGATTTGATCTTCCCTAAACTTGCCCTTGTTGGCCCTCATCACGTCCGCCAACTCCAAGTAAGCAGCCGCGTGGTTTTTCTCTTGTGCGGTAAGCTCTTGTTGGGTCAGTGTTGCATTATATCGCCTCCAATATGGCTTGTTGATGGCCAATTCTCTTTGCACGGATTCGCGCCAAGTTGCCGGTGCTTTCCCTAACAGCAAACGTTGGACCCTTCTGGTTTTTTCATTGGGTTTGTGTCTTCGCACGTTATTAAACCTTACAAACGTGGCCAAGCGATTTCCATGCTTTCCAGCGAGCTTGGCCGCGACACCCGCCATCCTGATGCCTTCATTTGCGTTGGTGCATTTCCACGGCCCGTCAATCAACACAACCCGGTCTCCCGCCTGCGCTGAATTTATTTTAAAGTGAGATGCCACACCAGCCACTCCAGACACCTTTGTCACGCCCAAGTCCATCTGGCGGAATTTATCCACAGCTTCCTGAGCTACCTTGAGCCGCTTCGACTCGACCAACAATTCATCCACTACCACCGCCTGAAACGGAATGCGGAGAGCTTGGCAGGCCTCAAACGCCTTTTCGACATTGGCGATGGCGGCAAGTATTTCAGCGACCGGTTTGCCATGCCGCTTGGACAATTCCTGCCATAAGATGACGGGGGGTGTGCTGCTATCCGGCACCATTTCATTCTTGGCTAGAAAGGCATCAACCTGCCAGCCGCTGAATTTTGCCCGGTTGGATTTCATGGCTGACGCCAAGGCAAGTTGAGCAGCGGATATGGTTTGTTGCTGGTTTTCCCGCTCTGCTGCCGTGAAATGGTCGGCCAATTTTGACCAATAAGGTTCGTTGCAGCTATTTTCGCTCTTGATGCAGTTTTGCCAGGAATCATTCCTTCGCTCTGGCGGGTAATCAATATGCTGGGTCTCGATAAATGCCATCTGGTTGGCTGATTGCGCATCGGTTTTCATGGTTACTATCTATGTTCGTGGTTAATGTTGAGATTTATTTTTGGGGACAGTTTTGGTCTTGCTCACCATTGCCGACGAGGCCAGCAACTTTTCATTATCTGTTCTGAATTTTTCAAGCGCATTGGTTATTCATGAACTCTTGAGATTATTCTGATTTCTCAGGGATTTTCTTTAATGTGACCTGCCAGCCTTTCTTGTCGTCGGTTTTTGCGAAGGAACAGGAGTCTGGGCTGAGATGCTTTTTGACAGCCCGGCCAAGTGTCTTACGCGCGCCTTCGATATAAACCGCAGCTTCACCTTCTTTCAAGTCATTCACTCTATTGGAAAAGCAAAATGTATCATCATTCATATCGCGCCCGGATTTTTGCCATTCAAGCTTCTTCGCCTTTCTTTTTTCATCCGGTCGGATAAATGTAGCTACACGATTGCCATAAGCTCCTTCCAATGTAATTACTATCCCATTTTGCTTGGCGTCACTTACCGCTGTAACACGGTTTTTCGCGCCCTCGGTATAAACAGCTTGAGCACCCGTTTCCTGGCCTTTGAAGTATTCAGCCAGTTCATGTCGGGTGGAGCACTTTTTCAGCCCCATATCCATTCGATGAAAAGCGGCGACCTCCGGCGACATCCCCCATGAAATATTCGACGTTACCACGCATTGAAATGGAATCTGCAAAGCCGCGCAAGCGGCGATGGCTATGGTGATCAACGGATTTGAGTTTTTGTCCAATTCGTAGGCTTTGATTTGCTCTTCGCTAAACATGCCCTTGTTGATTCTCATTGCTTCTGCCAATTCCATATAGGCAGCTTTATGGTCTTTTTCCTGGGCGGCAAGCCGTTCGGGTGCCAGAGTTAAGTTATATCGCTCCCAATATGGCTTATTGATGGTAAATTCGCCCTTTACGGAGTTGTTCCAACCATCTGGCGCTTTTGGTAACAATGCCCGCAGGGTTTTTTTCGATTTTGCGTTCGGTCTGCCTCTCGGTTTCAAGGTTAGTCGGACAAAGGTGGCCAGACGATTGCCGTGCTTTCCGGCAAGCTCAACCACGGCACCCGCTATTCTAATGCCTTCGCGTGATTTTTTACATTTCCACGGCCCATCCAATAATACGACCTGTGCGCCTGCCTGCGCTTCGTTTTTTTTGAAGTAAGATACCACTCCTGCTACCCCAGACACTTTCGTCACACCAAAGTCCATTTGGCGGAATTTATCTACGGCCTCTTGAGCTGCCTTGAGCAGCTTCGATTCTGCCGGCAATTCATCCGCGACCACAGACTGAAATGGAATCCGAAGGGCTTGGCAGGCGTCAAAGGCTTTTTTGACATTCGCGATGGCGGCAGATATATCAGCAACCGGTTTGCCGTGCTGGGCGGACAATTCTTGACACAAGTTGGCTGGCGGAGTGCTGTCGGACTGAGCTAATTCATTTTTAACCAGAAAAGCGTCAACCTGCCAGCCGCTGAATTTCACCCGGTTGGCTTTCATGCTCGTCTCCAAGGCCACTTGTGCAGCACTAATTTCTTGTTGCTGTTTTTCCCGCTCTGCTGCCGTGAAATGCTCGGCCAATTTCCACCAATAAGGTTCGTTGCAAATGTTTTCACCGTTGACGGAGCTTTGCCAAGGAACATTCCTTCGCTCTGGCGGGTAATCAATATGCGGGGTCTCAATAAATGCCAGATGATTGACTTTTTGCGGATCTGTATTCATGGATGTTTTCTTGCAATCGTGGTTATTGCCTAAATTTTAATCTCCCTCCCCATTTCCGACGAAGCCAGCAGCTTGTCATACTCCGCCCGGAAACTTCGATAGCATTTCTCCGCCCGTTGTTTCCAATCCCGCCCAAGCGCATCCGGGTATGGCTGGCAAAATGTTTTGTCAAGGTGTGTGGCAAACAAGTCTTTCACCTGTGTCTGGACGGCGGCACTTTTGACACCGAGGCACGCCGCCGTCATCCGGCTGACAGTCATCGCGTAGCGTTCCATCGCTTCAAGCTTGCCGTCGTTGCGACGTTTATAGACGGCAGGTTCGACGGTGATTTCGTCGGCATAGGCGACGACTGTATCCGAATCAATCATCACCAGCCGTTTCTCCGGCGTAAAAACATAGTTTGAATCCCGAATGTCCCAAAACGCCGTGCCTGCCGCCCACAGGGGAATGACGATCCGGCCAAATAAATCATCCAGCATTTTCAAAATGTCGGCACGCTCCATTTTCCCGATGATTAAATCTTCCAGCGTTACGCCCTCGATCCATTCTTGAATGAGGAAGTCGTAAGCCACGCCATCGGCGGTCACTTCGTTCCCGGCGTGAAACACTTCCTGGACGTATTCAGTTGGCAGGCCGGGCAAATCTTTTCTTAACTCATTGTGAAACTTGACCAACCGGGGTGATTCCTTGCGCGTGTCCTCGTTGGTCTTGAAAATTTTCAGCGCCATCTTTTTTCCCGGCTTGGAATACTTGTGTTGGATGTCCGGGTTGATGCTGATTACCGTTGCCGCAAATCGTCCGGGCGGATGCGCAACGCCCCAGCAGATTGCGGCGTCCTTCTTGGTGAGTCCCAGAATTTTCACGCCCAGCCCTTCAATGATTTCCTTTTCCGCCGGAATCATTTTCGGCTGGTTGACCTCCATCCAACGGTAACGGTCGTAATAATCGCACCAGTTCAGCTTGAGCTTTGGCGTGATGTTAGTTGGGTCAATGCCTTTCAGTAAAAACGCAATGACCATGCCGTGACCAAAGGAATGTTCTGCGCGCACGCAATCTTCCGGCGTCATGCCCAGCGACGCCCAATCGTAACCGTCCCGGTCAAAAACTTTCAAATCGCATCCCGGCTTACCACCGTTGCTTGCAAACGCTTCCCGCAGCAGCTTGAAGCCGCGAGTTTTAACTACTTGTTCCGCGTAAAGCGTGGCGTAGATATGCTGCCGGGCTTGGACAGAATCCAGAATCTTTCCACCCCAATACCAAAACGCGATCTTAGAACCCTTTGGGAATGGGTGACGGACAAGCATCTTGTTGGTTTTGCCATTGGACTGCTCCTTTTCAAATTCAGGATGGTCATGCCGATAGCATGGATTGTTATAGGCCGCATCCCGCCAGGCAAACCACGCCTCGGTTGGAAACTGTTTTCCATCCGCATCGGTGGTAATGAATCGTTTGCTTACATCTTGAGGCTTGCCGGTTTCATCAATGATTTCCCGATAGACTTTGGAAAACTGCCAAGCAACCTCGATGCTAACTGCCGTCACGGATTCCCATTTGCCACCGCGTTTCTCGCGGTAACAATCCACCGGGCCAATCAGCATCGGTGACAATTCACGAAAAAACGAATCGGTGCTGTCGCTGGTAACATTGGCGTAAAACGGTTCGCTCCCCGTGACGGCCTTGCGCCCGGCACACCAAGTTTCAAAATCCGTCCAATAGCAACGCTCCCCGTCCGGCACCTCCTTTTCATTTTTCCGCCCATAAAGGTGAATTTGCGGATTCGGATTCACCGCCGGGCGGTGCGGATTGACAAAGGCGGCGAAGTTCAATTCCGGTTCCGGCGCGATGGTCTTGTCGGCCGCGGCCTTTTCCAGCAACCGCAGCACTTCTTCTTTGTTGTCCCCGGCGGCGAATGCTTTCAGGATTTCGATCCAACCTAGAAAACCCTTCAAATCAATTTTGATATTTTCAGGTGCCGCTGGCTTGGTTTTCATCGGCGACGGCGCGATTTCCGCCGCCGCTTCCCGAATCAGTGCGGCATTGACCGGCGCATGACCGGCTTTTTTCGCCGCCAATTTAAGCACTTCCAAACGCTTTCCCTTCGGCTTGATCCGCGCCAGTTCGCGTGCCTGAGACTCGCTCTGGGGCAGCAAAATGTCTCCATTTGGAGACATTTGCCCCGCCTTACCACCGGCACTTTGTAGTTTTTGGAGATCGGCAATGACTTCCGCCGCCGCCAGCAGCCGGTAGCCTTGCGCCCGCCCAAAATCGAATTTCTCCCGGCAGTAGTTTTCAAAGGTTCCGTATTCCCGATACAGCTTCGCATCCTTGATTTCTTTGAACGCCAGCACCACTTCCACAAACTGTTTCAGATTGGCTTTGATAACCGCCTCGACCGCCGCCAACCGTGTTATTTCGGTGTCGGCCAGCTTCGCGCCCAGCAGCACCGCGCCACATTCCTGATATTGTTCCCACCGCTCAAATTCGTCTTTTTTGGAAGTATATTGCAGGAAACGCAGCTTGTCGGCGGGAATGACCCGGCTCATGGCAAGGAATGTTTGCTCCGCGTATTTCTGCCATTCGTCTTTGTCCGCCGCAACCTTGTCCACCAAGTTCGCCTCGTCATGCCGACCGGCTTGGCGAAGTGCCCGGCTGGTTGCGGCCAACGAATCACCGCGAGCATTCAACACCTCGGCCCAGACATGTTCGCACTTCCCCAGGTTTATATTCCCGGCGATTTGCTCGGCAAAGCAACGATAGGCCGACTCATCTTTCTGCGGCAGTATGGGGCAAATCATCCCGTAAGTCCGATAGCCGTTGTCTTGCAGCCAGCGCAGCGTTTCCAGACGCTTGCCCACTGGCGAGGTCATTTTCTCAATGACCCCTGACACGCCAGAATCCAGCGTGCCAGTGGAAAGTCCGTAGATCACCCGTTGCTTGTATTCCGCTGGAATCCGTTTCGCAACCTCCCGGAGCAGCGAGCTTTTGGACAGCAGGCGGATTTGCCAGTGGGTCAATTTCAAGATTTCCAGGCAGATTGCCACCGTGACCTTTACCTGCCCCATGTTTCCAGCCACATCCACCAATGGCGAAGCGAAGATGACTCGTTTGTCCGACGAATCATCAAAGCGGGGCGTTTTCAAATCACCGCCCACGGTCAGGTGCTCACGCGCCCTGACTGGCGCATCGGCAATCTCGACAATGAAATCATGGGCTTTCAATTCGCCGCCCTCTTTGATTGCGGCGATGCGCTTATTTCGCGCCAGCGTTGCTGGCACATAACAATAAGCGCAGGAAAACGCACACGCATGACCGGCAGTGAAAGTCAGACCATCGCAAAGTTTTTTATGCCCAAAGGCGGGATTGGATTTGATGACCTGCTGGCTGTGGATCAGAAAACACGGTTTGTCTTTGACGTGCCCATTTTCCTCGATTTTCAGCGTGGCAAAATTTTCCTCACCATCCTCATTTTCTCCATTTTCGGCAACCAAACCGTTGATTGGTCGAGCACTCCCGTTATTGCGACGCCGGAAACCGTCCTGCAATTTGTTGTTTTGCCGGGAAGACGCCGACAACTTGGGCGGTTTAATTTTTTTCATTTTGGCAGCGGATATACACTAACCAGCTGAAAACCAAGCATTTTTAATGCCGCTTGACATCCTTGGATCACCGGCTTGATTTCTTGCAGTTTTGTTAACCGGCGGCTTGGTTCTGCCTGCCTTTAAGACAGCCCATTTCATTTTTTCAGGACGATTCATTTCAAATTCAACAACCAACCCCGTTGTCAAAAGACAAAAGAGGCGAAAAAATCGTTTGCATTAGGTTCGGGGCTTTTGGGAACATGGTGACGTTGGCAAAATATATTTGAAACGACCATAAAAACATTTTTGTAGCTTTTGGCTACGGGGCTGACTCGAAACCGCGAATTTCCAATGCCTCCCAGAAACCAAGCCGCCGCTCGGCGCGGCTTGGCGCATTTTCTGGGAAGGCGCTTCGCGGTGCCTGAGTCAGAGTGCGTTGAGTCCGCGCCCTTTACTTTTAGTCTGAAGACGGTTCTAAAATCAAAGGTTAAAGCAAATCCATGAAAATCGAACGAACCATGTTTCAGTTTTGCCGGCTGTGTGCGGTGTTTTCTGCAGGGTTTGCAGCAGAGGCGCAGCCGGTCATAACGCAACAGCCGATCAATCAGACGGTTATTGTGGGCAGCAATGCCACGTTTAACGTCGCAGTTTCCGGCACCGGGCCATTCACCTATCAATGGCAACTTAACGGTGCTAACTTACCAACGAGAATTATCACGACGGTAGCCGGGAATGGAACAAATGGTTATACAGGTGATGGTGGAGCAGCACCGAAAGCCGAGATCTCTTCGCCTAACGGAGTAGCTGTAGATGGCCGCGGAAATCTGTTTATTGCAGATTATGGCAATGCTCGCATCCGAAAAATAAGCACGAATGGAACTATTACAACAGCAGCAGGAAATGGTGGCAATTATTATACTGCTGGTGGAATAGGTGCCCCTAACGCAGTAGCCGTCGATGGCAGCGGCAATATGATTATTGCAAATGCAAACGATAATTACGTCATTAAAGTTAGCACGAATGGTATCATCACGACTGTAGCTGGAATTGGCACTTATGGTCATACAGGTGATGGTGGACCAGCAACCGGTGCCGCGCTTTATGAGCCTTACGGAGTAGCCGTCGATGGCAGCGGAAATGTGTTCATTGCGGATTATTACAACTGTCGCATCCGCAAAGTGGATACAAACGGGATTATCACGACAATTGCAGGGAAAAGTATTTATGGCGGTTATTCTGGTGATGGCGGAGCAGCGACTAATGCCAATATTACATTGCCCCACGGAGTGGCCGTAGATGGTAGTGGGAATGTGTTTATTGCTGACTCAGGTAACAGTCGCGTCCGCAAGATTGATACGAATGGAATTATCACGACCGTAGCGGGCAATGGCACGAGTGGTTTTACAGGTGATGGCGGAGCAGCCACCAGTGCCGAACTAGGTTCGGTTTACGGAGTAGCCGTAGATAGTGGCGGGAATGTGTTAATTGCAGATTATGGCGAAGCTCGCATTCGCAAAGTTGACGCGAATGGCATCATCACTACCGTTGTCGGTAATGGCATTTGGGGATATTCAGGTGATGGCAGATCAGCTACTAATGCCGAACTCAAATATCCTTACGGAGTAGCTGTAGATGGGGGTGGCAATGTGTTCATTGCAGATATTGGCGATAATCGCATTCGCAAAGTGTTTGATTTTATTTCCACCAACCAATCATTGGTATTAAATTCAGTTTCAACTAATAATATTGGAAATTATTCAGTCATTATTTCTAGCTCGTCTGGGAGTGTAACGAGCAGCGTAGTGAGCCTGACTTTTATTCCAGACATTATTACTCAACAACCGCAGAATCAGTTGATTGCCTTGGGCGGCACAGCCAATTTTAGTGTAGGCGTTGCGAACGCATCTGCAATTTATACATCAGACGCTTACCAATGGTATAGCTCGACAATTGGCCTTATAACTGCTGGAGCCACATCGCAAATATTAAGTGGATTTGTATATGGCACCATTATTACTAATTACGGTTTTGGCTACAGCACGGCACCACGGGTTCAGTTTATAGGTGGCGGTGGCAGTGGGGCAGGCGGAACAACAATAATTAGCAATGGGCAAGTAACAGCCATCACCATAACTAATGCCGGTTCTGGTTACAGCATGCCTCCAAATGTGGTTATTGATCCACCTGGATTGCTGGTCAACCAAACAAATGCAACAATTACTCTGTCCTCCATCACCACCAATAATGCGTGCGGCTATTATGTTGTTATTACAAATTATTTTGGATCCATTACAAGCAGCGTGGCATTTTTAACAATCCTTCCACCTCCGGTTATTACCCAGCAGCCATCAAATCAAATGGGTTTTGTTGGCGGTAATGTCTACTTTACCATCTCTGCTTCCAACATGAGTTCATTCACCTATCAATGGCGGTTAAACGGAACAAATCTGCCAAACCCGTCAAGCGGAATTATAATTACAACAGTAGCTGGGAATGGTATCAATGGCTATTCTGGTGATGGAGGATACGCCCCTAGTGCCGAGCTTAACTCTCCACGCGGTGTTGCTATAGATAGTAACGGAAATCTATTTATTGCAGATTATTTAAACAACTGTATTCGTGAAGTATCAACGAATCAGATCATCACGACAGTTGCCGGAAATGGCACAAGTGGTTATACTGGTGATGGCGGATATGCGACTAATGCAGAATTGCAAACGCCATTAGATGTTGCCATAGATGGATATGGTAATATGTTCATTGCCGATTACAATTGCAACATTCGCAAAGTTTCTAGGAGCGGCACAATTACGACAATAGCCGGGAATGGCATCCAGGGCTATTCTGGTGATGGAGGAGCTGCGACCAATGCTAGGATTGATATTCCATTCGGTATAGCTGTTGATGTTAAAGGCAATCTGTTTATTGCGGATTGTCAGAATAACCGCATACGCGAAGTATTTACAAATGGCATAATTACGACAGTTGCCGGGAATGGCACGAATGGCTATTCGGGTGATGGAGGATTAGCTACTAATGCCATGCTATATTATCCTAAAGATGTATCCGTAGATTCCAGTGGCAATGTGTTCATTGCTGATTCAGGTAACGGTCGCATTCGCAAAGTTGACACGAATGGGATTATCACGACGATAGTGACTAATAGCACGAGTGGTATAGCTGTAGATGGCAACGGCAATCTGTTTATTGTTGCAAGTAGTTCCATCCTGAAGATGTCGACGAATGGGGTAATCACAACAATCGCCGGGAATGGCACAAATGGTTATACTGGTGATGGAGGATATGCAACTAACGCTGAAATTAAATCTCCATACGGAGTTGCCGTAGATAGCATAGGCAGTGTGTTTATTTCTGGTTGGCAAGATCACCGAATCCGCAAGGTTTTTGATTTTACAACAAATCCATCGTTGGTGTTGAATACTATTTCAACTAGCAATGCTGGAAACTATTCAGTTGTCATTTCTGGCTCGTCTGGAAGTGTAACGAGCAGCGTGGCGAATTTGAGTATTATTTACATCACTAACCAACCTTTGAGTTGCACAAATCAGCCTAGTTCGACTGTCGCATTTACGGTGGGTGCCAGCGTCTCCCCATCTGCCTACCAGTGGTTCAAGGGGGCATTGCCGATTTCTGGTGCGACATCAGCTTCACTTACGCTGACTAATGTTCAATATTCAGATATTGCAAATTATACTGTTGTTTTGACGTATTCGGTTGGCAACATGACAAGTGCTCCCCCTGCATCACTCACCGTGACAGGCCCGCCTATCATCACCCAGCAGCCTCAAAATCAAACTACGCTGTCGAATGCTAATTTCAATGTTACCGCCACTGGTATGTCTCCCTTTCGCTATCAATGGTGGATGACTGGCGGCCAGCAAAGCAACGCCGCAGCGGTGCCGGTGGTCATAAACGGCTTTGTTCTTGCTGCCAATATAACCAGCGGCGGCGCGGGTTATTTGGCAATCCCCGCAGTGCAGGTTGTCGGCGGCAGCGGCAGCGGAGCTGCTGGAAATGCCGTCGTCAGCAATCGCATGGTGACAGCTATTACTATGACCAATGCCGGTTCTGGATATACCGCGCCGCCCACCATCCAGATTGCCGCGCCAACGGCTATTGCTTTAACGGGTAAAACAGGAAGTGTTTTATTTTTGCCAACATTGAGCAGCACCAATTCGGGAAATTATTATGTGGTGGTAACGAATAACTACGGCAGCGTGACGAGCATCTTAGCCAGCCTCACCGTCGCATTGCCGGGATACAATCAAATTTCCAGCCAGCTTTTGAGTAATGGCAAAATGAGTTTATCGTTTATCGGCCTTCCCGGTGGAAATTACGCTTTAGATTTTTCGTTTAGTCTGTCCCCGGCCAACTGGATTCCACAGGTAACAAATATGTCTGACGGAAATGGAAACTTGGTGTTCACCAATACGGTAGGTTCATCTACGAATGGATTCTTTCGCATTCGGTCTGTCCCGTGAGTGCGAGTTGTATAAACCAAAAGTCTTCACAATCCCGGATAATTCGGAGCCGAGGGTTTTGCTGTCACGCCTCACCAAAGCTTCATTGTAAGGTATCTCTTTAGCGACAATTAAGGCTCCCTATCCTTATGAACAAAGATTGTCGTTGTTGTCCATTGCTCGTTATGTCCAAGCAAAATGAATTTGAGAAAAGGAACACTAGATTTTGACTTGAATTGGAGACCCACATGAAACAATCGGTCTTTGGAAGACAAGTGTTCAATTCTCTCGATAGTCAATACCTCACCTGGATATAGGCATCGGTTTGATTGGAATAATTCAATTGGATCACGCCAAAATTCAGGATCTTCACCAGCATGGACACTATCGGATGCAAAAGGAACCCACTCAGTCAGTCTCTTTTTCCCTGCCGGGTATTCGAGAATTTGAAGTTTAACGCTCTTTCGCGTCACTCTCACTTGGGACTTGTTCTCAACTTCAATGTGCAAAATAATCCTCTCGGCATCAATCCATTTGGCTTGCAATCGTAATTGCAAAGCCGGAGAAAATTTACACCTTACAAAGACGATGATCGCCCAACTTCCAAGCAGACCGATAACGCTCAATAATACTGGATTGGTTAGCCAAGACATAAGATTCATGTGCCACCGAAGATGTCGCCGTCAGCAAGCAAAATCAAGATTTCAATGTAAATTGGCGCGGAGTTGAATAAATTTGAACTTTGCGGGCCAAGCTTTTGGCCCCGATTTGACATCTCAGCCACCAATCACGATCCATGTGTGGTTACGGCTGGCAGACTGTGACCTTTCCGCTGCCGCTTTGCTCTGCTGAAAATCACAGACTGCCAGCCGCTAAATAGGCCTGACTCCGTCCGGTTCAGACCGCTTCACTTCACTTCTCTGCGCGTGACCACGCGACCCTTGCCCGCCTGCTCGCGCTCCGCTTCGTTCCGTTCCGCAATCTGAATCCGTCAGAGACAGGCTTTTCCCCGCAGTGTGAGCGCAAACTGGCATGGCAAATTGCTTTTGCATTTGCCCCGCCAGCCCGCCCTCACACTGTCCCGATTTTTGTCTGACATCCGCCGGTTTGCTTTCCGCTGCGCTGCACGCAAACCGGCGGAAGTCAGAGCCGACCAGATTTGAGCCTTCGGCGACTCTGCGAGGCTAGAGAATTTTGGTTGGGTTTTTGACATGGCGCGTTTTTTTAAGGAGGGACGCCGCCGATGTCTCACCGTAGTGCGCTTGCTGCTACGCCATCTTTTTCAGGGGGGTAATTTCCGCCCTCGCGGGGCGTTTTATTTCCAGCGACGAAGGGCATGGGTCACGCCAGCGACCCGGCTATCAGGTAACGCCGAAGCTTTCGCTGTCATGCCCCATGCACGCAGGAAATAAACCGAAGTGTGTTCAAAAAATGGCTCCGCCGGAGGTGAAGCAAGCGACATACGGCGAGACACGGACGGCGAACATCAAAAAAAAGCTTATGCAAAACAAATTACAGATTGAAGCAGCGACTCCAGCAAACGCCGGCCAGCAATCATCATCCAGAACGGAACGGGTTTCTGTCAAACACAACGCCAACCGCGAGTTGCCGACGCAAAAGGTTTTGGATTTGTTGAAGGCGCAACTGCCCCGGCAATACGAATTGGCCGAGGTGGTAGGCAAATGGGTTTGGCTGGAATTTCCCGCCGCCAGCCATCGCGCCGCCGCGAATACCCTCTGGCGTTTGGGTTTCCATTGGAATCAACGCCGTTGCGTCTGGCAACACCCGTGCGGCGCATTTGCCCCCTACGCCGCGCACCCCACCGACCCGCGCACCAAATACGGCAGCCGCTTTGCCGCTGACATCAACCCCGCTTGAGGAGGATTTATGATTCTCACTTCACAGATGAAATTCAACTTGGGGCGTTTAGTCATCACGCCCGCCGCGCTGGAATCCATCCCGGCAGACGACATTTGCAATTCGATTAACCGCCATGTGTGCGGCGATTGGGGCGACCTCGACACCGACGACCGCAGCGAAAACGAACTGGCCTTGCGCATTGGTTCCCGCTTGCTGTCCGTTTATCACACCGCCACCGGCACCAAGTTTTATGTGCTGACCGAGGCTTGCCGCACGGTCACGACGATTCTTTTGCCCGCTGATTATTAGCCGCCGGAGTTCGTTCCTTGCGGCCACCCGCAAGGGGCGACCTCTGCCGACCATCGGCAGAAAATCCCGCCGGAGATTGTCCGGCAGTTTGAGAAAGTTAAAAAATATGTTCACATTCACTGGTAGCTCACGCGGTCACGACCGCTTCCGCAGTTCGGGCAATTTGCAACCGCTCACCAACGAGCAGTTGCAGGGTGTCGCACCGTCCATTTTCGCCCAAAACGCCATGCCCGGCGTAAGCGAAAATTATTCGTTCCTACCGACCATCCACGCCGTTGACGGTTTGCGCAATGCAGGCTGGCAGCCGGTTTGGGTTTCAGAGCAGACCGTCCGGCTGGAAACCCGGAAAGGTTTTCAAAAGCACATGATTCGGTTTCAACGCGGCGACCTCATCGGCAGCGCCGCCGAGTTTTGCCCGGAGGTTTGTCTGGTGAACTCGCACGACCGCAGCAGCGCCTATCAGTTGCACGCCGGAATTTTCCGCATGATTTGCGGCAATGGGTTGATTGTGGCGGACACGACGTTTGAGCGCGTCAGCATCCGGCACACCGGGTTTGAACCATCATTGGTGGTGGATGCCAGCTTGAAAGTTTTGGATTCGTTGCCGCAGTTGACGGACGCGGTGGAGAGTTTTCGCGCCCGCCGGTTGACGCCCGCCGAGTCAAAAGCTTTTGCCGAAGGCGCAATTTTGTTGCGCTACGATGATTTGCAGGTTGCCCCCGTCAGCCCAGATAAACTCTTGGAAGCCCGCCGCACCGAGGATTCCGGCAGTGACCTTTGGACGACGTTTAACCGCGTGCAGGAAAATCTGATCCGAGGTGGTTTGAAGGATTACACCCGCCGCAAGACGGACGGAAAACGCCACCCGCGCACCCGCGCCGTGGCTGGCCTTGATGAAAACGTCCGATTGAACAAGGCACTTTGGCACTTGGCCGAGGCGTTAAAATCGCAGGCGTTGCCCAATTGACGGGGTGCCGCGCACCGAGGTTGAAGCCCGCCAGGGTTTCAGCCTCTTTTGCTTTGCAGTGGGGCGGCGACTTCCGCCCCACACCCCACCCGCCAGAGGCGTTGCCTCTGGACTCATCATCCGTTGCACTCGGCTTGAACGCTACGCGCCCTTTCCGATGCCGGAAAGGAAAGTGTGGTAAGATATTTTGTCCCCAAGAAATCGAGATGAAATAAATAATTTGATCTCGTAATTTTAGCTGACTGTGGTAACTTCGCATCAACGTGCAACGGCGGGAAATGCCGTTGGCAGTTGCATCAATTTGCATCAGCGTTCAGTCATCGCCGTGCTTTTTGATGCGGGAATGTCGAGATCGGAAAGTTCGGAATGCAGTGTTAGTGAGCAATTTAACGAATTATGAAAAATTACAGCCATGATTCGATTCCCTTCGCCCGCTCCATTCTCAAAATCGTCAGTCAAATCAAGGGGTTGTGACGGCTTTTGGCAGAAAACTTTTACGCATGGGAAACCTACTAACAGCCGAACGCTCACCTCGCCAGATTCATCACCGCCAGCACCGCCGCCGTCGCCGCCAAAATCAAGCCGCTCGGCATGAACTTTTTCGTCTTGGCCAGCCGCACCGCGAACACCATCAGCAGCACGACCAGCGTGAGATTTGCCAACAACAACGCGAAGCCCGGCTGGAATACCCCGCGCAGCGTCGTCAGGATCAGCAGCGCGGCGAACACCGCCGACGTGATGAGCGACACCTTGCTCTTGGCCTTGAGAAAACCGATCAACCCGCCGACGAGCAGCAGCACGATATAAACCCAGAGGACTTTGACGTCGAAATTGTTCATGCGCGCAGGCTGCCTCAATTTCCCGACACGTCCAAGCTTAGAATTTCACCCGGCTCGCACTCCGCCGTCACCTCGAACGGACGGCAGCACACCTCGCAATCCGTCGTGAACCGCTGGTTCGGCACGCTCGTGTCAATGGCCACCTCGGACGCCTGCCCGCAAAACGGACATTGGATTCGGGCGTATTCTTCCATGCGCAAACTCTAACCGCAGAAGCTGGAAACGCAACGGGACTGTTTTCCGATTTGCCCTTCGCGCCGAATTCAGAGATATTACGCATCCGTTTTTACGGCATTTATGAAACCCCAAGTCGAAATCTACGACACGACCCTGCGCGACGGCTCGCAGGGCGAAGGCATCAATTTCTCGGTCGCGGACAAACTCCGCATCGCCGAGAAGCTCGATTCTTTTGGGGTGCATTACATTGAAGGCGGCTGGCCGGGCAGCAATCCCAAGGACATTGAGTTTTTCGCGCAGGCCAAAAAGAAAAAATTCAAGAACGCGAAGCTCGCCGCGTTCGGTTCGACGCGCAAAAAAAATACGCCGGTCGAACAGGACGACCAGGTGCGCCTGCTCATCGAAGCCGGCACGCCCGTGGTCACGATCTACGGCAAAACTTCCATGCTGCATGTGAAGGAAGTCTTGCGCTGCACGCCAGAGGAAAATCTGGCGATGATCGGCGACACGGTGAAATTTCTGAAAGACCACGGCAAGTTTGTCATCTACGACGCGGAACACGGATTTGACGGCTACAAGCTCGATCCTGAATATGCCTTGGCCACCTGGCAGGCAGCGGAAAAGGCGGGCGCGGATTTTGTGGTGTTGTGCGACACCAACGGCGGCTGTCTGCCGCAGGAAATCGCCGTCATCACGAAAGTCGCGTTGGGCAAATTGAATTGCAAAGTCGGCATCCACACGCACGACGACATCGGCTTGGGCGTCGCGAACGCGCTCGCTGCGCTTGAAGCCGGCGCGGTTCACGTTCAAGGCACCATCAACGGTTACGGCGAACGCACGGGCAATTGCAATCTCACGAGCGTGATTCCGTGCGTCGCGTTGAAGATGAAAAAAACCTGCGTGCCGACAAATTCGCTGGCGAAGTTGAAAGAGCTTTCCGCGTTCGTGGATGAAGTCGCCAATCTGCGCCACAATCCGCGGCTGCCGTGGGTTGGCTCATCAGCGTTCGCACACAAGGGCGGCGCGCATGTCAATGCCGTGCAGAAACTGGCGTCGAGCTACGAGCACATCAATCCCGAACTTGTCGGCAACGAGCGCAACATTCTCATCAGCGACCTCGCCGGCCGCAGCAACATCGTCATCAAGGCGCAGGAACTCGGATTCAAAATCACGAACGAGACGCCGGAATTGAAGGCAATCCTGAATCGCGTCAAGGAACTGGAGCACGAGGGCTACGAATACGAAGCCGCCGAAGCCTCAATGGCGCTGATCATCCGCGGCATCCTTGATCGCAATCCCGCGCTGAAGTTCGACGTGGAAAAATATCACGTCTCCATGCGCCGCGACGCCAAGCAGTCGGTTTGCGAGGCGACCGTGCGCGTGCGTGTCGGTAAAAAAATTTATGATGAAGTGGCCGAAGGCGACGGACCGGTGAACGCGCTGGATTCCGCCTTGCGCGCAGCGCTGGCGAAATCATTCCCGAAGCTCAAAAAGGTGGGGCTCACGGATTACAAGGTGCGCATCCTCGATGGCGTGGCCGGCACGGCGGCGAAGACGCGCGTGCTCATCGAGTCCAGCGACGGCCAGCGCGAATGGGGCACCGTCGGCGTGAGCGAAAACATCATCGAAGCCAGCCTGCAGGCGCTCGTGGACTCGATGGAATATGCCTTGTTAAAGAAATAAATTTTGCCACCGAGTCACCGAGACACAGAGTGAAAACAATTTGGAAAAATATTTCTCTGTGCCTCTGCGTCTCTGTGGCTTTCAAGTATGTCTGAAATTTCTAAAGCTTACGAACCGCAGTCCGTGGAGGACAAGTGGTATCAATTCTGGCTCGACGGAAAGTTTTTCGTCGCCAACGAACATTCCGCCAAGCCGGCGTATTCCATTGTCATTCCGCCGCCGAACGTCACCGGCGTGCTCACGCTCGGCCATGTGCTGAACAACACCATTCAGGATATTCTGTGTCGCAAGGCGCGCATGGACGGCAAGGAAGTTCTCTGGCTGCCCGGCACCGATCACGCCGGCATCGCCACGCAGACGGTCGTCGAGCGCACGTTGAAAAAGGCCGGCGAGATCAAGCATCGCGACGATCTGGGCCGCGAAAAATTTCTCGAACGCGTCTGGGAATGGAAGGAAAAACATGGCGGCATTATCATCCAGCAGTTGAAGAAGCTCGGTGCGTCGTGCGACTGGACGCGCGAACGTTTTACGATGGACCCGGAATATTCGCGCTGCGTGCAGCGCGTGTTTGTGGACCTCTACAAAAAAGGTCTCATCTATCGCGGCAAGCGCATGGTGAACTGGTGTCCCGCGTCGCTCACGGCGTTGTCCGACGAGGAAGTAACGATGAAAGAACAGCGCGGCTTCATGTATTACTTCAAGGTGGAAGTGGCTGAAGCACCGGGAACTTTTTTGACGATTGCCACGACACGACCGGAAACGATCCCCGGCGACACCGCCGTGGCGGTGAATCCGAAAGACCCGCGTTACGCGCATCTCATCGGCAAGCACATCGTACGTCCGCTGCCGGCGGAATTGCCGCGTGAGCAGAAACTCATTCCGATCATCGGCGACGAGCATGTGGATTTTGAGTTCGGCACCGGCGTTTTGAAAGTGACGCCCGCGCACGACAAGGCGGACTTTGAAATCGGCGCGCGGCACAAGCTCGCGCAGATCGAGGTGATTGACGCGAAGGGTCACATGAACGACGCGGCGGGCGCGGACTTGCGCGGCCTCGACCGTTTCAAGGCGCGCAAAGTGGCCGTGGAAAAACTCACGGAGCTTGGTTCGCTGGAAAAGGAAGAACCATATACCAACAACGTCGGTTACAGCGAAAGAGCGGATGTGCCGATCGAGCCGCGTTTGAGCGAGCAGTGGTTTTTGAAATATCCGAGCGTGGAAAAAGCGCGCAGTTGCGTGGCGCAGGAAGACCGGAGCGCGGAGCATTGCTCCGCGCGAACGGATGTCGGGAACTCGCGGAGCGATGCTCCGCGCTCCGACAAGATGCAGTTCCATCCGCAGCGGTGGGCGAAAGTTTACGACCACTGGATGGGCGGCTTGCAGGATTGGTGCGTCAGCCGCCAGCTTTGGTGGGGACACCGGATTCCGGTGTGGTATTTCGTTTGGAACGGTCCGATAGCAACGGAAGCGAGTGACTCACAGAATGTCCGTTTAGATTTGCCTTATCTTTCAAAAGAACAGAATCAGCACATTGCTGCACAAGTCATCCGTCCTGGTGATAAGAGCGGAGAAATTTTTGTAGGAATTGCTGTGCAGCCGGGTCATCCCGAAATTGAACAATTGATTGAAAAGAATGGTGGTCAACAAGACCCCGACGTGCTCGACACCTGGTTCAGCTCGTGGCTGTGGCCGTTTGCGACGATGGGCTGGCCGGAGCAGACCGACACGTTGAAGAAATTTTATCCGACCACCGACCTCGTCACGGGGCCGGACATCATTTTCTTCTGGGTCGCGCGCATGATCATGGCCGGCTACGAATACATGGGCGACCCGAAGTTCGGGCTGCCCGATGCGATGCCGTTCCAGAATGTTTATTTCACCGGCATCATCCGCGACAAGCAGGGGCGCAAGATGTCCAAGAGCCTCGGCAATTCGCCCGACCCGCTCGACCTCATCGCGAAGTTCGGCGCGGATGCCCTGCGCTTCGGCGTGATGCGCGCCGCGCCGCTCGGCCAGGATATTTTGTTCGATGAACAGAACGTCGAGCTGGGCCGCAACTTCTGCAACAAGCTCTGGAACGCCTGCCGCTTCCGGCAGATGCAGGGCGGCGAAGTGCAGGGCGAAATCAATCCGGCGCTGTTGTCGAGCGATGACAAATGGATTCTGCTCAAGCTGGACGCGGCCATCCGCGAAGTGACCATCGCGCTGAACGAATACAAATTCAGCGACGCGACGGCGGCGCTCTACCGCTTTTTCTGGAGCGAGTATTGCGACTGGTATGTGGAGGCAAGCAAGGCGGTGTTCTTTGGCGAGGACGCGGCGCGCAAGGCGAACACGCTGGCGGTGATTGATTTTGTGCTGTCGCACACGGTGCGGATGTTTCATCCGTTCCTGCCGTTCATCACGGAGGAATTATGGCACGGCAT
>Ga0182030_10009181_pt1 | contig 20294 bp, 14 predicted proteins | sample 812S3MmetaG_FD_121299 | JGI IMG/M metagenome (GOLD analysis project Ga0182030, IMG submission 121299) | Permafrost microbial communities from Stordalen Mire, Sweden - 812S3M metaG (Illumina Assembly) | ecosystem: Environmental > Terrestrial > Soil > Wetlands > Permafrost | place: Sweden... | reverse complement strand
GCCGCGATTTGATTGGCCCGCCCGTTGAGGCTCCCGTAGCTGAGACTCGTCCCCTCCATCGTCAAAGCCATCGCCCCGGGCTGAAGATAGACATGGGCTTCAAACCGGGCGGTTAATAGGGAATCACCTTGGGGGCAACCCCATAAATCCCTGGTAGCAGTCAAGGCGTTGCGTGTCATGGCGAATGGTTCTTTCCTCTCACAAATGGATAATGATCCATGCCTTGGCGACTGGCCAATCCAATTCTTCACGGATAGGGAAAATTCGGTTTTCCCGTTGGCTTGGGGGCGCTTGATCCGGTGATAGATACGGGCGTTGTCAACCGGGTAAGTCGGGGTATAATAACCCCTTTCATGAGTTTCATTCCCCGCATCAACAAGGTCTACAAGAGCATGACCTTCACCAATGAAGAGATTCGCCGTTACGGACGCCATCTCATCATGCCGGAAGTTACGCTCGAAGGGCAACAGAAGCTGAAGGCCGCGCGGGTGATCGTCATTGGCACCGGCGGATTGGGTGCGCCGATCCTGGCTTATCTCGCGGCGGCGGGCGTGGGGCACATCGGCGTGGTCGATTTCGACACGGTCGATCTCTCCAACCTGCACCGGCAGATCATCCACAAGACGGGCAACGTGGGTAAAGCCAAGACGCTTTCCGCGGTGGAGATGATGAAGGACATAAATCCGAGCATCGACATCAAGACGTATGAGACATCGATACGCTCGGACAACGCGCTCGAATTGCTCAAGGATTATGACATCGTGATCGATGGGACTGATAATTTTCCGACGCGCTACCTGGTCAACGACGCCTGCGCGCTGCTCGACAAACCAAACGTCTACGGATCGATCTTCCGCTTCGAGGGCCAGGCGACCGTCTTTTGGGCGTCGCGCGGGCCGTGCTATCGCTGCCTCTATCCCGAACCGCCGGAGCCGGGCACGGTGCCGAGTTGCGCCGAAGGCGGCGTGCTGGGCGTGCTGCCGGGCGTGGTGGGGACGATCCAGGCGACGGAGGCGGTGAAGCTGATCATCGGCCAGGGCGATCCGCTGATCGGGCGGCTGCTCCTGTTCGACGCGCTGAAGATGAAGTTTCGTGAACTGAAGCTGCGCAAGGACCCGAAATGCCCGCTTTGCGGGACGAACAAGACGGTCACCGAGCTGATTGATTACGCGTTTTTCTGCGGAGTGACCCCGGCGCAACAACAAAAATCAGTGCATGTGGAGGAAGTCGACGTGGAGGAGGTCGACGCGGCGATCAAGTCAGGGAAAATCCCAACCGAGATCGACCTGCTCGACATCCGCGAACCGTTCGAGGCGCAGATCGCACAGATTCCGCATTCGCGCCTGATTTCGCTGGCGGAATTCAGCAAGCGGATGCATGAACTCGATAGCGCGCGGGAAATTTGGCTTTATTGTAAGGATGGCGCGCGCAGCGGGAAGGCGTGGAAATTGCTTTACGATGCCGGATTCAGGAAAATCAAAAATGTCGCAGGTGGAATCGATGCGTGGAGCGAAGATATTGACCCCGAAACGCCGAGGTATTGAGAATGTAGCGGCGGTCTACGACCGTCGCTTTTTCGATTTGGACAGGAACCGGGCGACCTCCTGCTCGCGCGAAATGGCTTCGCGCGAACCCGGACAACAAGTTGTCCGGGCCACCCGGGAAATCCCTACCATGGCCAAACCCGACACTCAGGTGCTTCCCGACATCGACGTTGAGGAAAAGCTGAAGGAGGCTTTTTCGCGCGGCTGGTCGGTCATTGTCTGGAACGATCCGGTGAATCTCATGGATTATGTCGTTTATGTTTTCAAGTCGGTGCTGAAAATGAACGAGAAGGATGCGTCCCGGCACATGTGGGAGGTCCACCAAAAGGGCAAGAGCGTGGTGGCGCGGGAGACGCGGGAAAAATCGGAACTGATCGTTCACCGCTTGCGCGGCTTCGGATTGAACGCCACTTTGGAGCAGGCATGACTTGCGAACAAATTGATCCCGGCCAATGGCGCCTGAGCTTTACCGGGCCGGAAGCTGGTTTTCTCATCAATGTCCTGGCGCGGCTGGGGAAGAGTTATCATGAGAACGTCGCGCAAATGCCTCCCGCCCTGCGCGCCTACTGGCAGGGAACGATTACCCGCAATGGAGGAGCGGAAGACCTGACTGAGTCGCAGGAGGTCCTGGCCGAAGCTCGGGCCGAATTGCGCACCGACCGGCTGGCGCTGGTTGAAAACTGGCTGCGGGAATTTGAACTCGCCGAGGAACGCGATCCGTGGAAGGTGGAGATTTCCAGCGCCGAGCGGGACGAATTTATCGCCATGCTCAATGATCGGCGGATGCTCGTGGCCTTGGAACTCGGGATCACCGAGGAAGAAATGGAGGCCGACCCGGGGCAGATTTCCAACGAGGCCCGGCGCACGGGCATTTTGGAAATTGATGTGCTGGGTCACCTCATTCTGGTTATGCTTGGGCCGCAGATTTACCGGCCATGATTACCTTTGACTCCAAAAAATACGACGGTTTTATCTTCGATTGCGACGGGACGCTGGCAGACACAATGCCGCTCCATTACCGGGCCTGGAGCGAGACGCTGGCCTTGAAATTGGGAAGGCTCTCCGAATTTACCGAGTCGATGTTCTATCGCCTCGGCGGAATGCCCGCGCGACAGATCGTGGCGCGGCTCAACGATGATTTCGGTTACAACCTGCCGGTGGACGAAACGGCCCGCGAGAAGGAAGCGCGCTTTTTGGAACTGCTGCCCGGTATCGGTCCGATCCAGGAAGTTGTCGACGTGTTGGACCGGCTCGGTCCGGAGGCGAAAACCGCAGTCGCATCGGGCGGCCTGACTCCCATCGTCCGGGAAACCCTGCTGTTTTTAGGCCTTCCCGTAGGGCCGAAGGAAAAGATCAAGTTCCTGGTCGGCTCCGATCAGGTCAAGCTGGGCAAGCCGCACCCGGAACTTTTTTTACATGCGGCGGAATTACTCGGCGTCGAACCGAAACGTTGCCTCGTTTTCGAAGACGGGGAGCCGGGCTTCCTCGCCGCGAAAGCCGCCGGGATGGACTACATCGACGTGCGTCCCTTCCGTGCAACAGGGCTTCATGAGGCGGCGAGGTATTAGTTTTTACAGGTTAGGGAGTTTATGCGCGAATACTTAAGGCGGAGTCTGGATTTTACCTTGATTCTTTTCGCGAATCTTTCAGTTTCAGCTTATAATTTAATAGAAATTATTAATGAAAACTATTCAAATTTTATGTGGTGCGATAATAATGTGGAGCGCAATATTTGTGAGTGGAGAGGCCCAAACTCTCTATTATAATTCGGGAAATAATATAACCGGATTTACGATGGAATATGGGAGTTTGAGTTATTCAAGTAATGGGACGGATATCATTGGTGCAACCGGAGGTGGCTATGTGAATTTGCCTGTGACATTAAGTGGTGACTTCCAAATGAGTTTTGATGTCTATGGGAATTCGAATGATGTCGATTCTGATATCCTTTTTGTAAGCTCTGGTACAGATGCAGGCATTCAAATTCGCAATTGTCCTCAGAATACAGATACGCCCAATCTGTATCTCGAGGGTGGCAGCCACTTTGCGGATTATAATGGCTTTTACTGGGATCATACAACTTTGGCGACGGCAGCATCTACCAATTTTCCCCTTCAAACCTGGACTCATATCACCCTTACGAAGAAGGGCAATACGCTCACCGATAACGTTGGGGGTCAGATACTCATCACTGATCTGACAAGTTTGAATTTGTCGTCACACCTAGATGTGGGCTTGGGTTATTACGCTACCACAAATCTGGGCGGAGTCGGCCAAATTGAGTATCGCAATATACTTATTACCGCCATTCCTGAACCTTCCACTTATATGTTAATGGGACTCGGAATAGGCACCCTGGCAATCATGCGGAGGTTTCGCATTCCGAAGCGCTAACCACATTCCAGCGCAGGCCTCTACTCCGCACAAAAGCTCCGTCAAAAATCAGATCGGCACCTGGGGCAGATTCCAGATTTCGCGGGCGTATTCGTGAATCGTGCGGTCGCTGGAGAACTTGTCCATGCGCGCGGTGTTAAGGATCGCCATCCGCGCCCAGCGCGCCTTGTCGCGATAAGCCGCGTCGATCTTTTCGTGCGCGTCGCTGTAGGCACGGAAATCAGGCAGGCAGAGAAAGGGATCGCCACCTTCGAGAAAACTGCGCTTGAGCGGTGCCAGCACGCCAGGTTCATCGGGAGTGAAGAAGTTCGAGCCGACCCAATCGACCACCGCCCGCAATTCCTCGTCGGCCTGATAGTAGTCGTAGGGGTGATAGCCCTTGGCCCAGAGCGCCTCGACCTGGTCCACGGTCATTCCAAAGATGAAGATGTTGTCGGGGCCGACTTCCTCGAGGATTTCGACATTGGCGCCGTCGAGCGTCCCGATGGTCAATGCGCCGTTAAGCGCGAGCTTCATGTTGCCGGTGCCGGAGGCTTCTTTTCCCGCGGTGGAAATCTGTTCAGAGATGTCGGCCGCCGGGATGATTCGCGAGGCGAGCGAGACGCGGTAATTGGGCAGGAAGACGACCTTGAGCTTGTCGCCTACGCGCGGGTCGCTGTTGATTTTCGCGCCGACCGCATTGATCGCCTTGATGATGCACTTGGCGAGGTCGTAGCCGGGGGCGGCCTTGGCGGCGAAAATGAAGACGCGGGGTTGCACGTCGAGCTTTGGATTTTGCAGGATGCGGCGATAAAGCGCGAGGATGTGGAGGAGATTGAGATGCTGGCGCTTGTATTCGTGGAGGCGCTTGACCTGCACGTCGAAGAGGGCCGAGGGATCAACCGTGACGCCGCATTCCTTAAGGATGATTTTGGCCAGGTCGACCTTGTTGGCATGTTTCACGGCCATGTAATCGTTTTGGAATGCGGGATCGTCCGCCCATTGTTCCAGTTTGCGAAGCTCGTGCTGGTTCTTCACCCAGTCATGACCGATCTTTGAGTCGATCAGCTTGGAGAGGCGCGAGTTGGAGGCCAGCAACCAACGGCGGGGCGTGATTCCGTTGGTTTTGTTGTTGAATTTGCCGGGATAGAAAGCGTCGAATTCGGCAAAGAGATGCTTCTTGAGCAGTTCGGTATGAAGGGCCGCGACACCGTTGACGGAATGGCTGCCCACGACGGCGAGATGGGCCATGCGAATCATCTGCACGCCGCCTTCTTCAATGAGCGACATGACCTGCTTTTTATGCGCGTCGCCCGGATATCTGGCCTCGACCGTTTCCAGCAGCCTCTTGTTGATCTCAAAGATCAGTTGCAAATGACGGGGGAGCACCTTCTGAAAGAGCGGGACGCTCCATTTTTCGAGCGCTTCCGGCAGGAGCGTGTGGTTGGTATAGGCGAACGTCTTGGTGATGATGTCCCAGGCATCGTCCCAGGAAAATTCGTTTTCATCATGAAGTATTCTCAGGAGTTCCACCACGGCTACCGCGGGATGGGTGTCGTTGAGTTGCATCGCCACCTTTGTGGGGAGATCGCTCAAAGAAGAATGCGACCGCATGAAGCGGCGAATAATATCGCGCAGGGAACACGAAACAAAAAAGTATTGCTGGATCAGGCGCAGCTCCTTGCCCGCCTCGGTCTTGTCGTTCGGGTAAAGGACCTTGGAAACCGTCTCGCTGTGCATCTTGGCGGCCAGCGCCTCGCTGTAACCGCCGCGATTGAACGCCTCCAGATTGATCTTCTCCGCGGGACGCGATTCCCACAGGCGCAGGAAATTCACCGTGTTGGTGCCGTAGCCGGGGATCGGGATATCGTAAGGGACACCGACGATCGTCTTGGTGTCCACCCAGCGCGGGACGTAGTTACCCTTGTCGTCAAAAATATTTTCCACCCGGCCGAATAATCGGACCTCCTGCGTATATTCAGGCCGCACAATTTCCCACGGCGTGCCGAATCTCATCCAGTCGTCCGGCAGTTCAATCTGATGGCCGTTGCTGAACTCCTGGCGGAAAAGACCGAATTCATAGTGGATGCCGTAGCCAACCGCTGGATAGTCAAGCGTGGCCAGCGAATCGAGGAAACAGGCCGCAAGACGTCCCAGACCGCCATTGCCCAGCCCCATGTCGTACTCCTCTCCGCGCAATTCATTCAAGTCCAGGCCCAACTCCTTGAGCGCGGCCTCGGTCTGGTCATGAATACCGGCATTGTAGAGGCCGTTGGAGAAAAGTCGGCCCATGAGGAATTCCAGCGAAAGATAATAGACCCGGCGGACGTCCTGCTGATTGTGCACCGTCTGAGTGGCGATCATCCGTTCAATGATCCGCTCCTGCACCGCCTTCGCCGTCGACAGCCACCAGTCCCGCCTGGTGGCCGAGGGGACATCGTGGGCCAGGCTGAATTTTAATTGGTGAAGGATTGAATCCTTCATCGATTGGGCCGAATTCTCGAAAAAACTGTGAAACTTGGGATTGGTTGTCATGAGGCTGGTTAGGGGGTGGATGGACTGAAACAAATGGCCGGTAAAAGAGGTGGAGTCGAGCTTAAGTTGAGACCAAGACGAAAGCATGACATTTTAAGCAGGAAGTCTGCCAGCGATCTTGCTTGCCCGGGATACGTTTACGGAACGGGAATCTGCGGAGCAGGAGAGTGGCAAAAGGAATTGTCATGACCTATTTATCGCACAAAACGCGCGTGGCGTTACCTCTGCATTCTTTATCTCGTCTCGACGGCTTAAAATCTTTGTTTCTCCTCTGAAATTTTTTCATTCAGCCGGATATCTTTGGTTGTCCCAAAAATCTTGTTTCAGCTTGATAGACGGCGCGGCACCGTTTTGCCTTCTCAGGAAAAGACTTGAACCCTAACCGTGGCTTGGTTAACTTTCCTTCCTTGCCAACATGCGGGTGTAACTCAGTTGGTAGAGTGCAACCTTGCCAAGGTTGATGTCGCGAGTTCGAGTCTCGTCACCCGCTCCATCTCCCTATCATTTAGGGAGATGGCTAGGATGGTAGGCCCCAAAAAGAGGCTTACTAACAACAAAACTAACAACAAATTTGCTGAAGTTCGGGGTTGTTTTGGCGTGTTTACGGACAACCTTGACCATCGCGATCCGCACCGGGGCAATTCAGCAGTGGAAGCGCGATGGTCTTCCACTCGTAGACGGAAAGTTACCCAAAGACGAAGCCTGGGCGTGGAGAAAGGCGTATCTTGTGAAGCCTCCTAAATGAACTCTACGGCAAAGTCACGCAAGGACGTTCGCCATCCTGACTACTTCGGCTGAAGGTGACTTGGCATGGATTGCTCATAAAAAAAACCGGAGCGCAAGCGATTGTACACCCTTGTATATGCGTGAGTCCCCCTCCGGGCTTCAGATTTTGGCGAGTCGAGCGAGGAACCCATTTCGCACGGAGACATGAAGGGTACTGGGAAAGTCGGAGGGAAGCTGCTCTTCAACGGTCTTCATCGCCTTGTCTGTATCCCGTGAGACTTCCTCCAGCGCAGCCTTCGCCACTGCTCCCGGTAAGTCGGCACGTTCAGCGGTTTGGATGAAATGCCGCCCTTCAATTCGGTCATAATCGTAATGGCGACTATCGCCGACGGACATGGCCATTTTCATCTGCTTTCGCTCAATCTGACGGGCATCAAGGCTCGGCTGCACGGTAAGAACGTCGTAAAGCGGGGTCATGTGGAAGCGCCCGCGCGGTCCCAAGAAGATACTGAAATTCTTCGCATGGCCGTCAGTCGCTCCAATCAACCAGAAAAGAATCTGTGCCTTTAAAAATGCCTTTTGGTCTAAAGCGGGTGTATCGCCTGCTTGTAGAAGCTTTAGGATATCGACCATGCCCGGACCACCCTCGTTTTGATATTTTCTGCTGGGCGGAACCGAGAGCGCCTGGCAGCAATCCTCTTGGGGAAGACGCAGCAGCCGTCCGTCGCTCGTCCATTTACGGTCAAAGCGTTCGACGATCAGGGCCTTTGTCTTACCAAAAATCCCGATTTTAGCTTTGTTTACCCTCAGGCCAAAGGCCGCCATAAGTTTCAGGCAGTAATATTCATTCTCAATGCTGTTTGAAAGGTCGATGCCGTTTGGCAAGGCACCCATTTTAGTCTTAAAGATATGGGTCGTCGGTGTCGTCCCGTGAGGCTTTAACCATTTTCCTTCGTGGAGCAGTAAGGCCGTCTTTTCCTGGGCTCCGGCCACCGAAATGCGAAACGCCTGATCCCGATCAAGACCTAACGGGGCTTGGACGAGATTGTTTAAAAGTTTCTCGATGTCCTCATCGCTGACAATTTCGCCCTCAATGCGTGCCGTATCGTAAACGGTAGCATCATCCTCGGTAATGAATTGCAGCGCCCCCACGCAATCCCGCCCAATCTGCGCCAAGAGACTGTAGGCATCCGTTCCGTCCGCGCCGACTTTTTCTGCAATACGTCGCCGGAGTACATCCGAGTCCGGCAACAGATTTTCAAAAACCGCTGCTACTGGCGTTCCCCGGTAAGCGTCTTTCCGCAAGGGGAGGGAAAGCGAAATGGGGAAGGCGTGATCTCGTGCGAGCCAACTCTCGTCATACCGAAACTCGATCACGCCCCCAAGCTCCCTCACAAGATATCCTACGTGACGGTTATTGAGGAGGACGTGCAACCGTGTATGGTGACTTTTGCGGGCCATCAGAGATAGCTTTCTAAATCCTTGTTCCAATCCTTGGAACGCGGAGCAACCTGAAATTCCAAATCCAAGGCGGCAAGAACGGCCAATAGGGTTCCGATTCTGACGGCGGGGTTACCCGTCTCAATCAAAGAAATAGTTCCTTGGCGGAATCCCACCTTCTCGCCAAGTTGCTTTTGGCTAAGGGCGTTTTGCTTACGACAACTACGGATAAGATTACCGATCTGCTTGGGATCACGGGCTACGTCTCTCATTGTCCAAATATACGCTAAGTCGTATAAGTTGTAAATATACATTTTGGCGTATAAACAAAAGTTATACGCTAGGTCGTATAAAATTATTTTATCGCGTCTAGCGTATAATTTAAAGCCAGAGCGAAATTATGCCTCTCGCTTAGCGGCGCAAACTCACCCCGGACTTGCATGAAGTGCCATCTGGAGGTATCAGTCCTTTGTGAGATATTATACTTCTGTACAACCATCGCCGCCGCGACGGTTCCCCCTTGTGTCGGCCCAGATCGAGGCGGGCTTTCCCAGTCCAGCGGATGACCACCTGGAGGGCGAACTGGACCTGAACGAACTGCTCATCCAAAACGGCCCAGCGACCTTCTTCGTGCGGGCACGAGGCGACAGCATGGATGGTGACAAAAAAGCTACCATCCAAGATGGCGACCTGCTTGTTGTGGACAAGTCGAGAACGCCTAAAACGGGTGACGTGGTGATTGCTTGTCTGGATGGGGCATTCACGGTGAAGCGGCTTCGCTGCACGGCTGATGGCGTTTGGCTTTTGCCTGAAAACAAAAGTTTTCCCGAGATTCACATCGAGGATGGTCAGGAATTATCCATCTGGGGTGTGGTGACGGCCAGAATTTCTCAGTTTCATTAGGAGCCGTCATGTTTGCGCTGGTTGATGCCAACTCGTTCTACTGCTCGTGTGAGCGTGTTTTTAATCCATCCCTGCGGGACAAGCCAGTGGTGGTTCTCTCAAACAATGACGGCATTATCATTGCCCTGACGCCGGAGGCGAAGGCGTTAGGCATCAAAATGGGCGACCCTTTTTTTGAGATGCGGGAGGCACTCGAAAAAAATCACGTCCATGTCTTCTCCTCGAACTACGCCCTCTACGGCGACATGAGCAGGAGAGTCATGCAGGTCATTTCCCGGTTTGCCCCTGCATTTGAAATTTATTCCATCGACGAATGCTTTCTCCAAGTGGACGGCACCACTGACCTCGCAACCTTTGGGCGAGCTGTACGAAAGGCTGTGCTACAGGAAACAGGCATCCCGTGTGGCGTTGGCATTGGTGCCACCAAGACATTGGCCAAGATCGCCAACCGTGCAGCAAAGAAGTCAGGTGGGGTAATGGTCGTGACCGAGCCTGAGTCGGTGTTGCAGGATTTGCCCTTGGATGGCATCTGGGGCATTGCAGGCCGCTTGGGGAAGCGTCTGGAGGCACTGGGCCTCAAGACGGCACTCGATCTCGCCCACGCTGACAGGCGCATCATCCGGGCGAAGTTTGGGGTTGTGGTGGAACGTATTGTTTTGGAGTTGAATGGCATTTCCTGTCTCGCCTTGGAAGAGGTCAGCCCAGACAAAAAGAATATCTGCTGCTCTCGTTCTTTCGGCCATCCCATCGAGTCCATCGACGAGCTGGCGGAAGCTGTTGCGTGTTTTGCCAGCCGAGGTGGGGAAAAATTACGTCGTCAAAAACTCGCTGCTTCTGCTGTCCACACTTTCATTTTGACGAACGTGCATCGCCAAGATCGTCCGCAATATTCAGCCTCAGCTTTTGCTCCATTCGACCGCTTTGGCGATGTCGTCGTTCGAGATCTGTTCGGAACGTTTCCGGCGATTGACCGAGGTGTAATAGCTTCAACGAGGCGTGATATGTTGTAGCTCTCAAACGCAGAGACAGCCACGATCCACTTGGGTTGGAGTCCGAAGGTGTCGCTGAGAGAAACTATCTTCTTTTCAATTGATTTCTGCTGGGTTGGACCTGGTAAGTTATTCTTGGAGTCCCACTCTTTGAGGGGATTGAATTTGTCCACCTGATTTAAGACAATAAAGGCTGGTTTTTCTGAGGCGATGAAATTGCGCACAGAGGTTTTCCAAAAGTGCAGGTCAATGGTAAGGGCTCGGTCATCACCCTTGACGACCCAAAGTAGCAGATCAACTTCTGGCAGGAGGGAAGCATATAGCTCTGAATATTCCTGGTCCTTGGCTTCGCTCTCGCCAACACCGGGCACGTCGGTAAGAATGATCGTTATGTCAGGGAACTGGAGCTCATAATTCTTTTGTTTGCGTGTGCATGCTTCCGTTTCGCTAACATCGGCCAGGCGCTCACCGAAAATAGCGTTGCAGAGTTCTGATTTCCCGGAGCCCGTTTTTCCGAGTATCGCAACTAGGGGCTTGTAATCCTTAATTGATTTAATCTTTTGAGCGATGCTCTGAGCCTGTTCACGGGAAATTGGAAGGTTCTTCTTACTAAACCATTCCCGCAAACTGCGAATGCTCTCTTCTATTCCTCCTAGGAAGGCGGGAATGATTTCTGAGCCTATGTCCTTCTGAAGAATATTTTTTCCGGGTTTAGGTTTGGGATTTTCCATAAGAGTTGTAGTAAAGGGCTAGCGAGAGAAATGTCAGCTATAGGTGGCGTGCAGCGCACTGGCTAGAAGGTCATTAACTCTGCTCCTCGGTGCCGGACGCTCGGCTCGCATCTCTGGGCTACCAGAACGCATCGTGAATGCAAGGAAAAGCCGCAGATATGCGGCATACTTGAAATGTAATTCCCCTCAAAATGAGGGCCGTGACAGTAATACGACGCTTTGGGCAAAACGTACAAAAGCTTCGCGTGAGCAGCGATTTGACCCAAAATCGGCTGGCTGACCTCGCCTCGATAGATCGCAGTTTTCTACAGCGGATAGAAGCGGGAAAGTCCAATCCAAGTACGGAGGTCTTGTTGCGCCTTAAACGTGCGCTCAAGTGTACCTGGGCGCAAATATTTGAAGGGCTGGACTGAATCCACGATGGTCCGAAGCCGGGCAGAAATGCCCATCGGTTCGATGATAAGAAGATTATTTCTTCGCCAGAACGTAAGGACTACCACGCTTATTCGTCTTAGTGACATGCCCGCTCTTTTTTAAATGGAAGAGCGTCTGATTCACGCTGGTTACTTTCAATCCGCTCAGCTTGGCGATTTCAAGCGCCTTGCCCTTTTGGTTCTTCCGCAGAAAGGCGAGCACAGCCTCCTTGACCTTGCCACGAGGCTTGCGTTTGCCCGCTTTGTCGGCGGTCTTGGAACCTCCACCCATGCTGAGACCCAGATGGTCATGCAACGCCTTCAACATCTCGTATTCGGCTTCCACCGTTTTCGTGTAGGCCCGTAAGGCAGCGATGTTGATGTAATCTTTCAGAGATTTGGGGAATGGGGCCATAAAATTAAGATACGGGTGGATTCTTCGCCTGCAAGCAGCGGGAATTCAATCCAAACATAGCAGCCAAAGAATACGGACTCGTTTTGTTCTGTAGCTTCTGGAGAATCTACCCACATAAACAGCTCAAGCGAAAAATAAATCGCGAGTCTCCGGCGAAGTGGTTGGCCGAGGCATAGATTAGAATGTCTTCAAAAAATAACAAAGAATAATAAGGTATGCTTATGAGTGTGGAAAGCCTCCTAAGTCATTTTTTAAAAGGTATTAACAAATATCAGAAGATTTGAATCAACGTAGATAGTTAATCTAATATAAACTTTATTCTTGCCGATTTGTAATCTTTCGTCTTTGGTGCGAGTCGTCTTCACAAGGGCTCGTATGGTTCTTACCAAGGGGAAATCGAATTTGAGGGTGTTGAGCGTGGTACTGGCGTGCCTCGTGGTGGGTGGAGCGTTATTCGGCTCTGGTTATTGGCTTGGGCAGCGGACGCTACAGCCGCAATTGAAGACGATGGCGGCTCAACCCGTTAATCCATCACGCCCGCCGGGCAATCCCTGGGCCGGAGCAAATGCGGCGCATCCGATGCCATTCATGCCCGGTGCCAACATTCCCGCAAACGCCACGCCGGAGATGAAGGAATTCATGCAGAACCGGCAGATGCTGTTAGAAAAGATGACCCAGTTGCGCCAACAAAATCCGAGTACGAACGGCGCACCTGATCCGAAACTATTCGCCCAATTTCAGCAAGAGAATGCTGACTTGTTGAAGCGGCAAAAGGAGCTGTCGCAAATCGTCTCCGAGCAGCAGGCCAGGAATCCCATCCCCACGCCACCGCCTCTACAACTTCCTCCGAATGCCTCGGCACAGCAGAAAACGTATCTCATCGCACGAGATCAATTAGCACGCGACCAGATCGCGTTCATCAACCAGCATCGGACCGATGATCCCGCCGCGCGGCAGGTGGCGATGCAGCAATGGCGGCAGCAAAATGTCACCCGGTTTCAGCAATTGCAGCAAATGGCGCAAGCCATGGCGCAAACTACTCCACCCAACCCGCCAATCCCGATTACCCCAACCAGTGCCAACAAATAAGGTATGCCCGACAAGAAACATCATCGTGCATTTTTGAATGCCTTTCGCTCCTAAAAACAGTTCTCGCGAGTCACCTCATCCTTCCTCCATCCATGAAAACAAATTTAATGCTGTGGTACCGTACTGTGTCGTTTACGGCTGCGATCTTCGTTGTTCTGAGTGCGAGGTGTTTTGCGGCCTTTCCGCCTGTCCTAGTGATCGGCGGCACGGCCTATCCCGGAGCGCAGGGAACCGACTCCAATAGCCATGCCTACAGCGCCTACACGACAAGCAATTCGGTGCTCGTCCTTTACTGTGCGACTGGTGGAGCAGTTAATGTCGGCCCGGATTTGAATACGGCTCTGACCAATCCAACGGCTACCGGCACGTGGGATGGTGGAATGAACGTTAGCGTGACGGGAATAACCTTCGCGGTTCCTCAAGTCTTGGTTTACTACCCCAGCCAAATAACGCCCGCCACGATGCAGGGCTACGATGGAGTCCAGCATCAACCGGTCGGTTCGGGCACTGTCAATGGGGATGGGGAATTTGTCGTGGCCTACTCCGGTTTGACCGACGGGTACATTTTTGATTTTGGCAGCGGACAGCCGATCTATCGTTACCAAGCGGCGGCGAATCCCGTGACCCTGGATACGACCAATGGCTGGCCTCCGCCCAATGTTTTCATCTTCCCATCGCAAATTACGTCAGGTGGGGAGACTCTTTCCGTGACCTCGTATACCAATGGATTGAGCAATGGCTATTGGGCCAACGCCTATTATGCGACGACGGATGGGTCGGAAATTTACGGCGAGTTGCATGCTTATATTTCTATTCCTACGGGTTACGGACACACTTTTCATCCTTCTTCCGGGCAGCTCTACGGCTATGTCAACGGCTCATCCGTGAGCGCGAATTGGGATGCGACGACAAAGTGTTTTGTGGCTTCGCCCGGCTTGGGGGTGAGCTTTACGGCTCCTTCCAGTTCGCCGGTGATGGGTTCGGTGCAATCTGGGCCGCCGCAGGTCGAATATAACGGAACTCTGCTACCGTTTGCCTTTAATGACGTGAACGGATCGGATTTCTATTGGAATACGACGAACGGGACTTGGATAACCATAAATAGCAGCGATGCGGTGACGGCGAGTGACGGGACATCTTATACGTACATTCACGCTACAGAAATGTTTTCCGGCAGCGCCAATCTCGCTGCCGTGAGCGCGGACGGAACCACCTTCCTGGGAAACGACGGCAGTGGCGGAGTGCAGGTTATCAATGCGTACAGTTTGTATGGCTGGATCGATTATCTATCCGGTGTTGCAGGAGACCCCGAGGTCGTGGCGGCGCAGTACAACTTCACTCTGCCCAGCGGCCGGTATGCGGAATATTTTGTTACATCGCAGTGCCCAAGTTTTCCCCAGCCATTTACGCTAGGCACATTGGGTAACTATGACTATGGGACCTCGACCCCCATTTTTGCGCCACCCGGCAGCGGGCAAATTAAAACCATTGATGTGTCGTCCGGCTGGCCTGCCGGACTCCCGTCGGTCCCTCTGCCAAATGCAACTACACTAGATGGCCAGATCTACTTTACTTCTCTAACCTACAATCCTTATCCGGGATTTTCGCTAGAGATTCCGTACACGACACCGGATGGTAGTTCGAGCATTGAATGCCTATCGACATATAATGAGACCGGGACCGCTTTTGATCTTTATATAGCAAGCGGCAATGATGCCGGGGCGAACTTTGTACTTGGCTTTACGGCAACAGGAGCAACTTCAGATGACGGTAATCACACGATTCAAATCATCTCGGGGCCTTCCGGTTCACCCAGCTATGGGCCGCCGAGTATTTATTGGTATGGAGTGACGCCCTACTTCGATCAATCGGGAAACGAATTTTACGGAGTATCCTTTAGCTACTTTACCACCCAAAATGGCGAGGATATCTATACGCAGGACCAGGACCCCTCTGTTCCAGGCCAGATTACGATTAATTCCAACCATCAGGTTGGGGGCGTGGCTGGCTCCGGAACTTATAACCCGGCCACCTCGCAGTTTAGCATTAGCGGGGTGTTAGCGCTAGACGGCAATGGTTACCCGCTGGGGATATCACCAGCTCTGGTGATTGAGGTTTATAATTCGCTTGACGGGTATACCGGCCAATCCATTCAACTCCAGGACGGCAGTACCGCTAATGCGACCTATTATATTCAAAATAACAATAATGAAACGCTTGCGGTCTATGTGGGTCTTCCCACCAATTCGCTCATTCTTAGTGACCCGGGTTTACCTCTTTGTCGTTTCTCCCCTACTGGTGGCAATGACGTTGACATAGATACAAATGCGAGTTCGGATTGGTCGGCGTCCAGTAATCTTTATACGAACGCACTCTACATTGATGGCCACTATGCCACGCTTGATTCAACTACCGTCAGCAACAACGGCAGCGGTGGCGGCAGCGCAACTTATCTCGTCCAGCCGGAGACCGGTGATTCCTTTACGATCAATTGGACTTGGAATAACGGCTTGGCAGCAACAGTCTCAGGCTCATATCTCGGCACAAGCTGGTCTAACGGGACGTGGGACGGGAATGTCTTTGGCAGTCTGCCCACGGGCATGGTGATCAGCGCTTCGCCGCCTCCGCCGCCTGAGAGTCCCCGTTTTGGTCCGCAACAGATCATCTGGGATGGAGTACAACTGACCTTCAATAACCTCGCCTCGTCGTTTACGGCCGGCAATCCAACGGGTAACGACGTTTATCAGGATTCCTTTGGGCTCGGCATTCAGGTGACTGTTGCCGCCGATGGCACCGTCACCGCCAGTCAACTCGGCGGCACGACATTTTCCGGAACCTATACCGCTTCCACGCAGCAGTTCCAATTTTCCAATGGTGCGGCTGGCAGCGTGCAGGCCGCCAACAGCCAGGGCTTCGTCTATCCAGGCAATGGTGGTTCGCCGCTGACTTTAACCCAGAATACAAGCGACGTGGCGGGGAATCTCGCTGTGCACGGAGACATGTTGACCTTGGGAAACTGGACGGATAGTTCCGGTAATTCAGTGGAGGCTTTCGCCCTGGCCTTCTTCCCCGCACAAAATGGTCAGCCCAACATGTACGATTTCGCCGCGACGCTGCAATCAACAGAATGGGTCTGGAGCCATGCCACCACCAATGGAAGCTCGACGCAGTCCACCGCCATGGCGCTTACACCGGGCCATGCTTTGCAGCTCTACAGTCCGAATAACAGCACGACTCCGGCCATCGTTCTAGACCCGGGGGGCAATTCCCATATTGATCAGCAGGGCGACCTTTCGATGGGCCAGTTCACCCAGCAACCCCAGCAATAGACCAGACGCGGGGAACTTGCTTTATGAACTTGCGGGCAAAACAACGCAAACGGAACGAAACGTCGGCAACATTAACGCAGACGCTGGGATTGATGGTTGCCCTGTCCGGGCTGCTCGTGCTGGCAGCCTCCGCTGCGGGACCGGATTGGTGGCAGACTTATGGCGTGCTCAATAGCAACCCGCCGAACGATTACGCACCGGTCAACCAGGGGCAGCTTAAGAATTTCGTGAAGGCGGCGACATCGGAGCTTGATGCGATTATTCCCGGGGGCGCGGGCGATACTTTGCATGCCTTGGTGGCTGGCTGGACTCCAGCTTCCTCGCGGGCCAATGATTATGCGCCGGTCAATCTGGGCCAGGTAAAGGCAGCGGCCAAGCCGGTTTACGACCGGTTGATCGCGGTAGGTGTTGCCACGGACTATCCTTGGGCGAATCCGGCTCATCCGCCCAACGACTATGCGTTAGCCAACATAGGGCAGGTCAAGGAAGTTTTTAATTTCGATCTGTCGCCGTTCCCGCCTTCCATCGGCGACCTGACAACCACGATCCCCACTCCCGGTGAAATCGATCTCTCGTGGACGCTGCCAGCGTCGAACAACGCGACTTCCATCACCGTCCGGTATAGCACCGATGGCGGGTTAACGTGGACGACCAAAGTGCTGGGGCCGAGTGCGAGGTCGTACAGCGCGACCGGTTTTGGTACCAGTTCCAGTTACACGTTTCAGGTATTCGCCAGCAATAACAGCAGTTCGTCGACGGCTGCCTCCTCCAATGCGGGTACGGCGGTGCCCGTGTCGCTACCGCCACCCACCGGGCTGACCGGTTCGCTCGATAATTCCGGCAACATGAATCTGTCTTGGACTGCGGTGACGGGAGCGGTCAGTTACAACATCGACCGCGAGACACTTGCCACGGGCGTCTGGAAAGCCTCCTACGCCACCAGCACAGGGGCGAGCTACACGGACACGAGCTACGGCATGGGTGGGTTCCATTACCGGGTCAGCGCGGTGAATCCCACCGGCCCTTCGTCGCCGTCCAGTGAATTTCCGGTCTCCCGCTACGCGGTGATCGACTTGGGCACTAACAATGTCCCTACATCCCTCAACAATAAAGGCGATGTGGTGGGCAATAATAATAATAATGGCCAGCCTTTCCTCTGGCATCAAGGTGCTCTCACGAACTTAGTGACGAATCTTTCTTCGTCTTGGCTCATTAACGATGGCTATGATATTAACGACTTGCGGGACCAGTATTTTCCCTTTCACGAACCTCTAAATCTACCTCATGGCAAAAGTTATAACTTTCAGCCCGCCTTCACGACCGTCTCAGCGTGGGCTGCCGACATTAATGACGCGGGCGTAATCGTGGGTACGCTATGGGGGCAGGATATCGAGGTAACAGATGATCCCAATTATGAGACGAATCTAGACGCTGCTCAAGCTATAAACAAAGAGAACGGTGCTCCCGCAGACGATCCTGTAGGCAGTTCATCGCCATGGCTGGAGTACACGATCGAAGGGGTCTATTGGTCCCAAGGCAGCGTGGCCCCTACCTTGCTCCCGGACCCGTTCAACACGGGGTCGGGCGAGGCAGCGCCCGGCGTCCCCTATGGTGACCGCTCCGATTACGATCCGGCTGTGCAGATTAGCAATGCAAATTCAATCCAGGGTCTGGGTTCCTACAACCCATCCCCGGGTATGGTGCCAGGGTATGGGTTCTGGTGGAGCAGTCCGTCGGCCCAACCAGCTCCGCCCTACCAGACTGGCGGCGCTTACGCGACGGTGGAATGTATGAATCGCACCGGAGATACCGTCTTGCATTGGTGGTTACCCGATGGTGGGCCGAATGGTTATGGACAGGAGGTCCAGGGTCTGCTGAAGCAGGGTGGAGGCACGCCCACGGTCATACTCACTTCTTATGATAGCACAAATCCGTATGAGTATGTGCTTGCCTTCAGTGACTCTGCCCCGTACATCTACGTTTGTAGTTATTTTCTATATGACAGCAGTAACGACCAATATGTTTTTTTTAGTTCTTACGGTCTTACAAACTCATGTTTTGGAAGTGCAAGTGTAAGTACACCAGACGATCCAAACCAAGTGCAGGTCATCGGTATGTTCGGCAATGACAACCCCAATAGTTACCCGGTGCTTTTGGAGAAGACTATTCCTCCTGGTTCCACCTCCGGAACCACACCAACGTGGATTCCAAATCCTCTCTTTATCGCCGATTTGCTGGTGCCGAGCACCGGCTTCCAGCTGCAATCTGTCGCCAAAATCAATAACAACGGCGCAATCGTTGGCACCGCTACATATACACAACAAAGCCCATCTGACCCCATCGCGGCGGGTTCGCATGGCGTACTTTTGACACCGGCAGAAATGTCCGTAGATGCCAACAACGACGGGAAAATCGTCATGGCGAACGACCCGAATAATCCCGACAACGTGGACACCATCACCGGGAATCCGTTGCCGGTGGACACCACGTCGGCGGCGAAGCCGTACCGTTTTTGGGTCAACAATGACTACGATGCCCTTGGCGCGTATTCCCAATATCCCAACATCCAGAATGACGGCGACCCCAGCGCCAATACGCCGGATTTTACGGATGGAATTATCACCTGCACCCGCGACCTGGAGGATTTCACCCTGCTTTGCGTTTACGTGAAGCAGTTCAGCGACGCGATCAAAAGTGGAGACATCCAGATTGGATTGAAGATCGTGGCGACAGACGGTTCACCTTCCATCAACGTGTACCAAAGTTACGAAGAAGACGGAAAAACAACCTACCTTACTGATGCCACGATGGCAGGAGGGGAACAGACGGACGATAATGGCACGCCGCTGCACAAAATTGGAAATACCGTCGATTCAACACACCCATTGGTCATCCCCAAAAAATACTTCAATTCTAGCCTCGGATATACGGGGCTATCTGCTACCAACCCCAAACGCTACTTCATTTTCGAAGCGTGCACCCGAGGCAAAGGGCAGTTGGTTTTGACGTTCAACGATAAGAACGGGAAAGAAATTGGAACCGGTTCGCCGATTTACTTCGACCTGAAAGACATCAAGGAAATGTATGAGCGTTGGACGGTGGGTGATGGCAATGGGGGTGCTCCATCGACAACCGCAACGCTGTCCACGCGAGCCTTGCCTTCGGGGGTTACGACGCCATTCCAGTACACCGACCAAAGCCCGGAGGACAAAAAGTACATCGTGTTCGTTCACGGCTGGAACTTGATCCCGTGGGAAAGAGACTCATTCGCTGAAACTGCGTTCAAGCGGCTACATTGGCAGGGGTATAAGGGACGTTTTGCCGCGTTCCAGTGGCCAACCACATACGGATTCCCCGGCTGGGGGGCTCCCGATATCGGATTAACCACTGGAACGCTCATGGATCGCGCCAACTACGACAATGGTGAATTTACAGCTTGGAGGTCTGCCTCCGCGCTTGCTTCAAAATTGGCAGACTTCAATGCGCAGTGTCCTGCGGCCGTCAATATTTTCGGCCACAGCATGGGTAATGTCGTAACGGGCGAGGCACTACGTCTCTTGGGGCGCACAGGCCAACAAATCCACAGCTATGTGGCCTGCCAGGCAGCGGTGGAAGCGGAGGCCTATGATGCAACAACGACTAATGCGCCGACCGACACACCCCCTGGTTATCCTTTGAACTTCAATTATCATCATCCCTGGCTACCTGATATTTTAGGATATGGGCCGACAACGCCCGATATTTATCCAACCTGGCTGGCCTCGGTGAGCAGCGGCGTGAGCAAGAAGGCACGGTTTTACAACGAAG
>Ga0182030_10009180_pt1 | contig 20296 bp, 16 predicted proteins | sample 812S3MmetaG_FD_121299 | JGI IMG/M metagenome (GOLD analysis project Ga0182030, IMG submission 121299) | Permafrost microbial communities from Stordalen Mire, Sweden - 812S3M metaG (Illumina Assembly) | ecosystem: Environmental > Terrestrial > Soil > Wetlands > Permafrost | place: Sweden... | reverse complement strand
CGGGCGGCTGGAACAATCTCGGCGGCCAGACAATCGCGCTTCACGCGGCCTGTCCTCACGTGCCGACGATCCAATGAGAGGAGTACTGTCCTATGCGATGCCGTTACTACGAACCGATTTCTAGTCTCATACTCGTCATAATTGTTTCTTCTGTCTTCACGCGCTCCACCGCACTCGCGCAGACTGGCGAGTCCCTGGCAACGGTACGTGGCAGGGCCGTGGATTTGAAAACCGGTGAGCCGATAGCCAAAGCCGTAGTATCGATTCGGGATCAGCATGTCGATGCCGTAACCGATGAGGAAGGCAGATTTGTGTTGCTCAACGTGCGGCCGGGGGATGTGGAACTCTACATAACGACGGTGGGCTACGGCCTGTCACGGAAGCGGCTCGAGGTGTCGGCTGGATCGACCGTCGAGTTGGAACTGCTGATTGGCCAGGAAGCTCTGAAGCACGCCGACAAGATCACGGTTGCCGCCGGCCCCTTCGATCCAATCGATCCAGACGCCGCGACGCAGTACGGGCTAAACAACACCGAGATCCGAAACCTCTCGACCGTGCTGGCCGACGATCCACTGCGAGCCGTTCAGAACCTGCCTGGAGTTGCTGCGGATCAGGACTTTTATGCTCAATTCGCCGTCCGGGGGGCCGGACTTTCCCACATCGGAGTATTCGTGGATGGCGTCTTGGTCGATCAGCCCCTGCACTCGTTCCAGGACCAGGGCGACCTCGGTTCGCTTTCCCTCGTCAACGGGGACTTGGTGGAGTCGATGTCGCTGTTGAGTGGAGCTTTCCCGGCAAAGTACGGGGACCGGACGGGTGCGGTTTTGGACGTCGAAACGCGCGAGGGCGGCCGGGATCGGATCGCGACACGCATTAGCGCAGACTTCCTCGGTGCTGCTGCCACGGTAGAGGGGCCGTTGGGAGAATCGAAAAAGGCATCCTGGCTGGTCTCCGTTCGCAAGAGCTACCTGGATTATCTCCTGAACCGGCTGGGCACCAACGGAGGACTGGCCCTTGGCTACGAGGATGTCGAGGGCAATTTGGTCTACGACTTGAATGAACATCACAAAGTCAGCATGACCGCGCTTTGGGGTGGCTCACAAGCAACGCGCGACCCGCTCACTTCCTTCAACGAGCAACAGGGATTCTTTACCAAAGCTCACGGTGGTAGCGCCCTCGGCACCGTGCGATGGAACTGGACTCTGTCGGCAAACACGCTTGCGCAAACGCAGGTCTTTTGGACCCGTGATTCGGAACGTGACCATAATCCGATTGGGCAATCGCTGCTCGATTCGGTGTCGAACCAATCTGGCTTTCGCGAGGATTTCACGCACCAGTTCGGCGCCTCGCACAAACTGGAGGTGGGCTTCTCCGACCGGCGGCTTTTCGAGCGTCTGGCCAGCGAATCGATCTGGAACTACGCTGCGCATGCCCTCTCCCCGCAGTTGAATCCGCTGGCGAACTTCTCGGAATCCACGTGGCAACCCCGAGGCTACATACAAGACAGCCATACACTGCTGCACCAGCGCCTGACGATTCAATTCGGAGGGCGCTGGGATCATTTCAACGCAACGGGACAGAATGTCTGGCTTCCCCATGCCAGCGCGGCCTTCCAACTGCCCGCCAAAACACGTCTCACCGCCGCGTTTGGCGACTACGCCCAGTTCCCGACCCTGCAGAATCTCTATGGGGAGTTCGGAACCCCAGGGCTACGCGCCGAACGGGCACGGCACGAGGCGATCTCGCTGGACCAGTTCTTCACGGACAAGCTCCGCCTGCACGTAGAACTCTACAACCGGCAGGAAAACGACGTTATCTACTCGCCCCAAACTGAATTCCGCGCGCTCTCCAATGGCCAGTTCGCGTTCCCACAACTCGGTCCGGTACTGGCGAATTCCCTGGATGGCTATTCCCGCGGCGTGGAGATTTCCTTACAGCGGCGCAGTGCAAACCGTCTTTCGGGCTGGATCTCCTATTCCCGGGGGTATTCTAAGTACTGGCAGCCTGGCGGCGGCTTGAATTTCCGAGGCGATTTCGACCAGCGGAATGCCGTCACCGCCTATGGCGCCTATCGGCTTACGCCCACCGTCAACTTGAGCGCCAGCGCTCGGTACGGAAGCGGCCTGCCGATACCCGGTTTTTTCTCCAATCCGGGGTCTGGCAGCGGTTCCCCCGGAGATCCCACTGCCATTCCCGGCCAGTCCGCCGGGGGGACGACCAACTCCGGGGGCACTCAATCGGAAACTCCGTTTCTGGTCTCCCCCTTCCGCAACCAGATGCACCTTCCTTTTTATGAGCGCGTGGACTTGCGCGCAAACAAGGTTTTGAACCGCGACCACTTCCGGCTGACGCTCCATGCCGAGGTCGCCAACATCCTGGACCACAAGAACTGGCGCTACTATGATTTTGTGATCGCGCCGAATTTCCAGACGTCGGGCCGGATTTACGCAACTCGCAATACGACCATGCCGGTCCTACCCACGGCGGGATTCACGTTCGAGTTTTAGGGGCAGTCCCCACGCTCATGTCGCTTCAATATCACATGACCTTCCTGGTGTGGGCATGGGACGCGCTTTGCTTTGGCGCGACAGCATTTCTCGCTTTTCGTGCGTTGCGCCGGCACGAATACGTCTGGGGAGGCGTCCTGACGGGGCTCCTCTCTCTCGACCTAGCCTTGATCTTTCTACTCCATGACCTCGTAACGCCCTCCTTTTTATCCGAAAGTTCGCGGGTGTTCACGGACGCGATCGGGGACGCGCTGGAGTTTGCTGTACCCCCGTTGGTCATGCACCTGTTCTACCGCGAAGAGCGAGCAAACCTCCGCCGGCCCATGCTGTGGAAGGGTGGTCTGGTTGCGATGTATATGGCTTGCGCTCTAGGGATCGCGATGACCGCGATCGCACCTCTCGTTGTGGAACCCTGGCAACCGCTCCGCCGGTTGGCCCATCCTGCGAGGGTCGCGGCTCTCGCGGTCAGCAGTGCGGCAGTTGCCACGCTCATTTGGCAAACCTGGCATACCAACGATGACGGAGCCAAGCGCAGATTCTATGGGTGGCTGGCACCGATGTTCGGGCTGATCGTCGTGTTGCATTTTCTCGAAATTGCCCGCCACGTGGAACTGGTCGGCGCCATCCAGGATTTGCTGCCGGCGGGACTGCTGTTCGTTCTGGCTTATCAGCTCCAGCCGCTCACATTTGACGTTCTCATCAAAGAGGTCACCTTCTATTTCTTCGTGCTGGCCACCGTTTATACAGCGTGGTGGATTCTCCCGGTATGGTTCGCACACCATGAGGATGCATACCCTGCGCTGATTTTGTGTGTCTGGCCAATCATTTCCGCCGCACCCTGGTTTCATCGGAAGTGGATCCGCTGGTTGGACCGCGCGGTATTCGCGCGAAAGCTGACACCTTCTGAAGCGCGGACGTACTTTCTTGTCGGTCTCGAACGCGCCTTAACGGAGGAAGATCTGGCCCAATCGGGCGAGCGGACACTCCAGGAGATATTCGGCGCCCCGGCACGAATTCTTCTGAAAGGCGGCGCTGCGGCGCAACGGGAAGCCGGCATGCGCGTCGATATACGTGTAGGCGGCGAGATCTGCGGATGCATCGATGTTGCTCCTAGACCGCGGAATCTCCATTTCATGGGTGAGGACCTGGCACTGCTGACATCGCTGGCCGCCGAGTTTTCAATTCTTCTTGACAACCTCCGTTTGCGTGAGATGAAGATCGATCAGGAGCGAAAAGAGAAGGACCTGCAGATTCTGGCGACTCGTTCGGAGCTCAAAGCGCTTCGGGCACAAATCAACCCGCATTTTCTTTTTAACGCACTCAGTGCCATTGCGGGCCTCGTCTCGAAAGACCCTTCGCGCGCCCGAGAGACCGTGGAGCAACTGGCCGAGGTCTTCCGGTATTCGCTCTATCGTTCCGAGAAGGAGTGGGTCCAGCTGGCCGATGAAGTTGAGTTTGTGGCTGCCTATCTCGATGTCGAGCGGGCACGTTTTGGATCCCGGCTACAGACCGAGATCCGGGTGGACGATGCTGCCGGACGGCTACTCGTGCCAGCCATGGTTCTTCAGGTATTGGTGGAGAATGCCATCAAACATGGCGTCGCATCCGTTCGCGGTGTCGGAATCGTGAGCGTACGCGGAGAGCGCCGGGGTCCGAGCTTATGGCTGGAAGTTCGTGACAACGGTCCGGGACCCGGCCTTCCATCTACTCCACGGAACGGAAGTAGTTCGGGCTTTGGGTTGCGGAATGTTCAAGACCGCCTGAATCTTTACTTCCCAGGTGAGAGCACATTGCGGATGTGCCGGGAGGACGCCATGACGGTCGTCACGATCGAGATGCCAGCGGAAACCGTGCTGGAATCAAAAGAGCGGGTGCATAGATGATCCGGGTATTGCTGGTAGACGACGAGGAGCCGGCCCGCGATCACCTGCGCGAATTGTTGACGGTGCATGCGGACTTGGAGATCGTGGGAGAGGCGGCGGACGGAGAACAAGCACTCGAGCGGATTGGCAGGATCAAGCCAGACCTCGTCTTTCTGGACATTCAAATGCCGGCTTGCAGCGGGCTCGAGGTGGCCGCCGCTCTGCCGGCACCTCGGCCGAAGATCGTCTTCTGCACCGCTTTCGATCAGTATGCCGTCGACGCCTTTGAAGTACATGCCGTGGATTACCTCCTCAAACCGGTAAACCGGGTTCGGATTGCGAAGGCCATGGATCGGATCCGTGAGAGTGTGACGGACCGCGATGAAGCCGTCGATAAGCTGATCCGCACCGAAACACATTTCCGGCCTCGTTTCTTGGCCAGGCACGGTTGCCGATATCGTGTGGTTCCCCAGGAGCAAGTTAGCTACTTCTCGATCGAGGATGGGCTCACCGCTTTGCACGCAGCGGGCGAGCGATATTGGATGGATGTAAACTTGGCTGCACTCGAGCGCCGTCTGGACCCCACCGAGTTCGTCCGAGTCTCCCGCGAGTGCCTCGTCCGGATGGCGACGATTTCCGAAGTAGTGCCGTTGGTGGGTGGTCACGCTGAAGTGATTTTGCACTGCGGAGCGCGGCTTGCGGTTACTCGCCGCCGGCTGAAGGACGTTTTGAGCAGGCTCGGAGGCATAAGTTGACGAAGAGCGTTCCGAGATTCTCCTTGGTGGGGCTGTTCCGTCGAACGAATTCACGGCCGGGGATAGGTTCTATGGGCCAGTTCAGCCAGCGTGCCGTGCACCGGAAGTTAACGGGTACAGTTCGATTGCAGAATTCCCAGCGCTCTCGTGTTACCCAGTACTGAACAGGTATCCATGTGTCAGATGCGAATCCTGCTGACCGAAGGATCAGGACTGACAGCGCGCCAGGTTGCGACCCGGCTGGGCCAACTGGGTCACGAAGTCGAGCTGTTGTCGTCTACGCCACTTTGTCTCGCGCGCTTTACACGCCACGTGAGGGGGGTGCATCAGGTGCCGCCCTTCGGTTTGGACCCGAAGGCTTGGTTCGCGGCGGCCAAGCGTGTGCTCGATGAACGCGGTATTCAAATGTTGTTCCCCACCCAGGAGCAGGTGGCGTGGCTAGCGGCCCATCACGACGAGATCCGTGCAATGACTGTGTTGCCGAGCTTCAGCGCGCTGCGCCGAGTACAGGACAAGATCGCCGCTTTTCAAACGCTGAAGTCTGTCGAGCTTCCCCAACCGCCAGGGCGCATTGTGCGTGAGGCCGCTGAACTGCGAGCGATCGAGCGGTTTCCAGTCTTTGTAAAACGCGCCACCAGCACGGCGAGCAATGGCGTTCGACGAGCCGCTAACCGAAGTGCCCTGGCAAGCGCGGTGGCTGCGCTCGGACCTGGGGACTTGCTGGTGCAGGAATCCGTTTCAGGGCCGCTCGTAATGGCTCAGGCAGTGGCCGACGACGGGCGACTCATTGCTCTGCACGCCAATTTGCGCGTGCGCGAAGGAGTTGGAGGAGGTGCAGCAGTGAAGGAAAGCATTCGAGTGCCGGGGTTGGCTAAACAGGTTCAACGCCTGGTCGAGCGACTACACTGGCATGGGCCGATTTCGTTCGATCTTATACTCACCGAAGCTGATCCGGTCATTATCGACATCAACCCGCGCCTCGTGGAACCCATGAACGCATGGTTGTCGGGTGTAGACCTGGTCGGGAGCATGCTTGCACTCGCGCGTGGCGAACACCCGCCGGTCCACCTTGATGGTTGTCAAGGAGTCCGGTCTCGCCAGATTCTGCTTGCATTGCTCGGTGCGGCGCAGCGTGAACGAACGCGACTTGCTGTATGGCATGAATTGCGAGGGGCGATCCATGGCGTGGGCGATTTTCGGGACGCGGTTGAAGAGCTTACGCCGTGCAAGAATGATTGGCTCGCCGCTTTTCCCGTTTTGGCTGTTGCGGCGGCGACCCTAGTCTGGCCGGGCGCGTGGCGTCATTTCGAGTCCGGCGCGGTGCAGGACTACGCCCTTACGCCAGCGGCTTGGGAACAACTGCGCGCGACCGCGGGTGGAAACTAATGAAACGCTGTGTCGCAATCGCCGAGTATGGCCCAGCAACGGCCCCACCGCGGGGCAGCAGGTCGCGCGCCAAGGTCCGGTTGTGGGGGAACCACGCACTAGAAGCGCGGAATGTCCGGTTTCGGCGCAGACGGTTCAGCACTGCCGGCCGCTCGCGACCTCAGCGTTGCAACTTTGACCGGCCCTTCTTAGGGCGAGTCGCGGTTGGTGCGGGCAGTTCCGGTTTGGTAAGGAGCGAATCGACCCAGAGTATTTCCTGCTCGGCGAGTTTCTGTTTATGATCGAGTCCAAGCAACGCAAAACGCTGTTCCTGTGCCGGAAGTTCGCTGGCCTGCGTGACACGCAGCGTCATGCTTTCCGTGTGAACCATGATCTGAGATTGGTAAGCCCGATAGTCTTCGAGGATCATCCGGCGATCTTCATCGCTGACGTGTCCGAAGCAGCCGAGTTTGATACGGAACAGATCGCCGTAGTCGGCGTCGTAATCCCCGGATCGATTCATGAGCTCCAGAAAACGCGAGCGGCCGGCCTCGGTCGTGCGGTACCTCTTCTTGCCTCGCGGATCGTCCTCGCTGGTGTCGACCGCGACGATGAGTCCCTTCTGCTCAAGACGCTTCATCAGAGGATAGAGCGTACCCCAGCTCACGCGCCGGAACGGACCGATGGCGGAGTTGAGAATTGTCTGAATGAGGTAGCCGTGCATGGGCCGGTGAAGCAGCTTGGACAAAATGAAGAGTTCGTACATCGTTCCTCCTGCCATCAGACCACAACCTGCTTTTCTAGTTGCAGTATACCCCGTTTCGATATATCATCACGATATAAGGAGCTTCTGATGATACGAACCTTAACGTTGGCGGCGATGTTGGCGGCGACTCAGGTCACCGGTGAAACGGCCACGCCAATGGTAAAGATCGAAAAGAGTGAGGGGCGTCAAGTTACCGCGATTGCCGTGCTCGAATCCAATCGCGACACAGTCGCGGGTACGGTGAAGACGCAGCACTTGCTGCTGAAACAACTGAGCGATCGACGCGGCTTTCGCGCGGGAGCCTTGTTCCGGAGCCGGGACGGTGAGCACGTCATTCTTTATACCCAATGGGAATCGGCTAATGCGTGGGAGCAGGCGGCAAAGGCTGGGGCCGATGGCTCCGGGCTTCGGCCGTTTTCCGTCGCCTATCTCGCCAACCGACGTGGTGGGGACACTCTGAATTTAGCCCAGGGCACCGCGCCGGCGATTCTGATCAATGTGATTTCGACAGATCCAGAGAGTATCGACAAGCTCTACGAATTCTGGGTGCGTGGGGCGGAGCGCTACTGGCTGACTTTGCCGGAGGTGATTGGCGCTGCACTGCATCGCTCGGCGGACCGACGGACGATCATCAATATTGCCGAGTGGACGAGTGGAGAGGCATGGAAAGCGGCTGCAGCGCACGCCGGCGAGAATTTCGCCGGTGCGCACGGCGTTGGCACTTCCGATCCTAAACTCTATGATGTTGTGGCGGTTATCTCGCGATAGATGGGACAATCATGTTCTCGCAAAGATTAATTATTTGGATTCACCTCGGCCTTCTCGCTCTAACGGGGCTAGCGCCGTACGGAAATGCGCAGACAAGAACTGAACTCGCCCTACACAAATTGGCCGCCCGTTGGACAGACGCGTTCCGGCGTCAGGATGCACGGGAACTAGCGTCCCTGGAGGCGGATCAGGTCGAAATCGTGGACCGGTTCGGCGTTTCGCATCAACTTGCCAATGCTCGCGAAAAAGAAGAGCTCTGGGCCAACGGGTTTGAAATCGTTGCGAAGGATAGCACCGCGCCAGAGTTCGGGACGGAGCGACTTCACATCGTGGCGCCGCATGTGGCGATTATCAATGTCTGGGTAAACTTCAGCGACGGTATCGAACTTGTGGATGGAGCCCTGATCCCGCCGCATCGCGAAAATCACAGCCTCGTCGCCGTGGAAACGCCGAGCGGTTGGTTGATTGCATCTCTTCATATACACGACGAGACCGCTTCGGAAGAATACATGCGACTTCAACTGGCAAAGCCGCCATCACCCTAGTTCTTGCAGCCGCCCAGCCATTGGTACCGAGAAGCTGATCGCAATGAATATCGTGTCAGTATAACGTCACGCTTTTGGATGCCGGCACAATAGGTGAACTATGACGAACAATCCAGCAACAGTCCCGGTTATGCGCGAACAACATCCTCCAAATCGGTTTGGCATCGCGCCGGAGGTCTCCAGCTGGACGCTGGGTTGGAAGGGATTGTTGCTGCAACGGTTTTGCCTGGAATCGGTTTCTCTCGCGGCACAACCCTGTCCGAGCCTGTTAGTTCACGTCCACCGAAAGAATCCGATTGTCATGGAGGTTCGGGAGGGCGGCCGATACCTGAGGCAGCCCCTCGCGAAGGACGACATCTGCATCACTCCGGCCGGCACCCTATCCGCTGTCACCATACGTCAACCGAGCGCCGTACTGGCGATGGCTTTCAACGCGTTCGGGCCAGACACAGCCGCACAATGGATCGACGATCGCGTGCGAGCGAAGCACGTGGAGATGATTCCACAACGCGGGGTCCGGGATCGCTCGTTGCTTGAGCTCAGCCTCCTCCTGGAGGAGGAGGCTGCGAGCGGCGGACAAAACGGCAAAATTTATGCCGAGGGCTTGTCTACCGCGTTCATGGCGCGGCTGACCAATGTCTATGCAACACATTCTTTCTCCCCGGTGCAATACAAAGGGGGACTAATCAAATACGCGCTTCGCCAGGTTTCCGAGTATGTCGAGGCAAACCTTTCGCGCGACGTCTCACTGGAACAGCTTGCACGAATCGCTCGCATGAGTCCGTATCACTTCTCGCGCTTGTTCCGTCAGAGCACGGGATGTTCGCCCCATCAGTATGTGATCAACCGCCGGATGGAACGTGCCCGAGAGCTGCTCATCGGTTCGTCCCGTTCTCTCGCCGACATCTCCCGTGAGGTGGGTTATGAATCCCAAAGCCACTTCACTGCTGTATTTCGTCGAACCATCGGACTGACGCCCAAAGTCTTTCGCGCCCATGGCTGAGGAGGACTGCTCGGTCTCGGTCAGGTAGTCCACTCGATGCAGTAGTCTTACTGCGTCCTTGCCAAATCGGTTGGATAGAATCCCGGAACACGAGCAAGCCAGAGGACGATCATCTGTCCCCGCCTCGGGTCATGAATACCAAATCCGGCGGCAGAGAGAACCCGCAACCGACGTTGATCGAATGCGATAGCCCGAGAGGCCACGCGAGCTTGCCGCTATAATTGGGTAACGCCGACGCCGCTGCAACGGCACTTGCCGCAGTATCACGCGGCGGCGACTTCGCCAATATCTGAATGAAGAAGCCACCGCATTCGAGCATTCCCCTCATTCCACTGGAACGAAAGGGTGACAGGCCGCTCCATCGTCAGATCTACGATGCCCTGCGCGCCATGATCCTCGAGAGGAGACTCCAACCGGGGCAGCGAATTCCGTCCTCGCGCGCCTTAGCGGATGAGTTGGGGGTTTCACGGATTCCGGTTCTCGACGCCTATGCACAACTCTTAGCTGAAGGGTACATCGAAAGCCGTTCCGGCGCGGGCACTTTCGTCGCGAACTCGCTCTCGGACCAATTCTTGAGCGTGCGCCCGGCTGCCGTGGAGGACCGTGCATCGCAGGACACCGCCTTGGATGCGATTTCACAAGTCTCCCGGCTTCTTCCGGTCGAGGGCACACCGTGGTTTCAAGGTTCGGGCGCTTTTAGCGTTGGCCAGATCGCTTGCGACCATTTTCCGTTTCGCGTCTGGTCCGACCTGGTCGCGCTGCATGCCCGGAAAGTCCGAGCGAGTTCCATGACCTATGCCGACCCGATGGGCTCCCTCGAATTTCGCGAAGTAATTGCATCGTATCTTCGTACCGCAAGGGCGGTTCGTTGCGACGCTTCTCAAATCATGATTGTCAACGGCTCGCAACATGGGCTCGATTTGTCGGCCCGCGTTCTGCTGGACCCCGGAACGCCGGTCTGGGTTGAGGAACCGGGATACCAGTTTCTGCGTCATACTTTGACGCTTTCAGGCTGCCAGTTGATTCCCGTCCCGGTTGATGGCGAGGGCCTGAACGTTACCGCCGGGCTCGAACTGTGCCCGGATGCGCGCGTTGCGTATGTGACCCCGTCCCATCAGTATCCGCTCGGCGCCACCATGAGCACGGCTAGAAGGCTGCAGCTCCTGGAATGGGCTCACCGTTCCCGGGCGTGGATCGTTGAGGACGATTATGACAGCGAGTACCGCTACGAAAGCTTGCCGGTCGCCTCCATGCAGGGACTCGACCCCGGTTCCCGGGTGATTTACATCGGAACCTTCAGCAAGACTCTCTTTCCCTCGTTGCGCCTCGGCTATATCGTGATTCCTCCCGCACTGGTCGGCAGGTTTCTGGCTGTTCGTCAAGCCAACGATCTCTGCCCCTCGCCTCTCTATCAGGCGGCGCTGTCCGATTTCATTAGCGGGGGGCATTTCACGCGGCATGTCCGGAGGACGAGACATCTCTATGCGGAGCGCCGCAGTGCTCTTGTGGCCGCGCTGCGGAAAGAGTTCGGATCGGAAATCGAGATAGCGGGCGCCGAAGCCGGAATGCACCTGGTGGTCACGCTTCCCCCCGGACTTTCCGACCGAAACATTTCCGCCCGCGCCGCAGGCCAGGGCCTTTGGCTCTGGCCGCTTTCCGCGGCGTACGCCGGAAAAGCCGTCCGCCAGGGCTTCATCCTTGGCTTTGGAGGCACCAAGGCCGACGACATGCTCCGTCAAGTCCGCCGTCTCCGAAGCGCCATCCAGGCCGAAAGTGGCTATGGCGTCCACCCTCAAAGTGGTAATTGAGTCCCCGCTTCGCCGGACCTACCATGGATTCATTCGACGAGCGATTGTGAGCCGTGAAGCAGCACCAGCTTCCGGCCCCGCCTCACAGCGCATCTACTAAACTCGCCTAGTCTGCGATTGTTTCACGTCGGAATCAATCGATTACAGGAGAGCTTAGGATGACAACGCGACGGACACGATGTTTGGGTTTTGCCTGCTTGTTTTTCGCCCATTTGTTTGTGACAGGCCTCGCCTGCCACGCACAATCGACTTTCGGAGACATTCGAGGAGTGGTCCGCGATCCGTCGGCCCTGGGCGTGCCTCAAGCGGTGGTCACCCTCCACAGCCTCGACGAAAACACCAGCCGTAAGACAACCTGCGATGCCAGCGGCGGCTATCTGTTTGAAAACCTCAGGCCAGGCCACTACGCTCTTTCCGCCGCGAAAGACGGATTCTCCGGTTCTTCCACTTCCACGCTCGAGTTGACCGCCCGTCAGAGCGCCCGCTCGGACCTTTCGCTATCTCTCCAGGGCGTGCAGCAAACCGTGAGCGTTCAAGCTAGTGCGCAGCAGATCAACACCGAGAATAGCGTGATCGGCGACTCCCGCGGGACGGACCAGTTAGTAAGTATGCCGCTCAATTCCCGCGCACAAAGCACCAGCCCTCTGGCAGCCCTGGCACTGTCGCCCAATATCGTGACGGATGGCCAAGGCAACATCGCCGTAGCGGGCGCCTCGGCTTCGATGACGGGCTTCTCCGTCGATGGCATCTCCACAGCCGATATTGTTCACAACGGCTCCCTACAGAATGCCTACCCTTCGTCGGAAGGTCTTGCTGAGCTCAAGGTCACTGCGTTCAACAATAGCGCTGAGTTCGCTCAAGTGGCCGACGTCACGTTCATCACCAAGAGCGGAACCAATCAGTTACATGGCAGCCTGTTCGAATATCTCCAGAACGACGCCTTCGACGCCACGATCCTGAATTTTACGTCCAAGGCACCGAAACGGTTCAATACGTTCGGAGGCAGCATTGGGGGACCGGTAGTGATCCCCCGCCTCTTTAACGGAAGGAACAAGACATTCCTCTTTCTCGACTACGAGGGAAATCGACGCAGGACCTCGGTGCCGGAACAGTATCTGGTGCCCACCCTCGGCCAGCGCAACGGCAACCTGAACGACCTGCCGATCATCGACCCGCAGAGTGGACTGCCCGCAACGGTTCTAACAGACCCCTTGAGCGGTCAGCCGTTTCCCAACAACACAATTCCGCTTTACCGGATGAATTCAACCGCGCTAAAGCTCCTCGATCAATACTATCCGCTGCCCAACGTGCTGGCTTCCGGAAGCAGCTTCAACTATGAAACCCTCCTGCCGACACCTGCCACTACCAACGGCTGGGACGTCCGGTTAGACCAAAACATTACGTCGAATCAGCAAATCTATGCCCGATTCAGCTGGAAGAATCTACTCACCGATTCCGTCAATCCTCTCTTGCCGAACGATCGGAACGTGGAGCACGATCGCAGCTTCCTGGTTTCCTACAACTGGGTCATCACTCCCAAAACCGTCAACGAATTCCGGTTCGGCTTCACTAACAGCCTCACGAATGCCAGTTTCCCGATCCAAGGGGCGGCGGCCGACAATCAGCTAGGGTTAAGCGGCATAAACTTCGCCAACCATCCAACTACGGGAGCGTTCCCGACCTTCAACTTCTCCGACGGTAGTGGCTTCACGCCCATCGGCCGCGACAAGGATGGACCTGGCCGGTCACGAACGATGCAATTCACTGACAATCTCAGCCGCACCATTGGCTCACACACGCTGCGGGTCGGACTCGACGCTCGCCGGGTCTTCTACGAAACCGTGGTGCGCTGGGGCCAATCGGACGACTTTGGCGCTTTTACGTTTAACCAGGGTGTTTTCACGGGAAGCGCCTTCGGTGACTTCCTCCTGGGTGCGCCCAATACCGACTTCATCGTCCAAAGCAGCCCCAATACCAACGAGCCCAGCGTGCAATGGGGGCTGTATGCCCAAGACCAGTGGCAGGTGAATTCGCGGCTGACCGTCAACTTTGGGCTCCGGTGGGAGGTTAATCCGGAGTTCACTGAACAACAGGGCGATATCGCCAACTTCGATCCGCGCAATGGGAATGTAGTGGTTCCGGATACCCTCTTGAATAAGACGGTGCCTTCCAGCCCGTTGCTGCAAGCGAACTATAACGCGTTCCTGATTTCCTTTAACGCCTGCCAACTCCCATCGAGAGACGTCACGCTTCCTTGCTCCAACGTCGTGACCGCAAGCCAGGATCACTTGTCGCAGAGCCTCCGCAATACCTATTGGCGCGATTTCGATCCACGTATCAGCGTCGCGTTCCGGCCCTTCCGTGATAACAAGACTGTCTTTCGGGCCGGGTTCGGGATCTTCACCCAGACGCCTCTCGGCCAATTGGCCTACGATTTTCTCGGCATTCCGTTGGGAGCGCCATATACATACTCGAACAACAACAACGGCCGGCCCTTGTTCACCTTCCCGCAAACGTCTCCCAGCAGTCAGGCGGCGCAGTACGGTGGAACCGGATTCTACGATGGCATGGACCCCAATTTCCGGGACCCGCAAACCGCCCAGTGGAACGTGACAATCGAGCGCCAGTTAACCGAGGCCACCGCACTCCGCGTCACCTACGCCGGCATGAACTCGTACCGCATGAGCGTGAAGGAAGACTACAACGCAATTGCGCCTAGCACGCAACCTTACGTGCCGAACCCGTACGTCGATTCCCGCGCGTCCTATCAAAACTGGCTTCAGCTTAATTACAGCAAGAACGCTGGCTTCAGCAACTATCAGGGGTTGTCCGTGGAATCGACCCACAGGGCATCCCATGGCCTGGCGTTTCAGGCCAACTACACTTGGGCTCACAACATCAGCGATGCGCAAGGCGATGCACCGAGCGGATTCTCTTCCGAGAATCTGCTGTTTACACCTTCGTACGATCAGTTCAACCTGCGGGCCGCGCGCGGCAATGTCGCCGGCTCGCCGCGCCAGCGATTCCTGCTGACCGGCACGTACCAGGTGCCGTTCGGTCAAGGCCGAAACTGGAGCAGTAATTCGCGGTTCCTGAACGCGCTTTTGGGTGGCTGGAACATCAGCACGGTTACGCTCTTGCAAACCGGGCCCTGGATGACGCCGACCATCAGCCCGACCGAGGACCAATCGAACACTGACATCGTGGGCAGAGGGGGCATCACCGCACGTCCCGATGCAGTCGCAAACCCCAGTTCGGGTCTTGCTCCCGGCACCCAGTGGAACATCAATGCCTTCGCGCCCACGCCCGCGGGAGCCGGAAGAATCGGCAATGCCGGGGTTGGCGTGCTGCTCGGGCCCGGCACCGTCTCGGTATCCGCCGGGCTCTCGAAAACCTTTAAAATCAAAGAATTTGCGCGGCTGAGGTTTGAATCCACATTCACTAACGTTCTCAATCGCACGAACTTCGCGGCGCCTGCGAGCAACATTAGTAATCCAGACACCTTTGGAATTTTGCAGTCGGCCCAGACCGCTGGACAGGGCGGTAACCGTACTGGCCAGTTGGCACTAAGGCTGGATTTCTGAAGCCGGATCGTTTTAACAAGAGGAGAGGATCAATGGCAATTTATCAAAGTATGCAGCGAGTTCGCTTCTCCAGCCCGGACGGCTACGAGAAATTCAAGCTGATTTTCGGCCAGGTGGGCGAGCGATTGAAAACCCTGCCGGGATTTCTGCACCTGACCTGGTGGACTCATCCCCAGGATCCCTGCTGGCACAACGAAATCAGTTTATGGACCACCCTCGATGCCTTGAAAGATTGGCATATGAACGTCTACCACAAGGAGGCCAAGGCGTGGGCCGTCCGCAGTGGAGCCATCATGGAGGACATCATCACCAATTTCGAGCTGAAGAGTACGCGGCTCATCCGCGTTTGCCCGAATTGCGGTACGGCGGAAGACAAACCCTACGACCTGAACCAGGAGCAGGCGGCTCTGGCCCGGCCGTGTCCCAAGTGCGGCTTCCAGTTCCCCGTGATGCCGGAGACGTCCGATAGCACGGCCGTCTTCAAAGACGTTCAGAACATTCCATAGCAGACCGAAACTCAAACCACAATAGGAGACCAGCACATGATCACTTTGACGGACGCCCGCAGAATCATTGCAGCAGCTGAGAAGAAAGCGGAGGAAATCGGTCAGCCGATGAACATCGCGGTGGCCGATGGCGGCGGCAACCTGGTCGCGCACGTCCGCATGGATGGCGCGTGGATCGGAAGCATCGATATCGCTCAGAAGAAGGCTTACACGTCGCGCGCGTTCGACATTTCTACGAAAGATCTGTCCACGCACGCGCAGTCCGGTGGTCAGTTCTTTGGGATTCATGCCTCCAACGACGGTAAGATCATGATCTTCGCCGGTGGCGTTCCCCTCAAGAGAGACGGTAAGGTGGTGGGGGCAGTGGGCGTCAGCGGAGGGTCCGGCGATCAGGATCACGCAGTTGCTGAGGCCGGGGTCGCGTCGTTGTAAGCACCGACTAGAGGGGAATACACTCCTCAACATCGCTCGTGGCGCCGCAAAATGGGCGGGCTCCGCCCGTCCCGGACAGCCAATCGGGACTTCAAGCAACAATCCGACAAAACAGCAGGAACGCGACAGAGACCCCGACCGAAACCGCGGTAAACTCCACAGATGCGAAGAGGGCGTCCGCGGCTACAGGGAAATCCGCCCGTTAGCGTCCGCACGCGAAGCCGATGGGCCGCCAACTGGCCGAGCGGCGGACATGAATGCCAGTTTCCAACGAAAAAGTTGTCGATTTCGCGATACCCGCACGTCGTGATGTCGAACGCGCTGGAAACAAACTTCGTTAGTCAAAGGATCCAATCGACATGAACGCGACTGTACTGTACCGAAGTGCCTCCATACTGTACCTGCTGTTCGCGGCGGGCCACACCTACGGTTCTCTCAAATTCAAGGCGCCGACTCCAGAGGGACGCGCTGTGATCGAAAGCATGAACAACGTTCATTTTCAGGTCCGCGGGGCCACCTTCAGCTACGGTGGCTTTTACCAGGGAATGACGCTCACGGTGACGGTGTTTCTGCTGTCGTACGCGGCTCTCTCGTGGATGTTAGGGACTCTGGCCCGCGAGAACCCTCAGGCGATTCAGGGCTTTGGATGGGTGCTGTTCCTCTCCCAGTTGGTCCTCATCGGTCTGAGCTGGAAGTACTTTTCGGCGGCGCCGGCCGCGTTCTCCACCGTGACGGCGATTTGCCTGGGATGGGCCGCGTGGCTGGTCTCGGCCCGTTAAGAGAGATCTGAATCGATGCCGTCTGGGCGGCCGAAACTCATGCCAATTCCTCCAAGCTGATTTCTGTCGTAACGCTGCGCGCGGCTAAAGGAGGATCATTCTCCCGCGTGTCGGGCAGGACTCCGCGGCGGTCGCAACAGAGTCAACCGGCTGACGTCAACTTGTGGATTTATAATGTCTCGCGATCCCACCGTTATGCACTCTGCCGAAGCAAACGGAACCAGAGCGCCCGCCCCCGGCGCCCGTGGTTTGAAGAGTCTATTGCGTACGCCGCTATGGACACTCGCCATTCTCGCCTCCACTTCGTTTGCGCAGGACCCACCGAGGCAGCTTTCCCAATACTCGCAGCGTCTCTATCGCACCGAACAGGGGCTCCCACAAAATGACGTCCGGTCCATCGCCCAGACGCCCGATGGGTACCTTTGGTTCGCCACTCGCGATGGGCTGGCTCGCTTCGATGGCGTCAAATTCTCGGTCTATCGGAAGGAGAATACGCCGGGGATCGGCCACACCATGTTGGGTGCGCTCCTTGTCGACCATCTTGGCCGGCTTTGGATCGCCACCGGCGATGGCCTCTCGAAATTTGAGAGCGGGCGCTTCAAACGCTATTCGCAAAGCGATGGCCTTCCCAGCAATGCGATCCACTCGCTGCTCGAGGACCACACCGGCAAATTGTGGATCGGCACCTGGAATGGATTGGCCTCCTTCGATGGCCGGCATTTCCAAACCTTCAGCGCCAAGGATGGCCTCCCGAATCAATCGATTTCAGGCCTTGCGGAGGATGGCGATGGTGGGCTTTGGGTGGGCACGTTTGGGGGCGGGCTCGCCCATCTGGCCGGTAGCCACTTCCGGGTCCTACGCGAACAGGACGGGCTGCCCTCCAATGTGGTGTTCAGCTTGCTCCGCGACCGCTCCGGAAGGCTGTGGGTCGGGACGCTACGAGGCTGTGCGGTGCTTACCTCGTCCGGCAGGTTCAAACCTGTCCAGGAAGTTCCTGGAAGAACTGCCAACTTGTATGAAGACCGAGCCGGCAACGTCTGGGCGGTTTCCGACAAGGTTTTCGCCCGGCTTCCAGATGCGCCCAACGCGACCTTCCGTCCGGAGCGAGCTCCCAGTCCCAGCACCGATGTCGAGACGGTATTTGAAGACCGCGAAGGCACGCTTTGGATCGGGACGACCTCTGGGGCCATGCGATATCGCGCCGGATCGTTCACCTCATACACCAAAGACCAGGGGCTCGCCAGCGATTCGGCACAAACCATCTTCGAGGACTCAAAAGGCGCCCTCTGGATCGGCACCGACCGAGGCTTGAACCGTTGGTCGCACGGGACCATGCAAACCGTCGCCGGGAATCCGCTCTTAGGGGATGGGTTGGTCAATTCGCTCGCCGAAGACGACGCCGGCCGTCTCTGGGTCGGAACACCGAAAGGCGTGAGCCGATTCGACGGGCAGTCCTGGACCCAAATGCGCGACATCCAGGTGGAAGTTCACGTCTTGTATCGCGACCGCTCCGGAAGGATGTGGGTCGGGTCGCCGGAAGGAGTCCTGATTTGGGATCACGGTAAGACTTCAAGACTGACGCAAAAGGACGGGCTGCCTGGGAACTATGTGATGTCGATCGTCGAAGATCGCCAGGGAACGGTATGGCTCGGCACCATCACCGGCTTGGCGCGGCTCGATCACGGTAAGATCACCGCGTTTGGGACTTCGGACGGCCTGCTCAGCAACTACATTCAGTGCCTGTATTCAGATGAGGAAGGCACGCTGTGGATCGGCACACCGAGCGGACTGCACCGATTCAGGAATGGCCGTTTTCGGGCGTTCACGGAAGCGCAAGGCATGTACGCGGACAATACGCTGAGGGTCCTGGAGGACAACCAGCGCCGTTTCTGGCTCAGTTCGTTCCGCGGCATCTTTCAAGTCGGAAAGGATGATCTCAACGCACTGGCGGATGGCCTCAAAACGCACGTCACGTCGTTCTCCTATGGCCCCCAGGATGGCATCAAAAGCCCTATGTGCGCCGGCTTGGGGAGGCAACCCGCGGGCGGGAAGACAAGCGCCGGCATCATCTGGTTCCCGACGGATCAAGGTGTCGTCAGCGTCGATCCTGCCCGGTTAGCCCGACCCGATCCGCCGCCCGTTCCGGTGCTCGATGCAATGCTCATCGATGGGGCAGCCGCCGTCGGCGCCAAGGTGGGGCCGGACATCCGCAGAATCGAGTTTTCCTTCACGGCGCCAACCTCTGTCGCTCCTGAGTCGATTGAGTTCCGCTACCGGATGCAGGGCTTCGAGGATCAGTGGCGCGAGGCTGGGACTCAGCGCCTCATCTCGTTCACGAACCTCCCACCCGGCAACTATCGCTTCGCCGTATCCGCGCGCAGGAGGAGTGGAGAGTGGAGCACTCAGGAAGTCGCCTTGGCGCTTGCGATCCTGCCACATTTTTACGAAACCAAATGGTTCTACATGGTATGCGGGCTTCTTGCGATGGTATTGCTTTGGTCGGCCCACTCTTTCCGGGTGCGCCAGACGGAGCGTCGCTTGCAGGCCGTTATGGCAGAACGGTCGCGTGTTGCCCAGGAACTCCATGACACTCTGCTGCAGAGCTTATCAGGCACTGCGATGCAGATTCAGGCAGCGCTACGGCGTCTGCGTCAAGGCAGCGTCGAAAGTGGATTCGAACAACTCTCGGTTGCGCTGGTCCATCTGGGCAAAAGCATGGCGGATGCCCGACAGGCCATTTGGGGATTGAAGACACCTGAACTGGAGGAACTGCCGCTCGATCGGGCTCTGGAAGCCGCTGCTGAGCGTGTGTGCGCGGGCGGACCGCGGCTGGTATATGCAGTTTCGGGAAACTCGAAGCCGCTAGGTTCATGCCTGGAACAACACGTCTATCGGATCGGAGTTGAGGCCATCACGAATGCGGTGCGGCATTCCGGGTGCACCGAAATAGCCGTCGATCTGGAGTATCGGGAGCTTTCGATTGTTCTGCGCGTGCGCGATGACGGTTGTGGTTTCCATACTTCCGGGACCGAAGGGCAGTCCCCGCAAGGAAATCACTGGGGATTGACTGGAATCCGCGCCCGGGCCAAACAATGCGCCGGAGATGTTGCCATTCAGAGTGCCCCCGGCGCGGGCACGGACGTGCGGTTTGAAGCCCCAATCCTGCAGCCGGTTGGAACCAATGATAGAGCTCATTCGCATCCTGTGCATTGACGACCATCCCTTGATCCTTGCGGGGGTCGAATCGATGCTCGATTCAGAACCGGATCTGCAGTTCGCCGGCGGCGCTGCGAGCGGCGAAGAGGGGATCCGTCTCTTTCGCAAACGGCGTCCCGACATCGCGCTAATCGATCTGCGATTGAATGGAATGTCCGGCATCGCCACTATAACGGCAATCCGCAACGAGTTCCCCGACTCTCGCATTCTCGCCCTTACTGCCTACAAAGGCGACGATGACATTCACCGGGCGCTGGCCGCCGGAGCTCGCGGTTATCTAGACCTTGTCCCGCGTTAGCCATTTTTCGATCTATTTCTGCTTTATAGTGCAAAGTACTTACTAACAATTCGGGGGAGCCATGCCCTACACTCGCGCCAGCGTGTGATTGTCGCTCTTTTG
>Ga0182030_10009175_pt1 | contig 20302 bp, 17 predicted proteins | sample 812S3MmetaG_FD_121299 | JGI IMG/M metagenome (GOLD analysis project Ga0182030, IMG submission 121299) | Permafrost microbial communities from Stordalen Mire, Sweden - 812S3M metaG (Illumina Assembly) | ecosystem: Environmental > Terrestrial > Soil > Wetlands > Permafrost | place: Sweden... | reverse complement strand
GGCTGCACGTGCGCGCCGTAGATCACCGTCGGGATCTGGTTGCGACTGTCGTCGTCGTCCTCGTCCCAAGTAAGGATCAACAGGCTGTTGTTGGCCACCGCCCAGTTCGCGTACCCGGACAGGTTGCGATTCAGCCAGGCGTCGGCCTGGGCGATCGAGCCGTCGTGCATGTTGTCGTCATTGTTGGGAATGACGAACGAAACGGTCGGCAGGCTGGCGTAATCGCCCATCGGAAATGCGGAGAACGGCAGCGAGTTCGTCGGCGGCACATTGGTGAAGTTGGCCCAGGGCACGTGCTTGCGCGCGTACTTGCCCGCGCTGCAGGCCGGTGAGCCCACCGCGGGCAGGTCTTCGGCATAGCCGATGAAGGTGTAGCCGCCGCCAAGCAATTCGGAGCCCAGGTTTGCAGCGTTGCCGCCGTTGACCGGGCAGCTGTCCTTGGTCACTCCGAATGTGTTGCCGGCGAACAGCGCCAAGTAGTTCGGCTCGCTCGGGTGTGTTTCGGCGAACGACGCGGCCATGTTCGCGCCGTGGGTGGCCAGCGCGGTCATGAAGGGCGCCGACTTGTTGCCGAGGATGTTGCCGCGGTTTTCCTCCACCACGATCACCACGTGCGCGGGGCGGGGCAGCGCGGCCGCGGCAAGGTCCACATGCGGAGTCAACGGGGTGGCCACCAGCGCGGTCAGCCCCGCCGCGCCGACTAGACCCAGGACGCGGTATGCCCATCCGATCAGCCTTCTGGGACTTTCACTTTCGTGGAACACGCGGGGAGCATATGGGCGGGTGGAAGCCGTCGACGGCAGGCGCGCGAGCGTGTCAGCGGGGCTTTAGCCAAAAGAGCTCCGATTGTTATATACGCTCAAAACCCATGGATGTGCGTGTCATCGACCACCCGTTGGCCCTCTCGCTGCTGACGGTGTTGCGCGACAAACGCACCCATAACGCCGCGTTTCGGGCGGCGCTGCGCGATCTAACAGTGGTTCTGGTCTACGAGGCCACCCGGGACGCGGCCCGCGAGACATTCCCGATCCACACGCCACTGGCCGAGACGCTCGGAGTCCGGCTGGCCAAACCGCCACTGCTGGTGCCGGTGCTGCGGGCCGGACTGGGCATGGTCGACCAGGCGCTTGCCATGCTGCCGGAGGCTCTGGTCGGCTTCGTCGGCGTCGCACGTGACGAAGAGAGTCACCTGGCGAGCGGTTATTTGGAGTCGTTGCCCGACGACCTGAGCTCGACGCCGGTCATGGTGCTGGACCCCATGCTGGCCACCGGCGGGTCGATGAAGCACACCGTCGGCTTGCTGCAGAAGCACGGGGCGACGGAGATCACGGTGCTCTGTGCAGTGGCGGCACCGGAAGGCATTGCGGCACTTGAGAAATCAGCACCCAATGTCCGGCTGTTCACCGTGGCAGTCGATGACGGGCTCAACGAGATCGCTTATATCGTGCCGGGTCTCGGCGATGCGGGCGACCGCCAGTACGGGCCTCGCTAGCTCACCAGTTTTCTACCGTAGCGAGCAGCTCCGCCCGCAACGCGCCGGCGCGCTCGCGGGCATGCGACACGTCGTGGGCGGGCGCACAGCGAATCTCCAAGTAACACTTCAGCTTCGGCTCGGTACCGGAAGGCCGCACCACCACCCTGATCGACGTCTGGTCGTCACCGCCGGTGAAGATCAGTGCATCGGTGATATCGGTGACGGTCGCGGCGAATCCGGCCAGGCCGGCCGGCGGGGCGGCCCGTAGCCGCTGCATGAGTTCGGCGGTCTCGTCGATATCGGCGACCCGGCGCGACACCGCCGCAACGTCGTGCACGCCGTAGCGGCGGGCGAGCTCGTCGAGCATGTCGGACACCGAACGGCCCTGGTCTTTCAGCGTGGCAACCAGATCGGCCACCAGCACGGCGGCGCTGATGCCGTCCTTGTCGCGCACCGCGGCGGGGTCGACGCAGTGGCCGATCGCCTCCTCGTAGGCGTACACCAGGGTGCGGCCAGGCACGTTCGAATCAGCGCGGGCGAGCCATTTGAAGCCGGTGAGGGTTTCGACGTGGGTGGCGCCGTAGTGCGCCGCGATCTCGGCCAGCATCCGGGAGGAGACCACGCTGCTGGCCACCACGGCCGCCGCTGGATCGCCGGTTCGCGACAGGATGTAGTCGCCTAACAGCCAACCGGTTTCGTCGCCAGACAGCATTCGCCATCCGGACGCGCTGGGTATTCCCGCCGCGCAACGGTCGGCGTCGGGATCCAGCGCGATCGCGACGTCGGCCCGCACCTCGGCGGCCAGGGTGAGCAAATCGTCGGTGGCACCGGGCTCTTCGGGGTTCGGGAACGCGACGGTGGGGAAGTCTGGATCCGGCGCGAACTGGGCGCCCACGGCGTGCACGGCGCCGAAGCCGGCGCGGCGCAGCGTCTCGACGGCCACCGCACCGCCGACGCCGTGCAGCGCGGTGAGGGCCACCCGCACCGGACCGGTGCTGCGCCGCAGCCCCGCCGCGCGCTCGATGTAGCGCTCGACCAGGTCAGTACCGGTAAGTTCGACGGGCACTCTGGGGATCTGGTCAGCGAAAGGAGCTGCGGCCATTGCTGTTTCGATCTCGCGGTCGGTGGGGGCGACGATCTGGATGCCGCCGTCGAAGTACACCTTGTAGCCGTTGTCGGCGGGCGGATTATGTGAAGCCGTGATCTGTATCCCGGCGGCGGCGCCGGTGTGGCGCACCGCGAACGCCACCACCGGTGTGGGCACCGGACCAGGCAGCAGTAGCACCGAAAAGCCTTGGGCAGCAAATACTTCAGCCGTCACAGTGGCGAAAATCGCGGAGCCGTGCCGGGCGTCGCGCCCGACGATCACCAGCGAGCCGGCCAGGCCGCGACCCTTGAGCACCTGCGCCACCGCCCAGGTGGCGCGCGACACCACCGCGACGTTCATGGCGTCCGGGCCGCCGCGCACCGGGCCGCGCAACCCCGCGGTCCCGAACTTCAGCGGGCGAGCGAACCGCGCCGCGAGTTCGTCGGGGGCGCACGCGGCGAGCTCGGCGGCGGTCGTCGGGTCGGGGTCGTGCGCGATCCAGTCCTGCGGCCTCACGCGATCATTCTGCTAAATGCGGGCGATGATGTCGGCCAGCAGCGCGCCGATCCGGGCTGCGGACGCGGCACCGGCGGCTACCACCTCGGCATGGCTGAGCGGCTCGCCGGTAATCCCGGCCGCCAGGTTGGTCACCAGCGATATACCCAGCACCTCGGCGCCGGCCGCCCGGGCCGCGATCGTCTCGTGCACCGTCGACATGCCGACCAGGTCGGCGCCCAACACCCGCAACATTGCGATCTCCGCCGGCGTCTCGTAGTGCGGGCCGGGCAGGCCGGCGTAGACGCCTTCGGCCAGCTGTGGATCGGCCTCGCGGGCGAGCCGGCGCAGCCGGGCCGCGTAGGCGTCGGTCAGGTCGACGAACTGCGCGCCCACCAACGGCGAACGCGCCGTCAGGTTCAGGTGGTCGCTGATCAGCACCGGCTGGCCGACCGTCAGGTCTGCACGCAGTCCGCCGGCCGCGTTGGTCAGCACGACGATGCGGGCCCCGCCCGCGCAGGCCGTTCGTACCGGGTGCACGACGTGACGCAGATCATGGCCCTCGTAGGCGTGCACTCGGCCGACCAGCACCAGCACCCGATGCGCGCCGATGGTCATGGACAGCAGCTCGCCGGGATGGCCGACCGCACTCGGCGGTGCGAATCCGGGAAGATCGGACTGGGGGAGTGCGACATTCGCCGAGCCCAGCGCCGCGACGGCGGGCGACCATCCCGAGCCGAGCACGATGGCGACGTCGTGCTCGACGACCCCGGTGCGCTCACCGATGACCTGTGCCGCGCGCCGCGCGAGTTCGGCGGGATCGGACGGGGATTCGGTCACAGAAGAGGAGCTTAGTTCCGCTATGTGTCAAGATCGGGCGCATGGGGTTTGCTAGGTGGCCGGTTGCCGGCTTCGTCGTTGCAGTGTTGGTTTCAGTGGCCGGGGTCGCCGGCGGTCTTACGCCGAGGGCGGGGGCCGACTGTCCCGACGTCCAACTCATCTTTGCCCGCGGTACCAACGAGCCGCCCGGCCTTGGCGTCGTGGGGGCTGCGCTGTTCGCCGCGCTGCAGCCGGCCCTGGGCGGACGCAACTTCGACAACTACGCGGTGAACTATCCGGCCAGCTACAACTTCCTGCAGACCGGCGACGGCGCCAACGACGCCCGGGATCACATCGCGGCGATGGTCGACCAGTGCCCGGGAACCCACCTGATCCTCGGCGGCTTCTCGCAGGGTGCCGCGGCGGTCTCGATGCTGGCCGGCGTGCCGCCACTGGGCAACACCGTGGGTGAGTTCGGGTCGGCTCCCGGGCTGGACCCCGGCCTGGCCGGCAAGATCAGGGCGGTCGCCGTGTTCGGCAATCCCGGCAACCGCTTCAACACGCCCCTGTCGACGGCGGGGCAGTTCGCCGGCCGTGCCATCGACCTGTGCAGCCCCGGTGACCCGGTCTGCGTCGTCGGCGGCCGGGACCGCGACGCGCACCACGACTATTCGGTGCCGCCCTACCCCGGCCAGGCGGCGGGATTTATCGCCGGACGGGCGTAGCCGCCGCGGGGCGGTCCGCTGCGGCGTCAGTCGGTGAGATACTGCGAGAATGCCCACGCTCACCGCCTTGGACACCGTTGAAGAAGCGGTGCGGCGTCGTGGCGTCGATCTTGTCGAGTTGTCGCATGCCATCCACGCCGAGCCTGAGCTGGCCTTCGCCGAGCATCGCAGTTGCGCCAAGACCCAGGCGCTGCTGGCCGAGCGTGGCTTCGAGATCACCCCGCGCGCCGGCGGCCTGGACACCGCCTTCCGGGCTGACTTCGGCAGCGGGCCGCTGGTCGTAGGGGTGTGCGCCGAGTACGACGCGTTGCCCGAGATCGGGCATGCCTGCGGCCACAACATCATCGCCGCGTCCGCGGTCGGGACGGCGCTGGCGCTGGCCGAGGTGGCCGACGACCTGGGCCTGACGGTGACGCTGCTGGGTACTCCCGCCGAGGAGGCCGGCGGCGGCAAGGAACTGTTGCTGCGCGCCGGGTTGTTCGACGACATCGCGGCGGCGGTGATGGTGCATCCCGGGCCGACCGACATCGCCGCGGTGCGTTCGCTGGCGTTGTCCGAGGCGACGGTGCACTACCGCGGCAAGGAATCGCATGCGGCCGTCGCGCCGCATCTGGGTGTCAACGCAGCCGATGCCGTAACCGTCGCGCAGGTGGCCATCGGACTGCTGCGCCAGCAACTGGCACCGGGGCAACTGGTGCACGGGATCGTCACCAACGGCGGTCAGGCGGTCAACGTCATTCCCGGGCGCGCGACGCTGGACTACGCGATGCGGGCAATCGAATCGGATTCGTTGCGAGAGCTCGAGGGCAGGATTTTTGCGTGCTTTGCCGCGGGCGCACTGGCCACCGGTTGCGAATACGAAATCGAGGAGCCCGCACCGGCATACGCGGAGCTCAAATCCGACGAATGGCTGTCCGAAGTTTGTCGCGGCGAGATGCTGCGGCTCGGCCGCCAACCGGTGGCACCGGAGTTCGAGGCGGGGCTCCCGATGGGCAGCACCGATATGGGCAACGTGACCCAGGTGCTGCCCGGAATCCATCCGGTGATCGGTGTCGACGCGGGCGGGGCCACCGTTCATCAGCGCGGTTTTGCCGCGGCGGCCGCGAGTCCGAGCGCCGACCGCGCGGTCCTCGACGGCGCGATCATGCTGGCGCGCGTGGTTGTTCAGCTCGCCGAGGCCCCCGAGCAACGCGATCGGGTCTTGGCCGCGCAGGAACGTCGGGCCGGCACATGAGCCTTGCTGAGGCCGCCGATGCGTGGCTGGCGGCCCACTTCGACGACCTGGTCGACTGGCGCCGGCACATCCACCGCTATCCGGAGCTGGGCCGACAGGAATACGCCACCACCCAGTTCGTCGCCGAGCGGTTGGCCGACGCGGGCCTCAACCCGAAGGTGTTGCCCGCCGGTACCGGGCTCACCTGTGACTTCGGGCCCGAGCACGCGCCCAGGATCGCGCTGCGGGCCGACATGGATGCGCTGCCCATGGCCGAGCGCACGGGCGCGCCCTATGCATCGACGATGCCCAACGTCGCGCACGCCTGCGGGCACGATGCGCACACCGCGATCCTGCTGGGCACCGCGCTGGCGTTGGCGTCGGTGCCCGAGCTCCCGGTCGGAGTGCGGTTGATCTTCCAGGCCGCCGAGGAACTGATGCCGGGTGGCGCGATCGACGCCATCGCCGCCGGAGCGTTGACCGGCGTTTCGCGGATCTTCGCCATGCATTGCGACCCACGGCTGGAGGTGGGCAAGGTCGCGGTCCGGCAGGGCCCCATCACTTCGGCGGCCGACCAGCTGGAAATCACGCTGTATTCGCCGGGCGGGCACACCTCGCGACCGCACCTGACCGCCGACCTGGTCTACGGACTGGGCACGTTGATCACCGGACTGCCCGGCGTGCTGTCCCGCCGCATCGACCCGCGCAACAGCACCGTGCTGGTGTGGGGCGCGGTCAATGCCGGTGTGGCCCCGAATGCCATCCCGCAGACCGGCGTGCTGGCCGGCACCGTCCGTACCGCCAGCCGGCAGACCTGGGTCGGGCTTGAGGAGATCATCCGCCGTTCGGTCGACGGGCTGCTGTCGCCGCTGGGGATCGAACACACCCTGCAATACCGGCGCGGAGTGCCGCCGGTGGTCAACGAGGAAGTCTCGACCCGCATCCTCACCCACGCGATCGAAGCCATCGGCCCCGATGTGGCGGCCGACACCCGGCAGTCCGGCGGGGGCGAGGACTTCTCCTGGTATCTCGAGGAGATCCCCGGCGCCATGGCGCGGTTGGGTGTGTGGTCGGGCGAGGGCGTGCAGTTAGACCTGCACCAGCCGACCTTCGATCTCGATGAACGGGCCCTGGCGGTCGGGTTGCGGGTGATGGTCAACCTCATTGAGCAGTCGGCGCACGCGACCCATCAGTCTTGAGCGGAAGTCCCCGGGCCGATGTTTCGGGCCGGGCGGGTCCGCAGGCTGTGGACGTAATCATTTGGCGCGCCGGCGATTTCGGCAGCATCAGCCATCACGCCCAGGTACCGCGCCGACGGCAATCCGCCCTCCCAGGCGTCCAGGACGTAGAGCCACGCCAGCACGGGATCGATGTCGGTGTCCGAGGACAGCCGCTCCACCCGGCATCTGATCTTTTTGTGGACGCCGAACTCGGAGCCCTCCCACTGGTCCAGGTTCATCTCGTCGGCCGGGGTCATGTCGTAAAGCACGACGAACACCTTGGCAAGCGGATCCTCCACGACCGTGGCCAGTGCGCCTTCCCAGCCGATGTCCTCGCCGCCGAAGGTCAGCCGCCACCCCGGCAACCAGCCGGTTCCGGCCATCGGCGAGTGGGGTGCACGCTGCAGCATCTGGTCGGGATGCATGTTCGAGCCGTAGGCGGCGTAGAGCGGCACGGGGAAAGCTTAAACGCCGCACGCGCACACGGTATTCATCCTCCGGTTTGGCGGGGTTCAAGTGCTCCCCCTCGCCGCTTCCACGGCTGGGGGGACCCCCAGGGCGGGCGCTCGCCGCGCTGCGCGGGGTGTCGCAATCGGAGATAGGTTAGGGCTGTGGTGACCCGCATCGTGATCCTCGGTGGAGGCCCGGCCGGTTACGAAGCCGCGCTGGTGGCCGCCACCTCGCATCCCGACACCACCCGGATCACCGTGATCGACGCCGAAGGCATCGGCGGCGCCGCCGTGCTGGACGATTGCGTGCCGTCCAAGACGTTCATCGCCTCGACCTGGCTGCGCACCGAACTGCGCCGGGCGCCGCGGCTGGGCTTCGACATCGACATCGACGACGCCAAGATCTCGCTGCCGCGCATCCATGCCCGGGTCAAGCTGTTGGCCACCCAGCAGTCGGCCGATATCGCCGCCGACCTGCTCAGCAAGGGTGTGACTTTGGTCGCAGGACACGCGGAGCTGGTCGACTCCACACCCGGCCTGGCGCATCACCGCGTCAAGGTCACCGCCGCCGACGGCAGCACCACCGAATACGACGCCGACGTGGTGCTGATCGCCACCGGCGCCAGCCCGCGCGTCCTGCCGTCGGCTCAGCCCGACGGCGAGCGCATCCTGACCTGGCGGCAGCTTTACGACCTAGAGGAGTTGCCCGAACACCTCATTGTGGTGGGCTCGGGCGTCACCGGAGCCGAATTCGTGCACGCCTACACCGAGCTGGGCGTGCCGGTCACGGTGGTCGCCAGCCAGGACCACGTGCTGCCCTACGAGGACGCCGACGCCGCGCTGGTGTTGGAGGAGGCGTTCGCCGAGCGGGGTGTCGAGCTGGTCAAGAACGCCCGCGCCGAGTCGGTCACCCGCACCGAGACCGGGGTCCTGGTCACCTTGAAGGACGGCCGCACCGTCGAGGGCAGCCATGCCCTGATGACCATCGGGTCGGTCCCCAACACCAGCGGCCTCGGCCTGGACCGGGTCGGCATCGAGCTGGGCCGCGGTGACTATCTGAAGGTGGACCGGGTGTCGCGGACCTCGGTGCCCGGCATCTACGCCGCCGGTGACTGCACCGGCCTACTGCCGTTGGCGTCGGTCGCGGCCATGCAGGGCCGCATCGCGATGTATCACGCGCTGGGTGAGGGCGTCAGTCCGATCCGGTTGCGCACGGTCGCCGCAACGGTGTTCACCAGACCCGAGATCGCCGCCGTCGGGGTGCCGCAGTCGGCGATCGACGATGGTTCGTTCAGTGCCCGCACCATCACGCTGCCGTTGCGCACCAACGCCCGAGCCAAGATGTCGGGGCTGCGGCAGGGCTTCGTCAAGATCTTCTGCCGGCGATCCACCGGCGTGGTGATCGGCGGCGTGGTGGTGGCGCCGATCGCCTCCGAGCTGATCCTGCCGATCGCCGTCGCGGTCCAAAACCGCATCACGGTCAACGAGTTGGCCCAGACGCTGGCCGTCTACCCGTCGCTGTCCGGTTCCATCACCGAGGCCGCGCGCCGGCTGATGGCGCACGACGACCTGGACTAGCGTTTCGGAAGTGAGGAGTTCTTAGTCGTGAGTGACCCGATTCACGCAGCGAGCGAGACGCCGTCGGTGCTGGGCCCGCAGCAACGCGCGGCGGCCTGGCAGCGCCTCGGCGCCGAGCAGTTCGACGTGGTGGTCATCGGTGGCGGCGTGGTGGGTTCCGGGTGCGCCCTGGATGCCGCCACCCGTGGGCTCAAGGTGGCGCTGGTCGAAGCCCGTGACTTCGCTTCCGGCACGTCGAGTCGCTCCTCGAAGATGTTCCACGGCGGGCTGCGCTACCTCGAGCAACTGGAATTCGGCCTGGTGCGCGAGGCTCTGCACGAGCGTGAGCTGTCGCTGACCCGGCTGGCGCCGCATCTGGTCAAGCCGATGCCGTTCTTGTTTCCGCTCACCCATCGGTGGTGGGAGCGTCCTTACACCGCGGCGGGCATCTTCCTATACGACAGTCTGGGCGGCGCGAAATCGGTTCCAGCGCAAAAGCATTTGACTCGTGCGGGCGCGCTGCGACTGAGCCCGGGGTTGAAGCGCAGCTCGTTGATCGGGGGAATTCGCTACTACGACACCGTCGTTGACGACGCCAGGCACACCATGACCGTCGCACGCACCGCGGCGCATTACGGCGCGGTGGTGCGCTGCTCTACTCAGGTGGTCGCGTTGCTACGCGAGGGCGACCGGGTGATCGGGGTGCGGGTCCGCGACTCCGAGGACGGCTCGATCACCGAGGTTCGCGGCCATGTCGTGGTGAACGCGACCGGGGTATGGACCGACGAAATCCAGGCGTTGTCCAAGCAGCGCGGCAGGTTTCAGGTACGCGCCTCCAAGGGCGTGCACGTCGTGGTGCCGCGGGACCGTATCGTCAGTGACGTCGCGATCATCCTGCGCACCGTGCAGTCGGTGATGTTCGTCATCCCGTGGGGAAGCCACTGGATCATCGGAACCACCGACACGGACTGGAATCTCGACCTGGCCCACCCCGCGGCCACCAAGGCCGACATCGACTACATCCTGCAGACCGTCAACACCGTGCTGGCCACCCCGCTGACGCACGCCGACATCGACGGGGTGTACGCGGGGCTGCGGCCGCTACTGGCCGGGGAGAGCGAGGAAACCTCCAAGCTGTCCCGGGAGCACGCCGTCGCGGTGCCCGCGCCCGGTCTGGTCGCGATCGCCGGCGGCAAATACACCACCTACCGGGTGATGGCCGCCGACGCGATCGACACCGCGGTGCAGTTCATCCCGGCCCGGGTCGCGCCGTCGATCACCGAAAAGGTCAGCCTGCAGGGCGCCGACGGATACTTCGCGCTGATCAACCAGGTCGAACACGTCGGCGAGCGGGTCGGTCTGCACCCGTATCGGGTCCGTCACCTGCTGGACCGCTACGGCTCGCTGATGGACGACGTGCTCGCCCTGGCGGCCGACCATCCCGAACTGCTGAGTCCGATCAAGGAAGCGCCGGGCTACTTGCGGGTGGAAGCCCTGTATGCCGTCATCGCCGAGGGGGCCTTGCATCTCGAGGACATCCTGGCCCGCCGGATGCGCATCTCCATCGAATATTCGCACCGCGGCGTCGACTGCGCCCGGGAGGTCGCCGATATCGTCGCCGCGGCGCTGGGATGGACGGCCGAGGACGTCAATCGTGAGGTCGCCAACTACACCGCGCGGGTAGAGGCCGAGATCCTGTCGCAGGCCCAGCCCGACGATGTGTCGGCGGACGAGTTGCGGGCCAGCGCACCGGAGGCCCGCGCCGAGATCCTCGAGCCGGTGCCGCTGAATTGAGCGGGCCTTGAGACCCGCTCCGCTCCCGGTGCGCGATGGGTTGGGGCCCGCGCGGGTCAGGCTGCACGGCGGACCGGTGCTGGCCGAGCTGACCGCCCGGTTCGGCGAACAGGCCCGGGACAAGGTACTGGCCGGCGAGGTTGTCGACGCCGACGGCGTGGTGGTCGACGACGCCACCGTGCGGCCCGCCGGGTCCAGCGTGTATCTGTACCGCGACCTGCCCGACGAGGTGGAAGTACCTTTCGAGGTCCCAGTGCTGTATCGAAACGCCGACATCGTGGTCGTCGACAAGCCGCATTTCTTGGCCACCATGCCGCGCGGGCGACACGTCGCCCAAACCGCACTGGTGCGGCTGCGCAGGGAACTGGGGCTACCGGAGCTCAGCCCGGCCCACCGGCTCGACCGGCTGACCGCGGGCGTGCTGCTGTTCACCACCCGACGCGAGCTGCGCGGCGCCTACCAGACACTGTTCGCCCGCGGCGAGGTAGCCAAGACCTACCTGGCGCGTGCTGCGGTCGATCCGGCGTGCGAGCTGCCCCGCGTGGTCGAAAGCCGCATCGTCAAACGCCGCGGCCAGCTGCAGGCGGTCCGGGAGCCCGGGGTGCCCAACGCCCAGACGCTGGTGGAGCTGTTATCTCCCGATGGCCTTTACCGGCTGACGCCGCGCACCGGGCGCACACACCAATTGCGGGTGCACATGGCGTCGCTTGGCCTACCGATTGTCGGAGACCCGTTGTACCCCAACATAATTGAGGTGCCCGCCGACGACTTCAGCGCTCCGCTGCAGCTGCTGGCCCAACGCATCGAGTTCGACGACCCGATCAGCGGCCAGCGCCGCGAGTTTGTCAGCCGGCGCACGTTGGCTGGCGGGCGCTGAAGTGGTAGGCGCTGATAACGCTGCACGCTTACCCCGCGTCATCGGCCTGGGGTTCGTCGTCGGTAAGGGTGAAGTAGCTTTCTTCCTCCTGCACGAAGTGCAGGCGCAGCAGCGCGTACAGCCCGTATAGGCACGCGAGCAGGTCGTCGACCTGGTCGGGGCCTACGGCGCCGCTGCCTTCGGCCAATTCCAGGTGCGCGCCGATCCGGTCGGATAGCCGTTGTATCTCGGCGTGGGTTCGGCTCATGGTGGCGGTGGCTTCGCCGGTGCCCAGGGGGCGGGCCAACGCGGGGTAGAGCTGGGTCTCCTCGGCCAGCTCGTGGGGCAGGATCCGGTCGGTGAGCAAGGTGTGCGCACGGGTAATTGCCTGCAGCGCTGACTGATCAGGCGCGGCAGCCAGACGGTCGGCGGCGTCCCGAAGCAGTCCGATGGTGTCGCGCAGTTCGTCGTGTTCGGCGTCGAAGTGGCGCAACATCCGTTCGGTTTGCGCGGGCAGGTCCACCTCGACGGCCGGATTGCCGCGCAGGGCGCGCAGCGCGTTGAGGATCACGGCAACGTCGATGCCTTCCTGCAGCAGCGCGCCCGCGGCCGGTGGCAGCCACCCGATCGCGGCGACGACCATCGCTGCCAGCGACAGGCCCATGCCGACGACGGCGCTTTGCACGGCGATGTGCCGTGACCAGCGGGCGATGTCCATCGCATCGGCGAGCCGCTCCAGCCGATCAGTGGTCAACACGATGTCGGCGGCTTCGGAGGACGCGGTGGCACCGCGTGCGCCCATCGCCACGCCGACGCTGGCCGCGGCCAATGCCGGGGCATCGTTGACCCCGTCGCCGACCATCACGGTTACCGCGCGATCTCGTTCGGTGCGCACGGCGGCGACCTTGTCGGCCGGGCTCTGTTCGGCGTACACCTCGTCCAGCCCCAACACGGCGGCGACCTCGCGTGCGGGCTCGGCGCGGTCTCCGGTGAGCATCACCAATCGATTCAGCCCGGCGCTGCGTAACCGGCGCACCGTACGCGGTGCATGGCGGCGCAGCGGGTCGTGCAGCAGCACCGCACCGACCGGTCGCCCGTCGATGCAGACCCATGCGATCGCGGCGGTGTCCAAAAGGGCCCGGTTCACCGCCGCGCGGGCCCATTGCGCGTGTGCGGTCTCGCGGGCCAGCTTGCCGACCTGAATCCGCTGATCATCGATGGTGGCGGTAACGCCACGCCCGGGTTCCTCGACCACGTCGGTGGGCAGTGACAGCTGCAAGCCGCGGGCCCGCGCTTCGGTGACGATCGCCTCCGCCAATACATGTGGGGACATCTGATCCACCGAGGCCGCCAGCCGCAGTATCTCGATTGCGTCGCGCCCGGGCGCGGCCGCGACGTCGATGACGACGGGGCGTCCCATGGTCAGTGTGCCGGTCTTGTCCATCACCAAAGTTGTTGCGTGGCCCAGGTTTTCCAACGCGCCTCCGCTGCGGATCACCACACCATGACGCGAGGCCCGCGACAGGCCGGACACGATTGCCACCGGTGCGGCAAGCAACAACGGGCACGGAGTTGCCACCACCAGCACCGCCACCGCCCGCACCGCCGACCCGCTGGCCAGCCCCGCCCCGCCCGCCAACAACAGCGTCAACGGCAAAAACCACGCCGCATAGCGGTCGGCCAGCCGTACCAGGGGCGCGTTGTCCGCCCCGGCCTGTGCGGCCAGCCGCACGATCTGCGCGTACGTGCTGTCGGCGGCGGTGGCGGTGGCGTGCATCTCGAATGCGCCGCCCGCGTTGACCACCCCGCTGCGTACCGGTTCGCCGACACTGCGCTCCACCTGCAGCGGCTCGCCGGTCAGCACCGACTCGTCCAGCACCGCCACCGCATCGGCAATGCGCCCGTCGACGGGCACCACCTCGCCTGGCCCGACGACCAGCAGATCATCGACCCTCACCTCATCCAGCGCGATCAACTTCACCGCCGACCCGACGCGGCGGCGGGCGAACCGCGGCGCATGCTCCAGCAGCGCCCGTAAATCATGGGACGCGCGGCGTTCGGCCGCCGCCTCGAGCGCCCGGCCGCCGGCCAGCATCACAGCAATGAGGGCACCGGCGAGATACTCGCCCACCAGCAGCGTGCCGATCAGCGACAACACCGCAATCAGATCGACCCCGACCCGGCCTCGCCGCACCGCGGCCAGTACCCACACCACCGCGGGAACCATCGCCACCACCGTGCCCGCGATCCAGCACCCGTCGGCAACACGGTGCGAGCCGGCCAGCCAGGCGATCCCGCCGGTCGCCAACGCGCTGACTGTTGCCGCGACAAGGACCGGCTCGACCGACCGGCGCAGCCGCGCGAGCAATTCGCGTCGCTCAGGTCCCTTACCGCCCACTGCAATCCCTTCGGCAAACCGGCCTGCGGCCAGCCTGGCCTGCCTTTATCGAGTTGACTAGGGCCGAATGTCGTATTTCGTGCAATCTGCGGGTTACAAGTGCCCCCGAATTGAGGACTCAGGTCACTAGAAGCGGTAGGCAACTTCGGGTGAACATGGTGGGCGTGACTGACATTTCCTCTCCAGGGTCCATCCGAATCTCCGCCATCACCGGCGACCCGGTGGCACGCGTTGCCGCCGACGCCACCGTTGCCGACGTCGCCATGGCCATGGCGGCCATCGATGTCGGTGCCGTCGTGGTCGGTGATGACGAGCGACCGACCGCACTGGTAAGCGAGCGTGACGTCGTTCGGGTGGTGGCCGCCGGAAAGAACCCGGCCACCGTGCCGGCCGCCGAGGTGGCCAGCACCAACTTGGTGTGGTGCGACGCCGAGGCCAGCGTTGATCAGGTGGCGACCCGGATGATGGACCGCTACATCCGCCACATCCTGGTGCAGCGCGATGGGGTGCTGGTCGGCATCGTCTCGGCCCGCGACCTGCTGGGCGTCTACAGCTCCTATAGCGCCGAGGTCGACCTGGATTTCGATCCGGCATGAAGCGCCGATCCGTGGCCGCCTTGATCGGTGGGAGTCTGGCGGGGCTGACGGGCTGGGACCTGCTGCAGCGCCGGCACACCATCTTGCGCAACTACCCGATCGTCGGCCACTTGCGGTTCCTGCTCGAGGCGGTTGGCCCAGAGCTGCGCCAGTACATCGTCACCGACAACGACGCGGAGCGGCCTTTCAGCCGTGACCAGCGGCGCTGGGTGTACACGTCCTCGAAGGCGGCCGACCGATACTTCGGGTTCGGCACCGACAACGATCTGGAACGGGTCCATAACTACCCGATCATCAAGCACGCCGCGTTTCCGGCGCCGGCCCCGGACGGCGAGCCCAATCACCCCGACCCGGCTGTGCCGTTGCCCGCGGCCAAGGTGCTGGGCGGGGCTCGCGGCCGGGCCAAAGCTTTCCGGCCCTTGTCGTTGGTCAACGTCTCTGCGATGAGCTTCGGGTCGCTCGGCGCCGCGGCCGTCACCGCGCTCAACAAGGGCGCAGCCACGGCCGGCGCGCTGCACAACACCGGCGAGGGCGGGGTGTCGCCGTACCACCTCAACGGCGGCGACCTGATCTGGCAGATTGGCACCGGCTACTTCGGCTGCCGCAATGGCGACGGCACTTTCAGCCTTCCGCGGCTGATCGACCGGGTGGCGGCCACGCCGTCGATCCGGGCCATCGAGATCAAGCTCAGTCAGGGGGCGAAGCCCGGTCTGGGCGGCATGCTGCCCGGTGCCAAGGTCACTCCCGAAATCGCCGCCATCCGGGGCATACCGGCCGGCGTGGATTGCAAGAGCCCCGCCGGGCACTCGGCATTCTGCGACGTCGACGGGTTACTCGACCTGGTGGAGACCATCGCCGCCGAGACCGGTCTACCGGTAGGCATCAAGTCGGCGGTTGGGGAGGGGCCGTTTTGGCTTGAGCTGGCAGCGCGCATGGCCCGCACCGGCACAGGCGTCGACTTCGTGACCGTCGACGGCGGCGAAGGCGGCACCGGCGCGGCCCCGCTCGTCTTCAGCGACCACGTCGCCCTGCCCTTCAAGTGGGCTTTCCCCCGTGTGTACCGGGCCTTCGCCGAACAGGGTCTACATCATGACGTGGCGTTCATCGGCTCCGGCAAACTCGGCATCCCCGAGAACGCGCTGCTGGCCCAAGCCATGGGCTGCGACATGGTCAACGTCGCACGGACCGCCATGTTCTCCATCGGTTGCATCCAGGCCCAGCGCTGCCACACCGGCCGCTGCCCGTCCGGCGTCGCGACCCAATCCGCATGGCTGCAGCATGGCCTCGACCCGGCGCTGAAATCGGTGCGCTGTGCCAACTATCTCGCCACCCTGCGCTTCGAGTTGCTGTGCCTGGCCCGCGCCTGTGGCCACGTCCACCCCGCCCTGGTGCCTGCCGACGCTATCGAGCTTCTCGACGTCGATCTCAAGACCGTGCAAGTCGACGAGTTGTTCGAATACAAGCCGGACTGGGGCGTGCCCGGCCCGGCCGACATCGAAGCGATCACCAGACTCATGGCGGGCAGAGCCCCGCAACCCGCCTGACGGTGCGCGCCTGATTCAATCGCCGCGGGCCGCCGATGTGTTGGCTGCGCGGGATTCGATCATGCGGTTGCGAACTATGTGTTCGACGAGGATTGGGACGAAGGCCTGGATGGGTGCGTCGACGAATTGTTGAGCGGCTTCTTCACACCAGCGATTGATCTGGGCGGTCCGCTGCTCGTCGCCGAGCGCGTCGTGGCACGCCAACTTGTCTGCGACGTCGGCCAAGGATCGCCCAACTGCTGAACGGTCGGCCGGCGCAACCTCGGCTTCGGCGCATGCTTGTGCCTCTTCCAGGGCATGCCGGGCAACCTCTTCGCTGGTGTCCGGCCGGATGACGTGCAGTGAGAGGTGCCGACCGTCCTCCCCGATCAGGATGACAATGGCCCGCTCATCACTGGTGAAGCCCAGCAATTCGATTGTGTGGCCGGCGATCTCAGCCAGTGGCGGTGCCTCGCCCCAGCCATTGCGCCGGTAGCCCACCATCACGACCTGCCCCAGCCGGTCGGACACCGACGCCACCAAGTCCGGTAGCTCGTCGACCAAGTGCATCGACCGCGGCCACCAGGCCCCATCAATATGCTCCGATGCAGACCGATAGGGCTTGAGCTGCAAGCGATTTTCGCATTCCATTTCGACCACCTACCCGCTGAGCCCGCGGATTGTCGTGCAACCCGCCGGACACCCCGCAGCCAACGGTACGGGCATGATGACCAACCCGCGACTTGAGTACCGAGGTCCTGCCCGAAAGGCCGCTAGGAAGCGCCGGCGGGTAAGCCGCAGTGTGTACCAAATGTGAACAATAGGCATCGCCAACGATTTTCGGCTCAGTGCCTATGGAATGAACGACAGCGCCAGCAGCACTGGGGTCTGCGGCGATGAGCCGGCCTAGCTCCCCGTCAACTTCGTGCGAATTGCGGTTTGGTGCTCAAACCTATGTCGCATCGGCACCGCCATGGCCCATGATTGCCGTGTGGATGCGCGGCAGATCCACGGACAACTCAGGTCCAGAGAGGCTTCACCCATGCGAACCGCCTATCACAAGCAGCTAGCCGATTTGACCACGCAACTGGGAGAGATGTGCGGCCTGGCCGGGTTGGCGATGCAACGCGCAACCCAGGCTCTGCTAGAGGCTGACATTGTCGGCGCCGAGCAGGTTATCCGCGACCATGAGCGGATCGTGGCAATACGAGCGCAAGTCGAAAAAGAAGCGTTCGCGCTGCTGGCATTACAGCAACCGGTGGCCGGCGAGCTGCGGGAAATCTTCAGCTCAATACAGATCATCGCCGACACGGAGCGAATGGGCGTGTTGGCTGTGCATGTAGCCAAGATCGCCCAGCGGGAGTATCCACAGCATGTGCTTCCCGAGGAAGTCCGCGGGTGCTTCGCTGACATGGCCAAGGTGGCGATCGCGTTGGGCGACAGCGCAAAACAGGTGCTCGTGTCCCACGAGCCGGGGCAAGCTGCTCAACTTCACGAACAAGACGATGCGATGGACGAGCTGTATAGGCATCTGTTTAGTGTGCTGATAGATCGAGAATGGAAGCACAGCATCTCCGCCGGTGTAGAAACGGCCTTGTTGGGCCGCTTCTACGAGCGCTTCGCCGACCACGCCGTGGAAATCGGCCGCCGTGTCATCTTCATGGGCAGCGGTGTTCTACCTACTGAGGATGAGATATCCACCTATTGACGGCGGCCGTCGCCTACTGCGCGCCTTCACACGACGGGCCCTAGCGCTATTGGGGGCGACGTCTGACCAGCAGCCGATACGCATCGCCGGACAGCCACGTCGCACCCGCGGACATTCCCATCGCATCCAGTGACGCGCCGCACGCTTCCACTACGTCAACGGCGTTCCTGCCCGCGTGCGGGCTACGCGTACGTCACCGCGATAGTCAGGGCTGAGGCGGGGCCGGTTCTCCGGCAGGCTGCGGCGGCGCTGTCGGCAGCGACTTGAGGTCCGGCATGAACGACGGGCAATAGGCCTTGATGGCCGCGCCGACGAAGAAGCCGGTGTCATAGTCGGGCAGGCCACTGCTGTTCTCGACGTCGGATTCGACGCCCTCCAACTTCATCCCTGAGTCGAGGTACTCGCACACCTTCTTGCCGGCTGCGATGGCGGAGGCGGCGGACGCGTGGTTGATGTCGTCCTTCTTCAGGATTGCCAAGAATTTGTCGTCGCTCGCGTCGGCGCGAGCGATCGGGGCCGGTCCGAGCAGGCCGAGCAGGCCTGCCACCGACAAGAGGCCGGCAGCCGACAGCGAAAGCACGGTGCCGGACCGCCGGATACGGGTAGTGGTCATTTCCGATACTCCCCTGAAACAAAACTGCGACGTCTTATGACATTAAAATCCGTTGTGAAGGTGACTGAAAGGTTAAATTTCGGGGCGATTTAATGATCTTAAAGATTGCGAATACCGCAACTTGACGCTAGCTTCTGTCGGCCGTCACTCTTGACCCGCCCGAACACGTCGACCCGAGAGTGCGATCGGTAATTTGACGCCCATGCCGTACCGACGATGGCTATCGCTGGCCGTGCTGGTGCTCTGTCTGGCCGGCTGTGGCATGCGGCCTGTGTCGGCGGCCGCCCCGCGAAACCTGACCGGGACGTTCCGTTCCGGAAGCACGGACCGCACCTACACGATGCACCTACCGCCAGGTGATCCCGTCGGCTTGGTGCTCAGCCTGCACGGTGGTGGTGGCACCGGAAATGGGCAGCGGGGTCTGACGGACTTCGACGCTGTCGCCGACGCCCACAACCTGCTGGTGGTCTACCCCGACGGCTATGGCAAGAGCTGGGCCGACGGGCGTGGGGCGTCGCCGGCGGATCGTCGCCATATCGACGACGTCGGGTTCCTGGTTGGGCTGGCGGCCAAGCTGCAGAACGACTACAACATCGCGCCCGGCCACGTCTTCGCTACCGGAATGTCCAACGGCGGCTTCATGTCCAACAGACTTGCCTGCGACCGCGCGGACGTGTTCGCGGCGATCGCGCCGGTGGCAGGCACCTTGGGTGTGGGCGTGGCCTGCAATCCGTCGCGGCCGGTTTCGGTCTGGGAGGCGCACGGCACCGCCGATCCGCTGGTGCCCTACAACGGCGGAGCCGTGCACGGTCGCGGCGGGCTGAGCCACACCATCTCGGTGACCGCGATGGTGGACAAGTGGCGCAAGGCCGACGAGTGCCGGGGCGATCCGACCTCGCAGCTGTTACCCAACGTCGGCGACGGCACCGTGGTGCATCGGTACGACTCCACCGCATGCGCGGCGTCCACCGAAGTGGTCTTCTACCAGATCGAGAACGGCGGGCACACCTGGCCGGGCGGCAAGCAATACCTCCCCAAGGCGATCATCGGGCCCACCACGCGTGCGCTGGACGGCTCGGAGTCCATTGCACAGTTTTTCCTGGCGCACACGCGCGACTAGGCTGCAAGAAGATCAGGAAATGCGACGCTATCGAAGCGCAATGTTTCAGGGTATTTTTCGGCTTAGTCAACGCAATGTTCCAAAAGTTTTCCCACGATCGCCAATGTGAGATGTCATGGAGTTCATAACATTGCCGCCGGAGGTCACCTCGGCGCTGATCCACGCGGGACCAGGTGCGCACTCCCTGGTCGCGGCTTCCGGCGCGTGGCAGGAACTCGCGGCCAACTTGGAAGACACTGCTCAAATTTATTCGTCGGTGCTGTCCTCGCTGACCGATGGCTGGCATGGGGCGTCCGCGGCGGCGATGACCCAGGCCGCCGCGCCCTACGTCGCCTGGTTGACCGTTACCGCCCAGCAGAGTCAGCAGACGGCCGCGGCGGCAGAGACCGCCGCCGCGGCGTTCACGTCCACCCTGGTGTCCATGGTTCATCCGTCGGTGGTCGCGGCGAACCGGACCCGGCTGATGCAGTTGTTGGCTACCAACTGGTTCGGGATCAACCTGCCGGCGATCGCCGAGACCGAGCAGGAATACCAGATGATGTGGGCGAACAACTCGGCGGCGATGAGTCGCTACCAGGCCACCTCGCAACAAGCAACATCGCAGATGTCGCAGTTCTCTTCGCCTTCGGCGACCACCAACTCGACGGGGCTGGCC
>Ga0182030_10009173_pt1 | contig 20305 bp, 19 predicted proteins | sample 812S3MmetaG_FD_121299 | JGI IMG/M metagenome (GOLD analysis project Ga0182030, IMG submission 121299) | Permafrost microbial communities from Stordalen Mire, Sweden - 812S3M metaG (Illumina Assembly) | ecosystem: Environmental > Terrestrial > Soil > Wetlands > Permafrost | place: Sweden... | reverse complement strand
TAGACTTGCAATGAAGGTTGAATGGCTGACGGACCGGTGGACGAGTGTGTTCGAACGGGTGTTTGGATGAAGCTGCGCTGCCGCATCGATCGGCTCGGCCTCGGCGCGCTGCGGCTGTTATTTGGATTCGATCGTTGGCACGCCAGCGCGCCGTATTCCTGCCGGCCATACAAAGAATTGGTGGTCGAGCTGGCGAATGCGCTGCAGCCGTCCATCGCCGTGGAAGTTGGCTGCGGTCTTGGCGACATCATCAGCAGAATCAAGGCCGCCGATCGTTTTGGAATCGACTCTGATTCACGCGTTGTTCGTGCAGCACGCTTTCTGCATGGCGGCCGCGGCTTTTGGATTCATGACGATGTAAATGGCATCCAACGCGTTGTACCGCCCGAACGCATTATTGACTGCCTCATCATGGTCAATTGGATCCACAACCTGAGCCCCGACCGTCTGTCAGAGGTGCTATTGCCTTTGTTACCGAGAATACGGTACCTCATTCTCGATGCCATTGACGCCGACGGTCCGAATTCCTATCGCCACAAGCATGACTTTAGCTTTCTCTCATTGGTGACTCGTAGATTGTCGTCATCGCGAGTACTGGGCGAACCGCGAAGTTTTGTCGTTTTCGAGGTGGTGAAATAGACGAGCGCATGACCGATCGAATCCAAATGACAGCCGCAGCGCGGCCCAGGTGCTAACCTTGCTGTTGAAGCTCTTCCGTGTGGCGCCGGCCGGGCGCGGGCCCTTATTCGGGCGAGATGCGGCTTGCTGCAGGGACGCACAGCCCACTAAAGTGTACTTTTTGAGGTTGTAATGAAACTCGTGGCAATTCCCAATCAGATTTTGTCGCTGTTCGGATTAAGGTTAACGAGGACGGCGGATACGCTACGTCGATTTCCTGTCGAGATATCGGATTCCGATAAGGAGATATTTCATTACGTGCGAGCCAATCAGCTCTCCATGTCCACGGATGAGCGGTTGTACGCAACGATTCTGGCCTGTAGACACGTAGTGGAGCGGAGAATTGACGGTGACTTCGCGGAATGTGGAGTGTGGCGGGGCGGAAATTCCGTGATCGCCGCTGGAGTGTTCAAGGCCATGAAATCAGATAAGTCGGCGTGGCTTTTCGATACATTCGCGGGTATGACTGCACCGACTGACGCCGATGTCAATTTTCGCGGAGAAATCGCCGAAGGGAAATTCAGGGCAAGCCAGCGCGCGGGACACAACGAATGGTGCTATGCGCCAATTGAAGAGGTTGCCGCCAACTTCCAAAAGATCGGATTGCTTTCGGATCGAATCAAATTCATTAAGGGTGACGTGGTTAAGACCCTGGCCGACACTGCCGCGTTACCTGCGCGGATATCGGTCTTGAGATTGGACACGGACTGGTACGAGTCAACTAAGGCAGAACTAGAAGTGTTGTTTCCGCGTCTGAGCAGTGGCGGAATATTGATCATCGACGACTATGGGCATTGGGGCGGGGCGAGAAAGGCGGTCGATGAGTACTTCGAGCACCACCCCCGACCATTTTTCCAATACATCGATCATACCGGCCGAATCGGGGTCAAACAGTAATCCTGTGGCCGCGCGTTCACCGCCGATTCTGAATGCGATCATCGGCAGGCGCGCGCGCCGCATGTGCAGGGAAATCGCGGAGTTTTGTCGTGTTCGAAGTAGCGAATAAATGAGCGCACGCTACCTGATCCGCCTGGATGACGCATGCGATACCATGGATCGGGGCAGATGGGATCTTGTCGAGCAGGTTCTCGACAAGCACGGAGTAATGCCCATCGTTGCGGTGATTCCCGATAATCATGACCGATCGTTGATGCTTGCGGGGCGGGATGTCACCTTTTGGGACAAGGTACGCGGGTGGGTGAGAAAGGACTGGAGCGTGGCCATGCATGGATACACTCACGTCATGCATCCCACCGAGGCGAAGCTCGTACTGCCGTTTTACAAGCGCAGCGAATTTGCGGGTCTGGAATTGGAGGCGCAGGCCGGGAAAATTCGCGCCGCTTGGACGCTCTTTTTGGCTCAAGGCATCGAACCTAAGATTTGGGTTGCACCCGCGCACTGTTTCGATTTGTTGACCTTGCTGGCTTTGCGCCGGGAAACATCTATTCGTGTGATTAGCGACGGCATCGCCTGGGAGACCTACTTTGAGCATGACTTTCATTGGATTCCACAACAGATGTGGGGTCTGGCTGAAAGAGCTTCAGGATTGTGGACAGTATGTCTGCATCCGAACACCATGACTGATGCGGCGATTCACGCTTTGGATAAGGCGCTTGGCGGAAGCTTTCACGACCGCCTAACGTGCTTCAACGACGTGCAGCTATCGAAGCGCAATAAGTCTGCATTGGGCCGCTTGTATAGTATTTATTTTTGGTGGCGATGGAGGCGCACGGCGCGGGCTTCTTGACTGTAGATGAAATTGCTTTTAATCATTGATCACTTTGGTTCCGGAGGCGCGCAACGCCAGATGGTGGAGCTCGCCCGAGGGCTCAGACTAAAGGGGCATACGGTCGAGATATTCGTCTATTTCCCTCAGCACGATTTTTTCCGTTCGACCATCGATGAGCATCAGATACCTGTCCATGAGCGCGCGCAGGGGCGAGGGTCTTCGATCGGTGTCGTAAGGAGGTTGGCGGCACTGATGCGCAGCGGAGGATTTGACGTTGCTGTGTCCTTTCTAGCCACTGCCAACATCTTTGCGGAGCTGGCCAGTGTAGTTGCGCCCGGCACACGACTCGTCGTGTCGGAGCGCACCAGTTTCCACGACGACAAATCCCGGATCGGAGCGTTACTGCGCAGGCTGCTCCATCTATTGTCCGATAGGGTCGTGGCCAACAGTGAGTCACAGGCGGCATGGCTGAGGAAGAGGCCATGGCTCACAAATCGGGTCTCTTGCATCTATAACGGCGTGGATTTGAGCAGGTTCCAACCGATTGAGTCAACACGAACGCCCGGGCAATCGTTGCGGTTGCTGGGAGTTGGAAGGATCGGTCCCGAAAAAAACCTCGTGAATCTGATAACCGCATTGGCGAAATTGGACAAAGAATTCGGCTTCGTCCCGGAGGTTGGCTGGGCTGGGGACCGAGACTCAAGCCGCGCCGGGCGGCACTATTGCGAGCGCATAGATGCATTGCTTGCGAGTTTGCCCAGCGTGCGACGAAGCTGGCGATGGCTCGGACTGCAAACCGACGTACAGAGTTTGCTGCACGAATATCATGCGCTTATTCATCCTTCATTCTATGAAGGGCTGCCCAATGCGGTTTGTGAAGCATTGGCATCGGGGATACCCGTACTCGCTTCCAACGTCTGTGATCACCCGCTTCTGGTCGCCGACGGCGCCCGTGGTTACCTATTCGACCCGCGAGACCCTGCGAGTATTGCCGCGGCGATCAGGAAACTTACGGAGCTCGACGCGAGCGCGTGGCGCAACTTCGGGAAGAATGCCCGCGAGTATGCCTCAACCACGCTGAGCGTGGAAAAAATGGTGGAGAGTTATGCGGTGCTGTTCGCGAGCCTGATCGTGGGTCGCCCGTCACGCTGATCGATCAGCGGCGTGGAACCGATCTTAAGTCGGTGAAAGGGTTAGTTTGATAGAATGTGCGGTGGCCGAGGCTGTCGGCGGCGAATCGAATCAGGGACAAGGCAAACGGATGTTCGACAAAAAATCAACAGTTATCGTCGGCGATGCCGGATTATTCGGCGGGCGAGACCTCCAGCAATGCGAGGAGATTCTGGGCGCCGATAGGCTTGGTCGAGCCTGATGATTCCCTATGGGCGCCAAGATGTTCAGGACAGTGACATAGAGGCTGTCGAGGAGGTCCTGCGCTCTGATTTTCTGACGCAGGGGCCGGCCGTGCCGATGTTCGAGCGGGCAGTTGCGCAAAGATCGGGTGCGAAATTCGGCGTGGCCTGCAATAGCGCAACGTCGGCGCTGCACATCGCCTGTTTGGCGCTCAAGCTTGCTCCAGGCCGGCGCCTGTGGACCGTGCCGAATACATTTGTGGCATCGGCGAACTGCGCCCGCTATTGCGGCGCTGACGTAGATTTCATCGACATCGATCCCGTTACGTGGAACCTGAGCGTGCCGGCGCTGCGTGACCGGCTGGCGCGCGCGAAGATCGGTGGCACGCTGCCGCAGGTTGTTGTGCCCGTGCATTTTGCCGGTCAGCCGACAGATCAGCAGGCGATTTGGGAGCTCGCTCAGGAATATGGTTTTCGCGTTGTGGAGGACGCATCCCACTCAATCGGAGCGGCGCGCAATGGAGAGCCGGTCGGCAGCTGCCGGTGGTCCGACATCACGGTGTTCAGCTTTCACCCCGTAAAGATCATCACCTCCGGAGAGGGCGGGATGGCCCTGACGAATGACCCCGCGCTCGCTGAATGCATGTCGATGTTTCGTAGCCACGGTATCACGCGCGATCCGGCCAAATTTCGTGACCAGACCGCTGCCGGCGATGCTTGGTACTACGAGCAGCAGATATTGGGTCTCAATTATCGGATGACCGATCTCCAGGCAGCACTGGGCGCGAGCCAACTAAAACGTCTTGAGGATTACGTGGGACGGCGTAACTGCTTGGCGCAGCGTTACGCATCACTGCTGGGCGATCTGCCGCTCAGACTACCCGTGGTCGTGACCGGGAACCGTTCGGCGTTTCATCTCTATGTCATTCGTTTGCAAGGGGTAATGGCGCATAGCCGACGTCGTATTTTTGATCAGTTGCGCGGCTCCGGGATAGGCGTCAACGTTCACTATCTGCCCGTTCATCTGCAACCCTACTATCGTGATCTGGGATTCGGCCCCGGTTGGTGTCCGGAAGCCGAGGCGCATGGGCGCGAGGCCATAACCTTGCCTCTCCATGCATTGCTCACGGAAGCTGACCAGGACAAGGTCATCGCGTCAGTTCGACAGGCAATCTCGAGTGCGTAGCATCTCAGTTTGCGCGCGCTACGGTGCAATTCGTTGGGAGGCGAGATGAATCCGTCACCGCCGCTTCGGTTGGGTGTGATCGGTCTCAGCGAAGGCAACGGTCATCCGTATTCCTGGTCCGCCATCTTCAACGGGTACGATCCGGATGTCATGAACGAATGTCCGTTCCCGGCGATTCCTGCGTACTTGTCCAAGCGTCGCTTTCCAGAGGATCAACTGGCGGGAGCTCAGGTCACGCAGATATGGACTCAGGACGTGGCTTCGTCGCGACACATTGCGCGCGCGGCCCGAATCCCAACGGTGGCGCGCGACTTTCGCGACATGCTCGGCGAGGTCGATGCGCTGCTGCTGGCCCGCGACGATGCGGAACACCATCTTGGCTTCGCCAGAGCATTTCTTGAGGCGGGAGTTCCGGTTTATCTGGACAAGCCTCCGGCGCTCAGCATGGTGGCGCTCGATGAATTGTTCGAGTGCGCTATCGAGCCGGCGCAAATCTTTTCTTGCTCTGCGCTGCGATATGCAGATGAGTTGCGATTGAGCGCCGAAGAGGCGAGCATGATCGGGCCGCTCAAGTGTATTTCCGGCGTGACCCCCAATTCGTGGGAGCGCTACGCGGCACATATTATCGACCCGATTTTATCGTTTATCGGTCCTGGCCGAGTGACTGCTGACCGCTCGGTCATCGAGCGCGGAAGGGTCACGCTATGCGTGGATTGGAACAGTGGGTTGAAGGGGCAATTCAGCGCAACAGGCCTTGCATCCGGAAAAATCTCGCTGACATATGAAGGCGAGTGCGGGTCGCAAGAAAAAATCTTCGTCGATTCGTTCCTAGCATTTCGGGCGGCGTTGCAGTCTTTCGTTCAAGGGGTCAGGCAGCGTAAGAGCGGTACTCCCTATGATCACTTGAAGAGCGTCGTCGAATTGATTGAAATGGGCCGCGGACCATCGGCGATGCGGTCGAATGACTAATTCAGAATTTCGCGTACAAATCATGTATTTTGGAGCGCATTGTTATGCCGACCGGTCCCATTCGTAATTTTTCTCGTAGCCTGGAACTGAACACCAGGCTGCACACCATGATTCCCGGTGGTAGTCATACTTACAGCAAGGGCGAGGACCAATTTCCCTATTTGGGCCCGCGACTGATGGCCCGTGCCGCGGGTGCGTATTGCTGGGACGTCGACGGAAATCAGTACGTTGACTGGGCCATGGGCAATCGCGTGATCATTCTCGGACATGCCTACCCAAGTGTGAATGACGCGGTCATTCGCCATATCGGAGATGGCTGCAATTATTCGCGCCCGGGGCTAATCGAGTACGAGGTTGCGGAGCAGCTGCTGGATCTGCTGCCGAATACCGAAATGGTGAAGTTTGGCAAGAACGGGTCAGATGTCACGACCGCCGCGATGCGACTGGCCCGAGCCGCGACCGGGCGCAAATACATCGCCGTCTGCGCGGACCACCCGTTTTTCAGCACGCATGACTGGTTCATTGGTTCCACGACAATGAACTCCGGCGTTCCCCCCGAAGTGTCGCGACTGACAGTCGCCTTTCGATACAACGACATTGCGAGTTTGCAAGCGCTGTTCGATCAATACCCCGATCAAATTGCCGCGGTAATTTTGGAGCCCGTTAAAAACGATGAGCCCCAAGAAGGCTATCTGCAGCAATTGCGTGACGTCACCGCGAAGAACGGCAGCGTGCTGATTTTCGACGAAATGATCAGCGGTCTGCGCTTCGATCTGCGTGGAGCCCATCACAAGTGGGGTGTTTATCCGGATCTGGTGGTGTTCGGCAAGTCCATTGCGAACGGTTTCTCGTTTTCACTGCTGGCGGGGCGGCGGGATATCATGGAGCTGGGTGGCTTGCAGCACAAGAAGCGCAGGGTCTTTCTGCTCTCCCAGACGCACAGCTCCGAGACGACGGGGCTGGCAGCCTGCCGGGCCACGATCGAGGAGTATCAACGCCTCGACACCAATGCGCACATTTGGGCCACGGGGCGGCAGCTCGTCAGCGGCTTCCGCAGCTTGGCCGCTTCCGAACGCGTGACTGACGACGTGCGGATCATCGGCTTCGACTGCAACCCCCAGATCGTGTGCACACATGCCGACGGCCGATACTGGCCAGAGCTCAGCATGGTTTTCCACGAAGAAGTAATTTCGCACGGCGTATTGATCCCTTGGATAAGCATCACCCAATCACACGGTGCTGCGGAGCTTGCGAAGACGCTAGAGGCGCTGCAGAGCGGTATGCGCAGAGTCCGGCGCGTGGTCGACGAGGGTAAAGTCGAGTCCGCATTTTCGGGTAGCGCACCTAAACCTGTCTTTCGGGCCTACAACGATTGTACGCAGACACGCTGCGGGTACCTCTTTCCAGACGCACCGACTCTCGCGTGTTGTGTCGCGCGTCGCAAGGAAGCGGGCGAAAGCAAATGAGGATCGGTGCGCTCATTCCGATCCGGCTCGCCTCGGAACGCTTGCCCGGCAAAGCGCTGATGCCGATCGGGGGGCGGCCAGCGGTACACCACCTCCTCGAACGCTGCTTTGCTTCGAAGCACCTCGAGCCTGACCGTGTGGTTGTGTGTACCACGCGGGACCTCACCGATGATCCTTTGGTACCGATCGTCGAGTCCACGGGCGCCAGGGTATTTCGCGGCAGTCGCGATGACATCATCGACAGGTTTCATGCGGCGGTGCGGGCCAACGGCTTTGACGCAGTTATTCAGGTCGATGGGGATGACCCGTTTGCCGATACGAGCTACATGGACCGCTGCGTCGATCGGCTGCTCGCCGACGACTCGCTCGACCTAGTACTATCGGCAGGGCTTCCGCTGGGACTCAACTCCAAGGCAATACGGGCGCGCGCGATTTCTCTGGTTCGAGAGCATCGCGTCACCGAAAAGAACGACCACGGCTTCATACTGTTCTTTACAGCGACAGGCTTATGTTCGACGGCGGTGATCCGCCCCGTGTCCCCAACGCATGAGCACGCGACGGCCAGAATCACGCTCGACTATGAAGACGATTTGCGATTCTTCAATGCTCTGTACGACGCGATACCGATGATGGGCCGTCCGTTCGGGGTGGGGGAAATCGTTGCAGCCCTCAGGGAGCACCCGTCTCTGGTTGACATCAACACGCACCTCAGCGACGAGTACTGGAACAGATCGCGGGCGCTATTGAATCTTCAGTACCGGAGTAACGGAAAAGTGCTTAACGTCGTACAGGAACCATGAGGATCGGCGTCCTCGGACTGGGCTCCATGGGGAGCCGGCGAGTTCGTGACCTTTTATCCCTTGGGCACGAGGTACGTGGCGCCGACCGGCGCGAGGACCGCAATCTTCGCGCGTCCGAGCGCTTCGGAATCCAAACGTTCGATTCAGCGCAGACCATGATCGCGAGTGGCCTTGATGCAATGGTCGTAAGCACGCCGCCGGACCAGCATGCGGCAAGTTATGGCATCGCATTCGACGCCAGGCTGCCCTTCTTCGGCGAAGCAAGCATTGTGACGCCCACGCTTGCTTGGTTCGAAGCTCAGGAAGCGCGCTCCGGCGTCCGTGGATTCGCCTCGGCGACCTGGCGATTTTATGCGCCCTTGGTCGAGTTGCGGGAACGATTGTTGTGCGACAACGGCCCCACGGTCACCGCAGTGCATCACGAGTACGCGGACTACTTGCCTCGCTGGCACCCTTGGGAGCCCTATTGGGAGTTTTATGCGGGCGCGCGCCGGCAGACGTCGGCGGCTCGCGAAATGGTGCCATTCGAACTCGAGTGGTTGTGCTGGTTGTTTGGGCCGGTGGCGGCGGTGTCTGCGACCGTGGAACGCCTGGGGGAGTGGCGTACAGACATAAACGATTCGTACTTCTTGCAGATCGAATTCGAGAGCGGCTTGCACTCGACACTTCGCGTCGAATTACATCGTGAGGCGCCTGCCCGCACCGCGACAGTGTGTGGTCGGCGCGGTTCGTATCAAGTGAACTTCACTTGTGACACGCTGAGTCAATTCGATACTACAGCGGGGCGCTGGGAGGCGGTGCCGTTGCCGGAGAGCGAGGTATCGTCATCAGACCTCGAACGTGTGTACGCGGCCGAGATGCGGGCCTTTATGGCGTCCGTGGGGGAGGGAGCGCTCTACCCGAAAACCTGGGGTGAGGATCGTCACTTGTCGGACATCCTGATCGCCGCCGAGCAAAGCGCGCAACAGAGGCGGTGGGTTCGAGTCTCTGATGTCAGCACCATGTACGACGGGCTGAGCGTAGACTGTTAAGAATGGATGCCAACGAATTCAAGGCCTTGTTCCTTCGGACTGTGCAAAACCAAGACAATCCGTATCATCCTTTGACTTGGATCAACGGCAGCCCCGAGATCGGTAGCGGGACCTACATCGGCGGCTTCTCCGAGATCAATGCCAAAGGCGCACGGGTAGTGATCGGACGCGACTGCGACATAGCCTCCTTCGTGGCAATCAACGTGGCCGACTCGCACCGGCGATGCATCGGTCTTGCTGATGAGAACGAATGCCGTGACATCGTCATCGGCGACTGTGTCTTCATAGGATCGCACAGCGCCGTATTTGGTGGCGCGACAATTGGCGACCATACGGTCATTGGCGCGGGGACAATCATTCGTGCGGGTGTTATCCCGCCGTTTTCCTTGGTGGTTGGCAACGACGTGCGGCCCGGATACTACCGGGCTGCGTTTGAGGCGCGCTTGAGCCAAAGAAGCCAAAAGTGATCGCGCACATTCACCCATTCGGGTGGCTGCCGAAATCAGTCGAATTTCTGGTTGGCAGAACTCAGCGTCACCGCAAGGACGGCTGGCTCGCGCAATAACACCCGTGAAAATTAACATCGATGCCGCACGCGATGGGGTCTTGCTGGCAGCCATTGGCGCGGCCATCATTTTGATCAGCGCGCTGTTCAGTCACCCGGAAGGTTCCGTGTTTCACAGCATCGTGGATATAGCAGCGTGGCTAAGAGGGACCGCAGCCAAGCCCGACGTCGTAACGTGGCCTGCGTGGGGATATGCATGGGTCATTGCGTGCATCCCTAAATTCGAGTGGATCATCGTGGCGCAGGCGTTCTTGGGCGCTTTGGTTCTCGTGGCGCTTTCCCGAAGACTAAGGCTTTGCATGCCAAGGCAAGGAATGCTCATCGCAGTCTTATGTGTGCTGGCCATACCCTGGCACGACATGCAGGTTACCCTCTATCCCAGCGGTCTTGCGGGATCGTTGCTGTTACTCGCTTTGTTATGTCTCGATACCGCATTGAGCCGCGGCGATATCAAAATTGCCGTGCTTGCCGGCGTGGCCATGGGCCTTGCTCAAAATTTTCGAACCGAACTGGTTCTCTTACCGGCGTTCCTCGGTATATGCGTGATTGCATTGAAGCATTTGCGCATTCTCCGAGTGCTATCGATGAAACCCATGGCGGTTTTCATCTTAGTGGCCATCATTATTCAGCTGCCTTGGGCGTTTTTCTATCATGCCGAGACGGGGCGCTACTCGTTGACCGAGTCCAATTTTGGTCACGTTCTGTATGTCTCCTTGGGCAGTGATACAAATAATCCGTGGAAGATTATTGGCGATGACCAAGGAGCCATGCAGGCAGTGCGCGATGAAGGGTATTCGTTCTCATCGCTCTCGGAGCAGGGTAACCAGGTGTTGCGGCGCTTGGTGTGGACACAGGTGAGGCTCCATCCAAGTGGTCTCTTACGGCGAACGTTTCAGCAATTGCGGAACACATTCGTGGCGCCATTTAGCTGGGGAGAGCCTAAGCTGGATGAGGCTGGAGTACGCGATCTTGATGTATTGCGGCAAGAAATGAAGGCACGACTGGGGGTAGGAATCAACGCTACGAAATTGAACAACTATCGACGGCAAGATCTCTACTCGAAGGCGAAAGAGAATAGTTCGGCGGTGCTTGCCTTAATGTATCAAGTCGGCGCCGTTGGATTGGGGGCTCTGGTGTTCTTGCTCGGAATTCTCGGTATGGTGTTGGCATTGTTTCGGCCCGCGGCGAGGCGGGCGTCCCTGTTGTTGTGGTTTTTGGGATGCGTGGTGCTCTACAAGATTCTTCAGGACGTGCTGCTTGCCTATCAAGTTAACTATCTCAACAACGTCTATCCGATGTTTCTTCCTTTTGTCGCAATCAGCCTGACGGCGATCAGTAATCGTTTGAGGAGGCACAAGGTGATGCCGCCTATCGCGGATTTGAAGTGATGGCCTCGGCTCGAAGCGCCCTAGGACTGTGGGCCCGTTCAATGCGCCTGCATCAGTGGCTTAAAAATCTATTGATTTTTGTGCCGCTGCTCGTGAGCCATAGACTAGGTATGGCGGGCTCACTGATCGCCGGAGTCATCGCTTTGATCTTCTTCGGCCTGTGTGCCTCGAGCGCATATATTCTCAATGATCTTTTGGATTTGGCCAGTGATCGGCGCCACCCTTACAAACGCCATCGTCCTCTCGCGGCAGGTCTGATATCGACCAAGGCAGCGGTGTTTTCGATTCCGCTTCTACTCTTGTGCGCTTTCGCCGGTGCGCTCTGGTTGCTCCCGTGGCAGTTCGCCGGTGCAATGGCAACCTACTACCTTGTGACGGTGACTTACTCGATCTGGTTGAAACGCTTGATGATTATCGATGTGGTAACGCTCGCCATGCTTTACACGCTTCGAATCATCGCAGGCACCCTGCTTTTCCACTTGGTGATGACCTTCTGGATGCTTGCTTTCTCGATGTTTATTTTTCTCAGCCTGGCATTGGTCAAGCGCTACGCGGAGTTGCTCGACGCACGCAACAAAGGGGACGCAGAGAGGCCAGGGGGACGCGGATACTATCCCACTGATTTGAACATGATCTCGTCGTTGGGGGCGGCTTCTGGATATTTATCAGTGATGGTGCTGGCGCTTTACATACAAGATCCGAATACTGCGGCACTCTATCGAAATCCACAGATAATCTGGATGGCTTGCCCGCTGTTGCTTTATTGGATCAGCAGGACATGGATGCTGACTTATCGCGGCGAAATGCACGATGATCCCGTCGTGTTTGCGATACGCGATCGGGTGAGCTTGGCAGTTGGCGGACTATTTGGTCTGGTTTTCTGGCTTGCGGTATGAGTCCGAAGAAGACTTACGGTTCGTGGGGTCGATACCCCGCATTTCCGCAGCAAGGTCATCCAATTCACTGGCGCGAAAATGTGGCGCAGGCGCTTGTCGACTCGGCACAAAGATCGCCTGTACTTGCATATGGCTGCGGGCGAAGTTATGGCGATTCCTGCATGGCCGCCTCGGACCACGTGCTTCTCATGGGCGGAATGAATCGCATCCTATCGGCTGACTGGGGCACCGGTTTGGTCGTGGCGGAAGCCGGGCTGACGCTCGCGGAGTTGACTCGCGTAGCGTTGCCACGCGGTTGGTTTCTAAATGTCACGCCGGGGACGAAGTTCGTCACGCTCGGCGGTGCGGTGGCCAACGATGTGCATGGCAAGAACCATCACGTCATGGGTACCTTCGGCCGCCATGTGAGGAGCCTCACGTTGCATCGCACGGCCGACGGGGCGGTAACAGTATCCCCCGTGGAGCGACCGGAGTTGTTTGCCGCCACCGTCGGAGGACTAGGACTTAGCGGCGTCATCCTGACGGTTGAACTGCAGCTGCGGCCCGTTACATCCAGTGATATTGAGCAAACAAGCATCCGGTTTGGGAGCCTCGATGAGTTCTTCGATCTCGCCGCTGCGTACGATCGGGATAATGAATACACTGTGGCGTGGATTGATTGCATGGCGACGGGCAAGAAGAGCGGCCGCGGCTTCTATGTCATCGGTAACCATGCGAAAGAAGGAGAGCTGAGCGCCGGACCAACGGATGTAGTTACCTTCCCTGTAGATCCGACGGTATCTCTGGTCAATGTATTCAGTTTGCGCGCCTTCAATTTCCTCTATTACCACAGCCAATTCAGAAGGAGGTCAGTTCGGCGGGTGCCATACGGGCAGTTCTTTTATCCTCTCGACCGCGTGTCAATGTGGAATCGTATGTACGGTCGTGCCGGGTTCCAGCAGTATCAATGCGTCGTACCGTATACTGACGGTCGGGAAGTGATTCGGTCTATGTTGAGCGAGATTTCACGCAGCGGAACCGGGTCGTTCCTCGCCGTGCTCAAGCAGTGTGGGGCGCTTCCGTCGCCGGGACTGATGTCATTCCCCTTGCATGGTGTGTCATTGGCGTTGGATTTTCCGCAACGGGCGCAGATCAATCAGCGACTTTTTGCCAACCTGGATGCGTTGGTGCACGAGGCGGGCGGCCGGCTTTATCCGGCCAAGGATGCCCATATGAGTGCTGCCCATTTTCAAAGCGCATATCCGGCCTGGCAGCGCGTTGAAGCCTTGCGTGATCCGCAGCTTCTCTCCCGATTTTGGCAGCGAGTAACTCGATGACGCAAGGAGTCCTCATAGTCGGCGCCACTTCCGGTATTGCGCAGGCGCTTGCTCGGCGGTTTGCGCAACGAGGAGCGCGTTTGTTTCTTGTTGCGCGCGATTCCGCGAACGTGCAGTCGGTGGCAGCGGACTTGCGGGCACGGGGAGCGAGCGCTGCGGATGTCTTTGTCATGGATCTCAACGAGACCGAGAGATTGGATTTGATGCTTAAGAGCGCCTGGCAGACACTCGAGCGTGTTGATTTTGCTCTGGTCGCCCATGGCACGTTGCCGGATGCTGCACGGGCGAGTTCCGACTCCGCTTACTTGATCCAACAGTTTCGCACCAATGCGGAAAGCGTCATTGTATGTCTCGCCGGCTTGGCGCGGTGCTTTCGATCGCAAGGCAATGGTGTGCTTGCCGTGATCGGTTCGGTGGCAGGAGATCGTGGGCGTGCAAGCAACTATGCCTACGGCGCTGCTAAAGCTGCCGTCCATGCGTTTGCATCTGGCCTGCGCGCGCAACTCTTCCGCCATGGCGTCCACGTAGTTACGATCAAGCCGGGATTCGTCGCGACGCAAATGACGGCGCATTTGGATCTTCCGGCGCGTCTCACCGCGCAGCCTGATACTGTGGCTGCGCGCATCGAATCCGCCATGGAGACCCGACGCAATATCGTCTATGCGCCCGGTTTCTGGTGGCTGATCATGACAATCATCCGGTTGCTGCCGGAGGCGCTATTTAAGCGTCTTAAACTATGAATGCCGGCCTCGCGATGCGAAAAGTAATATTGCCTGGCGGCGCAGGTCTGGTCGGCCAGAACTTGATTGTGCGCCTGCGCGCTCATGGGTATACGGATATTGTCGTTCTCGACAAGCATCGCGCCAATTTGGACATGCTCAGCAAGGTGCACCCGGGCATCGCTGCGGAGTATGCCGATCTTTCCCGGGACGGCGATTGGCGGCGCCACTTCGAACACGCCAATGTAGTCGTGATGCTGCAGGCGCAAATCGGCGGTAACGACTACAGTGCCTTCGTGCGCAATAATGTGGATTCGACGCGTTTGATACTAGACGAGATAAACAAGCATAAAAATACCTATGTCGTGCACATAAGCTCCTCAGTCGTCAGATCCGTGGTAAATGATTTCTACAGCGAGACCAAGCGGCAGCAGGAACGTATCGTGCTGGAGAGCGGGATAAAGTGCCCAATCCTGCGGCCAACATTGATGTTCGGGTGGTTCGACCGCAAGCATTTAGGCTGGCTGTCACGTTTCATGCACAGGAGCCCGATTTTCCCCGTTCCAGGTGATGGCCGGTTCGTCCGTCAGCCGCTCTACGTGGGTGACTTTTGCAATATCATACTCAGTTGTATCAAGACCGGATTGGTGGAAGGCATTTACGACATATCCGGACTTGAAAAGCTGTACTACATCGATATCGTGCGGGAAATCCGGCGCGCCACACACGCGCGAACATGCATAGTGCCGATTCCCTATGGTGCCTTCCGCGCAATGCTTTGGTTGAGAAGTCTGGTGGATCGAAACCCGCCGTTCACGACGCAGCAGCTTGCCGCTTTGATCTCACCGGATGAATTTGAGGTAATTGACTGGCCCAATATATTTGACGTTGTGCCCACTCCCTTTGCTGCCGCAATCGCAGAGACATTCAATGATCCCCATTACGGCAAAGTCGTGTTGGAGTTTTGATCTTGGCCACTCAACGCATTGCAGTTCTCGGCGCCGGGCCGATGGGTTTGGCTGTAGCGTATCAGCTGGTGTTGGACGGTCATCAGCCCGTGATTTACGAAGCGGATGATCGCGTCGGCGGCATGGCCGCCGCTTTCGACTTCAGCGGCCTGAGCATTGAGCGGTACTATCATTTTCACTGTGTCTCGGATCGAGCATTCCTCCAAATTCTCGACGAACTCGGACTGACCGACAAAATGCACTGGGTTTCGACCAAAATGGCGTATTGGTACCAAGGCAAACTCCAGCCTTGGGGAAATCCAATTGCGCTTTTGAAATTCAGAGGGCTGGGGCTGTCGGCCAAAATACGCTACGGGTTGCACGCATTTATTTGTACTCGTCGCGTCGATTGGCACCCATTGGACAAATTGGAGGCGACCGGGTGGATCAAGCGCTGGGTGGGTGCCGAAGCTTACGAGATTTTGTGGCGACGTCTGTTCGAATACAAATTCTATGATTACACCTCGAATCTGTCGGCCGCTTGGATCTGGAGCAGAATTCGGCGAATCGGGCGGTCGCGATACAGTCTTTTTCGTGAAAAGCTCGGGTACCTCGAAGGTGGGTCAGACACGCTGCTGCACGCCATGAAGGCGGCGATCCAATCGCGCGGCGGCGAGTTTCGATTCAAGTCGCCGGTTACTCGGGTAAGCATTGAAGGAGGAGCCGTCAAGGGAATTGAAACGTGTGGAAATTTTGAGTCCTTCGAGAAAGTAATCAGTACGGTACCTTTGCCCTACGTGCCGAGACTTATGCCTGACTTGCCGGAGGAGATACTGCGTGCCTTCAAGGCCAAGAAAAATATCGCAGTTGTGTGCGTAATCGCCAAACTGCGCAAACCTGTCTCGGAATATTTTTGGGTGAATACCAACGATGCGGACATGGATATTCCAGGCATCGTGCAATATAGCAATCTGCGGCCATTGGACGATCACGTTGTTTATGTGCCGTTTTATATGCCCGGCGAGCACCCAAAGTTCCTGGAGTCGGACCAGGCGTTCATCGACAAGGTGCGGCGCTATCTGAAAAAAATCAATACAGACCTGCAAGACGAAGATTTTATCGATTGGCGCGCGAGCCGCTATCGGCATGCACAGCCTGTTTGTGAGCCGGGATACCTCGATCATCTCCCGCCGATCGCGCTGCCGGTACGGGGATTGTGGGTGGCCGATACTTCGTATTATTACCCCGAAGATCGTGGGATCTCGGAAAGTGTCGAGCTCGGCAGGAATATGGCCAACCTCGCTGCAGCGTCGCCATCTATTCCTGCTTGACCGTGGAGGTACCGAGATTCGGGAGGCAATTCTGGCGATTTCTAGCTGCCGGCGGTGCGGCGGCGGCAGCGAATTTTGGATCGCGCTTCGTATTCAGTCTATGGGTGCGCTACGAATTGGCGATTGTGCTGGCTTATCTAGTTGGGCTAATCGTGGCTTTTATACTGATGCGGGGTTATGTGTTCAACGCGGCCGACAAACCGTTCGGGCCGCAGGCCAAGATATTTGTCGCCGTAAACGCCGTTGCACTCCTACAAACATTGCTGGTAAGCGTCGTCCTGTATCGCTGGGTGCTCCCTTATCTGGGAGTGGTTTCTCAATCCGAAGCGATCGCGCACTTTGTCGGTGTTTTGGTGCCGGTGGCGACGAGCTACTTCGGTCATCGAATGCTTACCTTCAAGTGAGCGCGCACCGATAGTGCATACAGCAACCTGGCGCGCTAGCGCGTTATCGCGTCCCTATCTCTTCTGTTCTTAAGCCACAATGAAAATCGACTCGGCCAATCTCTTCGCATAAACGGTTTCTCAAACTATACAAATAGCACGCTAGACGCGGCGAGAGTTGCCGGCACCATCAAAGCGGCGGCGATCCAGAATCTATCACCCCATGTATCGCTGAAATGCAACGTGGATTTCGCACTCACATATCCTATTAGGTGGTTCATGAGCACCGAAAAGATGGCAATAAACCGCAGGCCATCGATTACCGGGATCAGTTGTTGACCTGATGTGACGCGTGCGAGCGCGTCGTAAAGTTTCCCGAATCTCATTGGCCGGACAGACGTGGCAGTCATGGTGTTTAGGCTATTTGTCAGGCGCCAAAATGACCGGCCTGAGCCGTTGCCCGAAGTAAGCCGCGCCGTCTTTTGTCAGATGTCCGCCATCAAATGAAATCAGCTTGCCGTCTTTCGTGAACAACGGACACGTGCCTGATGATCCGCACAAGAGATTGGAGACATCAAGAAAGTTGGCTGCAGGCAGCGATGATTTCATTAACTCATTCAACTGAACATGCGAATCAATCATCGTGCTTGTGTAGTCCAGTCGCTGAGCGACCGACAAATGCAGCAAATCGGCAATGGTGAACCTGCCGAAATTCTTGGGGCCAAAGATGAGTACCGATCCGCGAAAAGTACTGTTTAAGTTGCGAATGCTCTCCGGAAGTAGTTCTGCCTCCCAAGGCGTCCATTTAGATGCGATCCATATTGCGTCCGCGTCCGACATTATTTTATGAAGGGCTGCACTGCCGTACCAGCCAGTATTGCTACATATTCCGCGGCGAGCTTGGTCGATGTGGGAAAGAGGCTTTGTTTCAAGAAACAGATTGCCGCATTGAGTCGGGATCCAGTGCGTGGATATTTGGATTGTCGACATCAGACCGCCTTCATTCGCGGCATTGACCAGATCCTGGGCGAAACTGTCACCAACAACCACAACTCTTCTGCGCCCCGATTCATCGAACGGTTTCAGCTCGAGCTGATCGAAGAGCTTTTCCACGTACCGGCCGGCTTGGAATGAATCGAATGCTGCCAAGTAGCGATCATCTTCCGAATATCGGTATGCAAGCCCGTTCGTAGTCAGGCCGACCAGGCCGATCAGGACAAACAGCAATGACATGGCTCCCGCAGTCACAAATATGGTGGTGCGCCCGATCAGCGCCCTATTTCGGAAGGGTTTTTCTATGTACTTCCAGCTGACGTACGCGCAACCCACCGCGGCCAGGGAGAGAATAGATACAAGCGGCGTGCTCAGTGGCTCTTTGCCTCGGATTCGTGCGAATGCAAACAATGGTTGATGCCAAAGGTAAGCGCTATAGCTGATCAGGCCGATGCTCACCAGGATCTGCGTGTTCAGCAATTTGCCGATTAGGGAGCGCTGATTGGCGAACAAGATTACGAAGGCGGTGCCGACCGTTGGTACCAGTGCGTAGAAACTCGGAAAGGGAACGTTTCTGTCGAACACGATTACTGCGTATGTGATCAGCAACAATCCGAAGGCACCACCAACCTCATTGGTGAAGGAGGCCGTCTCACGCGCCGCCAGAGTGGCGGGCTTGGCGTGCAGAAAATAGAGCGCGACCGACGCCCCGATCAGGAGTTCCCAGCCGCGTGTTGGTAGCAAATAAAACGCCCCCTGGGGATGATGCTGTGAGCTCCACTGCGCGGCGGCGAGACTGCCGATTGCCAATATGGCGAAGATGCACGTGATCCATTGCTTTCCAAACCGCCAAATCAGAAGCAGGAACACAGGGAATAGCAAATAATACTGTTCCTCGACAGCCAAGCTCCAGGTGTGGAAGAGGGGCTTTAGTGCGCCAGGCGTCTCGAAGTAGCCGCCTTCTCTCCAAAACAAAATGTTGGACACAAACCCCGCGACGGCTATTAGGCTCTTGGAGAAATCTTTGACGGCGCTTGGGAGCATCCAAAGCCAGGCGAATGGCAGGCACGCAAGCATCACTACAAATAGTGCTGGCAATACGCGCCGTATTCTGCGCTCGTAAAAACTTCTGAGCGTAAATGTTCCCGCCAGTTGTTCCGACATAATCAGCGATGTGATCAGGTAGCCGCTGATTACGAAAAAAACATCGACACCGACGTAGCCACCGGAGAATGATTGGAAGCCCGCATGGAAAAGGATGACGGGCAGAACCGCTAGTGCACGCAGTCCGTCGATCTCTCGCCTATATTTCATTCCGAGCGCTCACCTCTGTAGAAGTCAACCCTGACGTGCGCTTCCCATAACACGCACAACTGAACCCAAACCGCCAACTTATCATGTTGCCGTTCCAGGTGGCTGGGGATAAGAGCCCGTGTGTGATTCGTGGCCCGGCCAACGTGTATAATTTTGCGTTTACTGCAATTGTTTTCCCGCTCACCCGAGCGTTCGACGTCAACACAAGAGTCTAAATCGGTCAATGTGCGGCATCTGCGGGCTATACGGCTCCCAATCATCCGACGATCTTAACCGTACTATCCGGCGAATGACCCATACGATCGCTCACCGTGGTCCGGACGGCGAGGGGACGTTTGTGGGCGAAGGCGTGGCTCTTGGGCATCGCCGTTTGAGCATTATCGACCTGTCGAGTACCGGAGCCCAACCCATGACGTTGGACGCGGTTACCGTTGTTTACAACGGGGAGAGCTATAACTTCCGGCAGTTGCGGACCGAACTGGAAGATCTGGGTCACACATTTCGAGGTCACTCGGACACGGAAGTACTTCTTCATGCTTACAAAGCGTGGGGACTCGGCGGGCTCGCGCGTCTGGAGGGGATCTTCGCATTTGCTCTGTGGGACGCCGCTCATCGTCGGCTGATTCTCATGCGCGACCGCCTGGGCATCAAGCCACTGTTCTACGCCTGGCAGGGCGGGCGACTGTCCTTCGGCTCGGAGATCAAGGCAGTTCTTGCCGCCGGCGCAGTCGACCAGAGTCTGGACGATCAGGCGCTCATGGAATTCTTATGGTATGGCAACGCATTCGAAGATCGGACGATTTATAGGGACGTCCGGGCGTTACAACCGGGATGGCGTTTGGTCGTAGAGGCCGGACAAGTGCGGCTGGAGCCCTGGTGGAACATCGAGACATGGCTCGCCGACGCACAGCCGATCACGAGTCTGCACGACGCGACGACCGCGGTGAGACAGGCGGTAGACAACGCAGTTACTCGGCAACTGGTAAGCGACGTGCCCGTTGGGCTCTTCTTGAGCGGCGGCATTGACTCGTCGAGCATAGCGGCGTCGGCGGCGGTTGCCGCCGGCCGCCGTTTAGCTAGTTTCTCGGTGGCCTTTGACTACGACAAAGGAGTGAACGAATTGCCGAAGGCCCGAAGAGTCGCCGAGACTCTGGGGCTCGATCACCATGAGCTGCGGGTTCGCGGCGACGCGTTGGAGGAGGTCATTTCCGCTCTCGTGCAGGTTCACGATGAGCCGTTCGC
>Ga0182030_10009171_pt1 | contig 20305 bp, 29 predicted proteins | sample 812S3MmetaG_FD_121299 | JGI IMG/M metagenome (GOLD analysis project Ga0182030, IMG submission 121299) | Permafrost microbial communities from Stordalen Mire, Sweden - 812S3M metaG (Illumina Assembly) | ecosystem: Environmental > Terrestrial > Soil > Wetlands > Permafrost | place: Sweden... | reverse complement strand
TGCACGCACAGCTTCCTCAAAGCACTCGCGATACCCCGCCAAATTGCCTCCCGCGGTTCAACTCAAATCCAAACGCCGTCCGGAAATCTCATCCCGGGCTATAGCAACGTTCTATCACGCAGACGAGCGCTTCTCAATGCGCAAGACCTGTGGCTCTCTGTTTTCGCTAATTTGAGGAGACAGTATGCGGAAGCCGGCTTCGCGGGCGCAAAGACGCCTGCGTAATCGAAGATTCGAGCGAGAAACACCCGTACCCACCCAGCCTTGGAACGGAGTGGGCATGATCGCTCAGCTCGTCCGGAAGTTACGTTTCAGATTCTGCCAGCAGCTGTAGTATTCGTGCTGCAATTCGGCGCTCTCCATGGCAAAGCGCGTAGGCCTGCAAACGAAGCGTGTCTCAAACATAAACGCCAGCGTATCGGCAAGATACTGTGGCTTCAGTTTCTCCGTCGAGGCCCGTGCGTAGCTTGTCATATCCGGTCCATGACCGCTCATGCAGTTGTGCAGGCTAGCGCCTCCGGGCAAAAAGCCCTCGGCTTTGGCATCATATTGCCCGCGAATCAGCCCCATGAACTCGTTCATGAAGTTACGATGAAACCACGGCGGCCGGAAGGTATGTTCGGCGACCATCCAGCGCGGAGGAAAGATTCCAAAGTCGCAATTCGGCGTCCCAGGCGTATCCGAGGGCGAGGTCAGCACGGTGAAGATCGACGGGTCAGGATGATCGAAGCTCACGGTGTTGATCACGCAAAAGCGCGCCAGATCGTACTTATAGGGCGCATAGTTGCCATGCCAGGCAACCACGTCCAGCGGCGAGTGATCGTACTCTCCCTCCCAGAGATTTCCCTGGAATTTACAGATCACGCGCACGCTGCTCTCGATATCTTCAAAGGCCGCGACCGGAGTCTGAAAATCGCGCGAATTCGCAAGGCAGTTCGCTCCGATGGGTCCCAGCTCCGGTAGCCGAAACATCGCGCCGTAGTTCTCGCATACATACCCACGGGCTTCGCCCTCCAGCAGTTCCACGCGAAACTTGATGCCACGCGGTACCACCGCAATTTCACCAGGCGCCAGTTCGATGCGTCCAAGCTCGGTATGGATGAGCAAGCGTCCCATCTGCGGCACCAGCAGCATTTCTCCATCCGCGTTGTAACAGTAAACGCCTTCCATGCCGCGGTTGGCCGCATAAACGTGAATCGCCACGCCGCAGTGAGTCGCAAGATCGCCACTGCCCGCAAGTGTGATCAGCCCGGCCAGAAAGTCGGTCGGCTTGTCCGGGATCGGCACTGGACTCCAGCGTAGTTGATTAGGCGTCGCGGGCACACTGTCGAACGGCGTCGAGTGTAGCAATCCGTTGTCAATCCGGCGATACGGCTTGTGCATCACGCTCGGACGAATACGGTAGACCCAGGAGCGGCGGTTCAATGCACGCGGAGCGGTGAATGCCGTTCCACTGAGTTGCTCGGCGTAGAGCCCGAGCGGCGCCTGCTGCGGCGCATTCTGTCCCGTGGGCAGCGCGCCTGCAACCGCTTCCGTCGCCAACTCGTTGCCGAAGCCGGATTGGTAGCGTTGCCCTGTCTGTTCCCGGGCCGTCTGCTTTCCGGTATTGCTTCTGACCGCCCTCACCTCGTTGGCCATCGCATCCCCTGTCTTCGCCCAGGTACCCGTCGCGCCACTCTACAGATTCCCTCGCCTTGCCTGCTCCAGTTCGATTGCCTCAAACAGCGCCTTGAAGTTTCCCTTGCCAAACCCTCGGCTACCCTTGCGCTGGATAATCTCGTAAAAAACCGTCGGCCGGTCCTCCACCGGGCGAGTGAAGACCTGCATCAGATAGCCCTCTTCGTCTTTGTCCACCAGAATCCCCAGGCGCTTGATCTCATCCATCGGCTCATCGAGGTCTCCGATGCGTTCGCCGAGCGAGTCGTAATAGCTGTCTGGCACGCGGAGAAACTGCACCCCGTTGCTTTGCAGCCTTTCCACGCTGGTCAGCACATCGTTCACTTGCAGCGCAATGTGCTGAACCCCCGGCCCCTGGTACGCCTCCAGATACTCCTCAATCTGGCTCTTGCGTTTTCCCGGCGCCGGCTCGTTGAGCGGAAACTTCACCGCGTAGGAATCGTCCGACATCACAATTGACATCAGCGCGCTGAACTCGGTCGAAATGTCCTTGTCGTCAAAGCTCATGTAGCGATGGAAGCCGAATACCTTGGAGTAGTAATCCGCCCAACGATTCATCTGTCCAAGCTCGACGTTGCCCACCATGTGATCGATGCGCTGGATGCCTGCGCCAATCCCCGCAACTCTCTGCTCCGCAAAGCCCGGCAGAAATGGCCCCATGTAGCCACGCCGCGAGAGTAGCGAGTGAATGGTGTCGCCATAGGCGCGAATTGCGGCGTGCCGCACCGTCCCGAACTCATCCTCCAGATCGTGCGGCGCTTCCACCGGCTCCGCGCCGCGCGCCAGCGCCGCTTCAAAGGCCTGGTCGGCATCGCCCACTTGAAACGCAATGTCTCGAACCCCATCGCCGTGGCGGCGGATGTGTTCCGCGGCCGGATGCGAAGGAGTCAACGGCGTACTCACCACGAAGGTTGCCTTGCCCTGGGTCAGCGCGTACGAGGCCACATCCCTGCTGCCCGTCTCCTGTCCGCGATAGGCAATCTGAGAAAAGCCAAACGCATTGCGGTAGAAGAATGCGGCTTGTCTCGCATTGCCAACCCAGAATTCCACGTGATGAATTCGTTTAATCTGCAGCGGATTTTCCATTTTTCCTACCCCGCCTCGCCGGCAATGCTCTCTTGATGATTCGGGCCGGCATCTCTGGTGAGTTGACTTCCTGACGCCTTACGCCAAGGCGTTGGATGAGAGAGCGTGAATCGAAGTTGCAGCAATTCGCTGCCCTCTAGCAGCCAGGCCGCAGCCGCTTCGTGCATCATACCGGGCCAACGGTAACTTTGTAAGCCTATGACCGGCAATAACTTCCAATCCTGAGGTCAAATATCACAAGGTAATGTGACTTTAGTCCGTGGAAGATCGATCAAAAGAGAGGTACAATAAAACTGGTATTGAAAATGGTTTTCAACTTCATGAAAGCGGCCCCCGCCAAACCGAGCCACACTCTTTCCGATCTCGCCCTCGGCGAGAGCGGAATCCTCGAAGACTTTGACATGCCCCAAACCATCGCCGAACATCTTATGAATCTCGGTTTTGTGCCCGGTCTGGAGATTCTTGTCACACGCAGCGGCCCGGGCGGCAATCCCCGCGTCTACCGCGTCGATGGGACCGAAGTTGCCCTCCGCCGTGACCTCTCCCGCTGCATAGGTGTGCGTCCCTTGCATCCCGCCGAAGCAGGGATTTAAGCGGTGGGTCCAAGCGGAACGATTCAAGGGACTGCTTCATCTTTCAAACCACCCAAGGGCTCGCCGGTTTATAAGACCGTCGCCGTGGTGGGGCCTCCCAACGCGGGCAAAACAACCCTCTTCAATCGCCTCACCGGATTACGCCAGAAGGTCGGCAACTTCCCCGGCGTCACGGTCGAGCACCATACCGGAAGTTTCCGTCTTCCCTCGGGCGATGAAGTTGCGCTGATTGATCTTCCCGGTGTCTACAGTCTTAATCCCAAGTCAGAGGACGAAAAGGTCACAATCGATGTACTGAATGGAGTAATGCCCGGAGCCGAGCGGCCGGATGCGATCATTCTGGTACTCGACTCGAACAATCTCAACCGCCATCTTGTGCTGGCCGGGCGCGTCATCTCCCTTGGATTGCCTACCCTCGTTCTGCTCAATATGGCCGACGAACTGCACAAACAGGGTGGGCAGGTGGAAGTGCTGCCTCTGGCGCGCCAACTCGGTACTCCGGTCGCACTGGTCAGCGCGGTCACGGGCGAGGGGTTGAATGCGGTGGCAAACTTCCTGGTCGCAACCCCGCAAATCCCTGAACCGCTCGAGCTGCCGATCTTCGGAGACCCGCGGCACTGCCGTGAATGGGCGGTGCGCATGGGTTCGGAGGCTTCCTACCGGCGTGGCGCAACCCCGGAGTGGACCCGCCGTCTCGATTCAATCTTCCTTCACAAACTTTGGGGTGGAGTGATTTTTGCGGTTGTCATTGTCGCTGTCTTCCAAACCATTTTCTCGCTCGGTCAACCGGCGAGCGACCTGTTGCAGAGGCTACTGGACAATGTCGCGATCCATCTATCGAGCGCCCTGCCCGCGGGATTGATTAATTCGCTGGTGGTCAACGGAATCTGGAAGGGCGCCGGTTCGGTGCTGGTCTTTCTGCCGCAGATACTCCTTCTCTTCCTCGTCATCGGCATTCTCGAAGATTCCGGCTACCTGGCGCGAGCCGCCGTGATCTCTGACAAGGTGATGGCAAGGGTCGGCCTGAACGGAAAGTCTTTTATCCCGCTCCTTTCCGCCTACGGCTGCGCCGTCCCGGCGATCATGGCGACCCGCACGATTGAAAACAAGCGCGACCGCATTGCAACTATTCTGATCGCGCCTTTCATGACCTGTTCGGCGCGGCTACCCGTCTACACCATGGTGATCGCGGCATTCATTCCCAACCGTCCCGTACTGGGCCCATTCGTGGGAACCCGCGCAGTTGCCATGTTGAGTTTGTATGTGCTTGGCTTTGCCATGGCGGTGGCAACTGCCAAGGCTCTGAAGAGTTCTGTCCTGCGCAGCCGCGATGTCGCATTTGTCATGGAACTGCCGCCGTATCGCTGGCCGAGGTGGAAATCGCTTGCCCTGCGCCTCATGGATCGCGCCAATGCATTCCTATATCGCGCAGGAACCGTGATCCTGGCCGTCAGCATTCTGCTATGGGCGCTAACCTATCTGCCTATGCACAACGGCCAGCCTCCGCAGATCTCCGATAGCGCCATCGCCAAGGTCGGGCACTTTATCGAGCCTGCGATCCGTCCGCTCGGCTTCAACTGGAGGATCGGAGTTGGCCTGCTCAGCTCCTTTGCCGCTCGCGAAGTCATCATCGCCACCATGGGAACGCTGCACGGAGTCGATCCCGAATCCCATGCCATGGATTTGCAGGAAGCGCTCAAGACCGACCTCACGCCGGCCGGAGCCATTGCCCTGCTCGTCTTCTTTGCCTTCGCTATGCAGTGCGCGTCCACCATGGCCGTAGTGCGACGTGAAACCAACAGTTGGAAGTGGCCTCTGCTCCAGTTCATATATATGACCGCAGTGGCCTACGTGGCTGCATTCATAGCCTATCGAATCACCCTCTTGTATTGGAATTAGGCCGGTTCCCAAGAAGATGTATCCATGGGGAAACGCTTCCTTACCGGATTCCCAAAGTGCCCTCAACCTGCAAACCAATCAACCCGCGAAGTCGCGAATCTCCACTGCACGCCCAAAAGCGTTGACCATAATGGACTTGAATATGATCTTTTCCACATCTTTTCGCCGCCGCTGTTTGACGCTTCTCCACGCGATTGTTACTATCAGATTGCGGGGTGGAGCAGTCTGGTAGCTCGTTGGGCTCATAACCCAAAGGTCGCAAGTTCAAATCTTGCCCCCGCAACCAATCGATTCAATGGTTTACGGGTTTTGAGTTAGAAACATCTGTACACAATCGGTACACAAAGGCCGCCCTGCTCCGGGCGGCTTCTTTTTTATGCACTGGCAGCGAATGTTTCTGCCATTAGTTGCCCCACTGCAAGCGCGTTCGCCGCTATTTTTTGCGGACTGTTCGCCTGTGTGTAGGTATCCAGCGTCATCTCGACGGTGGAATGGCGCATTAGTTCTTGCTGGACCTTTATGTCGGTCCCATTCGTACGTAGTAGACACGAATAGGTGTGCCGCATCGAGTGCCAGCCGATCTGCTTGACGATTCCCGCACGCTTGGCGGCAGGCTGCACGATTTTGGCCAGAATCGAATCTGGCCATACTGAGGATTCGTCATCCTTGCATTCACTAGCGAACACCCAATTCGATTCAGCAGCGTAAGCGGTTCTGCCTCTCCATTTCTCTAGCGCGGTGACTACTTCCTTTGCCACAGGTACAGGCTTGCGATGTGCGAACGTCTTAGGGTTGCCGACGTGGTTGTTCACAATGCCGCGTTGGATTTTTAGCACTCCATTCTTTCAGTCGAAATCGGACCACTTCAACGCAGTAAACTCACTGCGAGTCAGTCCAAGACAGACGGCAAGAATTGTCATCATCCGTGCGCGTGCGTGTGTGAACTCCCTTTCCGTGAACTGCTCATCCGGCAGCCCTAACCGCCGCAGTCCCTCTGGCGAAAGTTCCCGGCGTAGTGCCTGAAACTCCTTCACAGTGAGAATGTCCGGCTCTTTTCGACGGTGCCCACCTTGGTGCACGAGGCTGATCGGGTTGTTCGGGATTAGCTCCCAGCGTTGGGCGCACTTGAAAAGTACATGCATCAAGTTGCGGACGTGTACCTTTGTCCTTGGTGCCAACGTCAACTCCAGCAGCCATCGCTCCACGGCCATCGGGCGAACTTGTTCAAGCGTGAATGATCCCCACTTCAGTCTTATCCAATTATTAAAATGCGTCGTGTAGCTCTGTTTTGTTGAATACGCCAGCCTGCTCATTTCCACAGGGTCATTCAGATACCGTGTAATGAGCGTGCCAACGGTTACGGGAACAGCTTTGGGTATGTTCGCATTGATTTCTAGGCGTAGGGCGTCAACTGCTGGCTGGGCAGACTTGGCAGTGGGGTACTCCGTAACGGAGCCTATAAGCCTGCTACGCTGCACGCGCTTACCAGTCTTATCGAACTCCCACCACCTAAACTGCCACATATCCGCGCCCTTCGCCCTCTGCCGTCGCGGAGACCATTTACAATTCAGGCAGGCTCATGTCCGACCAAAATCAAAAGAAGATTCTTCTCGCCTATGTGGCGCTAGGCGTTGGTATTGTCTGCATCGGATTTTCGGCCATTTTCGTGAAAATTGCCGCGATACCAGGGCCAGTATCCGCTTTTTACCGCGTTCTCATCGCTGCCATTATCGTTGTTCCGTGGGGTTTGTTCACACAGGGGCGGCATACTCGCCTTTCCCGTAAGCAATTCATTCTCATCGCAGCCGGAGGAATCGTCTTCGGTTTGGAGTTGGCGTTGTGGAACACGAGCCTCCTGTACACTTCTGCGGCCACATCGACGCTGCTGGCGAATAACGCCTCATTGTGGGTGGGACTTGGCGCTCTGTGGCTGTTTCGGGAGCAGTTGGCGCTGCGGTACTGGTGCGGGCTGTTGATTTCACTGGTCGGAATGGCAATTTTGATTGGGGCTGCGTCCTGGCACGGGTTCCACCTGAACTTTGGAGACCTGCTCGCCATCATTGCGAGTTTTCTCTACGCCGCGTATCTCCTCATTACGCAACGAGCGAGAGAGGGCGTCGGTACGCTGACATTTATGGCCTGGTCGCTCATTCCGTCTGTCCTCGTGCTGCTCATTCTGAATCTGGCGATGGGCACTGCGCTGGTCGGCTATTCGAAGAAGACGTGGCTGGCTCTACTTGGGCTCGGGTTATTCTCACACATGCTGGGCTGGCTTGCCCTGAACTACGCGCTCGGTCATCTTCGAGCTGCGCCCGTTTCGGTCAGCTTGTTAGCCCAGACGGTCGTTACTGCGCTAGCGTCAATTCCAATCCTTGGAGAATCGCTGAGCACGCACCAAATCGTGGGCGGAGTGATCGTTCTGTCTGGCATCTATTTGGCAAACCAGAGGAACAGGAAACCGTCTGCATCCGTCTCCAGCAAGTACGCTTCGATGCGGTAATCGGGTTGGTGCATGGTCGAGGTGGTTTCGTCGGCAGCGAATCATGAATACTAGTTACGGCTCAAAGCCGTACTTGGGATACACATAGAGCATTGCGCCGGACGGACTTTCTGTCGGCGGCTCATACTCTTTGACTGGTTCATCAATCTCTCGGAATGTACTGATATCCCGCTCGACTGCTTCCAGCATGTACTCCCTTATTTTGGCAAGGCGGTCGAACATGGCATCTTCGTCCCCATCGTCAAACGTGTGCACCGAGGCATCGGGGGTGCAGTAGCCGAGGAGTAGCCCAGCATCGTGCTTGCGTTGAGCCGACGCCTGTAGGCGGCTGACGTGGTAGGCGTGGCCAGAATCTGGGTTCGACTGCCCAGGATAGCATTTCACATACGCCCCCTTGGGGTGAATGCCAATTGTGTATAGCCGGGAATTGTTCTTTCCCCGGAACACGAACATCACGCCAGCGTCGTAGTTGATGCGGTCGAAATCCATACCTTATTAATGATGCATGTTTGCCGACTCACGGGCAAGACGTCCGGCAGAGGGAGCGTACTCTGCGGCAGTTCAGGCCGCGCCACCGCCTTCCGCCATCTAACGTATACCTGCGGCTTTAATCGCTCTCCGGCGTACGGGCGCACGCGATCATCGCATCCGGCATCAGGGGCCCCGGAGGAGCGGTTCCGGGGGCCGCAGGTCAGGGCTGGTGACGAGGTGACGACTCGGCGGGTACCCCGGCACACATAGCCCACATGATTGACCATGGGGCGTCCAAACCTTCATTTGTCCAACCGCAGCCTTACAAGCAGACGCGAGTGATACGCAAGCGCCACCAGCACCAGCGCAACGGCTAGAACATACAATCCAACGCCGGGTACTATCTGAATTCTGCTTGCCAGCACCTTGCCGAGTTGTTGGGCAAATCCGGCGAAGGGATTGCTGCGGAGCGGGAACTGCATCGACTCTTGAAACCAAGTGTGCAAGTCAGCATTGATGATGATTACGTGAATTGTCGCACTCAAGGCGCTCACCGCGCCAACCGTTGCGGCCACCTTCGACGTAACAATGCCCTAGCGGCACGCCAGCAGGGCGACCAAGCAGGAAACGAATGCAAGGGTGACCTCAATCGGGACTAGAGGGGCAAACTCAACCGGTAGCGGGAAGGGATGCTCAGGATTCTGTGGGATAGACAGCGTTGGCGAGGGTTGATCTGATGGTTGCCGCTCACCCGGCTCCACAGTCGGCTTCTTAGAGCGTCCAGAAATTGAAGAAAGCCGATTCTCGAATTGTCTGGTCTTGGAAAAGATGTCGTAGCCGCTGACGTATTGCGTTCCCATCAGCGGGATTTGTATGGTCAGGAGCGGGAAGAAGAACGTGAGGAGTGCCACTATCAGCAGACTTGTGGTCGTCCACAGCTCAACAGGAGGCCGAACTTCATTTCTTGTTGGAGCCACCACCACCTCCACTTCCAGATTCACGACTGAGAATAGAGTGCCAGGCTTCCCACACAGGTTTATTGCTCCGCCACCAGCTTAGTCGAATCGACGTCGGGACGAAAGAAACTCGTCCTCTTCCAGCTTGCAGATTGTGAGGCTGAGGCGGTAATCTTCGCAAAGAGCTGAACGCAACACCGGGCGACGACGTAAATGATGCGAAATCGATTGTGGGCTCTTGTATTTATCATGGCGTCATTCGCACATGCGCATGCTGATGCCGTTGGGTTGCTTATGGAAGAGCCAGTTGGTAGGTTTGGCAGCTTCTTCCCATCGGGTCATGCGGCGGTTTATCTAACCAGGGTCTGTGCTGCTTCACCAACGCGGTTACGTCGCTGCGAAGCGGGAGAGACGGGTATCGTCGTTACTCGCTATCCCAAGATGGCGGGATACGATTGGCTTGCAATTCCTCTCCTTCCTTATCTTTACGCAGTCGATAGCCCTCAAGAGATTCCGCAGTTCGCCAATGCACAATTCGTTGCGGCACTCAGAGATGCCTATCGTCGAGCCCACCTGATTGCGATTGCGCCCAGTGATGCCGAAGGGCGTACGCCGAAAGGAAATTGGGTTCAACTGATCGGTTCCGCATATGATCGTAAAATCTATGGCTTCCGGGTAGCGACGAGCCAAGAGCAAGACGATGCACTCATCAAACAGTTCAACAATCAAAGTAATAAAGGGCACTTCAATCCCATGTTCCATAACTGTGCAGACCTTGCCAGCGCCGCTCTCAATTTCTACTATCCACACGCTATCCACCGCAATTTCTTTACCGACGCCGGCATCACGACACCAAAGCAGGTCGCAAAGTCACTCGTGAGTTATTGTCGGCATCATCCGGATGTGTCGTGTTCTTCATTTGCCATTCCGCAGGTGCAGGGGAGCATCCATCGAAGCGAACCCGCGCATGGCGTGTTTGAAGCAATGCTGAAGACGAAGAGATACGTGATACCGCTTGCCATCCTGAGCCCACCCGTGACGGGTGGCATCGCTTTGCTTTACCTGACAGAAGGCCGCTTCAACCCGAAGAGCAATGCCGGGGTTTTCGATATCGCCCGTGCGGTTCAGTCGCAATCAGCAAGCGCGGAGACGTCCGTGGTAGCGGCCCCAGAACCTGCAACGCTCGCCCCCACAATTGCTTTGGAAGCGCAGGGCAGATGATAGAACATCCCCTCCTCCCAGATGTAGGATAGTTGCGTAAGGAGAACAGCCATGAATGTCTCGGCAACAACCAAGGAACTACTCGAAGCAAAGCGTGCTAGGAGGTTCACCTTCGCTGAGCTGGGCAAGGTAATTGGGCGCGACGAGGTTTGGGTAGCAGCCCTGTTCTATGGACAGGCACGGGCAGATGATGAGGAAGCCAAGAAGCTCGTTGCTGCGCTGGAAGTGAGTAATGATATCGCGGACGCTCTCACCGAGTTTCCCAGCAAGGGCATCGGCCCGGTGGTTCCGACTGATCCGCTCATCTATCGCTTTTACGAGATCATGCAGGTATATGGAATGCCCATGAAAGCAATCATCCACGAGAAATTCGGCGACGGCATCATGAGCGCCATCGACTTCAGCCTCCATATCGAGAAGGAGTCCGACCCGAAGGGCGACCGCGTGAAGGTGACGATGTCCGGAAAATTTCTGCCATACAAGAAGTTTTAGCGGCTCGATGACATCAGCTTGCATCCAAGCGGATGACCTTCGGCCAATAACCAGATGGAAGGAAAGAGACGATGACGAAAATTCTGACTAATACTGCGCTGGCGATTCTCCTTGGCGTGGGAATGTCCGCCGTTGCGCAAGACGGCCATGACCAGTCAACCCAGAGCGGTGCAAAACAGGAAATGCACGAGGCTGGCAGGGACACGAAGGGCGCTGTCCATCATGCGGCTCGCGGCACCGAGAAGGGCACGACAAAAGCGTACCGGGGAACCAAGAGAGGAACCAAGAGGGTCGCGCACAAGACTGCCGAAAAGACAGGTGAAACTGCCGATAAGGTTCGAGACAAAACGGAGTAGTAGGTTAACTCGGGATCAGAAACGCGAAGAAGCACTCTTGCGCTGAGAGCGGACTCGCATCCCTCTACTTCCTTCCCTCCCCTGTCGCAAGGTTATTTTCAATCGGACGGTGGTCTGGCGCAAGCCTTAAGGCAGTCTCGGTGGTACGCTGCCGTGGCACCCCGACGCAGGGAAAAGCCGGACGGACTTCCGGACATCAGGGCCGGAAGTCGCTCAACGCTCCCAGAGCCGATTGTGGCGGTCGGCGGGGCGGAATTAATGGTATGGGGCTGATACAGAAATTCATCAAGAGCAAACCTGCGCTGTGGAATGAAGATATCGGTATATGAGGACTCATGAGCATAATAGGATGTGGGCAAGTACCCATTCTCGCTTTGCTGCTGTTATTGCCGATGTTGGCCTACACTCAATCGCTCGGAGATGTTGCGAGAGAGACTCGTGCGGAAGAAGAGAAGGTTGGAGTTCCGCATCCCAAAGTCATTACGAACGACGATATTGGGCAGTCGCCTCAGGCGCATGAAGAAGACGCTGATGCGACAAAGCCCCCTTCTTCCGCTCGGGAGACCGACAAAGCGACAGAGAAGGATGCCACCGAGCCCAAGAATGTTAAGCCGAGCGAGTATTCTGAGAGAGCCCCCGGCAAAGAACAAGAAGCGAAGGAACTCCAGACTCAGCGGCGCACCGACGAAATCAACAAGTATTACCAGAGTCGCATTGACAGCCTGCGCGATCAGCTCAATGCCGAGCAATTGGAACTGGGCAAGCTAGAGGGAGACCGTCTCGACGCCTACAACGATATAACCAGCGCCGATAACACAGGCCGCTTAACGAGTGCCAACAGCCTAAACCTTGCTCAGTACGATACGCGAATGGACTCCCTCAACGATCAGATTGACGCAAAACCCTGATCTGGTATCCAGCGGAGAAGAGTGCGGGCGTGCCGATGACGGTGGCAGCATATCTTGACCTGCTGGTCACGGAGACAAGCTTTGGCGAACCGCACAAGACGAGCAGCACGGAGACCTTACGCAAGGATATGGCGCCTTCGCTGGGTTCCGTGATGTTGGGCGGTGCCCGACGCGAAGCCGGTTATGGGGCGATTTCCGGTAGTGATCTATGCACCGAGTTTCTCGGCTTCATCGTTTGAAAACGCGGATCTGTGCGAGTATTTGGCGAGCCACGGCTATGTTGTGATTGCGGCCCCGGATATGGGAGCGACGACGCGCTACATGACGATGAACCTGGAAGGGGCCAATACGCAGGCCCGCGACATCTCCTTCCTCATCGGGTATGCGCAGACATTGCCAAATACGGAAATGTCCGAGGTCGCGGTCGCTGGATTTAGCTGGGGAGGCCTCTCAAACGTGATGGCTGCTGCGCGAGACAAGCGCATTGCTGCGCTTGTCTCGCTGGATGGCTCGGCACGTTACTTCCCCAAACTAGTGAAGGAGACCGAAGATGTACATCCCGAAGAGATGATTCTGCCCTGGCTTTTCTTCACGCAGGGAAATATACCCTTGGAAGGGCTTAAAGTCGGCCTTGGCGCCTGTGACGCCCCGAATGTACTGGACGCTTGGACGCATGGAGATCTGGTCACGTTGGAAATGCTGGGGATGACACACCAAGAATTCAGTTCGATGATGCAACGAAACGAAGAAATCTGGAAGTCCGGCTTCCCAGAAGCCAAGAAGGCGGACTACGAACGCGAAGATGGCTACATCAGTTATAGCTGGGTGGCGCGATACACATTGCAGTTTCTGAACGCATATTTGAAGCATGACGCGGCGGCCATGGAGTATCTGAAACGGCAGCCAGCGGAGAATGGAGTTCCGAAGCATTTCATGTCGGTAGACTTCAGGGCATCGAAGGGCACACCGTTATCGCTGGAGGCCTTCCGTGCCGCGCTCGGGCGGAAAGGATTCGACCACGCCAGCGAGATATACGCAGAGATGCATAAGCAGAAGGCTGACTTCAAACTGGATGAAATGGAAGTGAACCTTTGGGGTTACGCACTAATGGATGAAAACCATCTTCCGGAGGCGACGGAACTGTTCAAGCTCAGTGTGCAGATGTACTCGGAGTCGTTCAATGTTTATGACAGCTTGGGTGAGGCGTACATGAAGGCTGGGCAGAAAGAATTGGCGATTGAATACTACAAGAAGTCACTCGAGAAGAACCCGACGAATTTGAATGCAATAGCGATGCTGAAGAAGTTGGAAAGCGGCCAGGTCACAACAAAGTGAGGACAAACTTTCTAGTTAAACCGATTCACCGGAAACATTCCCTGGACGATAAGTGTCGATAACAGGGCAAGTATCTCACTATCCCAAATTGAGATTGTGAGCATCCCGAATCAGAAATCCCCTGAACTCGACGATTGTACTGGTTGCCAGATTTGATTCTATTTGGTGCCTCTTTTTGGATTGTAATCAGTTCGCCGGGTCACAAGCGCCAGCCATACAGGTGGCAATGCAGCGTCAGTAATGGCTAAAGTTTACATCCCTACGATTCAGACTCCTCATTCCCAATTGTGGTTTGGATTACGCTGTTCGCATGTTTGCGGCGTATCCTTGAGCAGAAATGACGTATTGTCCTCATTGCGGAAGGCCAGTCGAAGGCGGGCGTTATTGTTCCGGCTGTGGGCGACCAATCACGCCCACCGCTGTGGATGTGATGTTCACAAAACTCAAACGTCACCGCAATGAGATTGTCCTCATTTTGGCCGCGCTTGCCATGGTCTTTGCATTCACTGCGGGGCTAATCGTCAGCCGCGTGATGCACGTAGAGCGGGCAGCCAGCGGTTCACAGCCTAGTGGCGAGACCTCAACTCCGGTGACGCAACAACAGCAACCGCTTTCCACCTCACCTGCCGTTGGCCAAGCTGCGCCCGGTCAGCCACTGCAGCAACCGCCCCAGGAAATTGTTTCTCAGGAAAACAACCCGGCCAGCCGCCCGTCTACGAGCAGTATCGACCCGAAGGCAGTGCAGAACTCCTTCACTACCCTGACCCAGAACGGAAAGCAGAAAGAGCCATCCCTGCAGCAACTGCCTTCGCCGTCTACCGTATCGACTGCGTCTGACCGTTATCCCGGTTCGCAGCCAATCGAGGTTAAGGATGCAAACCTTCCCGACATAGGCGTCCCTGTTACCAGCGAGGTTTATACCACTACTGACTCCCTCTCAACTGTTGTCGCCTACTACACGCAGCGCTACCCCGACGCCGAAGTAACGGAAGTAAACGGGCAGAAGATCATCGCAATCGACCGCCCCGGAGCCGCCAAGGTCATTGCCATCGGCACAACTGGTGAGGAGACGCGAATCGCAATCCTTAAGCAGGCCTACTGAAGTTTCATTTTTGACGACTGCGCACTATTTCGAAACTGGAATCACGGCTGGGTGGCTGATGCTGATCAAAGGCTCGATGCTTTTGTCCCTGTCTCCGGAGGCGGTGTACGGGATGCATTTCGCGGGTATTCACTTTGAGCAGCGCTTCTATTTCTCCCTAGCATTCGTACTTCTTCTCGGCATCTGCCTTCCTTACGCTGGATTCAGGTCAACAGCTCGGCAAGAAACATAGTGCGCGATACCTCTGCGGTTACTACTAACTATCGAGTTACAACCATCATCATAGGCCGTGGATATTGATCCAAAGATAGTGTGCATGCATCTTGATGATCCAAGATCAAGTTGGTGGTTCACTAACTACCTTTATTGACCAGCGCAAAAAACTAACTCGACAATAAGTTACTAACACAGGTTACAAACATCAATGTCTCTGGTATATTAGGTGCTAATGCCTAGCCCACTTAGCGTCGAAGCCAGATACAAGCAGCACCCAAGCTCCTCCCGCATACTTACCTGAAAAAACACTCCTGGATAATTTCACTGTTGTGCATTGAATGGATTGAGTATCCGGACACAATGTCCGGATTATGCCAACGTGACGACTGATTTGATGGAGGAGGCTTTCTCATGAAGAAATGCGCCCTGTACACTCGCGTTTCAACCCCTTAACATCACGTGGAAAACCAGTTGTGTGATCTTCGCAGATTTGCTGAGCAGCGCGGCTTCGAGATTGTTGCCGAATTTATTGATGCGGCGGTATCTGGAGCGAAACCTCGGAGACCGGGCCTGATGTCCTCATGAAAGACGCCCGCAAGAAGAAATTCAACATTGTGTGCGTTGCGGCCTTCGACCGGATGGCTCGTTCAGCTAACGTCGTGTCAGCCGGAATGAAAGTGCGGTTCATGTCGGGATTCAGGGTACGCCGGGGCGGGCATAGGGGAATGGGGCACTGTCGTAGCCAAAGGCGGTCGGTCTGCTTTACCGCCTTATCTAGGCTGATTCACCTTCGGCCCCGAAAACGACGCAAAGCGGCCGCGACCTTGAGAGAATAGAGCAGGGAGGAAAAGACATGTCCCACTTGATGCCAGCCGTCTTCTTCGGGCACGGCAACCCGATGAACGCTCTGTCCCATAACCAGTACACCGAAGCGTGGGCGGCAATCGGAGCCAGGCTCCCGCGACCCAAAGCCATTCTGTGCATCTCAGCCCACTGGTACATTCAGGATGCTGCGGTGACGGTCAGTACCGCCCCGAAGACGATTCACGACTTCGGCGGGTTTCCTCACGAACTGTATGAAGTCCAGTATCCGGCATCCGGTGACCGGGAGCTTGCCACCCGTGTACAGGAACTGCTTGCTCCTTTGCCCGTCAGACGCGATGAACGCTGGGGGCTTGACCACGGGACTTGGTCGGTGCTTCGCCATGTTTACCCGCAAGCGGATGTTCCCGTGGTGCAGCTCAGTATTGATGAGAACCAACCTGCATCTTTCCACTATGATATCGGCCAGCGCCTTGCTCCTCTTCGGGAGGAGGGCGTTCTCATCATTGGCAGCGGCAACCTCGTCCACAATCTCCACACCTATGCATGGGGACAGCACAAGGTGGAGCCGTTTGAGTGGGCGGTGTCGTTCGAGCGGAGGGTGCGCGAAGCGATATTGTCTGGTGAAATTCAACCCATAATCGGGTACGAAACCAAGCTCGGCAAGGAAGCCATGCTGGCCGTGCCCACACCCGACCATTACCTTCCACTGCTATACGTCATCGGCACCCGGACACAGTCCGAACCTGTGAGCTTTCCTGTTGAGGGCGTGGATGGCGGGTCGATTTCAATGCTTAGCGTGCGCCTCGGTTGATGAAACTCCCAAGCGATGAGCAGGAAACAGTCCCCCTGTTTGAGCGCCCGGTGGGCTGAGGCTCATCCTCCTCAGTGCGACAGAGTGAAGCTCACAGTGATCTGCGTCTCAACCTCAACAGGCTCTCCGGAGAGAATGTATGCATATCTGGCACCTATCGAAGCGTTTTCGCCTCGAAGCGCAGCCATTACCTGTTGGCAATCACTCACGTAGGAAAGGAAGAACTCCTTCTTATTCACAGCCCCTTTGGCTGCCTCATAATTCTTCATGGTGCTTGGGTCGTCCAACAGTGTCTTGCAATAGTCCTTCGTCAACGCCTTGAACTCGGATATTGTGGCGGTGGCGAAGAATGTATCCGCCGTCTCACCGAGGGTGTGACCGTTGAATCGCAAGTTAGGTGAGGACTGTGCAAATAAGCTGATCGCAGAGAAAAGCACCAGAAGAGAGCGTGAAAAGATTTGAATCGCTTTTTTCATCGTCAGTCTCTGAATCGGAATTGTACCCGCTCTTTGCAATTCTGAGCGCATTCCAAGAGGAACTACTGCAATTCGTCTACGCCGCTGGGTCGTTACTTGACCTGCACTGGAGCAGCCGTTTCTGGAGTTCAGGCTGACCTCGAAAACGTGCGGTTCATATTGCTCAGTCTCTGGAAAGCCGCGAGACTATAAAAGGTGCATACCGCTATTCGGAACTTTTCAGTAAGTTTGGCACCGAGCGCGAAGACTCAGGAGAAATGCATATGTCAGCCCTTTTCGAATCAACCTTCATCAATGGCATGAGCTTGGCAAATAGATTCGTTCGTTCCGCTACATGGGAGGGATTGGCCACCACCGATGGAGCTTGCACCACCCGACTAACCGACATGACGGTGAAGCTCGTAGAAGGCGGTGTCGGCCTAATCATCACGGGGCACAGTTATGTGAGCCGGGAAGGACAGGCTGGCCCGTGGCAGTTGGGAATTCACGAAGACGCCATGCTGCCGGAGCTGGCCAAAGTTCTGTGAGCGAAACCGGGCGTTGGCGAGTTGGGACTCATGGCGTTCTTCTCCGTCATTTCGAGTCTCGTTTGGCGTCAAAGCTGCGATGGTCAAGGAATATCTAATTCAAGTGGTGAGCGACTATCTATAGTGTCGATTCAATCTCGAAGCCCCACGCCTCAAGAAGAGGTTCGGGAACAAATTTCGAGTTCTTATTCTGCCGCACCCATTCACGAAGACGAGTTGATGTCATGTACTCGTCAGGTTGCAAATTGAATTCGCGGATGATCTGGTCGAATCCAGTGACGACTGGAACCACCGGGCCACTTGGCTCCGGCTTGCCCCAATTTGGATTGCCGCGTCTCTTTTTCATAGTTTCCGTCCATTCAGTTGTTTGACTTGTCGTCCGCCTGAATTTTGAGTTTCTCACTCGCCATGGTCATCTGGACTGTTCTGGCGGAAGATCATAAATGATCCACAATGCGATACGGTCGTACCATTTACAGACAAGAGTATGGAAGAGGCTGATCTGGGTGTCAAGAACTTTCTTGAGCAGGCAGATTAGACCATCGACTCTACCGTGCTTGAGTTCGCTCAGCGTGAACGGCAAGGCTAGGCGCCTCTGTGTTCTGCAACGAAGCTTCCTTGTTATTGGATTGTTGTGCTAGTGAGGAACGCGTCGGTGATGTGGAACGAAACTGCCGACGAGCAAGCATCGCATCTGACCGTGTGGGCACCAATGGGGAGACGGGCAGGAACCGGGAACGTTCTTAGGCAGGAAGGACAGGTCACGGCAATGTAGTTTGCATTGCTGACTGGAATCCAGATGGCTGGCTTGGCTCGACGCTCGCCATGCGGTCGGGCGGGAAGCTCTTCGAGCAGGTTGATGATCTCTTGGAAGAGTTTCCGCGGCGAATACTGGCCTTTTTCAAAGAAGGCGTCGGCGAGAACGCTTTCGGGTACATCTTCGCCTGAAAAAGCGCCACTGATTGCAATGGTGGGAATCTTGGGAAAGCGTCTACGTACAATAGAAAGGAATTCAAAGCCGCTCATGTTGGGCATTTGCAAGTCGGAGATGATGACATCGGGCAGCGACTGTTTCAAAGCAGTGAGGGCATCGAACCCGTCAACAGCACAAAGCACCTCATAGCCCTGCGATTCGAGAATCGCTTTAGCCATCGCGCAAATGCTTCCATCGTCGTCCACCACGAGAATTCTGTGACGGAATGCGGTCATACCCAATGTCCCTCATTTCCTGAGTTTGACGACCTTCTTTTTCTGAGGCTGCTCTGTGAGCATCGATCCCACAGTAGAGCAGAAAAGAAAATTCACAATTGGTCAATGTTGCTCAGAGTCGGAGACGCAGGAACTTTATAAAGGGTGAGCACCCCGATGCCGCAATCGGAGCTTGACGGGGCGCAATGTCGCAACCAAAGCCCAAGGAGCAAGTCATGATCACGCCCCACAGCCGTGTTTATCTCCACAGCCTCCAAGCCTATGGTGAGGTTGCTGAGATTCGCATGGACGCCTCGGCTGTCCCCATCTATACCATCCGGCTGGATGACCGCACTCTCACTCCTGACGGTGTTTACCACGCCAGAGCAGTTGAGCTGTTGCATCTAGTCTAGGAGCCGACGCATTACGGGAGCATGACTGTCGAACGCGGATCAATCCTTCCGGAGTTGAGGCTGAAATTGACAGGTGCGATTTATATTGCTCCGTCTCTGGAAAGTCGCTTGAGCATCGTCAACAATTTCAAACTAAGTCACGCTCAAACAGTTCAAACGGCCATATCCAGACCCTACCCGACCTACGCCTCGGCACTGAGTTCCGTTGGAAGACCTTTGGCGTGACTATCGACTCCACCGTGATTGAGTTCGTCCGCCACGAACGGCTGGCGTGGGATGAACATTGCAATGCTCATCTTCCTTCGCTCACTCTTTTGGAGGAATGGCAGTTTGATTCCGCCGCCCGAGTAGCGCATCAACAGAAAAGACTCCGCCACCAACGGCGATGAGAAACAGCAGTCCCAAGACCATGCAGTAATCGGTTCGAGCTTCATGCATCGCCGCCCAGAAGCCGGATTTCATGAGCATGGGAATTTTCGTCGTGGCAATGGCGACCGAGATATCGATGAGCAACGGGATTGCAGCTAAGCGGGTTAGCAGTCCGACTATCAGGAGGAAACCACAGGCAATCTCGACCACACCGACGAAGGGCGCAAAGAACTGGGGAGACGGTATTCCAATCTTTTCAAAGCGCCCGACACCCAGAGCCGCAGGAAATAGAAATTTCTGTATCCCTTCGGACATGAAAACCCAGCCAACCATGAGCCGTACCAGCACCACCGACGAAGGTGCATCTGAACATAGCAACCACCGATTGAGTGACATCTCTTAGCCTCCGCAGCCAAAGCAGCCACCACCGAGTTTGGCCAATGCCGGATACGCGGTCAGATTCGCTCCTCTGGTTGAATGTTGCTTGCGTGTCGGCAGGCAACAATCCTCATTTGTCCAGAACGGAATCAGCCCCCAACGCACTTGGGAACCGAAGCGTTTGGGTTCATCTGCATGCTGGCGGATGACCTCGACGTTCTAGCTAGGGGCGATGTTGTAGCGCGGCACCCAGTCGTCCTCGGGCTCGATGCCAAAGCGTTCAGCGAGTTTGGAAGCACGGGTTAGGCGGAAGCGTCCACACATGGGAAAGCAGTATAGCTGAAGCGAGGGGCGCGGACATCGACTGCACCCTGTTTCGCGCTTAGCAGGATGCTGAAAAACTCCTCTCATTTCCACAACGTAAGCTGATAGAAGATAGTTATGCGTGGAGACGACGAGCAGCAGTTGGACGTGTTCAGTTACGTAAGCCCCGAGCAGCGTATTCC
>Ga0182030_10009167_pt1 | contig 20309 bp, 21 predicted proteins | sample 812S3MmetaG_FD_121299 | JGI IMG/M metagenome (GOLD analysis project Ga0182030, IMG submission 121299) | Permafrost microbial communities from Stordalen Mire, Sweden - 812S3M metaG (Illumina Assembly) | ecosystem: Environmental > Terrestrial > Soil > Wetlands > Permafrost | place: Sweden... | reverse complement strand
TGAGAAAGGCGATGGTGGTATGGGTCTTTTGATCGGGGAGGATCTGGGTGAAGGCCATGCGAGAGTGATCGTCGACGGCGACGTGCAAGGCCTCCCAACCAGGATGTTTCTGTTGACCACGGCAGCGGCCATCGCCGCGCCAAACGACTTGCTGGAAGCGGGTCAAGCCCTTGATGTCGAGATGGAGAAGATCGCCGGGGAAGGGATGCTCATAGCGCACGACCGGCGGCAGGGGATGCAGATCGCGCCAGCGGCTGAGACGAGCACGGCGCAGAATGCGGCTGACGGTGGCAGGACTGAGTCCGGTGCTTTGTGCAATGTGATAGGCCGGACGATGCTGACGGCGAAGTTCAATTACTAACCCCACCTGGCGAGACGAAGTGGCTCTGGGACTACGATGGGGACGCGAGGAACGGTCGCGCAATCCGGCAGTTCCTTCGCTCTGATACCGGCGAACCCACTTGGCCGCGGTTTTGGGAGTGACGCGAAAACTGGCTGCGGCACGGCTGAAGCCCAGGCCGCCCATGACGGTTTCGACTAACGCCTCTCGACTGCGAAGAGTGAGTCGGGCATTCTTGTGGATGTCCATTCGGTCGGACCTCGGAAACTGGATTGCTCGTCACAATCAGCTTCTCCGGTCCCGATCGAATGGACAACGTCTTGAAACATCACAGGTGCCCCACTCATTCGCGCGCTTTGCGAATGACTGGGCTCTCGACTCCGGCAAAATCCTCGACCCGGACAAAAACTTGTTTCCCCTCGATCCAAGATCGACCATTGGGACAATGAAGGGAAGAAAACGTCAAAAGGCGAACATTAGGACAACATTTGCCGAATAGAGGCAAAACACAACGAGAGGGGTTAATTTTCGGCTTGAATGGAAAATTTCGGGGAGTTCACAGGAAATAAGCTCCTTTCCCGTGATCCATACAATAGAATGTCATGGAACTGGCCAAACACCTAGACAATTCTTAGGCCTTTTTGTCTACTTTCGTACCCCCTCTAAATGTCTACTTTAGTACCCCTACAAACGTCTACTTTCGTACCCCCTCTAAATGTCTACTTTCGTACCCCCTCTAAATGTCTACTTTAGTACCCCTACAAACGTCTACTTTCGTACCCCCTACAAATGTCTACTTTAGTACCCCTACCAAAGTAGACATTCTTGTCCGCAAATTGCCTACCGCATTGCCACCAACGACTGCCCTCTCGGGTCGCAGCGCTGGCAGTTCGGCTCCATCGTGTAGAATGCTGAGGGCGAGTACGCTGCACCGATTCCACGTGTGTTGATCCCGCCGGACTCATTGCAAAACGAGACCGGCTTTCTCGATACTCCCTAATTACCAGGTAGAACCGCGGCCAATAGCCGGCGGCACATTCCTGTCAGGAGAAACTGAAATGAAGATCGCAAAAACTGCCGACCGTAAGAAAGTCATGGATACAACCAAGTCAACCGCTTGCCCGAAGTGCGGCAAGGACACACGCATCGTCAAGCGCGTGAAAGACCGCGAGCGCAACGTCCCCGGCGGCATTTTTATTTCCTGCTCGGCGTGCGAGTTTTTTGAAAAGCTATAGGCGCATCCGCTCGCGAATTGAACGAAATCTTCGATAAACCCAGCAAAATCCAACAAATTTGGATTGGGGCTTGAATCACCGGCATCTCGAAGTCACTGCATAGATCTCGTTTTCCGAGATCGCAATGGCTTCGAGAATTCGTGATTCAGCGCCCCAATTTCGCGTCAGCCCAAGTGTGTGCCCGCTTCAGGCATTCACGAATACTTCAATCTGTACTCCAGGGTGAAGCAGGTCGAACAGGAAGTATTCGCCATCGATGTAGTCGATATAACAGCTGTCCGTATAAGCCCAGCCCATAGGCCATGGTTGGGCAATGATGAACGAGTAGCCGCCATACTGAAACGTCGGCTGGTTGTTCACGATGACCGGGCGATTGATAACGAAAGTGTGGCCCTTGCCAAAATTCGCGCGGAACTTGTCATCCGGAATGTGTCCGCCCTTGCCCTGCATCTTCCCTGATTGCCCATTCGCGTTGCCCGCAGCCGCGTTAGTTCTTTCTGGGTTGCTATTGTTATTTACTTTGCTCTGATCCTTATTTTGTTTTTGCTGTTTTTTCTGTTCCTTTTTCTGCTCTTTGGTCAGATTCTTGTTCTGGTCGTTACTCTGATCCTTGTTCTGCTCTTGTTTTTCAGGTTTCGCGTTTTCCTGCTTTTCCGGCTGCTGCTCGGGCTTGGCCTCGGGCGTCTCCGGCTTGGGCTCAGGCTGCTGCATTTCGGGAGCGGGCTCATGGGCGGCCTTCGGCTCTTCTTGCGTTAAAAGGGACCCGTGTGCGCGCTGGCTTGCAACGGCGGTGAAAAGCGTACAAAGAACAAGGGAGCAGAAAATTCTCATCCAGTTCATAGTCTTTTCTCCTTCGCCTAAGCATGGATATTGGCGTCTGGCATCAATACGAGCTAATAGGCTGCACTGTGATGTTGGCTGGCGGGGGAGGGGATGCCGAACACGCAACCCATCGGCAAAGGAGATTTCAAAAATACAGGAAAGACTGCAAGCTGAGGAAGATTCCGTTTGGACGGCGCACAACAGTCTTAGGCCGCTAGCTGCCCGAGGATTGCTCTGGCTTCTGCCGCTGGATCGCGGGCTTCGGTAATGGGGCGGCCCACCACTATGTACGTGGCTCCGGCGGAGATTGCTTCCGCAGGCGTTACCACGCGCGCCTGATCGTCGTGCCCGCTTCCAGCCGGGCGCACGCCCGGGGTCACGATGGTGAAGTCGGAGCCAAACTCCTGCCGGAGCGCAGAGCATTCGTGCGCGGATGCCACCACACCTTTGCACCCGTTCGACAATGCGAGCGCCGCCAGACGCAAAACCTGTTCGTTGACTCCGCCGCGTAGCCCCAGGGTTCCAAGGTCAGCGTCGTCAAGACTGGTCAGGACGGTTACGCCCAACAGCAGCAAATCAGGATTGACAGCCAAGGCCGATTCCGCTGCCGCTCTTAGCATTTTCCCGCCGCCGCCTGCATGGACAGTGAGCATGCTGACGCCCAGCTTTGCCGCCTCATGAACCGCCGCTCCGACGGTATTTGGGATGTCGTGATACTTGAGGTCAAGAAACACTCGGCGGCCCGCAGCAACCAATTCACGGACCATCTCGGGGCCTTCGGCGGTGTAGAGCTGCATCCCTACCTTGTAGGCTGAGGTGGAGTCGCCGACGGCCGCCACGATCTTCCGGGCGGCCGTCGCCGTGGATACGTCCAAGGCAACGATGAGACGCTCTTGCGGTTCCATCGCTGCTGAGTGTATCGGTTTTAGTTGATGTTGGCTACAGGCTGCAGCCGCGCCAGGGTGGTGGGCTGATAGAGGTCCACACGGACCTTCTCCAAACCGCGCTCGTTAAAGCCCAGGGCGCGCGCGGCGTTGTAGGAAACATCGATAATGCGGCCATCGACAACTGGACCGCGGTCGTTGATCCGGACTACCACCGCCCTGCCGTTCTTGAGGTTCGTGATCTTCACGAAACTCCCAAGGGGAAGAGTAGGGTGTGCGGCTGTGAAATCGTGCATGTCGTAGGGCTCACCGCTAGCGGTCTGCTTGCCCTGGAAATAATCCCCATACCACGAGGCCGTGCCTACCTGATACGGCAGGGACTTTTTCTGCTTCTTGGCGGTGATGCTGCCACCGGAAAAGCTGGGTGGCTTTATGACCTTGGCGGCTTCCAGGCTGCTTGGCCCGGATGCGGCTCCGGCCCCCAGACTGGCGATTGATAAAACCAACGCCAGGCCTTCGGCGAAACGTCGTCGCATTCAGTTACCTCCACTTGGAAAGTCGATTTCTGGTCCTAAGTCTCTAAGCTCCTTTTTTAGACGATTCGAATATGCTAGGTGTTCGCTGGCGGGGTGTCAATCAAAAAACAATTCATATAATGTACTAACTAGTAATTAACAGTTGATGTATCCCTGTGGAAAATCGCGGATTTACCTCCTATGTCGTTGAAAAAAGTGACACGCGCATAGTTACTAAGTTGTTAACAGATCGCCAGGCGCAGATTAGAAGATTCTTATAGGTCCATTGTAATGTTGCATTTACGTGCGTGAATCCATAAGTGTATGTAAAACCATTAGCTTACGTGGAAATGCGATTACTCACGATTACTTTAGTACGCGCTTGTCCGTTTCTTAACTGCTCTTCAACTAACTCGCGCTTTGGCGCACGGGGATTTCCGTCGGCTCGCAGAGTTTCGCTGGCAGCTTCTTTCGGGTACAGTGAGTTTCATGGTTGCTACCCCCCCGGTCGTTCTCACGATCGCCGGCTTTGATCCGTCGTCCGGGGCTGGCATTACCGCCGACATCAAAGTTATAGCGGCCCACGAGTGTTATGGTGTTGCCTGCGCTACGGCGCTGACTGTCCAATCTACCCAGGGAGTGCGTAGGGTCCATGGGGTGGACGCCGGGGTCATCGCCGAGACGTTGGCTGAACTGGCATCCGACTTCACGATTGGAGCCGTTCATATTGGAATGTTAGGGAATGAGGCCGTCGCTCTGGCGGTGGCTGATTTTCTTGCCCAAACGAAGTTGCCGCATGTGGTGCTCGACCCCATCCTGAGGTCGACTTCGGGCGCTGACTTGATCGATTGGGCCGGGACGAAGGTCATGATTGAGCGGCTGATTCCTCTGTGCGAACTGGTAACGCCAAATCTGGAGGAGGCCGGTGTGCTGTGTCGAGCCAATTCAGACACGTCCGGCGCGCAGCCCGTCGAGGTGGATGCCTTGTCCTCACGCCGCGTCGAAGCGGCATCGAGCGCGGAATCGATTGAGGCCATGCGCACGGCAGCTCGCGGAATGCACTCCCTTGGCGCGGCCAATGTCGTGATCACGGGAGGCCATCTCGAAAAGGCGATCGATCTTCTTAGCTTTACGACGTCGCGCGGGATCGAACAAGAGCTTTTCAAGGCCGAGCGCCAGAAGTCGACCTCGACACACGGGACAGGATGCGCCTTCTCGACGGCGTTAGCCTGTCACCTTGCCCATGGACGCGGCTTGCCCGAGGCAGCTTTGCTTTCCAAGGCATACGTCTCGGCTGCCATTGCCAACGCCCAGCCGCTGGGACATGGAGCGGGGCCGCTCAATCATCTCTACCGCATGCACGAGAGGCGGCGGCCGGGCAATGTTGTCTCGGAGGCTGAACCTGCCCACGCTCATGCTCGCAGGTAGGAGAACGCGAACCTGAAATTCTGGGGAGGGCTGGCAGCTTGGCCTTAAGAACTCTTCTTTAGCAGCAGGCCGGCGACGAACCCGGCAATTCCGGCCAGCAACCACTCAATCCGCCATAGCTGGACCGCCTGCCAGTCCAGCGCAGTGTGCGGAGTGAAAAGCACGCCTACGCTGAGGGCTGCGAGAAGACAGAAAGCGCCGAACAGAAATGCAATGAGGGAGGGCGTTGTCAGTCCAAGGCGCTTGCCAAGAGCGGTGAATTCGGTGAGGCCGGGGATCTCGGCTGCGACCGGCGCGATGCCGGCGGGCCGACCGGCGCCACAGCTATGGCAAAAACGCGAGCCAACGATAAACTCGGCTTGGCATTCCTTGCAAGTCTCAGCGCGTTCCTGGCCGGCCACCGCCGCAGGGGCGGGAGGACGCCAGAACTCATGGCGCGCCGGATTTGCCATCTCAGCCATAGAAGAACAGTCTCGTTCTGAGAAGCTTCTTAATCGCACGCGAATCGCCAAAGCAACCCAACCACAAAGACGGCAGTTACCGCGCCACCTACGGGGGAGGGGTGGCCTGCGGGCAGGCAAGAATTACGCGATCAAAGGCGAAATTCCATCCCATGATGCCCCATTGCAGCCGGTCCGGCAGGTAACCGCTTTGATTCCGCCTTCCCTGGATGCCTTTCCGTGCCCAAATGAGTTCCAGCGCAAGGCTGCCGATTGTCTGATCGGGTACACTGAGTTTGCTTGGCTCCCGTCGGGTTTTGCTTCCGTGTCGTTTCGCCGACCATCGTGGCGGCGAGTGTAGCCCTCTTAACTGTGATCGGGGTCGGGTTCCTCGCGATCGGGCACGCAGCCAGTCCGATCCCGCCAATCTCGATTCGTCCCACTGATCCTTTGAATGCTGCCGCCGTCGATCATTACTACAACCTCGATCACGATGCCGCGATTGAAGACTTTGAGAAGATTGCCGCGCGTCACGCGAGCGACCCGTTTGCCGTGAACCACCTGCTCTCGGCAACGATCATTCGCGAACTTTATCTCATGGGCGCGATTAATACAGGCGAGTACTCGAACGACAGCTTCATAGGCAACGCCCATCGCCCGGCTGATCCGGCGCAAAAGGAGCGCATCAAGCGTCTGGTAGCGCAGGCCGAAAAGCTGGAGAATGCCATACTCGACCGCGAACCCGACAATGTAGACGCGCTCTATGCTCGGGGCGTTACGCGTGCTCAGTTCGCACTTTATACGGCGCTCATTGAGCGCGCCTGGTTTTCCTCCCTTCGAAATGCGGTGGGAGCGCGCCACGATCACGAACGCGTGCTTGCACTCGACCCGCATTACACCGACGCCAAACTCGTGGTCGGCGCCCACAATTACGTGATGGGAAGCTTATCTTTCACCGTGAAAGTGGCTGTGTCCCTGGTGGGATTGAGCGGCGACAAGCAAAAAGGAATTCAGTATCTCTACGACGCCTACCACTCCAACGGAGAAACCAGCGTCGACGCTGGGATGGTACTGCTGGTCTTTTTGCGGCGGGAACATCGTTACGCGGACGCCTTGGAAATCGCCAATGCGCTCGCTCCCAGGTTCCCGCGCAATTATCTTTTGCCCATCGAGCAGGGGAATCTGTTGCGCGTCAGTGGCAAGCTCGATCTCGCCGAAGAACAATACCGCCGGGTTTGGCAGGAAGGGCGCGAAGGAAAATTTGGCAATCTGCATTACGAACTGGCGGCCCTTGCGCTCGGCGACTTGCTCCGCAGCGAAAAGAAGTATTCCGCCGCCGCCGCGGCCTATGAGCAAGTTGGCGCAGTGACCGGTCCCGACCCGGAGTTTCTGCAAAAAGCAGAGCTGGGAGCCGGCGAAATGTACGATCAAGTACAAAAGCGCGACCTTGCGCTAAAGCACTATCAGGCTGCGGTTGCCGTCAATCCAGAAAGCGCCGAAGCCGACAAAGCTCGCAAGCGGATGAAAGAAGCTTATCGGGAGTAGACGGGCAGGGAAGAGCTAGAGGATTCCGCTAAGAGTGTTCTTGTTTTGTCAGTGGGATTCTTGCCGTTTGGCGGGCTTCCTAGGTTTATCCTCGACGGCCGTGCCCACAGGCCTCGCCGGGGAACATATCAACCTACCCGCACGTATAATTGACTGACAGGGGGAGGCGACCATGTATTGCAATGCGTGTGGCCAAGCTGTCGCAGAGCAGTCTCGTTTTTGTTCACATTGCGGACACACTGTGGGCCAAACTCATCCAACGCGTCTGATTCGGCCGCGCCTCGACCGCAAGATCGCGGGCGTCTGTGCTGGATTCGCTCACCATCTGGATATTGACGTTACACTGGTGCGCATCTTGTGGGTTTTTGTCACCTTCGCCGCCGGATTGTTTCCGGGAGTGATTGCCTATGTGCTCGCTTGGATCGTCATGCCCGAGGAGCCTGTCCTTCTGCCCTTGCCCGCCGGCCAGCAGCACCAGCCAGTTGCGGGGTGAGAAACAGGGAAGTGAACGAGCTGCAGCCAGCGAGGGGGACGCGGATAGAGAGCGTGCAAACGGTGATGTCACTCCTATCTCCGCTATACGCCCTCTGCTAAAATCGCCACGTCATGATTGAAGCATTCCTCGTCCCCGAAGCCACGGTCGCCACCACCAAGGGAGACGGCCCTACGGTCGAACTGGGCACCGCCTCCACGCGCGTCTTTCTTCTCACTCTAGGCATAACCGACATCATTGAGCAGGAAGCACTTGACGTCAGCGTCCAGGGATCGGCCGATGGCTCGACCTTTGACCCCGCGCCGCTCGCGGCCTTTCCACAGAAGTTCTATCGCGGAGAAACTCCTCTGCTCGTCGATCTTTCGTTGAAGCCTGAGATCAAGGCGATTCGCGCGCACTGGGATGTAGACCGCTGGGGGCGCGGAACGGAAACGCCCAGGTTTGAGTTTTGCGTTACGCTTCGCGAAGTGCCAAAGGAAATTCTCGCTGAAGCCGGCCGCGGGCAGTAACTAAGAGCAGGTCAGAAGGAAGAGGTCAGATTCCAGAAGTAAAAACCAGCCCACCGAAGAGTTTGCTTTCTTACCTCTACAATCTGACCTCTAACCTCAAACCTCTAATTCAGGGTGTCCCCGCTGGTTTGGACGCATGCGGCGTCAACTTCCGGATAAAAAATTCCTGAAATAGATTCCCAATCGCGGTTGCGCCGATCCCGATCGCCGCGTTTTCGAACGTCAATCCCGCTCCGTTCCGATCTTGTTCGGGGTAGTAAAGATTGGAAATGCCGCCTGCGGCCAAGTTTCCGAGGATATTCGAATAACTTACCTGCCAGCGCCGATTGTCGCCTTTGCAAACAACCGAATTCGCAATCGCATACAGCGCTCGCGAGGTCTTGCTTCCGGTTCCCTTGTAGAAATACCGCGGGTCCTGTTTCAGGAGCGATGGAAATACCGCACCGGCAAGCAGTGTGCCGGTGGTTCCGTCCGCATAGCTTGCGCCGAAGCGCTTTCCATAACCCTGAGCGCCTTGTCCATATTCGGCGAAATGATTTTGCCCCTGCTCGATTGCCGCCACAGCTGCCGCAATTCCGAAGGTGAACGGGTCCACCATTGTCCTAAAGGCGAGCTTGAACTTCTGTTTCGAGGTCAGTGGGACTGCGTCGGGAACGTAGCTGACATAGAAGTTCGGAATCGCCCCAAGGATGCGCTGCTTCTCTTCAACCTTGACTTGCTCCTCCGCGACTTCGGCCTGCGTGGCTCCCACATCGACCTCTGTAAGCGTGTCGGCGACCGCGACCGTGATCTGGGGTAAAGTTTCGATCTCGCCCGGCTGCAGGCTTCCAGAGAATGTCTTCGGCCCAAAGCCGGACGAAGTGATCGTGAGCTGAAAGGCTCCGGGCGGTACGCTTGGGAAAAAAAACTCGCCATTGGCCCCGGATGTTGCTTCCAAATTTAAGGATGGATCCTTGCCGGTCAGCTTCACGCGGGCACCGGCGACCGTTGCGCCACTCTGATCGAGGATCGTTCCGTTGATGCTTCCTGGCGAAGACTCAGTCGCCAGGATTGTGGGCTGTTCGTTTGCAGTCGGCGCAGGAGTCTGCTGTCCGACTTGGGACACGCCGAGCGACACCCAACTCAAGCCGACTAACGCGAGGATGATGGATCGTGACTTCAGTGGCAGCGCCATGAAACGTTCAACACTAAGATCTGTGAGCTACCAGGGGACACAGCGAGCGTGCTTGAACAACCCAAAGCAATGCAGCACACCCCGCTGCTAGTCATATCACGACCGCCGCCCATTTCCTCAACGCACATTGTCCACTTTGATGCCTCTTGTAACAGCCGCAGGGTCGCGAATTTCGAATTCTACACGCAGGCGACAGCCCTCCGGAGGTGCTTTACTATTAAATCCTTATGCTTGCCGGTTCGACCGCCGTCATTCATCCCGCGACCACGGTTCGCGGCCTGGTGCGCATTCCCGGAGATAAATCCATCTCCCACCGCTACGCCATGCTTGCGGCTATCGCGCGGGGTTCTAGCCGATTCCATAATTTCTCCGCCGCCCGAGACTGTGCCAGCACACTCGACTGCATGCGCGATTTGGGCGCCAACTGGCGGCGCGCCGACGACGGCGCCATCGAAGTGACCGGCATCGGCCCCGCGCTTCACGCTCCCTCCGCACCGCTCGACTGCGGCAATTCCGGTTCGACCATGCGCATGCTCGCGGGCATTCTCGCCGGCCAGCCATTCACCTCCGAATTATTCGGCGACGAATCTCTTTCCCGCCGTCCCATGGCCCGCATCATCAAGCCGCTCTCCGAAATGGGGGCGAACATCGTTTCGTCCGAAGGCGGTCGTCCTCCTCTCAAGATTCACGGCGGCAAGCTGCGCGCCATTCATTACAAGCCCGAAGTCGCCAGTGCCCAGGTCAAATCGTGCGTGCTCTTCGCCGGCTTGTTCGCCGACGGTGAGACGATTGTTGAAGAGCCTATCCGCACTCGCGATCACGGCGAACTTGCGCTTCAGGCCTTCGGCGCAGAGGTCACGCGGCGGGGCAATACATCCGGCATCCACGGAGGCCAGTCGCTCACTGCGATCGAGGCCCATATCCCCGGCGATCTATCGAGCGCCGCGTTCTTCCTCTGCGCGGCCGCACTTTTTCCGGGGTCTCAGGTCTCGCTGCCCGGCATTCTTATGAATCCTACGCGCGCCCGCCTGCTCGACATCCTGATTGGCATGGGTTTGAAAATCTCGATTGCTCACGTGGAGCAGCACCAAGGCGAAATGTTCGGCGCAATTGAGGCGCGCGGCGCGACGTGGAAGGGCGGAACGATCTCGGGAGCGGACACAGCCGCCTTGATCGATGAGATTCCCGTGCTCGCCGCCGCCGCACCCTACACAGAAGACGGCTTGGAAGTGCGCGATGGCAAAGAGCTGCGCGTCAAGGAATCGGACCGGATCGCCGCTGTCGCCACTAACCTGCGCAAAATGGGAGCGGAAGTGGACGAGCGTCCCGACGGCATCCGTATTCTCGGCCGGCAGAAGCTTCATGGGACCGACCTCGATTCTTTCGAAGATCACCGTATCGCCATGGCGTTCGCTGTCGCCGCCCTCCGCGCCGAAGGCGAAACGCGCATTTTCAACGCCGATGCCGCTGGCGTGTCGTACCCAAGGTTTTTCGAGGATTTGCAAACGATCACCGCGGGCTGATCCCGGTCCACTCCAAAAATAAAAGCCACCCGAAAACGGGTGGCTATTGAGTTCGAGTCTGGCGAACCTATTTCGTCGCCGCATCTTTCTTTGCTGCGCCCTTCTTACCCACTGGCGATTCTTTCGCTTCCTTGTAGCCCGCTTTCTGGGCGTCGGCCTCGGTCATGTATTGCCCGTGCTTGGTCTTGCCATACCACGGGTCCCCTTCTTTGTGGTAGACCTTGTGGCTCGTGTTAACCCACACCTTGCCGTCGCCTCCGCCCGGAGCCTGCGCGATTGTCGATGGATCGACCGGAGCCGATTTGGCTTTCGCCTTGGCGGCCTTCGTGTCGGATTTCGAGGTGTCCGAGGTGGTCGCGGGTGCTGTCGCTTGCGCCATACATAGCCCCGTCATCGCCATCAATAGCACTACTAAAGTCAAAAAACGTAGTTTCAGAATTTTCAAAAAATCCTCCTTGCCAGCAAATTGAGATCTCGTATTCGATACGCAACTTGGAACTTCTTACGGCACGTGATTATACACAGCGGATGGTAAGGCGGAATAGAAACGTCCGGGGTTCGGTCGCTGTGCTAGCGCATGACCTCGCGGCGAAAACCAATCTTGCGGTTCAATATCCTTTTCTCGTTTTTTAGCTGAATCACGGATGCAGTAGTCATTTTCATTTCCATGCGGTTCACGTAGACTGCCGACGAGCGTTCTTATTTGAGGCACTTATTTCATGGCCTGGTGTAGTTCCTGCGGTTCGCAAGTTCCGCCCGTTGCACGGTTCTGTTTCTCCTGCGGTGCGACAGTATCGACTGGTACCCCCGCGCCGGCGTCCGATGCCCCTACCTTGCCGTCCAGTGCGACGCCTGCGTCTGATGCCCCCACGGTGCTCAATCCCGACGACACGCCTACGCTGACTTCGTTCGAACCCGCCGTCAAAACGCCCCGGCCGCCGCGTCCCGCTTTGAAGTCCGGTCATCCCAGCTCTTCCGCTGCCGAACTAAACTACGGACGCTTTCTTCCCGGCTCTCTGCTCGCCGAACGCTATCGCATTGTTGCTTTACTCGGCCGCGGTGGTATGGGTGAGGTCTATCGCGCGGACGATCTCACGCTCGGCCAGCCTGTCGCGCTCAAGTTTCTCCCCGAGGAGGCGGCAAAAGATCCCGCGCTGCTCGAGAGGTTCCGCGGCGAAGTCCGCATCGCGCGTAAGGTTTCGCACCCGAACGTTTGCCGCGTCTACGACGTCGGCGAGGTCGAGGGCCATACCTATCTCACCATGGAATACGTGGATGGCGAAGATCTCGCCTCGCTCTTGCGGCGCATTGGCCGCCTGCCCAACGACAAGGCCATAGACATTGCCCGCCAGCTTTGCGCCGGCCTCGCCGCCGCGCATGCCAAAGGCGTACTTCATCGCGATCTCAAGCCTGCCAACATCATGCTCGATGGCCGCGGCCAGGCCGTCATTACCGATTTCGGCCTCGCCGCTTTCGCCAATCAAGCCCAGGGTACGGAGATTCGCAGCGGAACTCCGGCCTACATGTCGCCGGAGCAGTTGATGGGAAGGGAAGTTACAGAGAAGAGCGACATCTACGCGCTCGGCCTTGTGCTCTATGAACTGTTCACCGGCAAGCGCGCGTTCAACGCCGATACCCTAGCCGAGCTTGCCCGCTCTCGCGCCGCCGGCGATGTCAGCCGACCGTCGTCGTTCGTCAAAGACTTCGATCCGCTCGTCGAGCGAGTCATCCTCCGCTGCCTCGAACCGGAGCCCGCCAATCGTCCCGCCAACGCGCTCTCCGTCGCCGCCGCTCTGCCCGGTGGAGATCCGCTCGCCGCAGCCCTCGCTGCCGGGGAAACGCCGTCTCCCCAAATGGTGGCCGCTGCCGGCCCGACTGAGGGCATGGAGCCGAAGTTCGCGCTGCTCTGCCTTGCCGCTTGCGTTCTCGGGATGGCCGCCTGTGTCATGTTGATCATGCGCACGGACGCGCTAAGAAAAATAACTCTCGATCAATCTCCCGAGGTGCTCACCCATCGCGCGCGCGATATTACCGCGCAGCTCGGATACGATGCCAAACCCGTCGATTCCGCCATCGACTTCGACTACGATTTCGATTTCGAGCGCTGGGTCGAGGCGAACGACAAGCCTCATCCCGACTGGAACACTGTTCTCGACGAACAGCCTCCGATGCTCCGATTCACATATCGCCAGAGTCCCCGATACCTTCTGCCTCTGGATTTCGAGCGCTCATTGACCCCCGGAATCGTGAGTTTCAGCGATCCGCCCAGCACTCAATCCAGCATGGTTAATCTCATGCTCGATCCGAGCGGACGCCTTGTCTATTTCCAGGCTCTGCCGCCCGAAGTAGAGGAGACGCACGCGCCCGCGAAGCCCGTCGATTGGAATCCTCTGTTTTCCGCCGCCGGGCTCGATTCCGCAAAATTCCAGCCCACCACTCCCCAGTGGACCTCGCTTGCGAACTCCGACGCACGCGCCGCCTGGACTGGCCAGTGGCCCGGTAGCGGACGCCCACTGCGCATCGAAGCCGGTGCTTGGCACGGCAAGCCAGTGTTCTTCCATCTGATCGGACCGTGGACACGCCCGACGCGCATGCATCCCGATCAGGAGACGCGCGGCCAGAAAATCGGGCAAATAGTAGAACTCATTTTATTTCTGCTGATTCTTGTGGCCGCATCGGCACTGGCCCGCCGCCAATATAAGCAAGGCAAAGGCGACCGCCAAGGCGCCTTCCGCCTTGCGCGGTTCACACTCGTGGTGCAAATGGCAATCTGGCTGTGCTACGGCCACTTCGTGCCCGACATACAGGTCATTGGGCACTTTTCCCTCGCCGTCAGCACGGCGCTGTTCATGTCTGGGCTCTCGTGGCTTCTCTACATGGCTCTCGAACCTTACGTCCGCAAGCTCTGGCCCCAAACCATCATTTCCTGGACTCGTCTGGTCAGCGGCCGCATCCGCGATCCGCTGGTTGGCCGCGATGTCATGTTCGGTGTGATGCTCGGTTTGATCTGGGTGGTGATTATCGAAATCCGGTTCGTCTTCGGCATCGCGCGTTTCGGCATCGCTCCGCAGATGCTTTCCACCGATTACCTGCTCGGCTTGCGAACCACGCTTGGCGGATGGATCGTACAGCTGCCCGGCGGAATACAGGGTACGCTGTTCTTCTTCATCATTTTGGTCGCGCTGCGTTATTTGCTCCGAAATCGTTGGGCTGCCGCCGCCGGTTTCGTTGTTGTCTTCACTACTCTTAACTCACTCAACAGTCCTCATCCGTGGATTGCCGTGGCCAGCGGTATTCTCGTTTACAGCATTGCCGCCTTCGCACTTGTGCGCTTCGGCCTCATCACGCTCGCCGTAGCTGTCTTCGTTGCCAACACAACGTTGAACGTACCTGTCACTTTCGACTTCTCCCGCTGGTATGCCCCAGCCGCAATGACAGTTCCCATTGGCATTCTCGCGATAGCCGCGTGGGCTTTCTGGATTGCCCTCGCGGGCCAGAAGCTGATCAAAGGCGAGGTGCTGGAGTAACCCGCTTCAAGAACTCCGGAGACGAACTAGCCCGGTGCGTTCACGCCACTTAGAAAACCGCCGAGATGGCCGGTGAGAATAATCAACAGCGCGGCAATGAATTCCAGAGGCAAGCGATAGGGGAAAAGCGGCCGGGTTGAGGTTCGGCCGGTGCGAAAATGAATCCAACCAACGAAGCCAATGAGCATGCCTGAGACGACCCCCAGCACGAGGTGAAGTAACAGCACGCCTCGCAGTCTCTGGCCGTCGAGTTGCCATTGCCATGCCATCATCCCAGTAGCCACAACCGGGAGCGCCGAGACCGCCGCGGCTAGCAAATTGGCGTAAGCCGCTGTGGCCAGGGTCGTCCCTTCGAATATCCTCCACTTCGCGCTCGTCCCCGTCGCGTTCGCCCGTTTTGCCCAATGCGCGGCGAAATCGAAGACGACACCGGTCAGAAAAAGTGCGATAGGGAAGTGGACGAGCACGACGTGCTGCGCGTGCTTCGCCGATAGCGCCGCCCTGATATCAAAAACGTCGGGCCGGAGCATTTATTCGACCACCAACTTGGCCGTCATCTTGGGGTGGATTGAACAGAAATACGAATAAGTCCCTGGCTTGGTGGGCGTAAACGAAAACTTGTCATCGGTGTCGAGCGTTTTCGATTTGAACAGGTTGTCGCTGCTGACGACAGTATGGGGAATGTCATCCCGGTTTTTCCAGGTGATCGTCGTCCCCGCTTTCACGGTCACCGTCATTGGCGTAAAGCTGAAGTTATCGATCGTAATTTCAACGCTCGAGGCAGCCGCGTCAGGTGAAGCAGCCAGAGCACCGTTAGACGTGGGGGCGAATGCGACGCCGAGCAACATGGTTGCGGCGAAAATCCAAATGCGGAAATTCTTTTTCATCGACGGTTCTCCTGTGGCTTCTTCAGACTTGGTTGTCGGTGTCGGATAGCTGGAATCGCTACGCAAGCGTGGAATCTGTCACCGCGAGCGCGTGCCGCTTGCGCACGTAGTTCACTTCCGTTACTCCCAGCAAGCTCCGCAGTTGTTCCGCCGGAACCTTCATTGGCCCGGGCGATGGCGCTGCGCCGGGCTTGGGTTGCGGGAAGGCGGTTGAAGTCGCCGTATGGAAGGTGATATTGCCCTCCACCTTCTGCATAGTCTGGTGAATATGCCCGTTCAGCACGGTGACCGAGCCGAAGCGTTTCAAGTATGCGAGGGCCTGCGCGCTGTCCTCGGTCCCCCAGCCCCACTCCGGATACACCGTCCATAGCGGAATGTGCGCAAATACAATTACGGGCGTGTTTTTGGAAAGATGCTTGACATCTTTTTCCAGCCATTCAAGCTGTTCTGAGCCCAGTGATCCCAATCCTCCGGCCTTCAGGTTCATCACGTTAACTAGAGCGATGAAGTGCACTCCCTTTTTGTCGAAGCTGTACCAGCCTCCACTTTGAGAGTTTTTCGCGTAACGGTCCCGATACGACTTGCCATCGTCGTCAAGCACGTCATGCTCACCGGGCACAAAAAACACATCCTTGGGACGAGCCGACTTGAGAATCTGGTCCACATTATCGAACTGCTCGGGATGGGAGAGATGCGTGATATCGCCCGTATGGAGCATGAACTCGGGAGCGACAGGCAGTGCGTTGATTTTGTCTACCGCCGCTTGCAGTGTGGCCGCAACATCGGGATTCGCTGGTTTGTTGAACCCCATGTGGCTGTCGCTGATCTGTACAAAGCTGAGATCACCCTTCTTAAGATCCTTCACACCGGGGTCGCCAAGGGCGAATGACCTCAATACGCCACCCTGGATCACGCAGAGCGCGCCTGTGCCCGCCCAGGCCATACATTTAAGGAATCCCCGCCGGTTAACGCCATCATGGTTATGGTCGTGCACAATTTCGTCGGTTGCCGTTCGAGACACGGTGGTTTGTGGTGTGTTCTGCGTCATCGTTCCTCCGGGAGCAATTTGCCGTTCGCCGAATAGAACTGATGTGTGGCAGTTTTATTCCAAGAAAAATATTGCGGTCAGAACGGAATAAAAGGCTCCTCCGCCGGTTTATTGTGCGGGGGGGGGTGCGTGTTCCCGTAGCAGCTAGGAACTCCACCCGAAGAACACTGCTACCACGCCAACCGTATCAATGAATCCATGCGCCAGAATGCAGACCCACAGGTTGCGTCCCGACAAAAGGTACGCTGTTCCAAGCACCAGCCCTGCCATTCCTGAATCCACAATCCCCGCCGGTCCTTTGTAATAGTGCCCATATCCAAAGAGCACGGAGACAATCAGAACGCCAGCCCAATAGGCGGCCTTTGATCTTCCGCCCACGTCGGCCGCCCGGTTTACCAGATAGCCGCGATAGCTGATTTCTTCGCCAAATGCGGCAAATGTCCAGACGATCCCCAGCCATTGGATGGCGGTCCACCAGTGCCCCGCAATTTCGTTCATGCCACTTGGAGCGACAGCCGGGGGCCAGAAGTGCGCGGTGAGCGGTTCGGTAACAAACTGACCAAGCAAAATTCTCACTGCCGCTGCCGCAAGCGCAAAGAGGACAGTGCGCCGCCACGAAACCGGCCAGCGCAATCCCATCGCAGCCCAGCCTCCATCGCGCAATCGGAAGGAAACCAGTCCAAGCACAAACAGGATTGGCACTTCATTCGGCACAACGTGATATACGTTGTGCGCGATCACAATCGCGCTCCCCACCAGAAGCTCAGCCAGAGAGAACCAGCGCCGCGCCGAGAGCGGCCTTGGCTCAGGCTCGGTAGGACCTTTGCGATTTTGGATGAAAGCTTCGTCCGCCTTGATCGCTTCGTTCATATTTCCTCCAGGTATTCTCTTTCCGAATCACCTAGCGCCAGGCTCGCGACCGGCGGTAGTGCCGAACGCACCAGAGCGCGAAATGTGTGGTCAGCATTACCAGGCCAAACCCTAGCGACAATCCGATGGGAGTGATCGTCCAGCCGAGCAGTTCTCTGGCCCCTGCCGGGGCAGCCCCGAAGCCGAGGCGTACTGAGTAGGTGACGTCACCGCTCGCGCGCCAAACCCATAAGCCTGCCGTGTCTGGATGCAACGGTTTCAGCAGACCTACTAGGAAGAAACTGATACCCGTCCCATAACCAATGATCGACACAAGGAGCACAAAAAATCCGGCAACACTCAAACTGCCCCATCGAAACAGGCTCTTCAGAATTCCCACGGGCGACCGGCTCACCTCGGCCCGCGCCATCATCGCGTCTGTCACATATTCGCTCGCCAACTCTTCCGGACGGCCCAACGCCGCCAGCGCCGCATCCACTCCGGCAGCGTTCACTTCTCCGTTTGCAGACGCTTTGTCCAGGATGTGGCTGCGCATCTCTTCGACAATCTCGCGAATCTCCTCCGGGCCAAGGCCGCGCAAACATCTGCGCAGACGATTCAGATAGGCGTCAATTTCCTGTTGTGTGTCCCCTGTTTTGGTCATCTACTTCCCCTTCCCGAGCGGCGACAGCAACTGGTCCATGCTCGACGAAAACCGAGTCCAGATCGCCGCCATCTCAAGCGCGCGTTTTTTCCCCGCTGGCGTGAGCGCGTAGTATTTCCGGGGATGTCCGGCGTCAGATTCCACCCACTCGCTGCGCACTAGCCCCAGAGCCTTCAGCCGGCTTAGCAGGGGATACACGGTGCCCTCCGATACAACCAGGTCTGAGTCGCTTTCCAGACGCCGAAGGATCTCCAGCCCATAGAGCTTCCCGCCCCAAAGCGCCGCCAGAATCGCCAGTTCAAGACATCCCTTGCGGAGCTGCACTTCCCACTTGTCGGCGGATTCAGTCTCATGCGCATCGATCAGTTTCACGCAAGATACTATGTAGTACAAGGTATAGTGTTGTCAAGAACAGTCATCGCGTTTTGGCGCGCATACACATTTAGAATGGAAATAGGGAAGCTAATAGCCAGGAGATCTTTTCTATGCCCAACGACAAATCCCAATCTGCCGATGAGCGCTTGCAGCAGGAATTCAACCGCTGGGCGGAGCAAGGTGAAGGCCCGAAGATGGAGAACCATCACCTCGACATCACGGAGAAGACGCTGCGCCGCATGGACCTTCGACCCGGCGAGCGTGTGCTCGATCTCGGCTGCGGCTCCGGTTGGGCCACGCGTCTGCTCGCCCGGCTAGTCGGTGACGGCCCGCAGGGATTCGGTCAGGTCGTTGGCGTCGATATCGCCGATGAGATGATCCGCCGTGCCCGCGCTGCCTCACGCGATTTTGAGAATGTGATGTTCGTGCAGGGTTCGGCCGCGCGGATTCCCTGGGAAGAGAATTTCTTCGATAAAGTTCTGTCGGTGGAATCGTTCTACTACTACCCCGACCAGGATCGTGCTCTCGCCGAGTTGTTTCGCGTCATGGCTCCCCACGGCCGCCTGTTCATCCTCATCAATCTCTACAAAGACAATGAGTACTCATTGCAGTGGGTGCCGAAGCTGAAAGTGCCAGTGCATGTTCGTTCCGCAGCCGAGTACGTCGAGCTGCTGAAAGCGCATGCTTTCGAAAAAGTAGAGTTCGCCCAGATTCCCGATGACACGCCCACGCCGGAGAATTACAAGACCACGTCATTTCACTCGCTCGACGACATGAAAGCCTTCAAGCGAGTCGGTGCGTTGCTGTTAATGGCGTCAAAGCCAGATGTGCGGAATGTTGCGCCGGGCTACACGATTTATTAGCCAGGAGCCAGGAGCTTCGAGAAAAGGCCCATGCTGTGAGTAGGACGTGCTCGCTCGTGGCCCGAAGCTCGGAGTTCGTAGCCCGAAGGTTGCAGCTCAATCCTCGTCGTCTCCGTCGCTGTCGTGCCTGCTGTCTTTTTCTAGATTCTGCACGGCGCTCAACGGTCGTCCGTCGTTCGCATGGCCGATTTCGATTGCGCCGTTCACGTTCGAGAGCTTCACAAATGCTCCGCCCGCGCCCAGTTGGCCATGCAGGCTATGGCCCACATACTGGTGTTTCGTCACGGGGAACCCAAATTCGTTGGAGATGCTCCCCGACATCGTGCTTGCTTTGACCTCCGCGTTTGCGTCTGAAGGCAAGGTTACATGCAGCCTGCCGTTGACCGACGAGAGCTTCAGCCCCGAGGACGTCAACTGGTCCACACTGGCATCAAGCGAGCCATTCACTGTGCTCAGTTCGGAGAGCCCCTGCAGGTTCCGCGCCTCAAGCCGTCCATTGACGCACGAAGCATGTACGTCTCCAGCAACGCCCTGAATGTCGAGCCGTCCATTCACAAGCTTGATCTCGTCGAGGTTTGCCTGCCGCGGCACCGTGATCGTATATTCCACGCGCGCCGGGTTGTTATGTTCCCCATTGTTCCCGTAATTGAAGGTGTGGTCATGGCCTGGGTATTCCGTATGGATGGAGATTCTGTCCGGACTTGCTTCGACTTCAATCTTCGCTTCGTCGAGCCGTTCTTTGCTCCACGCGCTCTTTACGGCGTCCACTTTCACCTCTGGGCGGTCCCATGCGGCGATGTGGACTGGGCCATTCACATTTGCAAGCTCAACGTGGCCCTGCGCTGAAAGAGGATAGACCTTGTGAAACTCCTCGCGTTCGCCGCGTTGCTGGTCTGATCCTGGCGAAGCGTGCGCGGCAAGGGCGATCGAGAAAATTGCCGCCATCGCCAGGATTAACTTCCGCGAATTTGACACTCCAAATTGTTTTGTCATGATGCCTCCGTCGTGGGGTTAGACGCGGCAAATCGGGATTTGTGAGTCTGGCTTGGCGGGATGCGTGACGACCTAGGGAACCTCTGAAGAACTCACTGATCCACAGGCTGAGCGGATACTGTGTAAGTCGAGGTGAAAAGGCGGATGCGACAACAAACTCTGGCGGCGCAGACGGGGTTCGAGAAGTACGGGCGG
>Ga0182030_10009166_pt1 | contig 20309 bp, 16 predicted proteins | sample 812S3MmetaG_FD_121299 | JGI IMG/M metagenome (GOLD analysis project Ga0182030, IMG submission 121299) | Permafrost microbial communities from Stordalen Mire, Sweden - 812S3M metaG (Illumina Assembly) | ecosystem: Environmental > Terrestrial > Soil > Wetlands > Permafrost | place: Sweden... | reverse complement strand
GAATGGAGTGAACGGTCGTCCAACGGCCTCGTGGGCCGCAATCGGCTCGCCGTGCAGGTGGTGGGCCGACACCTCCAGCGGGGCACGCCGCCCATAGATCGCCGGGCGGACCACCGTCTTCAAGAATTGTCGGATCGAACCGAGATCGTCAGCCATCGGACTCATCTTGTCAGCCGTGACGGGTTCAACTTCTGGTTCGACCTCAACCAGATCGGCCTGTCGGTTGGTGCTCCCAGCTGTCGCCTCACCGCTGAGGACGGCCCGACCAGGCCCGGAGATGTCTCCGCGGAATCCGTAGCTCCCGGCGGTTCCCGTAAAGTGATCCTCGGTCCAACCGGTTTCTGGCCCATTTGACCAGTTCGCCGCCGTGGTAGAGCGTTCTACTATCAGGTGGGCCACCACCACGAAAAGGAGGAGAGCCGGTTATGGATGACGCAACGATGCTCACCGAGCTCCTCCCGACCGCCGAGCATTTGGTCGACCGGCACCTGGGCATGGCCAAGGAATGGTTCCCTCACGACCTGGTGGAGTGGCGCCAGCCACCAAAGACCCAAATCTGCGAACCCCTACCCGATGGTGTTGCCAGTGCCCTCTTCGTGAACGTGCTGACTGAGGACAATCTGCCGTACTACTTCTCTTCGATCGAGAGCCTTTTCGGTCGGGACGGTGCCTGGGGCTATTGGACCCGGCGGTGGACGGCCGAGGAAGGACGTCACTCGATCGTCCTGCGGGACTACCTCATCATGAGCGGCCACATCGACCCGGTCAACCTGGAGCGGGCCCGGATGGCCCAGGTCACCGGGGGCGTTTCCCCTGAACCAGTGACCATCGCCGACACATTCGTCTATCTCGCCCTGCAGGAGTTGGCGACTCGAATCGCCCACCACAACACCGGCAAGGCATTGCCTGACGCGGAGGGCTACGGGGTTATGAAACGCGTGGCGGCCGACGAGAACCTCCACTACCTCTTCTACCGTGATCTGGTGTCTGCTGCACTCGAGATCGATCCCTCGGGGATGATGGAAGCCATCACACGTCAGGTCCTCACGTTCGAGATGCCCGGCACCGGCATACCAGACTTCGCCCAACATGCGAAGGCAATTGCACGAGTTGGGATCTACGACCTCGGCGTGCACCACGACTCCATCCTCCGGCCGGTGGTTCTGGGCCATTGGGACGTGGAGGGCCGTCACGGTCTCACCCCGTCGGCCGAGGCCGCTCGGGTCCGCCTCTTGCAATTCATCAACCGACTGGGCCGGGCAGCAGCCCGATTCAAAGAACCGCGGGTAGCAGTCGACGGATAACGCCGCTGACTCCAGGGAGTGTCTGGCGGAGGCCGCCCCAGATGGGGTCCGGGGCTGGTTCCCGAGGATGCCTGCGATCGAATATACGAACTCGAATCTTTGCCACGGCCCAAGATTCAACGGGTGCCCTTGTCTATTGAACCGTCGGCCTCACCAGCAGGAGCATCGGCATCAAAACGCTGACGCCTTCAGCGTGATGCGTGGTGGATCCGACGTCACGTACTCGAATCCCGAACAGTGAACTCGACCTGCTCAGCCAGGTTCCACTTTTCCCCAACTGCTCTCGCAAGGAACCGCGGGAAATCGCCAACCTCGGGACTCCGATCGATGCCACTCGCGGAACAGAACAAAGGTGCAGGATCCCCACGTGGGAAAGGTGGTGCACTTGTCTCTAGGTCCGCAGTTCTCCTGCACTGCTGTTGAGTCCACCCACTCCCACCACTTCTACTGAATTCACTCCTCGTGAAGCGCTCTACCGTGCGGTCATTCTCTTGGCCGCCTTCGCCGTGGACATTCCAGCGCCCCCTCGGAATTTTCCGGCAATTTCCGACGCAGACGGCAGCGACAGAACAAAGCCCTTGGTCCCCTACCCGTCAAGTGTTGGGGACGTAAGTCCCTGGTACGCCCGGGAGCTGAGGAGCATCATTGGCGTCGTGGGCGGCTTGGCCCGTGCCCGCTACAGAGAGGTGCGATGCAATGACACTCGAACTTACCGACGAGCAGGTAGCGGCTCTGGGGGAACTCCTGCGGGAGGTGCTCGGCGACCTGAGCTCAGAGATCGCGGCGACGGATAATCCCACCTACCGCGATGGGCTGCGCTCCCGGCGTCTTTCACTTGAGGGAGTGCTGACGCTGCTCGGGCCACCGGCGGGCTGATGTGGCTCCCTGCGGTGTGTCCATGAACGCAGTTTCGCGCTGGACGAATGCAGACACCTTCCCTTCGACAATGGGAGAGATATCCCTCGTCACTTCACGCCGGGTTTCACACCATGCCGAGACGCTCCACCAGAAGCGCACGATTCGAAAGGTGATCCGACGTTCAGACGGTCGAGACGCGTTCAGGCGGTCGATGCATTCTGGGCTGAGCTCCACGAACAGGGTGGCGCCACTTTTCGATCACTGGGTAGACGTGTTCCTTCGTACACCTCTCATGTAGTCCAAGCGAAGCGTCAAGCACGTTGCGAGGGCCGAGTCACTGCTGAAATGAGCCGCGCGAAGTCAAAAAGATGGCGGTCGCTGAGGAAATTTGATCGAATGTGGGCCCGGGCGCGGCGCCCCATGTCGGTCATCTGTTCCGGGTTCGCCAGCAGGTCTGCCAAGACCCGCCCGAAGGTGTCCAGGTCACAAGGGTCCCGAAGCAATATCCCGGTTCCAGGGGCAACCTGGTCGACGATGCCGCCAACTGCTGAAGCGACAACTGGACGGCCTTTCCACATGGCCTCGGCGACCGTGAGTCCAAAACCCTCTTCAAGACTCTTCTGGACGACCACGGTCGCCTGACGCTGAATTGCATTGACCATGAGGGCATTGACCTCGACGTCGTTCATCGGCAGCCCGACAATCCGTATGGCGCTGCGCAGCTTGTGCGGAAGGTTCTCCCAATGCGCCAGACAGTCGTCCAGGACGCCGGCGTCCTCGGGGTCGTCCGAAACCGATTTCACCTCCGGTCCGACGAGTGCCAGCCGCAGACCCGCCTGGCCATCCGCCATTGCGACGAAACCCTCGAGCACACCCTGCATGTCTTTGAGGCGATCCCAACGCGAGACCTGCACAACGAGGCGATCGTCCCGCCGCACCGGACCCGCGCCGCCGAGCACTGAACCGGCTGTGGCTCCGTCCCCATGATCGTCGAAGAGGCCAACTTTGACCAGAAGCCTTTGTATCCTGGCCTCGTTCAACGGTCGGTTTTTTGCGGAACACGGGTCGATCGACGGCGCGATGATAAAAACGTCAGTTGCCTGGAGCACCGGGGGGACAAAGCCGCGATGTGAGAACACGTAGGCCCGACAAGGCGCCAGGAATGGCTCTAAGAAACGCCAAGCCTCCTCGGTGTACCCATTTGTCCGCTCCGTTCCGATGTGGCATCGCCACACAACGTGGGCACCACGCTCGGCCAACGGACCGGCGAGTCCCAATGTCTGAGGATCGTGCAAAATGACGACGTCACCTTCACCGATTCGGTGCAGAAGGCTCAGTGCGTTCTCCTGCAACAGGCTTCTGTAATGGTCCGCTTCAGAGTGGCCCAACGCACCGCCGTCTCCGAGGGTTCCATGAAGCCGATTGTGGAGACGTTTGGTAATGCCGAAGAACCGCTGATCACCTTCGATGACGGTCCAGCGCACATCGATACCGCTTCCGATGGAGTATCCGACGATGTCTCGTAACATCTCCGCTACACCACCGCCGATGCTCGTCGAGCTGATGTTCCAAATACGGGCGCCATCGAGTCCGCTCCGAGTCTGGGCGGCAACACGCATGAGCTCGTCGACACGGGCGGCTCCGATAAGACGCGAGAGGCGATCGAGCGGACGAGCTGGCACTCCGACATCGCGAAGCTCCGCCATCTCTTCATAATGCCCCAGAGTGGCTGCAGCACACGAACTTCAACTGCGGCGGGTCCTTGTTTATCGCCCGGGAGCCCGAGGAGATCACCTCGGGCTCTTCGCTCGGGCGTGCCGCGTCAGCGACGCTTCGGCCATCCGAGTGCAGACGCTCAATAGCCTGCTGGCTGCCCGTTTGCAGAGATGTCGTCGCTCCACCGGGGGTGATCGCCCCGGACGATGTCCTACTTGCGGCCGATAACCGTCGCCAGGTCGACCAAGCGGTTCGAGTACCCGGTCTCGTTGTCATACCAACCGAGCACTTTGACCAGGTGGCCATTCGCCATCGTCAGCTTGGAATCGAAGATGCAGGACGCCGAGGAACCGATGATGTCGGTCGAAACGAGATCGTCCTCGGAGTACTCAAGCAATCCGGCCAGCCGACCCGACGACGCGGCAGACCGGTAGGCTTCACAAACCTCCGCGACTGTTGGGGACTCACGCAGGTTGGCCACGAGGTCGGTGACTGAACCATCGGGCACGGGCACGCGGAGCGACAGCCCGTCCAGCCGGCCGGCCACCTCGGGAAGCACCAGCCCGGTTGCCCGAGCGGCACCGGTCGTCGTCGGGATGATGTTGATGGCACCTCCGCGAGACCGTCGCGGGTCCTTGTGAAGGGTATCCACCAAATGCTGATCGCCGGTGTAAGCGTGAACCGTCGTCATCAGGCCTTCTTCGATGCCAAAGGCGTTGTCGAGCACCTTGGCCAGGACGGCGAGACAGTTTGTCGTGCATGAGGCGTTGGAGACCACGAAGTCCTGTTCCGGATCGAACGTCTCCTCATTGACGCCCATCACGAGAGTGGCGTCGACATCCTTCGCGGGAGCCGAAATGATGACACGCGTCGCCCCCGCCCGAATGTGGGCGGCGGCCTTGTCACGGCTCGTGAGCCTCCCGGTGCATTCGAACACCACGTCAATGCCCAGCTCCCGCCACGGCAGATCCTCTGCATTCGGTTCCATCACCATATTGATGGCCATCGGGCCCGCCATCATCTTGCCGTGCTCGATGGTGACCGGAACCGGAAGGCGCCCGTGCACGGAGTCGCGAGACAGAAGCCGCGCCAGCGCCTCGGGGTCTCCCAGATCATTGACGGCGACCACTTCGACCGCTCCGGGCGACTGCAGCGCTGCCCGGAGCAACGCCCGCCCTGTCCGGCCAAATCCGTTGATCGCAACCCTCACTGACATGCGCAAAATACCTCCGCCCGTCCAGGGCATCATGACCCCTACCCGATGATCCATTGGCGCAGCCCATGTGCGTAGTGCCATGGGTCCCCGGGGGCAGGGACCTTTGGCACTAGTTCGCAACCCTGCCTCTGGAGCAGCCTGGAGTTGTGTTCGAAGTGCGACTGCACGGCAGGGGCGGCCAAGGCGTTGTCACGGCTGCGGACCTGCTGGCGCTCGCTGCTTTCGAAGAGGGTCAGCACGCGCAATCCTTCCCCAGCTTCGGCTCGGAGCGCACCGGTGCCCCGGTGGTGGCGTACTGCCGCCTGAGCGAGCGAGACGTCCGCACTCGCGAGCCGGTCGTCGCCCCGGACTGCGTCATTGTGATCGACCCGACGCTGGTGCACCAGGTCGACCTCTTCGCGGGACTGCACCCGGATGGTTTCGTACTGGTCAACTCGACGAAGACGTTCGATGGACTCGGACTGGGGCGCCTGCTGAACGAATTCAACACATCCCATTTGCTGACCGCGCCCGCCACCGAAGTCGCACGACGCCAGATCGGCAGGCCGTTGCCCAACGCGGCCCTGATCGGGGGCTTCGCCGCTTTGACCGGGAAGGTGGCAATGGGTGCTGTCGGCACGGCCATCCGGGAGCGATTCCGTAAGGACACCAGTCTGGCGGAGCGGAACGTCGCTGCCGCCACAGAGATGTACCACTATGCCCGTCAAGCCATGGTGCTCAGCGGACAGGGGGTGCTCGGTGCTGCGGCAGATTGAAGGCTCCAGGGCCGTGGCGGAGACGGTGGCACTTTGCCGCCCTGAGGTGGTGTGCGCTTACCCGATCTCACCCCAGACCCATATCATTGAGGCGATCGGCGCACTCGTGAAGACGGGCGAGTTGGCGCCATGCGAATTCATCAACGTGGAATCGGAATTCGCTGCAATGTCGGTCTCGATCGGCGCTTCCGCGACCGGGGCCCGTGCCTTCACCGCGACCGCCAGCCAGGGGCTGCTGTTCATGATGGAGGCGCTCTACAACGCCGGCGGACTCGGGTTGCCCATCGTCATGACGCTGGCCAACCGTGCCGTCGGCGCACCCATCAACATCTGGAACGATCACAGCGACGCCATGTCCGCCCGCGACGCGGGCTGGATCCAGCTCTTCGCCGAGACGAACCAGGAGGCCGCTGACCTTCACATCCTGGCCTTCAGGCTCGGTGAAGAGCTCTCCGTCCCGGTGATGGTGTGCATGGACGGATTCATCCTCACCCATGCCACCGAGCAGGTGGATATGCCGGACCAGAGCCAGGTGGACGACTTCCTCCCTCCTTTCGAGCCACGCCAGCTCCTCAGTCCCGAAGACCCATACTCCATCGGCGCCATGGTCGGGCCGGATGCGTTCACAGAGGTCCGGTACCTGGCCCACGCCCGGCAGCAGCAGGCGCTCGAGCGGATACCCGAAATGAGTGCCGAGTTCGCCGAAGCCTTTGGGCGAGACTCGGGCGGACTTCTCCATCCATACCGCAGCGTGGATGCCGAGGTAGTGGTGGTCGCCATGGGTTCTGTGCTGGGCACCATCAAGGACGTCATCGACACGCAACGTGACGCCGGGCTCCGTATCGGGGCTCTCGGTATCACATCCTTTCGCCCTTTCCCGATGGACGCCGTACGAGCAGCCCTGCGCGGAGCTCGCCAGGTCATCGTGGTGGAAAAGTCTTTCAGCGCCGGCTTCGGCGGCGTGCTCTCGACCGACGTGGCCATGGCCCTGAGCGGGCTTCCGGTACCTGTGGCGACGGTCGTCGCAGGCCTTGGAGGCCGCATGATCACGAAGACGTCGTTGCAACGGGTCTTCGCTGCCGCCGCCCGGGGCGAAGCTCCGCAGCTGACCTTCCTCGACCTCAACGAGGAGCTCGTCGAGGGAGAACTTGCGCGCATCGCACAGCGGCGCCGCTCGGGCCCGACCGCAGAGAACATCTTGCGCGACCTGGGCACCGTGGCTTCAGGGATCGGCTGATGCCTGTCCGCTTCTACCAGGTCGGCAGCTTTGCCGTCGGGAATCGGTTGGCGAACCGGGCCGATCGTACGATTCAGTCCGAGGCGGGGCGCTCGAACTCACTCACGTCAGGCCACCGCGCCTGTCAGGGCTGTGGCGAAGCACTGGGCGCGCGCTACGCCCTCGACGCCGCCATGCGGGCCACCGGGGGCCAGATGGTCGCAGTCAACGCGACCGGCTGCCTCGAGGTGTTCTCCACCCCGTACCCCGAGACGTCGTGGCAGATCCCGTGGCTGCACTCGTTGTTCGGGAACGCGCCTGCGGTCGCGACAGGCGTCGCCGCCGCGCTTCGCGTGAAAGGCAAAACGGAGACGAGGGTGATCGGGCAAGCCGGTGACGGTGGGACGGTCGATATCGGGTTCGGGTGCCTTTCGGGCATGTTCGAGCGCAACGACGACGTCCTGTTCATCTGCTACGACAACGAGGCCTACATGAACACTGGGGTGCAGCGGTCGGGGGCAACCCCGCCGGCAGCGCGCACGGCGACGACCGAGGCGGTCGGATCCCACCCAGGGAACTCGTTCGGGCAGGGCAAGAACATGCCGGTCCTGGCCATGGCGCACCGCATTCCCTATGTGGCCACCGCCACCGTGGCCGACCTGCACGACCTCGAGGCGAAGGTGACACGGGCCATGTCGATCCGCGGCGCCCGCTACATCCACATCCTCGTGCCATGCCCCCTCGGATGGGTGAGCGCCTCGAGCGACACCGTGCGGATCGCTCGCCTGGCCACCCAGACCGGGTTCTTTCCCGTGTTCGAGGCCGAGCACGGCGAGGTGACCGGCGTCACGACCATCCGCCGCCCGGCTCCCGTCACCGAGTACCTGCGCCTGCAGGGCCGCTTCGCCCATCTCTTCGACCGGGAGGGGAAGCCGGCGCAGCCCGATGTCATCGATGCGCTCCAGGCGATGGCCGATGACAACATCCGCCGCTATGGGCTCGTGGACGAGACTGCCGAGGTGCCCGCCTGATGGACAAGCCATTCGCCATCACGCTCGAGGTGGGGTCGAGCCTGGCCAACAAGACCGGCAGCTGGCGGACCGAGCGGCCGGTGTACGTGGACCGACTCCCCCCCTGCAACGATGCCTGCCCCGCCGGCGAGGACATCCAGCGTTGGTTGTACCTGGCCGAGGACGGCTCCTACGAGTCCGCCTGGCGTGAGATCCTGCGGGTCAACCCCTTCCCCGCCGTCATGGGGCGGGCCTGCTTCCACCCCTGCCAAACAGCCTGCAACCGGGCCACCATCGACGAGGCAGTCGGTATCAATGCCATCGAGCGCTTCCTGGGCGACCGGGCGCTGGCGGAGGGCTGGCTGCCCGATCCGGTGCCGCCTCCATCCCGGCGCCGCGTCCTTGTGGTCGGATCCGGTCCCGGCGGCATGACCGCCGCTTATCACCTCCGGCGGCTCGGTCATGACGTCGTCGTCTGCGAATCGTCGCCGCTCCCAGGCGGGATGATGCGTTACGGAATACCTGCCTACCGCCTGCCACGGGAGGTGGTGGCGGCAGAGATCGAGCGCATCGTCGATCTGGGCGTCGAGATCCGATGCGGAGAGCCGGTCGACGACTTGGAAGCTGCCCTCGAGTCCGGTGGTTTTGACGCCGCGTTCCTGGCCGTGGGTGCCCAGCGCGGGCGGCACGCTGACATCCCTGCCGGAGATTCGGCGCGCATCCTCGATGCAGTGGACCTGTTGCGGGATCCCGACAGTACCGAGACACCATCGCTCGGCCGGCGGGTGACCGTCTACGGCGGGGGCGACACCGCGATGGACGCCGCTCGCACCGCTCGCCGCCTGGGCGCGGAGGAGACCGTCGTCGTCTACCGGCGGACCAGGGAACAGATGCCGGCCAACCTTGAAGAGGTCGCAGAGGCGGCGGCCGAAGGCGTGCGCCTCAAGTGGCTCGCCACCATCGTCAACGACGACGGTGGGAAATTGACCATCGAGCGCATGGAGCTCGATGAATCAGGCTTCCCCCGGCCCACCGGTCAGTTCGAAGAGCTGCGGACCGACGCGCTGGTGTTGGCGCTGGGCCAGGAGGCCGATCTCTCATTAGTGGCATCCATGCCCGACGTGCGGCCGGAGGATGGTTTGATCCCAGTGAGTCCGGAATTGATGTCTGCCCGTCCTGGTGTGTTCGCCGGTGGAGACATGGTGGCCGGGGCCCGGACGCTCACCGACGCCATCGGTCATGGAAGGAAAGCGGCTCGGGCCATAGACGCCTGGTTGAGCGGCCGCGCACTGGAACATCCGACGCGACACCCCATCGCCGCGGCGGCCCATCTCAACACCTGGTATTTCGCCGACGCCCCCAAATCGGTACGACCGCGCCTCGAGGCAGCTCGACGCACCTCGACGTTCGATGAGGTCGTCGGGGGCCTCGCCGACTCGACGGCCCTCTATGAGGCGCGGCGGTGCCTGTCGTGCGGCAACTGCTTCCAATGCGACAACTGCTTCGGGGTGTGCCCGGACAATGCCGTGCGCAAGGTCGACGAGGCGCATGGCTACGCCTTCGACTACGACTTCTGCAAGGGTTGCGGACTGTGTGTCGAAGAGTGCCCCTGTGGAGCGATCGAGATGGTGCCCGAAGAGATCTGACTCGGTCCCCGGCCGCAGCGACACAACGGCGCGCTGCCCCTCCCCCGGCTAGCGCCGGTGACGCCGTCCGATGGACTTCCGGGGTGTCACTCCCGCACCCACTGGCCGTCCGGGCACCGTCGCCTCGAGGAGCATCCGCCACTCCGCCTGGGCGACCTGTTTGCGAACTTCCGCGACAGCATCGGGGTTCACCGAAATTGACGTAATTCCCTGCCGTACCAGCTGCTCTGCGAAGGCCGGCCTATTGGATGGCGCCTGCCCGCACAGCGACGACGTGATCCCCGCCTCCTTGGCGCCACCGATGATGCGGCCGATGGTATCGAGGACCGCCGGGTCGGCTTCGTCGAAGACATCGGCGCAGATCTGCGAGTCCCTGTCGACGCCGAGCATGAGCTGTGTCAGGTCGTTGCTACCGATGGAAACCCCGGTGATCCCCATGGAGGCATAAGTCGGGATCCAGTACGCGACCGAAGGCACCTCGGCCATCACCCACACTGGAAGTGAGCCCGCCACCGGAGAACTGTCGACCAGTTCCAAACAGGCCTCGAGCTCCCAAGCCGTACGCACGAAAGGAATCATGAGCACGACATTGGCAGTCTCCTCGAGCACCCGAGCCAGGACGTCCAGCTCCAGCCGGAAGAGGTCGGGCTCACGTACGTAACGGAAACAGCCCCTGTACCCGATCATGGGATTGTCCTCATCAGGTTCGAATTTCTCTCCGCCCTCGAGATGAGCGAATTCGTTGGACCGGAAGTCGATGCTCCGGTACACCACCGGACGCGGCTCGAAAGCCCGCGTGATGCGCAGAAGCGACTTGGCCATGCCCTCGACGAAGCTCTTCTGCTCGCCGCGTTCGAGCAAGAGCCGAGGGTGCACCCCGGCCAGGGCATCAGTGACCATGAACTCGGCTCGGAGCAAGCCGACACCGTCCACGGGCAGGGCCGCCACCTCCTCCGCGTGCTCGGCGAAAGCAAGGTTCACGTAGATCCTCGTGGCGAGGACCCTCGGGTCACCCTCGAGCCGACCCGGGCTCGGCTCGGGCACCGCGAGTGGCGCGACCCGTGCGCCCTCGGTCACCACGCCCTGGGCGCCGTCGACAGTCACGAGCTCACCGTCGCGAAGAACAGTGGTGGCGTTACGGGCACCGACCACTGCGGGCACGCCGAGCTCACGCGACACGATCGCCGCGTGGCACGTCATCCCCCCGCCATCCGTCACCACGGCCGCCGCACGGCGCATGGTCGGAACCCAGTCCGGGCTCGTCATGGGAGCAACGAGGACCTCGCCATTTTGCAGCTCATGACCCTCGTCGGGCGAGTGCAGGACCCTGACCATCCCAGATGCCCGGCCCGCGGAAGCCGGCAGGCCCTGAACCAGGATCGCCACCCCCTCTTCGGCCTCGGTGGATGCGTCCCCGCCGACCGCCGTCACCGGGCGGGACTGCACCAAAGAAACCCGACCTCCGGCCATGGCCCATTCCGTGTCCTGCGGAGACCCGTATTGCTGCTCGACAACGAGACCCAGGCGGGCCACCTCAACCACTTCGTCGTCGTCGAGCACACGGCGACCGCCCTCGTCCGAGTCCAGGTCGATGCGCTGGTCCTCGCCATCAGGTCCGCGCACGATTTTGAAGTGCTGCGTGCCGACCCGGACGTGGAGGAGACGAAGACCGTTCTTGTCGACCACGTAGGTATCGGGCTCGACCATCCCGCTGACCACGACCTCGCCCTGTCCGAAGGCCGCTTCGATCACGATGTGACCGGTGTCTCCGGTCGAGGGATCGAGCGTGAACATGACACCCGAGCGCTCGGAGGGGACCATCTCTTGCACCACGACGGCAATCGCCGGCTCGGCCGTCAGGCTCTTGTCGCCGCGATAGAAGATGGACCGGGCACCCCAGAGGGAGGCCCAACAATCGACCAGGCGCGCCAGAACCTCATCCTCACCGGCTACGTTCGTGAACGTCTCGTTCATACCGGCGAACGACGTGTCTTCGGCGTCCTCGCCGATACCGGAGGAGCGCACGGCAACGCTGACATGGTCGCCAAGACGCGCATAGGCGGAAACCACTGCGCTTGCGATCTCGTCGGGAATACGGACGGAGTGCACGAGGACCTTCGCCTCGGCGGCCAACCGATCGAGGTCGTCTTGGGATGCAGTGCGGGCCTCCACCAAAATCGCCGACAAGCGTTCACGCACGCCGGCCCGGGTCAGCGTGTCGAGATAGGCCTCCCCCGTCACAACGAACCCCGGCGGGACGGGAAGCCCACCGGCGGTCAGCTCCCCGAGGTTGGCACCCTTGCCGCCCACCGACCCGGCATCGCCGAGACCGATGTCATCGAACCATCGAACCGCCCGCATGCCACTCCTTCTTCGGCTTGAGCATCAACGAACACTCTCCATCGTCCCTGGAACAGGCCGTATTCGATAGGGACCAACGTCCCTGTTTGTGATGAAGACGATTTGTGAGACTGACCTGGTGAAGAAGGTCACCTTTCGAGAGGTCGTGGATCGGCTGCGTGCAGTCGGACCCACAGTGCCGCGGGTTGTGATCTCGGGGAACTCGGCCAACCCCGTGACCTTGATAGAGGCACTGCTTGCCGCCCGAGAGCGGTGCCGGGTTTTCCAGCTGAATGCACACGACAGCTTCAGTGCCAACCCGGACTACATCGCTGAGACACCCTTTGTCGGACCGGGCATGCGCCATGATCCAATGCTCGACTACCTGCCCATGCGGCTGTCCTTGGTCCCCCGGCTGTTCGGCACGGTACGACCGGTCGACGTGGTGCTGATCCACACTTCACTACCACGTGACGGCAAGGTGTCGCTCGGAATCGAAGTCAACATCCTCCCTGCTGCCATTGAGCAGGCTCGCGCCCGTGGCGGCCTCGTGATCGCCCAGATGAACGCGCGCATGCCGTACACCTTCGGGGATGGAGAAATTCCGCTCGAGTTGATTGACGCCGCGCTCGAGGTCGATACACCTCTGATGTCGCCCCCCGTCGGGCCAGTCGACGATGAAGCGCGTCGTATCGGAGCGCACGTCGCACAATTCGCCGAAGACGGGTCTACGCTGCAATTGGGCATCGGAGAGATCCCGACCGTCGCCGCCACCATGATGTCGGGGCTGCGGAATCTGCGAGTCTGGTCAGAGATGATCAGCGACGGTGTGCTCGAGCTCGAGCGGGCCGGAGCGCTCGAACTCGAGCGTCCGGTGACGAGCTCTTTTCTCATCGGTTCCCCCGATCTCTACGAGTGGGCCGACTGCAACGATCGCCTCCGGATGCGGCGTACCGAGACGGTCAACGACCCGTCGCGTATCGCTGCGCAAAGAGCCGTGCTCTCCGTCAACGCGGCGATGCAGGTCGACCTGTTCGCCCAGTCAAACGCCAGCTTCATCAACAAGCGGATCCACTCGGGATTCGGCGGCCAGCCTGACTTCGTGACCGGAGCTCTGCACTCGTCCGGAGGGCATGCCATTATCGCCCTGCGCTCCTGGCACCAGAAGACCGACACCTCCACCGTGGTTCCGCTCCTCGACAACCCGGTCTCCTCGTTCCAGCACTCTGCCATTGTGAGCGAGCACGGGTGCGCCACGCTCTTCGGCCACTCGCAGCACGCCCAGGCCGAATTGATCATCCACGAAGTGGCCGACCCCCGAGCTCGGCCGGAGCTCGAGGCGGCAGCGGGACGTCTCGGCCTGCTCCGAGACGTCGACTGACCGTCCGATCCGCTGCCGACGAGAACCGCAGAAGTCAGCGTCCGACATTCGAGCAGCCGGGGGCCCAAGAGGACCAAGGTCCCTATGACGTGACCGAAGGGTCCCTAGCGCGGCCCCTCGCCCGCCGAGTCTCATTGAGTCATGGCCCCTTACGAAGTGCTCTGCGTCGGGGATACCGCGACGGACGTCTTCATACGGCTGTCCGATGGGCACATCCGGACCTGGAACGACCACGAAGGACATTGGCTCGACCTCCCCTACGGAGGCAAGGTTCCCTTCGACTACGCGCACACTGTGGAGGCCGGCGGGAACGCGGCAAACGCTGCGGTGGGCTTGGCTCGGCTCGGGGTCGGGACCGCCTTGGCCTCACATGTCGGAAACGACCCCACCGGACACGCCATACAGGCGGCCCTCCACCGTGAAGGTGTGGACACCCATCTGATGCGTTTGGACCCCGCGCATCCGAGCAATCGGAGCTTCGTGCTCTGGTACCACCAAGATCGGACGATCCTGGTCCACCATGAGCCATACGAGTATCTCTGGACCCATCTGACTCCTCGCGACGTACCCGCATGGATGTACCTGAGCTCCGTCGGATCCGAGGCGACGGACTACTACAACCAGTTGCTGAAATGGCTCGACGAAGAGCCGGCGGTGCGCCTGGTGTTTCAGCCGGGCACAATACAGATCAGCCAGGGGGTCGACGCACTCCGGGGAATCTACCGCCGGACAGAGATCTTGATCTGCAACCGCGAGGAAGCCGTCGAGATCGGCGCGGCAGATCATGGCGACCTAGCGGCCATTCTCGACTCCTTGTACGTACTCGGACCGCAACTCGTTGTCGTGACGGACGGCCCGGACGGTGCCTACGCCTACGATGGGTCGCGACGGCTTCGCGTGTCGTCCTATCCCGACCCGTCGCCGCCGAGGGAACGCACTGGTGCTGGCGACGCGTTCTCTTCGACGTTCGTCGCCGCACTTGTGAAGGGTCACTCGGTCGTGGAAGCGCTCGAATGGGCCCCAATCAACGCAATGAGGGTCGTCCAGGATGTGGGTGCACAAGCTGGACTACTCGACGAGCAATCCCTCCTCCTCGAGCGCAAGGCTGCGCCTGAGTGGTACGGCGTGAGTCAATGGTGAACCCGACAGAAGCACTCGTTCTGGCGGCTGACATCGGCGGCACACACATGCGAGCCGCGCTGGTTGAACACAACGGGAAGATCCTCGTCCACCGGACCGAACCCACGCCTGCACACGACGACGCCCCGGCAGCCCTCGTCGACTTGATCCGCAGCGTCATCGAAATGAGCGGGCAGCAGATCGCAGATCATGCAGTCGTTGGGCTTCCCGGCCCCGTCGACTACGACGCGGGAATGCTTCTCTGGGCACCCCACCTCCCAGAGAGCTGGACGACGCTCCTCACGAACGACGAGCTGACGAACCGGCTCGGTCTGCCCGTCTTCATCGCCAACGATGCGGATCTCGCCGCGGTAGGAGAGGCCACATTCGGTGCAGGCATGGGCACGCCCGACGTCGCCTACCTCACGATCTCCACCGGCATCGGCGCCGGGATCATCTGCGGTGGACGGCTGCTGCGAGGCCGCCGATCCCTCGCCGAGGTAGGCCACACCGTGATCGACTGGAACGCATGGTGCGCGGGGCGGCCCAGCACCCTCGAGCAACTCGGATCGGGCAGTGGTATGGCGTTGGAGGCTGCCGACGCGGGCATGGGAGAAGTGGATGCTCGCGCCATCGCTGGAGCCGCGCATTCGGGAGACCGCCGGGCTCGCGACATCTGGAGTCGCGCCGTCTCGGCGTGTGCCGTCGGTGTCTGCAACCTTGTCATGATGTTCTCACCCAGCACCGTGGTCATCGGGGGCGGAATCGGACGACAAGAGGACTTCTTCGCGGCGCTTTGTTCGATGGTTGCAAGTCGGCCGGCACGCCGCCCAAAGGATCTTTCGATCGTCCCTTCGTCGCTGGGGGACGTCGCAGGACTCGCAGGCGCCGCCGGCTGGATGGCCGCGACCTCATGCTCATGCTGAGCCGCAGGCTCTCACACCTTGTTTAGACGGATTCGCTGCGTCCTTCGAATGGGACTCAGGTCCCTATTGATGCCGACGGATCGATGTGATCATTGGGGGAGCAGACCCGAAAGAGCATCGGGTCCTGGGTCCTGATCAGTTCGGCAAGAACCCTGGCTCGGCTGGCCAGAAAGAGAGGTAGATCTGATGAGAGCGCTGCGACTCATGGAGTGGAAGTCCGATCCGGTTCTGATGGAGGTGGCCGATCCCGTCCCAGGTCCAGAGCAAGTGGTCGTCCGAATCGGAGGCGCGGGTGCGTGCCACTCCGACTTGCACTTGATGCGCGAATTCGAAGGGGGCTTGCTCCCGTGGGGCCCTCCATTCACACTCGGGCACGAGAACGCAGGCTGGGTTCATGCACTCGGCTCGGCCGTCACCGACCTAGAGGTTGGCCAACCGGTCGCAGTGTACGGGCCTTGGGGGTGCGGAAGTTGCGCACGTTGCCAGTTGGGCATTGAGACATACTGCGAAAATCCCAAGGCGGCTCCGGTGCCCATGGGAGGCGGCGGTCTCGGCCTGGACGGAGGCATGGCCGAATTCATGCTTGTCCCCTCGTCTCGCTTTCTCGTTCCGCTCCCGGAGGGTCTCGATCCCGTTTCCGCGGCTCCACTCACCGACGCCGGGCTCACTCCGTATCACGCAGTGCGCCGCAGCTGGCACAAGTTGGCGCCTGGGTCGACGGCTGTCGTCATCGGTGTCGGAGGTCTCGGGCACGTGGCTATCCAAATTCTCAAGGCGACGACCGCGGCGCGGATCATCGCCGTGGACACCCGAGAAGAAGCTCTCGCTCTTGCGACGGCGAACGGAGCCGACCTCACGCTTGTGCCCAGCGGTGGTGCTGCGGACGACATTCGCACCGCCACTGCTGGCCGTGGGGCGGATGTGGTCCTGGACTTCGTCGGCTCAGAATCCACCTTGGCCCTCGGAGCTGCCGCCACCCGCATGCTCGGCGATCTGACCATCGTCGGCATCGCCGGCGGCACGCTTCCCCTGTCGTTCTTCTCAGTGCCCTACGAAGTCTCCATCCAGACCACCTACTGGGGTAGCCGTCCCGAACTGGTCGAGGTCCTCGACTTGGCGGCTCGCGGACTGCTGCAGCCCAAAGTCACCACCTTCACCTTGGACACCGCTATGGATGCTTACAGAGCCATGGAAGCAGGGCGCCTGGAGGGGCGAGCGGTGATCGTGCCGTGACGGAGCTGCGACCCCTGAGCCGTTGTTTTCGCGAATCGCGGGGGCACCAATAGGCAGCACGGAAAACCGGGCGGGTCTTACGAAGACCTCCTCTGCCGACCCATGGTCCCCGGCGCAGATGCGGTAAAGGAGACGGCTATGGATCTGAGCGCGTACCCCATGAGAAGCCCGACGGCATGAATGTCATCAGCGGACCTGCAGGAGCTCTTGTGGGCAGCGCTCAGCGAGTCTCGCTCGAGTGGGCGCTGACGCAGCTCGGCTCGGAGGCGGGCGTCGACGCCGCGTGATTGTCCTTTGGCATTACGGCACACTCTGAGCGACTTCATGGATCAGGGTGACCTTGAGCACTTTGCTGTGGGGACTTTTGTCTCTATCCACCCGAGGGGCCCAACAACACAATGGTCGAGAAGGGGTGATCCCGATGTCAGACTCGTCAGACGAAGGGGGGAGCTTGAGGGCCGTCGATACCATGAGCGGCTCAGACGCTCTGCTGTGGACGATCGGTGCCGATCCGGTAATGCGACCGACCATCGTGGCGGTGATGGCCTTGGATGGGAAGCCTGAATGGGCAGAGGTCCGGGCGCGAGTCACGGAGCTCACCGAGGAGGTTCCCCGCCTGCGTTCACATGCCGTGACCCGAGCCCCGGGCCGAGGGCGACCCCAGTTCGTGATCGACAAGAACTTCGCCTTGGACATGCATCTCCGCCGCATTCGGCTGCCTGAACACGGGATTCGACGGGATGTCTTCGACATGGCCCAGACGATGGCCACCAGCGGGTTCGACAATGCGCTGCCGCTCTGGGAAGCAGTCCTGGTCGAGGAATCGGATGCCGACCGTTCCTTCCTCGTCATGAAAATCCACCACGCCCTCATTGACGGCGTGGGCGGCCTTGCCGTGCTTGCGCGACTCTTCGACCCCATCCGTCCGGCGTCACACGCCGGCGTCGAAGCGCTGGCGGCCTCAGCGCATCCGGATCCCCGGCCGCACCACTCTGCCCTTGGCCGATTGCCGGGTCTTACCTGTGCGGTCCGGGTCGTTAGCGATGCGCTCAACATGGTGACGCATCCCGTCCACTCAGTCGGCCAGGTGATCGCCGTTGGCGCCTCGGTTGGTCGCCTGATGGCTCCTGCGAGGAAGCCGATGTCACCTATCATGACTGAACGCAGCTTCCGACGCCACGTGGAGATCCTCGACCTCGACCTCACGACTCTCAGACGCGCTGCCAAGGCCTGGGGTGGCACGCTGAATGATCTGTTCGTCACCTCCGTCGTGCGCGGCCTTGCTCTGTACCATGAGCAGCACGGCGTCACGATGCGGGGTTTCCGCGTCCTCATGCCGGTGAATGTGCGTGACATCGCCGATAGCGAGGCCGGCAATCACTTCGTCCCCGCCCGTTTCGTCATCCCCGTCCACAGCGACATCGCTGACAGCGTGGCAGAAGTCAGACGGAGCACCGACCAGTGGAAGCATGCGCCAGGTCTCGCCATAAGCGATACCCTCGCCACCGGGTTGAGCGCGTTGCCCGCCGCGCTGACCCGCGGCCTTTGGAGTTCGATGCTCATGGGCGACGACCTCTGCATCACGAACATCCCAGGGCCGCCATTCCAGACCTTCCTGGCGGGGGTTGCCGTCGAAGGCATTTATGCCGTCACCCCGCCCTCGGGGGCCGCCTTCAGCGTGTCACTGGTCTCCACAGCGGAACGGGCCTGTCTCACCATCACTACAGACATCGCGGCGGTTGACGACGCTCCCAAGCTCGCTGGCTGCATCGAGGACGGATTCTCCGAGGTCTGCTCTGCTCGCCCAGTCGGCCCGCCACGGTCCACATGACGGGCTCAGTCGACCTTCTGACGGAGCTTGATGCGTCGTTTCTTTACATGGAGTCCCCACACACGCCCATGCACATGGGCTCCATCGGTATTTTCGAGGGCGGCCCATTGCACGATGCCCGCGGACGCCTCCGGCTCGACGAGGTGCGGGCCCATGTGCAGGGCCGGCTGCATCTGGTGCCGAAGCTGCGCAAGGTCGTCCGACTCCCGCTACTCGGCGAATCTTCACCGGTGTGGGTGGACGACCCCGACTTCGACATCTCCTACCACGTCCGTGAGGCGGCAGTGCCCGAGCCCGGCGACGACGCGCAGCTGTTAGAACTCTGTGCCCGTCTGATGTCGTCCCCGCTCGATCGCGACCACCCGCTATGGGAAATCTGGCTCATCGACAGGCTGGCGGACGGACGCGTCGCAGTGTTCGAGATGATCCACCACTGCTTGGCCGATGGACTGGCCGGTGTCGAACTCGCTAGCGTCCTGCTCGATCTCGAGGCCCGTCATCGGGATGACCGCCACACCAACGCCATGGACGAGTGGACGCCCACTCCTGCACCCCGGAGGACGACCCTGATCGCCGACGGGCTGGCCCAATTCGGTGGCGTCGTGTCAATGCTGACGACGGACGTATGGGATGCCGCATGGCACCCCTCCCGAACGGGTCGCGTGCTCTCACGCTACGTCTCAGCGTTCCGGGACCTGCTGTCCCCAACACCCTTAGCCCCGCGTCTGTCGCTGAACGCGGCCATCGGGTTCGATCGACGGGCCCTCGTCGTCCGCGAACGAATGGATGATCTTCGCCGAGCCCAGCGCCTCTTCGGCGTGACGCTCAACGATCTGTTGCTCACAGCGGTCGCTGCCGGCGTACACGATCTCCTCTCGTCCCGAGGTGAGGTAATGGAGGACCGCCAGTTGCAGGTACTCGTCCCGGTCGGCTCAGATCATCACGACGACCACCGGCTGGGCAACGAGGTCTCGGCCATGTTCGTGCGGCTCCCGATCAGTGCCGCCACGCCTGTGGAGCGGCTCCGCGAGGTCGCCGCGGTGGAACGGTCGCACAAGGAGCACGGCCAGGCGCGAGCGATGAACCTCCTCTTGTCCTCCCTCAACTCCTTGCCTCCGGCGGCGGTCTCGGCGGCCAGCCACCTCGTGCACCATCAGCCCTTCGTCAACTTGGTCGTGACCAACGTGCCGGGGCCGGACGTTCCGCTCTACCTGCTGGGGGGGCGCATGCTTGAAGTCATTCCTCTCGTGCCGCTCGGGGGCAATCTGAGCGTCGGTGTCGCGGCAATCTCCTACAACGGCTTCTTCACCATCGGCGTTCTCGTCGACCCGGATGCCTGCCCAGATGCGGACGTGCTCATCGCGGGAATCGAACGGTGCTTCGCCCAGCTCCTCGGCTCCGGGCGGCCGGAGCCACTTGTACAGGTGCCGGATTAGCGATTCTGGCCGCGATTTTGTTTTGACCGAAAACGAAAGCCTCGCTTGACACCAATCGGGTGAGCTGACCAGGAAGAAACCACGCAGCGAGGTTGCTCCTCTTCATACCTGCGACTCGTCAGCGTCGACGACGCGCTGCACCAGGTCGATCAACTGGTTCAGTTCTTGGTCCGTGAGTGCGGAGACTGCCGCCGGTGGGCGGTACAGGATGGCTTCGGCGGCGGCGATGGCGCCGAGCCCGTGCGGGGTGAGGGCGACCAGCTTGCGGCGACGGTCGTCGGGGTGCGGACCGCGTGCGACGAGCCCGTGCGCTTCGAGCTGG
>Ga0182030_10009165_pt1 | contig 20310 bp, 22 predicted proteins | sample 812S3MmetaG_FD_121299 | JGI IMG/M metagenome (GOLD analysis project Ga0182030, IMG submission 121299) | Permafrost microbial communities from Stordalen Mire, Sweden - 812S3M metaG (Illumina Assembly) | ecosystem: Environmental > Terrestrial > Soil > Wetlands > Permafrost | place: Sweden... | reverse complement strand
GTGGTATGAATTTTTACCATGCCATGCCCATTTCCCAAGGGGGCTTTTATGACAAAATGCGTGTAGGCAACAGTTCAAATACTCAATCATTCGTCGTTCATCCATTTCATTCTTAAAGTTTATGGTGCGGCGTCTTTGTCCTTTATATACAGCTTGACGTCCCAAAGATTCAGCCTTACACAATATTGACCCAATCCTTCTACCTTACCGCCAGTTTGACCCATCGAAAAGCTTCAGCTTAATTGGTACTATCACCTTACCGCATTGTTGGGCAGCGATACCCTAGCCTCACCGAGTATCAAGATATCCTATCATGATGTCTTCCTCCAGACACACGGACCGGAAGAAGCACGAACGTGGCTCCAAATCATCGCGACATCAAAACTCTTACAGCATAGACTCGGGCGTTGGCAGTAGCAGTGCCAGTGATCGTGCTTCTTTAGGTACATCACCTGACAACGCAAACTTCTATGTCCAAGACCAACGGAACAACCTAGCAGCTCTTCGAGAAGCTCTCGATGCAGCAAACAAGGAGAACAGAGACCAGGCGAACGAAATTCTCAAATTGGAAGCTCTGTTAGCAGAGAGCAACAGAGACAAGCGATCACTGCAGCGAGAGAACAAAGAACTCAATGTGAAATTCGAGCGTGTGCTAGAGGACCTCGACGATGAGAAGAGATTGAACGCGAGGTTCAAACGAGAAAGCCCACGCACTGACGCTGCTCCTCAATCTGAGAAACGAACAAAAGACGAACCTCGACGTTACGAGGATGGAAGTCGTAACGAGAAACGGGACAGCTGGCGGGATTTACCCGTCCCTAAGTATGAGCCACCACCAACCACGGCACCGCAAGACTTGAGTGCGCTCAAAGACCGCTTCACTCGTAAGGAACGGAGGACTTCAATTTCTTATCCGCAGTCTCCGACTTATGCCCCAAGCTCTCACGCTTCAGCACCTTCCGCTTATGCCCCTTCACAAGGTTCTGTGACATATGCGTCCTCACAGGTGACTTATGCACCTGCGCCGTTGAGCTATGCGTCTGCGCCGACTTTTGGTCCGAGGAAAAAACAACCTCCGAATGATGGGGCATATCATCATTATCCTGTGAACGGTTGAAGGGTGAAGGGATTTTTCGAAAATTTCTGTCTCTGGGAGTACCCTGCGATTTGACTCTTTGTCCTTGCTACATTTCCAGCGACCCCACAGCAATCCATGTTCTTAAAGAAATGATTTGGATGTTTTATCATTTGGCCGTCGATATCGCCGGTTGATCAATCGACTGAGGCCCAGCATGTCGAAGTGCGTCTTTCAATCTCGCTCGATACCGCATTCTAGGAACGATTCAAACATCCAGAGATGACCCTCGAGGTCGTTAAGATACGCCACTGGTGATCATAGCAGAATGACACGAGTGTGAGCTGGATGAATTGATATTCTCGAAATTGCGAAGTGGAAAGCGGATAATGGAAACCACGGCGTGAGAAGGAGGCGGTGTTGGAGGGAGGGAAGGATGACGGTCGATAGGCAACATGAATTGGAAGATTCTTGAGCATGTATTTCTCGCAAGCTGTTTTAAAGCACCTTATTGATAGCTCTGTAACGAATATATTGTGTGCCATTCTCAGTTCATTGACTTGCTCTACTCTTGCATTCCCCTTTGTCGAACTATTGTATGGTGGAAATGTAAGTCTCATCTAATTGCCTTGCTTGTCCCCTAGTGCCTCGCTGCTGCGATCGAGCCCTCGACTTGTTGGAAAAGTAGCAGTCGTGGGCAACCTCTTCGACAGCCCTCGACAGTTTTGTATTCCTCCCCAGTATCCACGATGTGTCGCATGCCCGTCAAATCTGATAGGTTGTGTCGGCCCTGTACTCGATATTCGATGAGGGATCGTTCTTCGACTCGACCAGTTTCGATCTTGTGCTTTCGACACTGAGCGGTTTTCTTTACGCTAAGCCAGTGCAAACTCTGCCAGAGGTTTGTAGAAATTTAGACGTGGAAATCAATCATCAAATTTGGATTTGCCGCAGTTGTTAAAACTATCTCCAAAGAAGGTGCGCGAGAAGACCTTCCAGATGTCTTCTAGCTCTTGCAGAGTTTTTCTGGCATGCCTCGCTGGCGTGTATCGCCGCTGATAAGGTATCTATTAACCTGCCCACCGCCGTATACCTCCCTGAGCGACAGTCGCGATCTCCAACTTGTGCTCCTCTTCCTTGTATCCGTCGCGCATGTGCTCATATCCATCCGCACTCGTAAATCGTGCCGTCCGGGATTCGCATTCTGAAAATGTTAATTTCTTCTTCGCGACCTTGAACGAATCAAGCGTCGTAATGAAAAAATGTGCTAGTCAGACGTCCATCGACACCCACCCAGAGCCCGTAGCCGAAGCCAGCGAACAAAGGGTTGAGATCATCGCAACTTTCTATACAGTCGACATGAAAATGAAGACCGCCGTCTTTGCAGACAGTGCGAAAGCAAATGCCTCACTCTTGGGCATCGAGGATCGGCTCATCGTCCTAGTTGAAGTGCTGTAGCTTTTTTGAGAAGCTCAGAAGAGGACGTTTACTGTGATATGGTTAGTGATGCTCAATCGTCGCTGGTACAGTTTTTTCTTTTACCTTTAGAAATGATTCCACTGGTAGGATGTTAGTAAATGATCAACATGATACAGTATCTTCGAAGATAGCTGTGATTGGGGTGGGCACATACTGAAGTAAAGTCGACTAAGGAAGAAAAGAAGTTGCGAGAGGGGAGAAGTTTAAATACTTCTGTGCGGCCGCTAGCGAGTAGGTTCAAGCTAAGCAGAAAATAGCTTAGCATCAAAAAAAGAGCAAACTTTTGAAAAATCGATCAAGCTTAGGGAGTTTTGCAAGCTATTTCGCTTATAGTGTGGGACCCAAGATTTTGTGCTCTTCAGGACCGTACTTCTTTCTAGTCGCCTTCCATTCGGAATGAGTCCCACAGCACGACTTCTCTAGGAATGCGATCTCATCTACCAGAGGCTGTGGTGCGCCAAGCGCTATGGTCAAGCAAAGCAAGGCAAATCAATTAACAAGAGAAGGAGATTATGTCTCACACCACGTTATCTATTTCTTCTCCTATTTTGACCATTTTCATTTTGGAGCTTTTGATTTTTTATCGATCTCTTGCGCAATCATGAGCATGGTTACATGGTTTTATGCCACTTTTTCTCGTTGGAAACAATTTTCTTAGTACCTGATCTTCGGCTCTTCTTCTCTTCCGTACCTTTTCATACTTCGTTTTTCAGGTTCGAAGGCTTTGCATTGCTGTGCATATACACTGTGGTATAAAGACTTCATGAAGTCTGGCACCTATTTTAAGAGCTTAGTCTGCTGGATCAAATTCAACACCTATAGTGTGATAAAATACCTCGTTGAGATTACGATCCGATCTTACCCTCAGGGTTCATGTCAGAACTCCACTGACGATGAACCCCAAATGCTTCGGGGATCTGACTAGACGCGGGTCTTCAGAGGCAGTTGAAATACGAGATTTCAGACATGTACCCTGTCGATGCTCTCAGATCTAGTGTCGATTTTTGGTTAGTTACAATAGAGGAGGGGGTTGGTTGGATGCACATGTTGTAGGCCAATTTCTCTGGCGGGCGATAATTGCGACTGTGTCTTCGCACTCGAATGGATTGATGCCACGGTCTTCGAGTCTGCACCAAGCTTCAATCGACTCTCGGTTCTGTAGAAAATCTACACTGCCTCCATAATCAGAAATACGATTTGAGAGCAAGTGGCGGAATGTTTTTGTTTGTACGTCGCGTCGAGTTCGAGCGCAGACGCTGCTCGATCATATAGATCACCGCTCTTGATTATGTGGCCCTCGATGATAAATTCGGGCAAACAGACCGTCTAGAAACTCGTCCGGGTTTCTGTCGATCGCCTCTCAGAAGGAATTGAATGTTTCGTCTTATGATGACGTGCGTATTTGGGAGCCGCTGGGTGTCTCTTGATGTAGTTTTTTCGCGATCAATAACTCGTTTCTGATCTCTCTGATCTTGTTCACAATGGTTGGTTTCCGATCTTATAACACCAAAGGGCTCGAAGTTTTAAACCAATTGTCTGTAGTCTGGATCTCATGAGGTCCGACCTAATATGGTCAGAACCCGCCTATTGTTCTCTCAAAACACTAATCTGGTTTGATATTCGAAAAGTCCTCATGTAACATTACACCAAGGAGCAGGAGAGTCACTACCCCAAGTATCGAAAGGTATTGCGTCCAACAGAATCTTCCGTTCTATGATCGGATCGGTCAAATCTTCCTACTCTACAGTCTCTTTACCTCATGTTACATAAAGACCTTTGGAATGTTATGCTAATGCTGAATTGCTTCCTACTGAGCTAAGCGACTGGTAGATAGGGGTAATCAGATTTACGATCAAAGCCGAGATTCGGTCAAGCCGTTGGATGGTCATGAAGCTAAACGCCCTCTTAAAAAGGAGAGGGAAAGCCAAGGACATTCTAATTTATTTTCAGAGACGTTTCAAAATCTGCTGTCCATCAAAAGTTCTGATTGCCGACCAAGGTCCGAGGCGTTGCCCGCTCACAGCAGTTCGCTCCTTCCTCGAAGATACACCAGGAACTTCTCGATCAAAGATAACCCCGATTAATCCATTTAATCTATGATCTTGGAAATGAAAAGAAGAGGAACAACTATGGTTTCGGCTGCAACACCATCAAAATCTCCATCCGCATCCAATGCCGTTTCAGGGTCTTCCACAATGAGTGTATCAACCAGTTCAACGATCGACAAATTTTCTCCTGCTTCCTCAGTTTCACTAGACCAATTCTCTGAACCGACCAGCTGCACCAAATCCGCTCGGATCTCCAGCCTCCACCAATCAGCCCTCTGAAAGAGCCTGTTGGACCCAAGACCTGTAGACTTGCCTCGCAACGAAAAACCCCAGTTTCGCTTATGCAGTGAATACCTTACTTCCTGTCGATCTTGGGCTCTGATTTCTCAATATCTCACAACAATTGGAACATTAGCGATGTGCAATAAAAGGTCCAAGGCCTAGTGAAGAAGTTCAAGCAGTGTTAAACTCAAAATAGAGTTCGCACCTACCATATCAACCACCCCCACCAAACTCAACTGCACCACCGTCGCTCAAGCTAAACCTTCAAACGATTCCAAGAGAATTGTTGCACGTCGCATTTTTGAACATCTCCCCGCGAAAATTTTCACGTGAATCTTACTCAGATATTGATAATCTGAAGGTAAATTTCAACCACACAGGCAGTGACTCAATCAACCCATCCAAGCTCCAGAGGTACCAGTGCAATTTGTCATCGATGCCTTGCACATCAGCGCCGCTCCGTACATTTCTATCGTCGCTGGTCTCAACACTTTCATCCTTATTATCGTCTGCGCTGAAGCTGTGAGGACGAAGGGTTGGGAAGAATGGCGATATTTAACTGCATGTCGGTTAAGAGCACTGTAGGTGGCAGTTGAATAGGTGTAATAGTGTCGGAGGAAAGGTCGAGGCTCTTCATAGTGCTTCTGGAACAAGCTGGGGTGGAGGGGAAACGATTTGATGAGAGCATAACGGTGCGCCTAATATGTATGAATGGGCTAGCTTTGATGATGAAAAATGATGGTCAGGGTGTCAAGTGCATACCTAGGGAGAGCGATCTTGATTTAAGAGAATGGCCTAGGCAAAATCGTGAATCGGATGACATCCCTAGAAGTATTTTGAGAGAAGATGATATGTAGGATTGGAGCACGCATATTTGGGACAATGAGTTGGATGATTCGGCTGAGACTGTTCGATAAATTTCCCAAATACTTTCAATACTTCATCTAAGATTTGATGATACTATACATTGAACTTTCAAAGCATTAACAATAGGAATTTTTTTTGGCAATACCAAATAAATTGAGAACGCAATTATAATTACTCTGAATGATCGTGGCCCCCTTTCATGAATGCAATAGCAGCATCCACTATACGCTTGACGACAGCTACTTCCTCCACGTTCCTTGGGGTATAGATCAATAAATACTCCTGTGGCATGAGTGTCCCAGCCAGCGTCATACGCTCGCCCCATTTCTTGATTATGACTTCTTTGCAATCGGGAGGACTCAAACACAAATGTAGCGAGTATTCACCACTGCCCTCGCCAGCATGAACATGCGCAATTTCTCTCTTCGTATTCTTCGCAACCGTATGGGGTGTCGCAATGTCGTCGTGGAGAAGTATAGCATCGCCTGCTTTTTCCAGCACAGACGTCCTAACAACAACGTGCTCTGAATGTTCGGTAGTAAGTTCGTCAATTGCTTGGGCAAGGAGCTATTTCCACCACGTTAGCCCAAGTCCTCCGCACAAGCAGCATATCGAACCAACCTTATGCATATCTTCCCCAGTCAATTGAGATGCTTGCCGATGCGGTGCCATCCATTTCAACATCTCAGGCCGTGGACCATCCCTTTCGGGTAGCTTGTCAGGTAGGAAACTTTTCGATCCACATTTCGCGATTTCCTTGGGGTCGTCGTATGGAGCAGTGAGGAATGGATCAGCTCTTAGAGGTGACAGACAAAGTTGCAAGAGGTATCCAAATATATTGCGGGGTAGTGCAGTGTCAGCTACCTTGAGCCATTCGTGATAATCGGCGAACATATTGCCGGACCAGATTCGATCGCGGAGGGGTAAGGAGGATTCTGGTATTTGAATCAATTCTTTGAGGGCGACCACCCATCATATAAACTTAGAGCTTGAGGTGAAGTTTAGACGACAAGGCTCAAATGTTGCATAGGCGGCTGAACAACCCTGTCACCGCGCTGATGAGGTAAGCCTATCAAGAGCTGAGAAACGTTTCCAGTATCATGACATTTTTCTGGCATTGCTGAATGATTGATTCAACTTCTTGATTATGCTTTCCGAGTTCGGCTTCGTAGCTTTCATTAAGAGAAACATAGGCCGCTCCCGATTTTCAGCCCATCCGGGATTCTCCTCGATCTGCTCAAGGCTCGGTCCCCATTCGTCGATGTCAGAAAGCGTGAACCCAGCTTCTAGTAAAATATTGATATATGTAGCTATCGTGCGGTGCACTTTAACCACACCATCTGCGAACCAGTTGGTTATCCTTGTTCCTTCCGATAGGTAAGATTCTAGAAGCCAGACTCTGTGACCTTCGGCATCTTCTGTGAATTTTGGGTTCCGGGGTGAAGTAAATATTGGATGCTCAACAGAGAAAACAAAACTTCCACCAGGAAGGAGTGATTGATAGACTTGTACTACAAGCTCCGAAAGGTTCTTCAAATAATGAAGGGTCAAGGAGCTATACACGACGTTGAAGGATTCGGGCTCGAGCATGAGGGTCTCTAGGTCCGCTTGAAGATAGGTTATGGCAGGATCTTCGGGGAATTCCCTGGCTTTAGACAACATGTTCTGAGACACATCTACGCCCTGGACCTTCTCTGCACCATTTTCTCTCGCCCATCGACACAACCAACCGTATCCACACCCTAGGTCGAGGATCTTCGCCCTATCAACGTTGGGAATTAAGGATCGAAATGAGTTCCACTCTGGGGTGCCTTGAAGCCCGTGGAGCTGCCTAGGGAGCTGACTGTAGCCCTTGAAAAAATGCTCGTCGTCGTATATATTCTGAGCCATGAGGAGCTAACGGTTCATGGTTTCATGAAAAAGTGGGAGAGGAGGTTTTCAGCTCCAGGAACGGCAGAGAAACGCACGCCTTCGCTTGGTGGGGCATTGAAGTGGGGGTTCTGAAGAAGAGAGGAGCACTTGCGTCCATCCAATGTTGATCAGCCCATCCATTGGCGCGCTGGAAGTATATTCATGTAGTAAATTCATGAATGCAAGTAAAGTCTATCGGGCGCCCAGCTCCTAACAAATCCCCACGTGATTCTAGGGTAGCATCCACAGGCGGGCGAGATCGGCTCAGAAATAATAAATATTTAGCCAGTCCCAAAATCAGAGTCATATTTGACAACGACAACTTCAGACATTCTATATTACGATGTCTGGTTCAGCTACTCCTGTTGGGCTGGCTGTGCCAACCAGGAAAGCCCCTCCGTCAACGGAACCAGAAACACCACAGGACAAGACTCACACCCCTTCCCAGAGGTACCTTTCAACACGGGGCGGCTCATATGGCGTAGGAGCCCAATTGAGAACTACAGATAGATTAATGCTGACCTTCTATAGCTCTCATTCGAGGAAGTCGTTTTGAAGGGATTGGCAGCAGATGGAGGTCTTTTCATCCCAGAAGAAGTCCCGTCATTACCCCACGATTGGGAATCGAAATGGAAGAACCTATCATTCTCCGAACTCGCCCTCGAAATCCTCTCTTTATACATTTCTCCTTCTGAAATACCCTCTGCAGATCTCAAAGATATCATAAATCGAAGCTATTCTACATTTCGAGCTCCTGAAACCACACCACTAGTCACTCTGAGCGAAAAGGACAATTTATACCTGCTTGAGCTCTTCCACGGTCCTACATTCGCATTCAAGGATGTCGCCTTACAGTTGCTGGGGAACCTGTTCGAATACTTTCTCGTGAGACGAAATAAGGGCAAAACTGGGAAGGATAGGCATCATCTGACAGTGGTTGGCGCAACAAGTGGTGATACTGGATCCGCTGCTATTTATGGTCTACGAGGGAAGAAGGATGTTTCAGTCTTTATTCTTCATCCAAAAGGAAGAGTAAGCCCCATACAGGAAGCTCAAATGACTACCGTCCTCGATGCGAATGTTCACAACTTGGCTGTTGAAGGCACTTTTGATGATTGCCAGGTGAGCCATGGTCGACAGTATGAAGTAATCTTCTAACATCTGTAGGACACTGTCAAAGCTCTCTTCGCAGACCCCCAGATCAATGAAACCCTCAACTTGGGCGCAGTGAACTCCATCAATTGGGCGAGAATCCTCGCACAAACCACATATTACTTCTATTCATACTTTACCCTCACAAAATCTCCTGCGTGGAAAGAAGGCAACAAGGTACGATTCGTTGTGCCTACTGGCAACTTTGGGGATATTCTTGCTGGATACTTTGCAAAGCGCATGGGCTTGCCTGCCGAGAAGCTTGTAGTTGCGACCAACGAAAATGATATTCTGGATCGCTTCTGGAAGACTGGCCACTATGAAAAGAAACCGGTACATGGAGCCGCGGCACAAGGAGGAATAGCTGCAGATGGGTCTAAAGCCCATGAGGATGGTGTGCGAGAAACTCTGAGCCCAGCAATGGATATTCTTGTATCAAGCAATTTCGAGCGTCTTCTATGGTTCCTGGCCTACGAATTCGCTGCGGAAGCAGGAATGGATGACGAGTGGACGAAAAAGCAAGCTGGTCAAGAAGTCGAGAATTGGTTGAAACAAATGAAATCGAACGGCGGGTTTGGTGTTCATGCTGATATTTTGAAGGCCGCAAAGAAAGACTTTGAGAGTGAGAGGGTTAGTGACCAACAAACCATTGATACAATAAAGCAATTCTATGTTACACCGGTCGCAAATGGCACTGCAAATGGTTTCGCTCCTAAGGATGGATATATATTGGATCCTCATTCAGCAATTGGAGTCGCGGCGTCATTACGATCAATAAAACGAGCTCCTTCAGGGACACACCATATTTCACTTGCAACGGCACATCCAGCGAAATTTGCGAATGCAGTGGATCTTGCATTGAAGAATGAGCAGGGCTTCAACTTTGATAAAGTCTTACCGAAAGAGTTTGTTGGATTAGAGTCGAAAGAGAAGAGGGTTAGAGTTGTACCGAAAGGTGCCGGATGGGAGGGGGTGAGATCTATCGTTGAAGAAGAAGTTGAGGCTGAATTGAGGGCAAATAAATGATCTAATCCCGTATCAAAAGCGTTGAATTTCAATAAACCCAACTCGGGTGCCGTTCACCTTAACAACTTGACTACGGCGGCGACACTGGGATCTGCCTTTGTCACCTCTACCAGAGTCTCGTCCCAGAGCTTGTGCTGCATCTCCTGCCCATTGGCGGATAATATAAAGGGTATAGGTCTTCGGTAGTCAGTAATTGTCATACAGTTATGACCATGAAAACTCACTCAATAACGTTTCTATCCTTTAAAAACTTTCCATGGGTCTCCTTTCCCGCCACCTCTAACGCATTGACAACAATCCAACCTCCAGTCTCAACGGTCCTAGCATATATAGCTTTATATACGTTGACCATCTGTCTTAGTGGAGTTGGCAATACATCGCTCATGCCGGTGTTCACCGAACCTGGGCATACATTGTTAATTACCACCTCGTCGCTGCTGATCTTTTGAGCCAGCTGCTTGACAAACATTGCAACCAAAAGTTTAGTATTTCCGTATGTGCTCGCTCCACTATACTGCTTCTTATCATCCATTCGCTCCACTGCAATATTTCAATGTCAGTATATTTCCTCCGGTTGGGATTTAACACCCTCTTGAGTTCTTCATTGAGGACGTCACCACCAAGGCAGAGAAAAGAGGATATACATACACACACTGCTACCAGACAGAAAAGGTGCCTTTCCTGCAAAAGAACTCCTCTCATGCGTCCTACTTCCCACCCAGGTCAACCTAGACGGCGCTCCCGTCTGTACAGCGGTACTCTTCAACAAAGGCAACAACTCAACCGCCAGCAAAGCATTCGAAAGATGGTTCACCTGTAACCCTTTCTCATGACCCGTTTCCGCTTTCTCAAAATTCAGTTGCCCAACACCTGCATTCAGTAACGCGGCGTCAAGTTTCTTGAATTCCGTTTTTACGCGATTCGAGAAATGGACCACGCTTTCATAGGATGCCATGTCGAGTTGCATTACTTTAATCTCTGGGCGCGTACGTAGGGATGCGATGGTTGGGTCTGCGAGGAGGAGTTGCCGTGCAGCTTCACCTTTTGAGGGAGTGCGTACGGCGAGGATGATCGTGCTAGCCTTCAAAATCAGGAGTTGACGAGCACATTCTAGACCGATACCTTGAGATGAAGTTAACGGTTTATACTGAATACTTCGAGGCTCTGCTTGTGAGAAGCCAACTTCAAAAGGCATACCTTGATTTGAGCCTGTTATGAGGATGGTTTTCCCGGTCAGATCTACTATCCCCGGCGGCGTTGGGGGAACTGGTGCTTGATGCTTGAAGTTGAACATGGTGAAATATTTTCGATAAAATGGCCCCAAAAAATGCTTCTATGAAAATTAACAAGAATGCGAGTGCTCGATTCCAGATAGGGATCAGGCGATGCCTTCTGTATCAGGACTATGCTAACTCTTTATCTCCCATCCGGAGACTTTCACACCCATTTCAGTCCCCATTACCAATCTCAGTGCTACCAAATCCCGAATATCACTTCATGATCTTATAGGACAAGTTTCGTCCTAAGCAAGAAAGCCATATCTTGTCCCTAGCTTTCGGGGAAACTGTCGTCCGACAACAATGGGGATTGCTATGCTTTTATATGTTGTTAAGTACAGAACTACTGCCAAATGTCTCCGCGGCATTTGTGGAGAAAGGCTAATGGCCAGTGGTGGAACTGAGCTTTCGGCAGGTGGATTCCTCCGATTTTGGCAAAATGTCTCCGTCGAAGCGCATCACGTGGTCATCCCTCATATTTTTGCTTCAAGTCTTTGGTCTATCTTGAGCCCCAGGATGAAACAGGTTTGACATTCGACTATATCGGCTGCTCTAACATAAAGTTTCAGCTCATATCTACCATCAATATCACATCCAACCACCCTTCTTCATCTCTTCCGCAGTCCACTCCTCCAGCCTTTTCCGTTCTTCCACATCCAAAGCCGAAGGATTACAAGCCTTCTTCACTGCTTTCTCACTCAGATACTCGCCACTCATTTCCGCCGTGAAATCAGGACTAGCGCCAGCAAACAAACTCGCCACACACCCCTCATCCCATGGCCTCATAATACCAAATAGTAGCAAGGCAGGATGAATCCATCTCAGCTTCCACGAAGCATTCTCCTTATTCTTTTGATTCAATTGCGAATCAATGAAACCAGGATGTAAGCTAGCGGTTCTGATCTCTCCCTTTCCCGCTTTGGCATTCTGGCTAGAAGGACCGAATCGGTCATTCAAGGTCTTCGCATGAAGCACATTAGCGAGTTTGCTGAGTCCGTACCGACCGAAATCTCCAAACTTTTCGACTTCTTTTGGGTTGTAGAGTATGTGTTTCGTGTCGAAAGAGTTGTGGCCTTCGCTGGATACACAGACAATGCGGACTGCCCCCGGGCCACATTTTTGCGCAGTTGAGATTAAGACTGAAAGTAGGTGCTCTGTCAAGAGCCAATGTGCAAGATAGTTGACTTGCATTTGTATCTCGAAGCCATCCTTGGTGACTTCGTATGGTACGGCCATGATCCCAGCATTTAGGATAAGACCATGGAGCTGGCTTTCTTTATCCTTGAAGGTCTTGGCTGCCGTGACAATTGAGGAGAGAGACATATGGTCGAAAAGGAGGATGTACAAGTCAGCCTCAGGGTATGTCTCTTTGATTTTGGCGATGGCGGCGGAAGCTTTTTCATGGGATCGAGCACCCATATATACACGAGCTCCATGGGCAACGAGGTTAAAACATGTCGCATATCCTATGCCAGTATTGCCGCCGGTTACAAGAAAGGTCTTTCCTTTGAGAGAAGGAAGAGATGACAATTGAAACATGACTTATTTATTGCAAATAGAGCAATCGGTTGATACAGAGAATCCTTTCGGAGCAGATGAAGGAATGACAAGAAAAAGGAGAAAGTAGATGCCTTTATACATTCCTTTCTCGCAGCCTCCATACCTCTTTAGATGAAATTATAATCTATGTCGCATTTCGAACGCCTTGATTCTGAACAAAGCGCCACAGCATAGCAAAAGGCATGAGACTGGCTGACCATTTTTCCCTAGTTTGGTTGAAGAGGGAAGAAGAGGACGAAACGTGTGGAAGGCGGAGCCAAGGCCATAAACACGCTGTTCCTAAAGCGGAAATTTTTGTCAGCCCTGTACGTGATGATCCCTCCCCAGGTCAATATCTCTCTGTATTACCATTTTCGACACACGACATGATTGTTGTAAATCGAAAAGCTCTGGTTGTTCCTGTTGATTTGGAACATTAGTCTTCAGGTCATGCAGGACAAGCACGTCTCAAATCTCGGGGAAGATTGGTCACGCATCACAACGAAGGAGGAGCGAAAAAGGGTTCAGAACCGACTGAATCAGAGAGCCCGGAGAAATAGGATACAGAAAGAGAAGTCTGCCGAGTATTCAGATACTCGGCCGTTTCGTGTACATCGTTGGAGAGCCAATGGATCTTCAACGACCCCTACTGTCACAAAACCACTCCAAGTTCATCAACGCTCATGGAACAATGGGGTCGAAATTAAGCTCGATGCCCCCGGACACGACCCAAATACCGCTGAACAAATAGAATCAGACGTTGAATATGTACCCCATCCCTCCTTTCCTCCACTTTTGCTATCAGGGGCAACAAGTTCGATGCAGTCACACCTTCAATTTCCCATCTCATCGGACCACCTGCTACTCCATCTAGTCCATTACAATGTTTTTCGAGCTCTTACCACCAATAAGGCCTTACTTGCTGCAAACGCTTCTGTCGTAAAACCTATCGATCAGGGATTTATTCCTCTTCTTCCCAATTTCACCCAATTTTGCGATGGTCTGACTATTGTCAATCCTCGAACGGATAAATCACTTCCTCAATCGTTGTTTCCCACAACTCTCCAAAAGACCATGCCACATTCATCGTGGATCAACATGTTCCCATTTCCTCGGTTTCGTGATAACCTCATCACCTGGGAAGGGATTTTCGACGCACAGGACCTTTGTAACGACTTATTCGGAGACATATTCACGAATGTCCAAGTATCATCACCAACGAGGTCTCTTGATTCTATGGACTCTGTGCGAATTGTTTCTGATCAGGAGAGTGACGAGAGTGTGGATGAGCTGAATGTTGGAAGGAGAGGAATGATCGTCTGGGGCGAGCCTTGGGATAAAAATGGATGGGAGTTAACGCCCAGTTTCGTCAGAAAGTGGCCTCAGTTACTGGAGGGCTGTGAAGATTTGATCGGATCAGCAAATCAGTGGAGGGCGAAGAGGGACGAAGGACCCTTGCTGTTGGACATATGTTCAGATTCGACAGGAATTTAGATTATGGGCCTACTTGGCAGGAGATGGGGGAAATCAATTTCAACTCCAGTCACTGAAGCAGGGAGACAATCTTTCGGATATGCCAAATAGGGTATCCCAACCCTCGAGACCTAAGCAGTGCGACTATTACGTCTGGATTTTTGGTACATCGCAATCCGTATGGGCATGCTAATTAACATTTCAATGTTGGTCTTATAGTGTAACAGTATTCAGCATGATTGTACTTATGTGAAAGCTCTGTTTTACCACCTGCGCGGAGTATGGAAGGTGGCTCCACCAACACCGGGGAAGCAAACCAGACAAATCACACCTCCTCCTCATGGTATAGTCCGACCGGCACGAACGGGTAACGATACCTTTCGTGTTCCTCTGCCTGATAGACGGCAAAGGTTCAATAAGCTCCAGCAATAAGGCTGATCGGACCCTTCCCGCCGATCACTGAGCTTAATTTTACAAGCGCCGCAATGTCCTTCTCAAGACAGATTGATAGACCTAGCGGATCAGCGTTGCAGAATAAGCTTTTTTCAAAGGGCGTTTCTTTTACGAAATTCCAGAGATCGTTGGTATTTTTGAAGCCGAGGTGGCCGCTAGGAGACAGACGGCTTGTCAACTACCTTCGGAATTTCCAGAATGGTTATAGACTCGGTAAGTAACTACTTGTACACCTTATATCCGTTTATCATCTGCTAAGCTTCCACCAGTTCAGGCCCACGAGAGCGCTCACCCAATGTATAATACGACCATGATAATCTCCAAGTTCCGGAATCTAAATTAGAGTTCGCAAATACTTTACCTTTGGGGGATTGACAGTCTCTAAATGGTTATTCGACAACCGTCTGGCTGGATATGATTTTCAGTCCTAGCCTAGACTGGGAAGTCTTCTGCGGCTACTCTGCAACGTTGACTGTTACCGTTGTCTCGTACTTGAACGTATGAGATCTGATTTGATCATTACATGCGATTATCGAGGTTGTCTTAACTTCTTCAGGGCAACCCGAGATGCACTGGAGAAGATGTTGGTAATTGTTATAGGATCGATTTACGTTAAAATGCATTGGGAGACGCTGTTATGCATACCTCCAGAATGGCCCGAGAGAGCAGAAATATATAAACCCCTTTGCCTCTGCTTCTCTGTATCTGCATCCTTCCTCATCTATTCCTTTGGTTTCTATCATAGATCAAAATGGAACATTTACTATGCCTTACAACACTCCTTTGTCTTGCCATCGCGGCACCTCAGGCTGCACCTTCTCAGCAAGCGAGTTCCATAATGGGGTTGCAGCGACTTTGGGCAGCAACTCTGGTTTTACAGTTTTCCGAAACGTTGTTAGTGATTATGGAGCAGATAATTCTGGCAATAATGACGCATCTCAAGCTATCAATAATGCTATTAGTGGTATGTAGTGGCATCCCCACCACCGTCTTACAAAGGAAGCTGACGGTTTATAGCTGGGAACCGATATGGAAATGGCCTCACCACTCGCCCTGCGTATGTTTTCGTACCCGGTGGAACCTACAAGATTAGCAACCAAGTGAACCTTCTCGTTAACACATTTCTCGTGGGTGATCCACTGAACATGCCAATTTTTATGGCGGATCCTTCTCTTGGAACCAATCCTATTGTCCAAGGTTTCGATAATTCGCAACAGTCGACTACAAACTTTTATACAGCTATCAGAAATATCAAACTAGATACTACTCCGATAAGTAAAAGCACAAACGCCGTCGCCTTGAATTGGGCTGTTTCCCAGGGATGCTCTCTTTTCAATGTGGTTTTCAATATGCCTGATTACTCTAGCCACATCGGTGTTACCATGGTAGCATACGATTCAAAGGGCAATAATGAGGGTGGGGGCTCTGGAACATTAATTAGTGTTTGTGTAAGTCTTCCATCGAGCTAAGATTGATGCAAGCTGATCCCTTGTGTAGTCTTTCAACGGAGGCGCGATTGGTATTCAGCTATCCAACCAGCAATATAACCTCAAAGGTTTAACGTTCAATGGCTGCAATACTGGTATTTATATCGATCATGTTTTCGTTGCTACCATCCAAGATGCAACTTTCATGAATTGCAACTACGGTGTCGATATGACAGCCAACTATAATGTTGGGTCTGTCTCCATGATCGATTCTTCAATATCTTCGTGCAGTGCTGGTGTCTACACACAGGTCACTGGAAATGGCGAAGGGTCTCTGGTTCTCGACAATTTCAATGTTGGAAGTGGAGTGACGACGGTCAAGTCGAACAAAAACAACAATGCTCTTCTCACTGGCTCGGTTGCCGCGGGCCAGACTTGGGTGATGGGAAATGAGAATCCTCAAAATTATCAGTCTGGCAAAATGTACCAAATCAATCGACCCTCTGCTCTTGTCTCTGGAGGAAAATACTTCACTAAGAAACAGCCACAATATGAAAACTACGACGTTAGCCAAATTGTGAACGTTAAGAGCGCATCTGGATACACTGTTTATGGAGACAGTAAGTGTTTCCCCGGCTTTCCACCCTTCGGAGGCTAATATTTCCCTCAAGATGTCCACGATGACAGTGATGCAATCAACGCTATCTTACAAGCAAATGCCAATTGCAAGATCACTTACTTCCCGCAAGGGATCTACAAAGTGCAGAAGACAATCTATGTACCTCCTGGATCCCGCATTATCGGAGACGTCTATTCTTCAGTATCTGGGATAGGCTCAAACTTTTACGATAGCACGAATCCGAAGCCTATTGTTCAAGTCGGAAAGGCTGGTGATGTTGGGGTGGCTGAGATTTCCGACATGCTCTTTACCGTTGCTGATGTGCTCCAAGGGGCAACCACCCTCGAAGTAAACATGGCAGGAAATGCACCAGGAGATGTCTCTTTCCATAACTCTCATATCCGCGTTGGGGGAACGGCCGATACTATTGTCAACAAGAACTGTGGTGGTACCGATACCTCGGATTGCAAGGCTGCCTTTGCAATGCTTCATGTTACCTCAAGTTCCCAGCCATATATCGAGAACATGGTAAGAATTTCACCTCGAAGGCCTTAGTTGCAAGACCTGCTTGCTTGATGAATTATTACTAATTTCACAACAGTGGGGTTGGACTGCTGACCACCCACTCGACGGAGGCGGACCACAAAATATCGCCACTGGTCGTGGAGCCCTCATCGAAAGCACAAAAGGAGCTTGGCTAGTCGGCACCTCCTTCGAACACAATACACTCTACCAATACAACCTCAACAATGCCCAAAACGTCTATATCGGTATGCAACAAACCGAGACCGCCTACTGGCAAGGCGATGGCACAGCCGAGCAAGCCCCGAGCCCATGGAGCGTAGTTTCCAACATTGGAGACCCCACATGGTCGAATTGTGGTTCCAGCGGTGATAGCGGAAACGCTCAATGCTATATGGGCTTCGCCCAACACTTCTCTTCCTCTTCCAATATTGTAATCCATGGTTCTGCTTTCTGGGTATTCTTTAATGATATGGTGGACAACAAGTTCGAGAACGCAGGCTGCCCAAACCATAATAATATCTGCCAGGAAAACGCAGTCATTATGACTGGAACGAGCAATTTGTTCTGGTATAACTTGTTGACGAAGAATACTGCGAATATGATTCGTGATTCGGGTACCGTGACTGCGACCCAGGGGAATAATCCGGGTGGATGGGAAGGAGCTGTTCCGGGTGTGATAGCGGCTTATTTGAAGGATTCTGGTGTTTCGAGTGCACAGTAGATAGCCCTGTGCCATTTTCTGTATTTATTAGAGTTTACTTTGAAATTGGATATATTTTAGAGAAAAGGGATTTCAACTAGACTTTTCCAACCTCGAAGATCACAAAGCAAGAATAAGCCTCGAATGTGCCTCAGTATTGGTGGTTCGTCAGTAAAGTTCACGAAGCTGACGAGGTCAACGCTGTCAACGTTATCAAAGTCCCCAGCCTGAATGACTTGAAGCATTTTCAAGCATTCATATTTTTCACAGCATGACACTCACCAAAGCAAACATACAATCACATCTAGAGTTCAATTTATAGAGAAATTTGATCTGAACATTCGCCACCATGCTCAAGCTTTCTCATCTCCCAACCCCTCTTTCTGCCCCACAATCTTGTGATCTCTCTGATGCAACGTCGTGGCAACCTCCCCCGTCATCTTCTCATCCACATTCGGACTCCAGAAACTCTGCACATCCCTCGTTAGCATCCACTTCCTATCAAAAATATCTAGAAGAAAACTCACAATAATAATCGCTAGACCCGAGAAAGCAACCGTAGTGTAAAAGACCGTCGTATAAGCTTGCGCATTAGCCTCTTTATACGCTCTCGCCCCCACCGCGCTGATCTCCGCAGTCAAGCCTTGCACACTAGAGAAATTTCCCGTCGTGAACCCTGTCAAAAACGCGGGGACTGAAGTAGCTGGAAGACCAGCTGCGATTACGGCAGGAGGAACTTCAGCTGGGATAGTTTGACCAAGCCGATTTGTCAGGACAGCGACATAAACCGAGGAGCAAATCGTCGAAATAGCGCTTCGAATCGACCCAGCCATGCCAACAGCAGTACCAATCTCCTGCTGGTCCTCGACTTCGATCCCTGCATTCGCGAGACAGACCGTTTCGTTCCAGCCGATTGCGAAGCATCCAATTGCCATCAAGATAATGGCTCTCTCTTTTGTGTCTGGTGTGCAGGACGCCATTGCGCCAAGGAGAGCACCGCCAATGGTGAGCACAGTTATACATTGTATTTTGGTTTTGCCAATAAGAACTGCGAGACAGCCGCCGATGATTTGGCCGGCCACTATCATGGTTCCGGATATGCAGTTGAGCCACCCGGAATACATCGAAGCACCTGAGTCGCTGGTATAAAGGACGGAGACCATGGATGGCCAGATGATGGCCATTGCGTAATAGACGCTAGAATATTGTCAGCCATCCGTTGCTATGGTTTTGGTCATAGGGTAAATCATTACCTTGCTCCTAAGGCAAGCAATAAGCAACTTGCCACCCAGCCTGTATTTCTGAAGAGATGCATAGGAAGTAGAGGCTCTTTCAAGGGCATGTAGATCTCCCAAGAGAAGAAAGCGATTAAGCTCAAGCTTCCCGCGACGATGGTTCCAATGACATGCCCGGACTTCCATGCGTAAAGGCTGCCTCCCCAACTCATCCCCATGACGAAAAGGAGAAGTCCTGCAGTGAAGAGAAGACATCCGAAAAAATCGAAATCCTTGAACTGCTGCATCTTACTCCTTCTCTTGAACTTCATGTTGAATGTAGGTGGATGATAGAAGAAGAAATATAGAGTGCCACTCAGAGCATTGACAATAATCATTAGATAGTAACACCATCTCCATCCCGAGGAAGTATACAAAATGAAAGCCTTTGATATGGCTGGGCCCAAGCCAGATATTGGAAGAGACCAGATGTAAAGCCATGCATTTGTGAAGAAGCGATACTTCATGGGTACCAGCTCGTTGGAGACGAATGAAAAGGAGAGCTGTGTGGATGCTGCCAGTCCGATAAGCGTTGTGGCTCCGATCAGCGCGGGTATCGATTGAGCGGTTGCGGCGACGATATTACCTATCAATGCGAGTACGGATCCCATGATAAAAAACCAACGTCGCCTGCAGGACAAATTTAGTTCATGTAACATGTCAAAGGTAAGATCACATACCCGAACAGGTCGCTTAATCTACCAACAAGGAGAAGTCCAATAGCAAGAGTGAGGGTATAAACCAAACTGACCCATGTTACCTATAACTGTGACTCAGCCTTGATCGAATGCGCCACAGCTAATGAAAGAAGACAAGTTCCTGAAAATGAACAAACATTTGCATCGGGTCCGATATCAGCGTTAATGGCGTTCAACTCAAGGGCAGCCAATGCAAAGCCTCCAACTCCAGCCGAGAGTCCCAAACCAGTAGCAAACATTGTTCCAACAAAAAAAGAGCTGCGATAATAGCCCTTGGGCAGATTGGATTCGTCCGTTTGAAATCCATGAAGAGCATCATCATCCTGCTGGGGCTTTTCAGATATGGTTGGTGAGGACACAGCCTGCTCGTGCTCGAGCACCTCGATCCCTTTTTGATGGTCGCTCATGGTTATTATGTTGTGATTAAAAAATCGAAGAGAGTTGGTACCACCCAGAGATCTTATAATTTACATCAAGGATATTGG
>Ga0182030_10009164_pt1 | contig 20311 bp, 25 predicted proteins | sample 812S3MmetaG_FD_121299 | JGI IMG/M metagenome (GOLD analysis project Ga0182030, IMG submission 121299) | Permafrost microbial communities from Stordalen Mire, Sweden - 812S3M metaG (Illumina Assembly) | ecosystem: Environmental > Terrestrial > Soil > Wetlands > Permafrost | place: Sweden... | reverse complement strand
TAAAGTTACCATCTGTAGCGTTTTCCCCAATAAATGAGTCACTATTACCAGAAAATATCTCTAAATTACCAAGACCATCAAGACGTATGATGGAGATCTTGAAGAAGGGGTCGACTCTGGATATTGCATCTGCCGAGAAGTCATGGGCACTAGATTTCTGTCTTTCGCCAACATCATTCAATCCCTACCTGGCAGACCCATCATATATAGGCGGCGTGTCGTTCGAAAGGACTACTCTAAGTCCAGACCCATTCAACCCCACCGCTAGAGCAATTGGCACGGGCGAAGTGATTAGCACGGCCGCGTCCTGTGCTTTCCGCTCAATCGGGTATAAGTCTGAAGCTCTTCCTGGATTCGCGGAACTAGGGATACCTTTCAATGACAGCCAAGGCTTCATACCAAATGATCAATTTGGCCGTGTAGTCAATGACAAGGTAGCTTGGGAGGATTCGAGGACAGCAAAAAACCTCCCAGGAATGTACTGCGCGGGATGGGTTAAAAGAGGTCCTACTGGTGTTATTGCAAGTACCATGCAAGATGCGTTCTCAACAGCAGATGTGGTTGCAGAAGATTGGTATTCGCATGCACCGTTTCTCAATACCGAACACGAAGGATCTGGCCTTGGTTGGGATGGTCTTAAAGATGAAGCTGAAAAGCGGGGCTGTAGGAGAGTAAGCTGGCAGGATTGGCAAAAGATCGATGCTGCTGAGAAGGAAAGAGGTAAAAAGAAAGGAAAGGAGAGAGAAAAATTCACCAAGATAGAGGACATGCTAGCAGTTCTTGACTGAGGCTAGGCAGGCCACAAGCATAAAATCATTGTACATTATTGCTTGAGCTTCTCAGTGAGCTCTGGCACCTTATCGAACAAATCTCCGACTAGTCCAACATCTGCAACTTGGAAGATAGGTGCATCGGCATCCTTATTGATTGCTGCAATGACCTTGCTATCTTTCATCCCAGCCAAATGTTGAATTGCCCCTGAAATACCCGCGCAGAGGTATAATTGCGGTGCCACAACCTTTCCAGTCTGACCCACTTGTAAGCTGTTATCAGCATATCCGCTATCCACAGCTGCTCTTGATGCTCCGACAGCTGCACCCAATGCATCTGCAAGTGGAAGCATAATTCGGTCAAATTCCTCCTTCGATTTCAATCCTCGGCCACCAGATACAACCTTACCAGCCGTAGCTAAGTCAGGTCTGTCTGACTTGGCAAGGTCTTCAGATACCCATTCCGTTGTACACTCAGCCTTAGAATCAACTCCATCCTCAATGGAAGCAGATCCACCTTCAGCTTCTGCAGCTGCAAATGCCGTTCCTCTAATGGTAATAATCTTGATGTTGTCTGATGATTCGACCGTGGCAATTGCATTGCCAGCATAGATTGGTCGGATGAAGGTTTTTTCATTCTCGATCGCTGTAATATCAGATATTTGTTGGACGTCCAGTAATGCTGCTACTCTCGGCATGAGGTTCTTGCCGAAAGCTGTATGACCAGCAATGATATGCGTAAATCCACCTTTCTTGATGTTCTCAACTAATAAGGGGGCATAATTTTCTGGTAATCCCTGAACAAGCATTAGCATCATAGTTTGCTAAACACATAGACAACATACCTTGTCGTAGGCTCCATTATCCACAGCAATGATCTTTTCAATTCCGGCAACTTTCGCAGCTTCTTCTGCTACAGCCTTAATATTACTTCCAGCAACAAATCCAGTGATTGAACCCCCCAACTTTTGTGCTGCCGTGACCGCACCCAGTGATCCGTGGTTAAGTTTGCCATCCCGCTGTTCCAGTACCGCAAGAGAAGACAATAATCGTGCAAGGGCGGATAGAGAGGCAACAGGCGTAGGACCAGTCCTTGGTTTTAATTGAGTGCGCGCCTGGCGTAGAAGTGAATTTCCTGCCCTTGAAATCATGTTGATTGTCTGTGAATGAACCAAAGATTACAGCAGAGAACATATGATGAGGATAGCCGCGGCACTCGTTCTTTGCTTTAAGGTGTCAAGGCTGCAACATCTGAGCCATCACGTGGTATTGACACTTAATCGAGCTGGAGAAGTCGCTTCTCGATTTCGTTGACTGCGATCGCGTCAAGCAGAAATCTATCAAGAGAAACTTCGCAACGCGCCCGTCGACTCTCCAGCTCATTGACACAGTCACATATTGACCGATGAACGGTCGTCTTAATATTTTCTGATAACAACAACGCGCATCAATCATTTTTGATTCATTTTGTATCTGTTGCAGCATCCGCGCAAATACAGAAAGCTAATACTAATCGACACTCCTTTGCGCCAACTTGAATTACTTCAGACAGCGAGCCTTCACAACATGGACGACGATTCGTTAAACTTTGGCTCGGATGCCGCTGGAGCTACCCCAGGTAGCAACTCAATTCTTGCGCAGCCTCCCTTGCCAGAGGAGACTTCCTCTGGGCTGGATGGCGCTTCTGGCCCAGCTATTGGTGGTGCGTATCATTAACATCTGTAAATGTATTAACGAGCTGATTATCTGCTAGCCTCTGATGTCTCTATGGGTGACGGTGGTGCTGGTGATCCGACTATCTTGAATAATCCCTCTACCGCTTTAGCAACTATCTCGGACAACCCTCTCGACGCGCCCAATGCACCTCCACCACACGGAGATGATATAAAGGATGAAGAGATGGCCGATACCCAAGATGAAGTAAAGAATGCCCAGGGAGCTGAGGGTGAGGTTACAGGGGAAAACGGACTCATCGAAGGAGGACAGGTGGAAAAGACCAAAGCATCCATCGAATCATCCGCGCGGGAACATTTAATCTCACAAACACATTCAATCATTCTGCCTAGCTACAGTACATGGTTCGACATGCATGCAATCAATCCTATCGAAAAGAAAGCACTCCCAGAATTCTTCAACAACAGAAATCGAAGCAAGACCTCTGCGATATACAAAGATTACCGAGATTTCATGATCAATACCTACCGCCTCAACCCTATCGAATACCTCACTGTCACTGCTTGCAGAAGGAATCTAGCGGGGGATGTCTGTGCCATTATGCGAGTCCATGCTTTCTTAGAACAATGGGGTCTGATCAATTATCAGGTAAGTTTTTATTGCCCTTCTTGAATTGCAATTTAACATCATCCTAGGTGGATGCTGATCAAAGGCCATCGAACGTTGGGCCTCCTTTTACTGGACATTTCAAGGTCATTTGCGATACTCCCCGGGGTCTACAGCCATGGCAACCGGCTTCAGATCCTTTGGTAATTGAAGGAAGAAAGAACGCAGACACTGAGGCCAAAGCAAACGCTGCGCCGGTACCAAAGTCTGACTTGAACCTTGAGATTGGACGGAATATCTACGAGCCATCTGCGAGGGACTCTAAGCTCAACAAGCCTGCTGACAAACAAGCCAATGGAGAACCTACCACGAATGGTACCGAAGAGTCAGCTCCCAAGGCCATCGAAGACATCGTGAAACCCCCTGTCTCGAAAATCAACTGCTTCACCTGTGGCATCGACTGCACCCGTGTTCACTACCATAATTCCAAGACTGATCAAGGATCAAGCAAAGTCAAGCATGATCTGTGTCCGAATTGTTATGCTGAGGGTCGGATGCCGAATACCCATCATCAAGCCGACTATGTGAAACTTGATAACCCTACCTACTCCGGTATTCCAGATAAGGACTCTCCATGGAGTGATGGAGAAATTCTTCGATTACTCGAGGCTTTGGAAAGCAGTGACGAGGATTGGGCGGAAGTTGCTGAGTATGTTGGTACAAGAACCAAGGAGGAGTGCGTTGTCAAGTTCTTGCAATTAGAGATTGAGGACAAGTATCTCGACGCGGAGCCCGTCAACCGGTCAACAGGGATCAGCATGTTGGGCTCACAGTCAGGCTTTCTTCCATTCAACCAAGCCGACAATCCTGTTATGTCGGTAATTGGGTTCCTTGCGGGCCTTACGGAGCCAAGCGTAACGGCAGCCGCGGCGGGCAAGACGGTGGAAGTCATGAAGCAAAGTCTCCGTGATCAAATCGAGAAGTCCAAGCCATCTGATAAAGGCAAGGAAAAGGAAGAGAGTGGCGATTCTATGGAGATTGATATACGACATGATACCACCACGACTACAACTACTACCACGACAAGCTCGCACGCAGTAGCTACCGTTCCTCTTGCGGCTGTTGCTGCTCGTTCCGGTGGACTAGCCTCGCATGAAGAGCGTGAGATGACCCGCCTTGTATCAGCAGCTGTCAACACAACTTTAATGAAGTTCGAGCTCAAGCTCAAGCAGTTCAACGAAATGGAGGAGATCCTGCAAGCTGAGCGACGAGAACTAGAACGAGGCCGGCAACAATTATTCCTGGACCGCCTAGCATTTAAGAAGCGTGTCAAGGATGTCCAAGAGGGCTTGAAGACCGCGGCAGCCACCGGAGGCGAGCAAGGAATCAAGATGGCCCAAAGCGTCATGGCTGGAAGCGAGAAGTTGACATTCCAAGGCGCCACTCCAGCGGCAGGAAGCGTCCAGCCTCTGAGTGCCGAGGGAGGACAAATAAAGAGTTACGATATCTAAGAAATTTGCGAGACTGGAACTGAACATGTATTCAAGGCGTACTGGGGTTGATTATGGAAATTTCTGGCACCAATTGAGAAAATGCGCATTAATTCAATCGCATTATGTATTTCCCAACGCCTTGTTTGAAGTCATGGGGGGGTTTTTCAATGATTTCTGTGTGTGTATTCCTAGAAAATGCAAAATTATTTAGAGCAAATTTTGATAGTCTTAATGTGTGTTTAATTTTGTTATGAGACTATGTTAATCTTCATGCTCGTTTTTGATGACTATTTCATCATCCGAGTCTGCATCGGCCCTTGCTCTCGGTACATGATGAGGCGTGGATGATCTACGAGCACTTTGCAAAGCAAGGTACTCGTCAGGATCACTTGGAAACTCCTCCACTTCTTCCTCATCGATATTAACCTCTCCTTCATGCCCCGCTTCATCCTCTGAGCCTGTGCCCTGCTCTGCTTGTGCGGGATAATGAGGCGTGAATGATCTCCGAGCCCTTTGACGTGCAATACACCCGTCAGGATCGCTCGGAAACTCATCTTCGCTGTTGGGCTCTTCTTCAAACTGGTCTTCGTAATTAATTCCTTCATTCCCCTCTCCCTCATCGTCTACCTCCAAATCTTCGCCCTCATCGATCTGAGTCTCAGGCCCACCCTCTTCATCATTTTCTGCTTCTTCGTCCTCATTAGAACGAACTAGATATTTTCTCCATTCGTTACCCTCTCCTGCTTCAGCCTGCTCTTCATCCTCATCGCCCCCATCCTCGTCATCAACATGAGTGTCCAATCCTTCTACCTCCAACTCATCATTATCATCACTCTCCAACTCCCCCTCCCTCCCACCAACCCTTCTCAAACCACGTCCCCTCTTCCTTGACCTCCTTGACCTAACCACCCTATTCCTCACAAAACTCTCCTCAGGCACAGGCTCCTCCGCCACCTCCCAGTGATTCCAAAACTCCACTTTCTCCCTCCAATCCTCCACATCCTCATTCCTTCTCCCCTTCGGGCGACCCGGTATCTCCGACTGCTCGTGCTTGATTTCAAAGGGCGCGGTTTGACGAAGCAATGACCAGAGTCGTTCTTCTTCTAACTGATTTGCTTCAATGTCGACAGCTTCGGTGTATTTTTCTTCGGCGCGATATTTTGCGCGTCGGGCCTCGATTCTCTTTTGCCGGGAGGCTTCGTGTCGTTTGTTGGGGGCTGCGAAGGTGTCGGATGTGTATTCTAAGGGTTGTGCATCATCGTCGATGCTGTATTCAGAGGGTATTGTCCCGTTGCTTGAGTAGGGATCTTCGGGGTCTGAATCTGTGATATCTTCTGAGTCAATCCTTTCGTCAAGACTGCTGAATTGTCCAGATTGTTCAGTTTGGCTTGCTGATTCAGAGCGTGAATAAATAATAGATTCTTTGCCAAAGGCATGCTCGACCTCCTCATAGGTCATTTCGACGCCGTCCTCAAGCCGTAAGCCATTCTCGTCATCAATGACTACCAAGTTGCATCTTCTAGCACAACCAACCCAAAATTCGTTGCTATTGGCCTTCAATCCCAAAATCTTCAAAGCAGCATCCACATCATCTCGATTGACGTCCGCATGTTTGACCTTCTTCAAGCTCATAGCTCGCCTCCTCGACATAGTGCAAAACAAAGTCGTGGATATGATCCTTTTAGTGATATTCACAGCCAAAGAATGAAAATCTTCAAACGCCGTTGCACGAATGGCCGGAGTCTCATTCTCCTCAGCCAAAGCGTGCCAGTTATCGTCCTCTCGTGGCACACCAGGATTCATGAAAATCCTTTGAGACAATTCGAGCCAATTCTTGAGATTGAATAGATTGGCAGCGGGGAGAAGCTCTTCTATCTCCTCTTCGCCTTCCTCGGATTTTTGTCGCTGCTGGATCCATTTGTCGACATCGGCATTCAGTAACCATGAATCGCCCCATCTCTCCGCCTCTCCCTTCTCCTCGTAAAGCTGTTGACGCACATTAAGCGCATCTCCTGCCCGCTCCAAGACACCGCAACACTCATCACTAATCTCCATAGCAGCAGGTTGATCCGTAAAAAGTAAAAGCTGTCGACCGCCCCTCTCTATATACTCTCTCAACCCCTGATGCAGCACGTGAATATACTCCTGCACCTCCAGCTCCGATTTACTCCCAACTCGCTCCGCGATCATCTTCACGTCATCTCTCCCTAGCCTCGACAGCGCCGAAAAAAACACATCTTTCTCCTTCGCCGTCCAAACTGAACATCCAATCTGGCTTTCATTCAACGTAGGGACTTCATCCTCAGGAATTGCCCGTGAAGCCGCATCACCAATCTCCTCATTCAATAATTCCCGATACTCATCATTATAGAATGATTTCAACCTTTTGGCTCTGACTTGACTAGGCGGTTTAGCTGCCTTCCGCTTTGATCGCGAACGTGAAGGATGGCGAGTTGGTGAGTGGATATCGGCTGCTGACTCTGGTGCTTGGAAATTGGCTGCCCATTCTAGGGCTTCTTCGCGGATTTGTTGGTCTAATTTTGATTGCGCGACGTAGCGGAGTTTCTTTTCGTCGGGTGATAAGTCTTCATCACTGTCATGAGAGGGGGCTCGAGATTGGGTGTTTCGGCTAGTGCTTCTGCTCCTACCCTTTTGGAAGGTTGCTCTGGACACTGGGATCTCCTCATCTTGTGAGGAGTGGTCTTCAGTGGGAGCCTCATATTCTGATTCAGAGTCATCGTCTACGAGAGGCACATTGGTCTCAAAGACCTCGGCGTCGTCAGGATCCATGTTTTCAGCCTAACTTTAGGCGTGATTTATGATATAGATGACCTTTCCTTATAGTGATCATAATTCGACAGATGACCCGATAAGCAAAAATATGCGTGATGGTTGGAAGGAGGTTTTGGTGTTAGCTTGTGGAAGTTGTGGAACTTTTCAAATTCACATCGTGAAATTGTGAAGTCTGCGAATTCTCGCTTAGCGTTCTTTAATTAGGAGGGTGACATGAAAAGGAGTAGGAATATTAAAAAAAGTCAATTATTTATGTTATACTTTGCTCTTTCTCGCGGTTTCAATTGGAAATATAAATGTTCTGAAGCTTTAGTTTCATTAATCGTCATAACGGGTTTCTATGTCAAACTAGGTATTCTATCCGACTCGACCCAATCGAACACTCGCTCCAAACAGAATCTGGATATAGTCAGACAGTCGACTGACTCGTGGTTGATATCAAACCTCAGGGATGAAATTGAAGGATCTTGGAATCTGTCAGGCCATCATAAACTTTCTTTTGTTAGGAAGATATGGGAAACTAGCAAAAGGCAACCAGACATTACGGAACTCGAGAAGAACATCCTCAGAAGCACAGCCTGAGTAATGACAGAATGAATTTCAACCTCATGAAAGCATCTACAGTGGAAAGGAGTAGTATCGACCAAGTGGAGCAACCCATGGCACGTTACACCAGGAACCATAACTCGCTAGCATGATGCACCCTCCATCCAACAATTCCCTGATAACAATTCATCTCCATTCGTAGCAATACACCCGCGAATTTCCAGTATCTATCCCCAGCTATCCCACCCCCTCCCATTCTTCATACAATCCTTATTATTCTCTTCAAACAGTTCTATGAGCCAATCCCTATTATAATCAACACATCACCACCAAATTCCACAACGAAACAACAACTCACCTGATCTGTACCACTACCCTCACGTCTACTCCCACCATTCCCATTCCCATATCCACCAGTCTGCCTCATACTTACACCACTTGTATTTGTAAAATTCCCCTTCTTAGTTGGCTGCATGTTCTTTTTCTTGGCGTCCATTTTCTTCTTGTGTTGACGGCCGCAGTAGATACAGCAACAGCATGAGAATAGGGCGAAGATAACGGCTACCGCAATGAGGCCGCCGATGAGTGCTTTTTGGTTGTGGTCAATAGCTGAGATGAGTTTGTCGATTTCGTGGGTGCCCTGGAGTGGTGGTGTTAATGACTTTTGGGGTCAGGGGCATAGGGGGTGGGCGCTAGAGGCTGGGGACGAACGTTGAGGACGGTGATGTTGTTGTATAAAGCTGGTGTTGCGAGGGTTGGAGATGCTCCAGCGGGGATAACAAGTCTCCGTGATGTCTCCGTTGGTGGTGGTGGTGGTAGCCCAGCATCGTGATGGCCTGTTGGTTCAGGAGGGGGGGCGTTGTCTTGACGGGCAACAACGCTGTTGACGGGATAGATGCGGAGGGTTGGGGTGCCACTGAGAGGAGGAATACCACCGTCAATGATAGCGATGGTTTGCCAGGTCTCAGACTTGGCCATTTTGATGGCAGATGAGTAATGATGGAACCTAATCGTATTTATCAACGGTAACTGGATTATGCCTCTGGTATAATTGATGACGAGAACTACAGAATGTTGATGAAGACTGACAATGATGTCCTTTCCCCCTCTATGATGAACCAATCTAGTGCAATGAGTTCCTTCCTACGATTTATGTCACACCTTCCTGCACTGTGTCCTAAACATTTTTCTTGCCTGTAATTTCCCACTCCTCTTCAACGATGTTCTCTTCACCCGATTTCCCCTCACCAAGGCCCTTTTCCTCTGGTTTCCCTCCCCCAGTGTCATCAACCAAGCTCTTGACTTCCACTTTCCCGACTGATCTTAGATCAATAACAACGTCAACTTCTTTTCCAGGGAACTTCTTGAATCGGAACAACACATCCATTCTCAGATCGCAAAGTATGCAGTCGACTCGTCCCAACACCAGCTCCCTGTACATATCGGGTTCTATATTTTCTAGCTTTACTAGATACGGATGTATAGCTGCGTTGGGGATATGATCATAACGCTCTCTCATGAACCTATCTGGAGGGTAGACTTCTCGAAAAACCTTATCCGTAAGCTCTATGATACGAATATCCTTTCCCTGTCACTTAGTGATCTGCTTCACAACTAAATTTTCCTCTGGCCACTATTTCCCGACCTTCTTTCTCCTGCACTGGCGAATCAAACGTATTTTATTCTTGCCATTCGTGCCCCCACAGACCGTGGTGCCGAAATTTACCTCTACAACAAGACTGTAGACGTCCATCATTCTCCACTGCCCTACAATTTGGTGAAGTTCGGGTTTATAAGTGGTTCAGAATCTCTTGTGCGAGACGGTGCTGCACTTATTTGGGCGGGGCGGCTTTTCTGTTTCGTAGTTGATTGGTGTCGTCGTTTCGACTCGAACCTCACCGTCACAAAGGTGATTGGGGAAATGCTGCTTCAGCATCTTTACGATAGCGATATTGGGTATCAATTTATTGTCGAACTACCGCATAGGGAAATCCTAGCAATGAAAGCGATCCAGCAGACCTGGGGATAACATGCGACAAAGGGACAGAGCAACCAGTCATCTTCTCGAGAGGGAGGAGATTTATAGCCCCTAATTCGAATAGATATGCTACTGTGATTGAAGATCATGGAGATATCGAGGAGATGTTTGTGGGGTATGGCTGTAGGATAGAAGTCATCGTGAACGCTTGCGAGTTGGGAGTCGGCGTGGCCGGTGTCAAGAAAGAGATCTTGGTTCGAACTTGATGGGCCATTGATTTGCCAGAAGAGTTTAAAGCCTGACGTTTCGTCTGAAGAATTTTGAGATAGAAAGCTGACTTGCGAAACCAAAACTTGTTATGCAATAGTAAAGAGTCGAGCGTGGAACAGGATGTTGATCGATTGGCTTGAGATATGCAATGAGAATGGTAGTTCTTTCGATAAGATCCAGATTTCCAGTAACGAACACATGGTGGGTACTTTCTTCTCATGAAGAATATAGAATCATACCGCGAGACTTGTTGGCCCATAGCTTGCCAGATCACGCCCAGGCTGCTTCCCGAGATATCCAAATTCCAGGAATTTTAGATTCACATCTGCGAGAAGTAACTTCTCTGCAGAAAACCCTTAGTCCACCAACTCCATCTGCTCCCTATAAAACCCCGCTTCTGCATTCATATCTTCCGCACTCCTTGGCTTCCTATCCACATCCTCAATCTTCGGAAATTTCCCTATGGCAACCGCCCTTCTATCCCACAACGCACCCCCCACATTCCCCTCTTCGCCCTGCAATCTATCATAAATCCCATCTCCCTCCCCAGAACTCTCCTTCGTCCTAGGAATAATATGGACATGTACATGCGGCACCGTTTGTCCCGATTCCTTGCCATCTTGAACTGCGATGTTGAAACTGCCGTCTTGTATTCTGCCTTCATTTTTGTTTTTAGAATCTTGAGAATTGGGGGAGACGAAGTAGATTTTGGCGAGCATCTTCTGCACCCTTTGGACGACGGTAAAGAGGTCCGTTATTTCGGGGGTTGTGAGTTCGGTGAGGCGTTGCACGGGGCGGAAGGGGATTATGAGGACGTGCCCTGGCAGGATGGGCTTTATGTTTACGAGGGCAAAGGAAAGAGAGGTGCTATAGAAGACCTGGGGGAGGTTAGGATGGGGTATTTGACTGGATGAAACGGGGGATTTTATTAGATGTACCTGGTCGGAGACCTCGAAAGGTCCGAAATTGATCTCTTTCTTAGGATTAGTACTCATTGTACTCATGACGCGGGCTTGATAAGAAAGGAGACAAGGGGTTGTTCTTGAGAATGCTCGCAGGATCATATCACGTCAATGGATGGGTTTGATCTGAATAAGAGGGAGGAATAGATTGAGTTTGGATGACGATGGGGGCCTGTGAGCCTCAATCGCAAGGCTGAGAGGGGGAACGTCATGATTTTCTAGATCTTTTAGGAAAATCAATCAATTGATAAGGTATCTGAGGTCAAGCTAACGCATTGATTTAAGGTACAGCTTCATGTCTCGTTTGAGTTCCCCCCGTAACGCCTTCGCCAAATGCCAATCAAAGCTGTTCTAACACCTAATCCTCCTTAACATCAACCTCTTTCCGCTTCTTCTTTTTCTTCTCCTTCTTCACTTCCTCTTCTCCATCGACCTTATCACGCTTCCGCTTCTTCTTCTCCTTCTTCTCGCCATCCTCTTTTGGTGCCTTAAATTCTTGCTCTCGTTCCTTCAACTTCTCCTGCTTCTTTTCCCTCTGCTTTTCAAGCCGTTCTTCCTTCACGGCCCTCTCCTTAGCCTGCTTGCCCAAAAAGTACTCTCCACTCTCAATCTGCAAGTCGACCTTACTCTTCTCTTGTGGTGGGGGGAAAGGCGTGTAGACCTTCTTGCTCTTGTCCGTAACCTTGTGCGGTACCCGTCTCTTAGTCAAGTTCCTCTTCTTGAAATGGGGTAGAAATCGATCCCAGCTCTCGCCCGCCAATTCCGGATCCTTCTGCAGCTCCCGCTTGATCATAAGCTCCTTGATGTGGTAGATAGGGTGTACGTTATTCATGCAATCCTCAACGATCCTCCGCACCTCCTTCAATCCTTTATAGGGTCCCATAGCCGAGACAGTATTTCCTTGCACTAATATATAACATTGCGTGAGTAACTCTAAAGCCTTCAAAGTACTGCCATTGGGTCCCAGTATCCTCTGCCGCCTCTTGACGAAACGCTCCTTATTCCGCACCAAATTTCGGATCTTGATAATATCGCAAGCTACCCCATCTTCCAGTATTTTAACAGCTTGAGGAGCCGGAACACTTCGAGCAAGTAATTTGATAAGGTCGCGCGCATTGAGAATCGAGGCGGGGTCGTAGGTTTTTCGAGTAGTCTTAACAGTCATGGATCCTTCCACCAAATCAAGTGTGCATGCTATACCATATTTCTCGAGCGAGCGTGTAATAAGTGGCCATGCTTCGCGGAGGTAGACTTCTCGGTATTTGGGGAAGAGAGTTGCGAATGAGGATTCTTCAGTAAACGTTCCGCCAATATTGTCTGCAGGCGTGAAAGCTTCAATCTTTTGGTTGTCAGTTTTTTATTTGAGCACTTTTTGAGGTAGTAATAATACCTTCCACTTGTCAATATCATCCGTATCCCAAGGTTTATCTTTTTTATGCGTTGAAGGCATTTTGGAAGTGTTGACGTTGGGCAGGTCTGAGCTTGCATCTCAGAAAAAAAAAGTTCCTGGAGTCTGAAGAAATTCACCTTAAAGCGCTGTTCCGACTCGGCCACCGTAGCGACCCAACGCTTTCTGCACCGGCTTTCTTAGGAACAATCTTTCAAAACGATGCATTTCAACCCCTTATTTACTATTGACTCCATTTTAAAACAGTGGACCAAAGTAGGTAGACTTGTCTCAATAGCTCTTGTGGATACTTATGTTGGCCTGTCTCCATATGAGCTCTACCTATTATTCACGGGTTCGGTGACTTTCAAGACTCTTTTACCTTAGATCTTCTCCCACTCAGCACCAGCTTCTCCGAGCTGACATGACGGGAGTGGATGTGATATCACGTGCATCTTTACCCCTGAATATCGTCGCGTTCCATCTGGGCATGGACCTTGGGGGCTCGCTCGTTCAGCCGGGGCATGATGACAGGGAAGATCCTATTCGATATTCGATGGCCCCAGCAATTTGATATTGCATACACGTGCGCTCTCTGACCCTTCTCGACGATGATAACGCCAACGCCAACGCCAACGCCAACGCCGTTATCAATCTCACTTGCGCGCTTAAACTCGTATCCAATCTTACCTGAACTCAGGGGTAACGCTTCCTTGGGGCGCGACGTGGCTTCATTTTTGCGCAACAAAACTCAGCCTTGTCCCTCGCCCCCCCTTTCTGACTGGCCCGTTGTTTATCACTGACCACCGGGTCCACTCCCTAGTGCGGATCAATTACCCGCTATCTGGGATGTGGAAGATTGACTTATGAAGATGCACAGATTCGATTATACAGAGTCGGTGTTTTGGCCTTTTTTCGAACAAACAGCTTTGTTTCATACTCTAGCATCTAGCAGCTAGGATACTACTAGTAGTCCCAAAGCCAGAGACATGCAATATTTTCAATCAGACGGAATTTCAATACTTGTACTGTACTTGTACCTAGAAAAGATATCAATCAACCCCAGGTGTAGGTAGATAGATCCTCGCAATATAATATATGAGAAACAAGTGTGTAGATAACAGGGAATCCAAAAATTCAACCATGATACATCAGAACATTTAACCGGCATTTCATGGTTCTCATCTCTTAGCATTCTTCAATTGAGACGATGATGCTTCATTCCAACTGGTAAGGTTCAAGAATTAAACATTCGCTGTGCCTTGCATCAAAGATTTGCTCTTTTTATAGATCTGCAACCATATCGGAGAGTAGCGTGCGGGATAAGGGGCGCGAATGCCAGAGCTTCCCAACCTCTAAAACACCTTCCAACTTCTTCCTTCCAGATGAACTTGTAATATCAACACACTCACTGCCTTTTTGTATACCACATCGTTCGTTCTGATCCATCGAGTCACTCGTTTGAGCGTGTTAGAAACTTTCTTGCTTCTTTGCAGATTCGGTAATAGGTGTTTTCGGTCAGATTATACGACAACCATAATAACGAATTCCTCTTTCACGGCATAGCTTTTCAGCTCCATAATCTTCGAGATATTTCACGGTCTCAATACCTACGCGTTCCTTTTCGAACGCGATAATAATCTTCCTTCAAACCGCAACCACGGCTTCTACATTGGCACCTATCTATAGGCCTTCGGCCATCAACCATCTCCCTCCTTCCTCACGAGAGCAGGTCCGCGACCTGCCATCGTTCAAAACGGCACATAAAACAGAAGATGGAAGGCAATCGCTGCCAACCTTAGATCCGATATCGAGACCAAGCTCGACTTCGACTCAGAATTCCTCACTTCACCATAGTGCATCGTTGCCCCAATTGCCCGGTCTCTCAGCACTTGCATCGATTGCATCCTCGGGGTCACCTCAACTAAGGTACGTTCTAGGGGTTTGGGAGGGAAGAGATGTCATACAAACATTCGGGCGCGCTTGGTAGTGAAAAACATCATGTTTGGATTTGGGCTGGGAGTCAGGGGCAGTTTAATCCTTCAAGATTTGGAGTGAATTAAGTCTCCGTTGACTTCTCGAATTCGCTTCCGAGATATAAAAGCTTCCTCGATCTCTCCTACGAATCACGACTTTTTTGTGTCAAGCATCCAACATTACCTACCAATCCACTCGGTCGCTGGGAGCATAGAAGACATTGAAGTGTAAGCTAACATCAACGACAGAGCCTTCAACATGAACAACAACGGAGCATACTCGACATCCTCACCTTCAGCGACCTCTGGAGGCGGCCAAAGTAACTCCCCAGTAAGTTTACCCTTTCAATTTATCTGCAAGCCTTTTCCCAACTCCCTGGCATGTTTCTATCAATCATTGTTTTCATGTCGGACATTACGGTGACCGGAGAACACCACATGTGGTCTTTCCCGCACTCCGTACACAATCTTTTATCGCTTCATTATCGAAAAAATCCTCTCCCCTTTCCCGATAAGCAGATAATCGCACTTCAATCATGGCGACGATGGCTAACAATGACCGCGAAACCACACAGCCCACTTGCCAAAATTGCACCACCTCCACGACCCCTCTATGGCGCAGAGATGAGATTGGTTCTGTTCTTTGCAATGCTTGTGGCTTGTTCCTTAAATTGCATGGACGACCTCGACCGATAAGCCTGAAGACAGATGTTATCAAGAGTCGCAACCGCGTAAAGAGCTCAGGCTCGGCGCCAGGTGCTAAGAAAAAGGTGCGATTGATTTTAGATGCCTCGCTGCCTTGAGATATTGGTGTCGTGATCGCTAACACGTTGTTGCAGAGTCTCTTCGATTCAAATGGCCTCGAACAGACGCGATCCCAAGCAGGAACACCACCACTCGGAACTTTCGGTCATCGACGTACCTCACAAAAATCTGCAAATGGACAGTCTGACGGATCGAATTCTCCTATCTCCCGGACTGCAACACCATCGATGTACGGCAACCATTACCCAGTCTTCAGTAATGGCCACCCTCTCGATGATCATAATATGAACCTCAACCACCACTCACCGTCTCTCCCACCAATGCATTTCCAACGTCACCCCTCTCCTGGTCGCTCTGCTTCCCCTCTCAATGGCTCTCGCGGTCTCGAGGTTCCCCTAACTCAAGAACAGCTTATCGCTGAGAACTCCTCGCTCAAGACACGCGTCAGCGAGCTGGAGGTTATCAATGAACTCTTCAAGGGCCGAGTCACCCAATTGGAGCAAGATGAGAGTAATGCGCGCCGAGGCCAAGAGTACTCTCGTGAATCAGAACACAAGTTGAAGCAACATTTGGAGGAATCTCAACGTCGGGAGAATCAACTCAAGCGTCGTCTCGATGATGTTGAGCGCGAGTTGAATGAATTGAAGGAGAGTGCTCCACGAGCAAAGAAGATGCGCGTCGCTGATATGGTGGGAGATAGCGAAGCTTCAACTCCTCAGTACGTATCTCCTTATCGGAACATTTCCCTATCCAAAAGCTTTGCATGTACCCCACAAATTCAATGCTGACTCATAACCCCACAGATCCGTTGTCTAGACTCCTTGTTCTTAGACGATCATTTCTTCAACTGGCGGTTTTCTCTTTGCTTCTCTGTTCATGATACCAACATAACGACCTTTCATTTGCCTCAGCAACCATTTCACGTCTGTCTGGCCCTGAACGCTACGTCTTGGCCGACACTGTACCACCATCAAACAAATCACGCACTTGCATTTTCTTTGTCAAACAAAAAACAGGCGTCGCAAACCAGGAGGCTTCCCTCATAATGTCCTACTAATACTTGTGCCTTTTCTCTTTTCGACTTCTCATTCCATGTCTCTGTCGTCTGTCTCTGAATGGAGAGTGGGAGATGGATGACTGATTGACAGGGTGTGGGAAGGACGCGCTGAATGAACGAAGGGATGGATGAATGGTCGGGAGTGAGGAGTAGATATGGATGGATCTGCTTTCTGCTTGCATTTACAAGCATGCATGCTGGCTGGTAAGGTATGGGGTAGCATACTAAAAATAAAAGTTTATGATTCCTAATGAAGCCGTTGAGAGAAATACATGATTGACACTAGTGAGAGAGATGTGTGATTTACTGGTTAACGCCGATAGCGGAGAGATAGATGTAGTTGAGTTTGATACAATAAGGTATGTTATCCAAATCCGAGAAGGAGTTCACAAGCGTGGTGGTGATCGATCACAATCTTATCAGGATAAGATAAGATTGAAGAGATTGCTTTATCTGAGGTCACGGGTCTAGCTGGACAGGACTGCCATTAAGATTACAAAATAGGAGCCATTGAATTGTCTCTCAGTCGCTGGCACGATCAAGACGGTCTGTCCAGATCAACCACCTATTTATTATCTCTGAATATGAGGAATGTCGAGAGGGCTCTGTCTTCTAATGACATTCAGTCAACAGTGAAGGAGATGGATGGGAAGGGGTCATATTTTTCTTCATGGCTGTTTGGGATGAGATAGGAAATCAGATACAAGAACAAGAATAAGACAGTCGTTGACTCCTTTCGATAAGACTGAAATCTCAAGGGGATACTTCGGGAAACATAATCGTATTTGCATATCGTCAAATTATATATTCGTTGCGCTTACAAATGTGGGTATATTCCGATCCCCAAAACCCCCGACGCCTTTATGCCATATCCATATTCACACCCATCTCAAGCTGCATATTTAACCCTGATTCAACTCATCACCCTTACTATCAACCTTACTAGCCCACTCCTTAACCTCCATATTATTCGGTTTTCTCTCTAGTAGGTTTTTTCTTTCTTATCTTCCTCTTCCTCCCCAACTTTCTCCGTCTCATTTTCTAGATGACTCTCCTTCTCACCCTCATCCTCTAAATCAGCTTTCTCCTCCCCAGCCCCAACAACAGTCGCACTCCTGCCACTCCCACTCCCCTCGCCACTTTCACCACTCCCACTGCTTTCCAACCCTCTCCCTTCCAAAACCCCAGCCCCAACACCACCTCTCATGCTCATGTCTTGATCATGCGTCTCATGGTATTTCTTGGGTGATCTCGGGCCCGGGTGTGCGGGATAAGAAGAAATATGTAAATCATGGTAATGGTTGATTCTCTTCTGGGAATCTGCATGAAGCGGTGTTGAGACGTCAATTGCGGAGTCAGGTTCTTTTTCTTTTTCTCGTTTCTTCTGTTGTGTCGTTAGCATAGTACTTTCTTTACTTACGAGTTTGGGTTACGGTATGAGTGGGGTGAGTGAGGGGAATGAGAAGGGTGCAGGGGAAGAAAACAAACCTGTCTATGCCTCTTATCCCTAGCCTGCTTCCTCGTATACCTATTCAAACTCTCACACAATCGATCAAGCACCCACTCACTCTCACTAACATCCGCCAACATTGGACTATCTTCCCCAATCCAATCCCACTCAACCAGTCCCTCTTCCTCTTCTTCCTCCTCCACTTCCGTCGGGTCCTCCTTACTAAACCTAATCAGACGGGTAAATTCTACCCATTCTTCATAGCTGTATTTCTTATGATGCTCAAGACGGAGATCATTGGCAACACGCTTGATGGCGACAGCGAGTTTGCGCGCGAGATCATGTTCCAGCAGCTCGGGTGCTTCCTCAGCTAGACGTTCTAACGTCAAGTCATCTTTGTCAGGTAGAACCTCAGCATCCGTAGCTTCGTCAGCCGCATTTTCTTCATCTGGACTCTGCAAATCAAATCCCCGTTCAATACGTTTCTTCGCTTCTCGCTCTTTGGTCTTGCGTTCCAACCAGTCACGCAACTGGGGATGTTTATCCAGGAAGTCTTTCCAGACACCTTCTTTGGGCATTACGGTCCAGTCAGCTAGGGTGAAGGTACCGCGATTGATGGCTGAGACAACAGTATCGCCCATATCCGAGATGAGTATTGTCATGGTGGGGATGGCGAGTAGAGACCAGACGACGAAGAAAGGTTTCCCGGCGTTGGATTTGGGACTGAAATCGCCGTAGCCGATGGTGAGAAGGGAGACCCAGCAGAAATAGAGGGATTCGAAATAAGACATATTTTGGATACGTTTCTCAGCTTCCATAAATACGGCGGCACCTACGCACCAGAGGATTCCAAAGGCGAGCACGGACATTGATAGAGCATAGTATTGCTTGAATTTGTTGGTGTTGGCTTGAATCTCACGCATAGCATAGAATCGATCCTTTTCTTCTCTTAGTAAGACGAGCTTCTCTCGGCGACTGTGAAGCCTAGAAAGCGAGCCTTTCTGGTCTTTTCTTTGCTGCATCTTGGCATCTCGACTCGAAGCTGATCCTGTAGGTTTGAAAGAATGATTTCTCCCGGCGCCTCCACGTCCGCCACCACCTTTGGACTTGTGCTCATGGAAAGTAATGGTACGGCCATGAACATCAAAATGTCCATATTGATCAAGTGATTTCTTCCTGCGTGCTACCAGAGTGTCGACATTCGACTCCTTACGTGCATTCGAGGGCCGACGAGCATCAGATTCCCGACGAGGAGGTATCCCCAGACGTTCTCGCAGCTCCTTCTCACTACTGACTGTACGGCCAAAAGTCTGAGCCCGCATGTTCTGCTGATGCTTCTTGATGACTTTGTCTTTCGACATGCTGACAGCGAACTTGCGGATACTATTGATCATGAGACCGAGAAAGATGATACCAATGACGGAATATGGGAAGATTAACCCCCGACCAGTGTTGTTTGGTGACGCAAAGTCTCCAAAACCGACTGTCAAAACGGTAACGTCGCAAAAGTAGAGAGCATCCGCGTAACTCCACCCGCAAACTTTTGCGAAGACAGCGGCTCCTCCAGCAAGCCAGAAGAAAAACATCATAGTTTGGAGAATGAGAGTTCGTTGATCATCATCCAGATCGAAATGTTGCGGATAATGGCCGAGGAAGTATCCCGTCATGTTGATCATAAGTACCATGGATCCAATCAAGTACAGGACAGCAGCAATGACGGCGTGCCAAAAGCCCTGGGAATATGTCTGGCCGGGTCTGATAGGGGCATCATACTCATTCATAGCAACGACGATTGCAATCAACTGCCATCAATCAGCAACAGTCCTCCCATATATATATATCTTCCCAAACATACAATACCGGTAGCAATATACCAGGAAATAATCGTCAACGGCAACGCCACAATATACCTAATCCTCTTCGTAAAATTAACCAACAAACACAGGTTCCCAAAGAACCCAGCTGCCAACGACACAGCATTTAATATAATCTCCCTATACATATATATGCATGAACACCACATTCCGGAGAATCCGCGGGGAGTAAAGAACTCACCAATGCGGATCGGGGATATCTACGCCAGCATCATCGGTACCGTCTGGTAATTGACCATTGTTTGGGAGGGTGACACGCCATTTGGTGACGAGGGCTGCGATTGAGAGGACGTTGGCTAGAGGTCCGATGGTCGCGGCGAGGAGGGGGATAGCGGTGGATGCGAACCACCAGTCTCTATTTCCCATGGAAGTTAGCACTTCAATTCCCTCAAAACATAGGCAGAATTGGGAAAGGCCGTACTGTGGTAAATCATCCGTCTTCCCTCTCAACTTGAACTTCCCAATCGTGATCATGGTATCCGTCCTCTCGAGCGTGAAAGTCCCACTCAGATTCAAAGATGGAAAACCTGTCGGTATGCGGCTTCTCCCGTTCTTTCCGGAACGGCCACTGCCATTTTCCTCGCCATTGTTGCTTCCATTTCCATTGTCTATTTCGACGTCGACCGAAGGAGGATCCGCCATTGTTATCAAGGCAAAATTGTATGCATACTGCGTGCGCTATCTCTCTCTCTCTCTCTCTCTCTCGTCTT
>Ga0182030_10009162_pt1 | contig 20315 bp, 23 predicted proteins | sample 812S3MmetaG_FD_121299 | JGI IMG/M metagenome (GOLD analysis project Ga0182030, IMG submission 121299) | Permafrost microbial communities from Stordalen Mire, Sweden - 812S3M metaG (Illumina Assembly) | ecosystem: Environmental > Terrestrial > Soil > Wetlands > Permafrost | place: Sweden... | reverse complement strand
CTCCACTTGCGTGATGGTTCGGCGCTGCGCTTCCAAGGCAATGTCGGCAAACCACGTGAGCCAGGCCGACACATCCATCTGCTTATTCGCCTTTTCGAGTGCCGCGTAATAGCTTTTCTGGTGAGCAAGAATCGTCGTAGCCAACACGACGAGCAGGGGTTGGCCGAAGCTCTGCGCCATCGCCTTCTCTGCAATGGCGCGACCAATACGGCCGTTGCCATCTTCAAACGGATGGATGAACTCGAAATACAGATCACATATTGACGTTTAGAGATTGTGCAAGGTGACCACCACACATAAGCACGGAATCAGTTCCTCAAGAGGTGCTTGGGTTGCGCTCACATAGCGGACTAAAAAATGAGCGCGATAAAATCTGAATGATCCGGTTGACAGAGTCGGGTGTCTGCCCGTAAATTCTAGATAGATGCAGAGCAGCCGCCATCACGGTCATCACCACCATCATGGAGCCTCCATGTCGGCGGACTGCTATGGCCTGAAGTAACGGCCAGAGAGATCGAAGAAGCACCCAAGCCCGCCGGCGACTGAATCCGGCGGGTTTTTTCTGCGTAAAATCCAAATCTCAATCGCAACCAAGGAAAAAATGAGCAATACGAATCCGACAATCGACTTTGAAAAGATGGATGGCCTTGCGCCCGGCATTGTGCAGGATGCGCGTACCGGCGAAGTGCTGATGCTTGGCTTTCTCAACTCCGTCAGCTATGCCAAAACTTTGGAAACTGGCTTTGTCACCTTCTGGAGTCGCACTCGCCAGAAGCTTTGGATGAAGGGCGAATCAAGCGGCAATCGGCTGCGCGTCGTCTCCGCCGCAACCGACTGCGACAACGATACACTGCTGTTTCGCGTAGTCGTTGAAGGCGACGGACTGGTCTGCCACGAAGGCACGGTCAGTTGCTTCACCAAGCCGCTCCCAATCAATCAAGACAGCCAAAAGACCAGCAAGACGGAGGAGAATCGTGGCTAACAAACTCAGACTCGGCATTCCCAAGGGAAGCCTGCAAGACGCAACCATAGCTCTGTTCAAGCGCGCCGGATGGAATATCTACGCCGATGGCCGCTCCTACTTTCCTTCGATCGACGACGTCGAAATCGAGTGCATGTTGATCCGCGCACAAGAGATGGCGCGTTACGTCGATCATGGCGTGCTTGACGCCGGACTTACTGGCATTGACTGGGTCGTCGAGAGTGGACTCGACCTTACCAGCATTACTTCGCTGACTTATTCCAAACAGAGTCGCCGCAAGGTGCGTTGGGTACTTGCAGTGCCCGAAGGCAGCGGTTTTGAGAAGGCTGAAGACCTTGAAGGCAAGACCATCGCCACGGAGTTGGTTGAAGTAAGCAAGCGTTATTTTGCAGCCAAAGGCGTTAACGTCAAGGTCGAATTCAGTTGGGGCGCAACTGAAGTGAAGCCGCCAACTCTTGCGGATGCCATTGTTGAAGTCACTGAGACGGGCAGCTCACTCAAGGCCAATCGCCTCAAGATCATTGATACCGTGATGGAAAGCGAGACACATTTCATCGCTGGTAAAAACGCAATTGCTGACCCGTGGAAGATACAAAAGATCAACCAGATCGCAATGATGCTGCGTGGGGCTATTGATGCGCAATCGCAGGTCGGGCTCATGCTCAATGTGAAGCGCGAAGACCTCGAAACCGTCCTTTCCGTGCTACCTGCATTGAATTCGCCGACAATTTCTCAACTCAGTAACTCCGACTGGGTCGCGGTCAACACAATTGTTGAAGAGCGCGTTGCCCGCGATGTGATTCCAAAGCTTAAGGCTGCCAAGGCGACTGGAATCGTCGAGTATCCGCTGAACAAAGTTGTTCTCTAACTCGGAGGCCAGGATGAAGACGATCCGAACCAAGGGTCGAGGAGCTGAGCAAGCGGCAATTGTGCTTGCTCAGTTGGAACAACGCGGAGGCGCAGCGCTCGATAGCGTGCTGCCGGCCGTCAAGCGCATCGTCTCCGACGTGCGCAAAAAAGGTGACCGTGCACTGCTGCGCTATGCAGCCGAGTTCGATGGACTCGCCGGTATGGATGCCTTGCGCATTACCGCGCAGGAGATGGCTGCGGCTTGGGATGCAATCAATCCCGCCATGCAAGTGGCGCTGAGAACTTCAGCAGAGCAGATACGCAGCTTTGCCGTCTCTCAACTTCCAGCCTCGTGGAGTGAAACTCCCATCGACGGACTCATGACTGGCCAGTTAGTGCGTCCGCTTGGTTCCGTCGGCTGCTATGTACCAAGCGGTCGTCATCCGCTGCCTTCCACATTGCTGATGACTGCAATTCCTGCGCAGGTAGCGGGCGTGGAGCGCATTGTTGCGGTCTCGCCCAAGCCTGCACCTGAGACTCTCGCTGCGGCGCACTTGCTCGGCATCACAGAGTTTTATCGGGTAGGCGGCGCGCACGCAATCGCCGCATTGGCTTATGGAACAGCAAACATCAAGCGGGTTGATAAGATCGTTGGTCCCGGCAATCTTTACGTAACTGCGGCCAAGAGATTAGTGGCATTTGATTGCGCCATTGATATGCTGGCCGGACCCACTGAAATCATAGTTACAAGTGAAAGTGGGCATCCATCTGATATTGCTTCTGACCTCGTTGCGCAGGCCGAGCACGATCCGGAAGCAGTCGCAATCCTCATCACCACACGCTTGAATCTAGCCAAAGAAGTGATTGCGGAGGTCAAACTTCGCAGTCATGACAATGCCGTCGCGCACCAAGCACTCAATCGAAATAGCCTTGTCATCCTTGCTTCGAGTGTCGACGAAGCACGCCAAATCACCAATCGCCTCGCACCAGAACACCTCACAGTAGATGCTGCCAGTGATCTCGATTGGGTGCAAAATGCTGGCTCTGTTTTCATCGGTAGATGGTCCGCGCAACCAATGGGCGATTATATCTCCGGTCCCAATCACACACTGCCAACTGGTGGAATGGCGCGGGTGCGGGGCGGTTTAAGCGTGAATGATTTCGTTAAACTCATCACTGTGCAACAGTATTCTGCGCAGGCAATGCGTGCACTCGGTCCTGCTGCTGCCTTGCTGGCCGAAGCCGAAGGACTTTTTGGCCACGCCGAGGCAATTCGCACCCGTCTGAAGAGGAGGCCACGTGGCTGAAACTCAAACTGTTGTAATCCCTGCGCCGCGTGCCCGGGTCCAAGCGATGATGGAGTATCATCCCCCACTCGGTTGCCGCGATGCTCTCCGTTTGGACTTCAACGAGAACACGCTGGCTTGCTCACCCAAGGTACGTGAAGTGCTGGCGAGCATCAGTGCTGGGTCTCTCACGCGCTATCCAGAGCGCGCACCTGTCGAAGCTATTGTTGCCAAGCATCTGGGTCTTGCGGCGGAGCAAGTCGCGCTTACCAACGGTGTGGACGAGGCTATTCACGTGCTCTTTGAGGCTTTTCTTGAAGAGGGTGACGAACTGCTGCTGCCCGTTCCTACTTACACAATGTATGAGGTCTATGTGTCAGCAACGGATGCGCGCATGGTCCCAGTGCTTGCTGATGAGGACCTGCAGTTTCCATACGAACGTCTGCTGGCTGCCATTACACCGCGCACCAAGATCATCGCCATCGCCAACCCCAACAGCCCTTCCGGCACTGTCGCCACCCGCGCACAACTCTTGGAAATTGCGCGTAGAGCGCCTCACGCAGTGTTGCTTGTTGATGAGGCATACTTCCATTTCCATGGCGAAACATTGATGGATCTGATTGGCAGAGTGCCTAATCTTATGGTTGCTCGCACATTTTCAAAGGCGTATGGGCTTGCTGGTTTGCGTCTGGGTTTGCTCGCTGGTTCAGTTGAATTGATGCGTTGGATACGTCGCGTGCTCTCTCCCTATAGTGTAAATTCACTTGCACTCGCCTGCCTTCCACCTGCATTGGAAGACGCGGCCTATCTTGATTGGTACGTTGGTGAAGTGCTTGCAGCGCGCACGGAGTTTGAATCTGCTCTTGATGCGGCAGGAGTTCGTAGATGGTCCAGCCACGCGAACTTTGTTCTTGTCGACATAGGCAAGTGCCATGCGGAATTCACGCGCTTGATGAGCGCCGTAGGCGTATTGGTGCGCGACCGCTCGAATGATCTTGGGTGCGATGGACGTGTGCGTATCACGATAGGAACGCGCGAACAGATGAAGCAGGCTGCTGATGCTCTGAACCTGGCATTGGTCACTCTGCGAGCCACAAGCGAGGCGAAATGACTGCTACAAAAAAGAGCGTGAAACCCATCGCAAACAAGAATCTGCGCACCTCTGGTTTTGAACGCAACACAACCGAGACGCGCATCAGCATCAAGCTGACGATTGAAGGCAGCGGCCATTATAAAGTCGCGACAGGCATTCGCTTCTTTGACCATATGCTCGAACTATTCACGCGCCACGGTGCATTTGACCTCGAACTTGAATGCGACGGCGACCTCGATGTTGACCAACATCATACTGTCGAAGATGTAGGCATTGCGCTCGGCGAAGCATTTGACCGCGCCCTCGGCGACAAGCGTGGAATTTTGCGTGCCGGATATTTTCTGATGCCCATGGACGAAACTCTTGCGATCGCAGCCGTTGACTTGAGCGGACGCTCTGCCTTTGCCGTTGATACCAAAGTGCGCACACGCCTGGTTGGCGACTTGCAATCTGAGTTGGTCACGGATTTCTTTGAAGGATTTGCTCGCGGCGCACGTGCCAATGTCCATGTTAAGACCATGTATGGCCGCTCAAATCATCATAAGATCGAAGGTATCTTCAAGGCTTTTGCACGAGCATTGCGCGTTGCCTGTTCGAAAGACAAACAACTCGGAGAGATGCTTCCCTCCACCAAAGGATTATTGTGATGCGTGTTACAGTGATTGATTACAAAGCTGGCAATCTTACCTCTGTGCTCAAGACGCTGCGACACCTTGGCGTTGAAGCTGAGGTTACAGACACGCCCGCTTTAGTAGAAACTGCAGAGCGCATTGTCCTGCCTGGAGTCGGTCACTTTGCAGCGACAAAGCGGCTTGATGCGACGGGACTAACGCCAGCGATTCGCGCAGCCATCGCACGAGGCGTTCCATTTCTCGGCATCTGCGTTGGCATGCAGTGGCTCTATGCAGGATCGAGCGAAGCGCCAGAGCAACCAGGGCTTGGACATTTTGCGGAATCATGCGCACGCTTCTCTGAAAGCAAAGAAAAGGTTCCGCACGTTGGTTGGAATTCGTTGGATGTGCGCTCTGATTCTCGATTGCTCGCCAATGTCGAGCCGGGAGAATATGTCTACTTCACGCACTCATACAAAGCTCCTGTCACTGCCGATACCGCTGCAATCACGCAATACATCGAGCCATTTGCAGCGGCTGTAGAACTGGGCAATGTGATGGGAGTTCAGTTCCACCCGGAGAAGTCCGGCGCAACCGGGCTGAAGATACTCAAAAACTTTGTGGAGGTGAAGTAATGAAGTTGACGTACACATGCACACTTGAAGACTACAAAGCTGCGTTTAAGCTTCACTGGCACTATAGACTTATCAGTCGTATAGTGCCATATCTCTGGCCTATACTGACATTTGTAGGATTTGTGGGATGGCTCAGATTCAGTACTCTTGGCCGTCTCGGTCTTATGGAATTGAGTTGTAATGTCGGAGGATTATCATTTATTTACTGGATAATCATGCTTGCAAATCGTTACTTTGTTATTCGCATTAACTATAAGCGAAATAATCCACCTATTCGAACAAATCAAGAACACTGTACAGAGATTAATGATGAGTGCATTGTTGATCGCATTCCGGGCATCAGTGAACAAAAGTATTTCTGGAATGCTATAGTGGACTTCGTTCAAGATGAGAAGTCCACGCTTCTTTATCATGGTAAGAACAGATTTATTTTTTTCGCAACCCGTGCATTATCTCCAGAACAACGCACGGAACTCAACGATCTCGTCGCCCGCAATCTAGTGAGGAAACAAAAATGATAACCAAACGTATTATTGCGTGCCTTGACGTGCACGCAGGCCGCGTCGTCAAAGGCGTACAGTTCGTTGACATCGTCGATGCAGGTGATCCAGCAACGCAGGCCGTACGTCATGCTCGCGACGGTGCTGATGAAATCGTATTGCTCGACATAACAGCAACGCATGAGGGCCGTGCGACTCTACTCGATACCGTTCGCCGTACCGCTCTTGAACTATTCGTTCCTTTCTGCGTCGGAGGCGGTATTCGCACCGCCGATGATGCCGCGCAAGTCTTCGAAGCCGGTGCGGACAAAGTCAGCGTAAACTCTGCTGCACTTGCCAATCCACAACTGATCGACGATATTGGTCGCAGCTTTGGTGCCCAAGCTGTTGTTTGCGCCATTGATGCTCGGCGCGATCTCAATGCGACTGATCCCGTGCGCGATGCGCAGGTCTATGTGCAGGGTGGGCGAAAGCCTGCTGGCCGTCGCGTAGTGGAGTGGGCGCGTGAGGCGGAGCAGCGTGGCGCAGGTGAGATTCTTCTCACCTCAATGGATTCCGACGGAATGCGAACAGGCTTTGATTGCGAGTTGACTGCCGCGGTAAGTGAGGCCGTCGGCATTCCTGTAATTGCATCGGGCGGCGCCGGTACTGTCGATCATTTTGTGGATGTCTTCGGGCGCGGCAAGGCTGACGCGGCGCTAGCTGCAAGCATCTTTCACTTTGGTGTTTCGAGCGCACGTTCGCTCAAAGAAGAGCTGGCCAAGGCTGGCGTGTCAGTGAGGCTTCCATGCTGATTCCTTCCATAGATTTGCTGGGCGGTCGTATTGTCCAGCTTGTGCAGGGTGAAAAACTACGTCTTGCCTTTGACGATTTTGAATACTGGATTGAAAAGTTTTCCAAGTTTCCATTAGTCCAGTTAATCGACCTTGACGCAGCCATGCGCCAGGGCGATAACTCAGTGCTTGTAGCACAAATTGCAAAGCGTCTTCCCGTTCAGGCAGGCGGTGGTATTCACTCCATTGCACGTGCCCAACAGGTACTTGATGCTGGGGCAAAGCGCGTAATCATTGGCTCTGCGCTCTTCACCGAGCAAGGTACGGTAAATGTAGAATTCGCGTCCGCTTTAGCCGCAAGCGTGGGAGCGGATCATATAGTCGCGGGCATCGACACCAAGAATGGACGTATTGCAGTGAAGGGATGGAAAGCACAAGTCGAGCTAACTCCCGATGATGCAATTCCACAACTCGATAAGCACTGCAGAGCTTTTCTTTATACCCACGTTGATGGCGAGGGTATGATGCAAGGCTTTCCCATCGAGACAGCCGCACGGTTGCGCAAACTTACGCAACGTCAACTCATTGTAGCGGGCGGAATTCGCAGTCAACAGGAAGTGGATGCATTGGATGCTCTTGGAGCTGACGCTGTTGTGGGCATGGCAGTCTACACTGAGTCGCTTGCTGTTTGACCGGTAGAGTGAACACCAGCGGCACGGCTATTCGACCGCCTCACCGATGGCCCGGCTGGTCTCAACTCTTGAGGCGCGAAGTATCCGCGCAATCTGTTTGAGATGAAGTTGAACGGCATAGGCACGCAGAATTTCAGTCTGCGAAAACCCTATGCCGCTTGGCCGTACGGCATTCATGCGATCTTCAAGCTGTGCAATGTCTGACTCAAGATTCATGGGTGGCGATAGATTGAATCGCCATTCGTGAATGCGACCAGCCACATGTTGGAAGCCGGTGCAAATGTCAGATGTTAGTTGCCCAAGTGCTGGCTCCAATTGCTCTGCATACCCGAACTCGTTGGTATCTTTGACAGACAATTCGAGAGCCACCAAGGCATCAAGGAGCGAGTGACCAAATTGCGAAAGAGTTCCCAAGCCCTCACGCCATCCTGGTCCGCCAGAAGGTTCGTTGCGCGCGGCTTCAAGCAACTGATTGTTGCCACGCAACATCGCCAGCGCATCTTCGCGCAACATGGCAAGATTATCCGCAGGAGTACCGCGAAAGCCCTGCAATATCCCGTCGAAGAATGCACCCAACACCAGAAACTCCTGTGCCAGTCCGTCACGTAACCGTAACCGTGCGCGATCAGGGAAGACCAGTGTCGTTACAGCAAGAGCGACAACAATCCCGAGAACTACCTCAATCACGCGATGCAGAGCAATGGTCTGATGCGAACCTGTTGTTTGCACCAGCATGATGATCGTGATAGTAACTCCGGCAAGTCGCGAGCTGGCGCGCAACCCCAGCAATCCGCATACTAGAACTGCTGCGAGTACTGCAAGGATATAGTTCCAGGGAAGCGTTCCGAACAACGAAAATGAAAAGCCGAGAATAGCACCTATCACTGTGCCAAGAATACGATCACGTGATGCGGAAACCGTAGCGCCCATGTTGGATTGCAATACGATGATTGCGCTGATCGAACCCCAGTAGCCATCGCGCAGGCCAAAGTGCAGGGCTAGCCACCAGCACAGAGCAGCGGCCAGCGCTGTCTTTGAGGCGTGGACGAGGAGTCGCTGGCGTTCCCAAGTAAAGATGCCATGATTCTGCCTCTGCTCCACGCGCAGTTTTGCTGAGTTCTGCTGTTCTGACAACGATTTGTCTTTCCGAAAGCGCAAGTTTGCTAGTCGCAATTAGAAAATCCTGTAAATACAGCATGAAGCAATCTGGATCACACAGCACGTGATGTGTCTCACGGCTGTAGATTGAGGCTACCAGATTACTTGCATGAATAGAGTCTACTCAACACATTGAATCGCCGCAGCACGCTGCCAATCTCGAATTCCGAGCACTGAAAGAACGATCAGACCCACATAGAGCAAGGCCGTCGGCAGAAGGTGCTGGTAAACAAACTCACCCACGTAGATTACATTCACGGCGATCCATAGCCACCAATTGGCAATATGCTTGCGCACACTCCACCACCCACCGAGGACGCTATAACTCGTCAGCATCGAATCCAGCCAGGGAAGCGCAGCATGAGCGTGATTCATCCATACACCCAGCGCGAGGCCACCCATAAACCCTGCTAGCAACCCAATCATCATACCTTGCAATGACAATCGAACCACGCGCACTTCGCCAACTTCACGCACGCCACGAGCCCAATACCACCAGCCGTAAAAAGTTACAGGAAATCCACTCAGCAGAAGCAACGCGCCCGCATAGAGTCGCGCCTGATAGAAGACAATCAAATAAGAAACATCAGAAATCAATTCGATTGGCCAGCAAGATATTTTGCGCTTCGTCGCCAACCACGTACTTATAACGCAAGTGATTGCACCCACAATCTCCAGCCAATTATCACTTAGATAAGCTGCAATCGAGTTCATATTTCACCATATCTATCAGAGGAGAATTTTTGCAGGTGTGTCGTGCGCGTCTCGGCCCAGCGGCGAATTGCATTCAATAGCCTCGTTCCAGCAGGTCCACGAAACCAGCGTGCGTGACCAACAAGATAGCCCTCTGTGCACAGCCGCACATTCGCTTTGGAATGTAACACGTCAAGAAAGTAGTCTGCCTCAGTAAGCGCGAACTCTGCGTGGCAGATAGCAATCATGGGTGCCAGCGCGGCAACTTCTTCATTGGTTAGCGGACGCTCCGACTCATAGCCATCAAGCAACGCAAAGATATGGTCAAGATGGACCGGAACATATTCTGTGAAGGTAGAGTATTTCTCAAGCTCCAGCCATTCCACAGCGTTGCGTTCAATGGCCTGTGCCAGATCGTGCACCGCATTGGTCCGATCAGCAAGGCCAAAGTCGATGATCGTCGAGACTTGCGCATCATCGCTTTCATCGCTCCACAGCAGATTGGACGCGTGTAGATCATTGTGTGTCCACAGTGAAGGCAACGATGGAAGCAGGGGGAGTAACTCACTGTGGAAAGGAGCAAGCAATTCGAGAGCCTGATCGCCCTCGCTGTGACGGACCAAGTAATCCTCCAGCACAGGCCGCGCAGACAGATATTGTGCCAACCCTGCGTCTGGATCTTCAGCGGCAAAGATCGTAAAACTCGCTACCAGCGGCCTCAGCCTGCGCTGTGGTGCTGCAAAACCCTGTGCCGCCAGATGCAGCCTCGCCAAAGATTTGCCAGCAGAATAGGCATGAGCGGCAGAGCGGAACGGAGTCCATGAAAGTGCTTCCTCATAAATATCTACGCCTGAAGACGCATCATGCACTTCATAAGTCCATTCACCCATCTCGATCGCCGACTCGCCCAACACAGTTGAAAAAACCTGCGTCACTGGCGCACCATGCTCTAGCAAGTGAGCCAGAAAGCGATGTTCCTCCATCAAGCCCTCGCGATTGCGCACGCTGTGATGATGGCGTTTGATAAAGACTCGACGCTCATTTGTAGCAACTACGCTGGCAGCAGAAAATGGGCGCGGGCTTACTGAAAGAGTCTTGGTTGGCTCGCCGCATTCAGAAAACTGACTCAACAGCACACGCACTTCGTCAAGCCCAATTGCAGGCCAATCGGGCTTGACGCGTTCCTTATCCATGCCGTGCGTTGTAGCTGTGCTTATCATGCATCCTGCCCCTGTAGTTTGGTGTCCGTCGCTTCAGAAAGTGTAATGGGCAGAGAGGCGTACTGTCGTTGGCGCGCCCAGGTGGATAAAGGTATCGCCATAACTAGCGCCTGTGTCTTTCCAATAGCGTTTGTCAGTGATGTTATCGGCATAAAGATGCAGAGTTACATGACTACCTTCTCCGCCCGGAGTGTAACTTGCCCCCAGGTTGAAGATGTTATAGCTAGAGACACTCACCGCGTCGTCGCGTGTTGCTTCTTTGCGTCCGGTATAGCCCCAACCGGGCATCAGATGAAGACCATGCGCATGCGGTAACGCCAGATCTGCGAATAACGCCGTGCGCAGATGAGGCACATTGAGAACCTGCTTGTTATCGAAGGTCGGCGTGCCGGTATTGTTTGAGATAGCACGCATAGCCGCTGCAGAAGCGGTCAAACGCATCCATGTTGTAGCCTTGCCCTCTGCGTTCAACTCGATGCCGTCATGCGTTTCGCGGCCTTGTGAGACAAAGTCCTGGTCTCCCAGATCGTCAATTACTTTTGGATAGAAGAACGGTGCTCGCATATGAAATACAGCAGTACTCATTAGAATGCGATGGCCTAACTCGTACTTTGCACCTATCTCAGCCTGCCGAGTCAGAAATGCACTCAGGTAAACATTTGGGTTATCGTAAGCCCACCAGGGTGCCTGTGGTCCCAATGAAAGCATCACGCCATAGTTGCTATAAAGAGTTAGACCATTGATCGGATTGAAGGTAATCGCATATTGCGGCAGCCAGACGTACTTGTTCGTCAAAGATCCGCCGTTGAAGTTATGATCGCGCAAAGAATCTTCTCTTCCACTGGCGAGCAGTTGAATGCGTCCAGGCAGATGAATTCGATCCTGCATTACCGCTGCGGATTGATGATTATCTTCATCAAGTATGCGCGGCCCAGCCACATCGGGAGCACCGTTAATAGACTCGATGGGAGCTTCTTGAATCGGCTCAAAGATATTCTCTGACCCGACGTAGTCATAAACCGAATGCGAAGGCTGTTGAACACTTCGACTGAATATCTCGCCTCCTCCGGTAAGGTCATGCGTGATCGGTCCAGTCTTTATATGGCCAGTTATCAATGCCTCGGCCTGCGCGTTGATGCGCAACTCGCCTAGATTGCGATAATCGTATATGTCATAGCCGCCGTCAGGCGCAAAGAAATATCCCGGCGCAGTACCTCCGTCGCCTTGACACAGAGGTTCGTAGGAGCATCCATACGCATATACTACGTTGTCATCAATCAACGAATGGCTATAACTCACCGCTGCAAATGTCCGCCACGCATGAGGCAGATCATAGTCCAACCGAGCGCCAGTGTTGAATGTGTCAAAGGTGTTTGGTTTGGCCCAAGACTGCTCGCCCAGCATCATCGATGGATGAACCTGATCCAGGTCAGGCACGGTAGTGCCGCCAAGCAACTGATAGCCACAGACCGAGCGTTCCACCTTGTGCTGATATTCAAAATCGCCCTTCAGAATCGCCAATGGACTCAGCTTCCAATCCGCAGACCCAGCCCCCATTGCGCGCCAACCGTTTGCATCGTTCACATAACTTTGAATTTTTTCTCCTGCTAAATTTATGCGTGCCCCAACTTGTTTGCGACTGCCGAATAAGTGTCCCAAATCAACCGCGCCATAACTGGTGCCGCGATGATCCGTGGCCAAATCAACCGCTTCAATTGCGGCTGGTCGCTTGGTGACGTAGTCAATCATTCCGCCTGCAGAAGTTACACCAGTCTCCACGCCAGCAATGCCTTTGAGAAACTCAACGCTCTCCTTGTTCTCAAGCGGAACGTCCTGCTCGCCTGCGATGCTCATGCCGTTGATCTCAAGGCCGGTAGCCAAATCTATGGTGAAGCCACGAATCTCGAAGTCTCCGTAATATCCTACCGGCGCGTAGTCTTCGCCGATTGAGGCGTCGTTCTTCACCACATCTGAGAGCAAGCGCGCAATCTCATCTGACAGCAAGTCGCGAGTTACAACCGTCGCCGAAAGCGGTAACTCGGGAAGCGTAGCTCCATCAAGCGAACCCACCGTGACTGCATCGATAAGGTAGTTATCAGTTGCTTCGCCGTGTACGATGACCGTCGTGGTAACAGGCTGAATCTTCTGCGTGGACGCTGTGGGAGCGGCTGCTTCTGTCGTCTGATTCTGCGCTTGCGCAAGTGCACACAGTGAAGCTCCCAAGCAACAGGCCAAAGCAGTTGTCTTGATCAGTGATTTGATGCCTGCAGGTACGCAAATAATGTCAGCGCGCCACGCAATGCCTGCGGAGTTTGCAACAGAAGATCGAGAAAAAAAATGGGCAGTGGTGGCAGTATCGAATTTAGACATGAATTCCCCTTGTTTCCAATCTGAATGAAACAAGAGAACTCACGTGATGATTCGAGGAAGAAGGCCAATTGGCTTCGAAAGCTTCCCACGCCGGTATTATCCAGATCGGGTTCGAGGGTATTTCTCAGCCCCACATCGTGGAGCACCCCTGTTTCAATAACTCAATTGAAACATTCCCGGCCCGGTTTTGTAAATGCAATTCGGCAGCAATTGAAGTTGTGCCATTCAGCAATTGGAGCTTTGCACGGAAGGATTATTGTTGCCACGCGATTCCAACAGATAAACCAAATGAGCAGGAAGGCAATCGTGTTGATACGCGGCGGATCCCGTCTCCATCCGCTCACTCCGACCGGCAAAAGACACAAGAATCCCAGGCCGACCTTCGCGGAGCGACCTTGGATTCTTGCTATAACAAAGCTGCGGCAGATTATTTATCGTGGGGAGCTTGGCGCACTGAAACAATCGTTCCGTCCCCTTTCGCCATCACATAATTCCCATCGATTTGGCGCCACTCATGTCCCTTTGGCGGACGGCGAAGATGATTCTGCCGATAATCGACCTTATCGCCTCTGTTCCAGTCTTCCGACTGTACCTTTGAGCCTGTCTTCCATTCGTTGTGCTGCTTGTAAGTGTGGTTGTCGCGTTGATTCTGGTCCTGATGATCCTGGGCCAGAGCGGGCATACTGGCCAGAGCCACAGCCAGGATAGTGTATGCAAATGCTGCTCGTATCGTTTTCATGAATACTCCCGGTGGAATTGGATTCCGCCTTGGGGGGAATCGCTGTGTGGACGACATTGGTAGGGTCTTGAATAGCATTGCTTCTTCAGCAAACTGACACCAGCTTTACGCGGCCTACTGAATGCAGGCTGTTCAATACTGCACAGCCTGGTCGCCGACTTTTGCATAAGGAATGCATGACGGCGGAACAGCGAATGCTCTCCATAGCGCGGAACGGGTTACTTCTCGATCACTTTCTCAATTTGCCCGACCTTCTTCTCAACTTTGCCGAGGTTGCGTTCGGCTCTGCCTCTAGTCTCCAAGTTCGGATTGTTCGTGACGTTGCCTGCCGTCTCTTTGACCGCGCCCTCTACTCCATGGATATTGCCGTTGATCTCGTTCTTTGCACTCTGTTTCATCTGTTTTCTCCTTTGCGTGAGATAACACTGCCTGCGCTTCCCCACTTCGGGGTGTCCTTTGAGATTCAATTGCGCATCTGTCCTTACATTTTCAACAGGCGATCAAAGAAGGAGTGATAGTGCCGCAAGGCAACGCGCAGATCCTCAGTGGACACGTTGTCACTGCTCTCCCATTGCTTCTCCAAGCCAGAACGCTCATTAGCGAAGCCTTCAGCAAGTCGCTGCATCACCGTTGCTACCAGTTTGTCTGCGTCTTTGACTGTCTCGCGCGGCTCGTCGACGAAACACGTCTGTATCTTGAACCACTGCGATCGGAACTCTCCCATCTCCGACTCGGAAAATAAGGGAATAGATTCCAGAGCCGCAGTTGATCGATCCAGGGTTTCCGTCTCCTTACCCTTCACAAGCCAAGGCTCTTCCACCTGCATTGGCGCGTCGTTCTTCGCCAAGTCGGCCGTTGTAAGCTCTTCATCCATGGTTATAAGTTCTTCCATCATGCCACCGCTTTCCTCTCCATAATCGTTGTTTCCTGCACCAGTTCTTCAAAAAGGGAACGGTAGTGAATCATCGCCGTTCTCAGATCTTCTGTAGTTGCTTGATCTTCCCCAAGGCGCAGCGCAATCTCATGCGCAGAGCGGTAGTTCTGCACCACCCTGGGATGATCCACAGAAATGTCGGCGGCACGTTGATCGAAATCGGATACGGGATAGCCGCGGGTTTTCATAACGGAGCACACCAAGTCGTCTGCCTCCGCTACAGCCCCTTTTGGGGAATCGACAAAGCGAGACTGAACCGCCTCCCATTGTTTCCAGTATCGTTCGTGTTCTGTCGAGTCAAGATCGCGGAGCTTGAGCTTTTCAACCCGTTTCTCGCGATCCTCCAGCTTTGATTCAGCTTTTCTTTCTGAGCCGTGGGCCAAGACTGCCCGGTCATATTCAGAACCAAACTTTTTGCGCAGTCCCGCAGTAGTGCGCCTACGGTTATGGACGTAAAGCCCAACCAGCACGCCGACTATTGCAATCAGCACCACGGCTAGAACAATCACTTTGGGATCGAGCAGATTCAGATTCATTTAAGACCTCCACAGATACAAATCGATTCACGGGATTCCTGCCCTAGCCTGAACCTCGCGAAGATCATACTCAACCGTCAAACCAAACAAAGCTGGTCAGAATTGATCCTTGTTTGAATTCGAGATTGTGGAATCCCTGACGAGGACGGATGAAGGCAGACTGTCTCCAAGAAACCGAAGGGATGCATAGCTGAAACCGAAGGGATGCATAGCTCACGTGGTGAGCAATCCCATACAGCGCCGCCGAGACAAATGAGTGAAGCTGAAAGTTGGCTTCTCGAGACGGGAGTTGCCCAGTTTCCCGGACTCGGCGAGGTGCCGATCAAAGGATGAATATGAAAACTACCAAGTCACTTGTTATTTTGCTGGCTTTGTTTGCGATGGGGACGATAGTCGGCTGCTCGAAGTTTTCCGTCAAGTCGCCGGATGTTTCCGATAACATACGTAAATCGCTTAATCAAACAGGACTCAAGGATGTCTCTGTCAGTCAAGATCGTGACAAAGGGATCGTGACTCTTGGCGGACATGTCGTCAGCAACGATCAGAAGACACAAGCTGAATCCATTGCAAAGTCTATCGCAGGTGCGCAGGTTGTCGCAGATCAAATTGCCGTTCTTCCCGTGGGTACGGAAAGAGAAGCGCAAGCCATGTATTCTGATCTCGACCAGGGCATAGAGAAGGATCTGGACGCCGCGCTGATTCAGAACAAGATGCATTATGTCGTGAAATATAGTGTGAAGAACGGGGTCGTCACACTGACTGGAGATGTGAATTCGCCCGACAGGCGCGCATTCGCTGAGAAGGTGGCCATCGGCGTGCCGAACGTGCAGCAAGTTGTGAACAACCTCCAAGTCAAAAATCAGAAAGCCACTTCGGGACAATAGGAGCACATGGGATCTGTAGGAGCATAAGGGATCTGTGACCACACAACCGCTCAACGCTGTCACACAAACCCACGACGTACGCATCCGCCGGTCACACCATAGTGACTGCCACTTGTGCTGTACCCAACGTTCGTTAGATGATCGATTACAGTGGCTGAGATTCTCTGCCGCGCTGCCTGATTCTCAGCTTCTCCTCCCCCAATGTATGACTGGGTGATGGTAGAACGGATCGGATCTATAGGGCATTCAATCCGGCAAAGCATTGGACCGTCGAGCACGGTGGTCGCTTAATCAGAGTTATCGCTTAGCTCCAGATTCTGCGAGTTGGACGTGCTCTGAGAATACGTCACATCTCCATCGTAAACCGCAGTGATGCTATTCGAGTACGATTGCATGAAGGCCTGCGACCAGGCAGCTGTGCCAGACGAAAGCACGACACTTTGCAGAAAACTGCCATTATCGTAAAAGTCGACCTGCCCGGTTGCCGTCGGTGGATTGACTTTGGCTGTCAGCGTGACCGTATCTCCCAGGTAGCCCACGTATTCACTCAGCGTCAGCGTTGTCGTGGTTGGCGTTGATCCCGGATTGCCGACGTCGAGCGTTACGGCGCTGCTGGTGTTAGAGGCATACGTTGTATCTCCGCTATAGACCACCGTAAGACTCTGGGAGCCTGAAACCATGAAGTGATTCACGTAGGTGGCCATACCATCCACGACCGGCAATGTGGCGAGCACTTGATTTCCGTCATAAAAGACCACCGTTCCGTCCGCCACTATGGGTGAAATGGTGGCCGTCAGCGTCGCGGAGTAGCCGATGATCAGCGAAGAAGGATCAACCTGCAGCACCACTGTGTCGGGAGTGTTGCCGGTAACGAAGAGAGAAACCTGATTCGATGTGCTCGTTTCCCACGAGGCGTTTGCGGCAAAGATAGCTTTCAATGCGATATTGCCCGCACTGGAAAAGGTTGTATTCAACGTGGCAATACCCGCATTCACATTGGCCGTGCCAATCGCTGTTGATCCGTTATAAAACGTCAACGTGCCCGTGGCTGTCGCAGGAGAGAGAGTGGCAGTCAAAGTAACGCTCCCACACATCTCGACGGAGCTGGTTGAAGCCGTCAGAGTTGTCGAGGTCACCAGCGGACCGCCGACATTCATCGTGACCGAATTCGAAGTGCTGGAAAGATAGTTATAGTCGCCAGAATAGACTGCGTGGAGTGTTGCTGTTCCTCCTGCCGCAAACGAAGTTGTCAAACTGGCGGTGCCACTGATGACAGCAGCGCTGCCGATATTGGTCGTTCCGTTATACAACGTGACCATGCCCGTGGCTGACGTGGGAGAGACTGCGGCGGTTAATGTCACACTGGTTTGGTATTGCGGCGTCGTGGTGGAGGCCTGCAGAGTCACTGAAGAGGTTGTCAATTGATTGCTGTACACGCCGATCGAAATGGCCGCAGATGTACTTGATGAATTGAACTCGTCCCCGCTGTATTTCGCGGTAATGCTCTGCACACCGCTGGAAGAGAACGTAGTAGAAAGCTGCGCGACTCCATTCAATGAAAAAAGGCTGGTGCCGACTGCCCCAGTCCCGATCGCCGTTGATCCGTTATAGAAGGTTACCGTTCCAGTGGCGTTAGCCCCATTCGAGATCGAAGCCTCCAAGATTACCGCCTGACCTTCCGTGATGCTGGTAGAGGGAGCGATGACAGCTACACTGGTTGAAAACTTGTCTTGTAAGCCGGAGCCGCCCATGCACCCGGTAAGCGACAAAACGAAGACAAGCAGAAGCGGAAACAGAATTCGACGATAAGAATAAGGCATGACTTTCATTTCTTCTCCCTCCGTTCAGGAGTGACATAGGAGCGATGCATTCACCTGTTCCAACCCAGATTTGTGGGAGAAGTTGCGAATGTCTTCAGGGCCAAGCTGATCCGGCGGACGGCCGAAGTACGTTTGATAGCTCTACCCATGCAGCACTAACATCATTCCTGAATCCCATAACAGGGAATAACGTATCAAAACTTGACACGCTATCTCATCCCCGGCACACTATATCTGAGCCATTAGGCAGAATTGAGGACCAATATGCGAGACGCTGCCCCCCAGGGAACCTACAAAGTTCAAGCCCTTGACCGGGCCTTTGCCGTGCTTGATCTGCTTGGGGAGAGCGATACACCGCTCGGTTTGGCGCAGGTTGCCTCTTCGCTGCAACTGCACAAGAGCACCGCGCACCGCTTCCTCATGGTTCTGGAACGGCACCGCATGGTGGAACGCACTACCAGCGGCAAATTCCGCCTCGGCCTCCGCCTTTTTGACTTCGGCAATCGCGCCATTGAGCAATATGACCTGCGCGACCGCGCCCAGCCGCATCTGCGCCGCTTGGTGGCTGAAACTGAAGAGACCGCTCACCTCTGCATTCTCGAGGGAACTCACATCATCTATATTGACAAGATTGAGCCCTCTCGCTCGGTGCGCATGATCACGCGCATTGGAGCCAGCAATCCCGTCTATTGCACATCAGTAGGCAAGGCGATTCTGGCCTTCCTGCCTGAAGAGAAAATCGCCGAAATTGTGCGCAAGACCCGCTTCGAGCGTTTCACCCACCGCACCATAGCCACTCCCGAGGCGTTGCGCACTGAGATTGAGAAGACGCGTCGTCGGGGTTACGCTGTCGATGACGAGGAGTTGGAAGAAGGGCTGCGCTGCATCGCCGTTCCGCTGCTCGACGCACAGCGTCTGCCGGTGGCCGCAGTGAGCATATCTGGCCCCTCATTTCGTGTGACCGCGCAGAAGCTCCCCGCCATCGCCAACCATCTCCTGCAGTGCGTCCGCGGCATCTCTGTCGATATGGGATTTGTATCGGCCGGACGTGCCAATCGAGCAACCTGGTCGGCATAGAGAACGGAGTCGTGAAAATGTGAACTGGAACTGATTTGTCCTGAAGACTGAGACCAAATCAGTCGTTCGATCAGAACAATGTCACAACCCCTCCCCCTTTCTGATACACTCATTCTTGTTGCTGATTAGATAAAGCTGGGGACGTAGCTCAGTTGGTTAGAGCGCTGCCCTGTCACGGCAGAGGTCGCGGGTTCGAGCCCCGTCGTCCCCGCCATTCATTCCAGAGTGCTTAGGAGTGTTTGGCAGAGAAAGTGACAGATAAATCTAGGTACAATAAGGGTACAATAACCTCCTTACCGCACCATCCTCTTAAGTTCCAAATCCCCGTTTTTACCCTCGTCTGGAAAAATCATCCGTGCGACCTAGCTTTGAGCTGCCCGCTTCGTCGAGTTCACGGCCTGCGTGTAGGTGTCCAGCGCGATTCGACTATTGGCGTGCAGCAGAAGTTCCTATGCCGTTTTCACACCCTCGCCTTTGGCCTTGAGCAATGTGCCGAAGGTGTGGCGGAAGGTGCCCTTGACGATCACGAAGACAACGAGACGCGCTTCTGCATCAGAAGTCTCCGGGATGCGCGCCAGAATCCGGAAGAGGAATACTCTCATCGCGAACATCGTGGCTTGTTGCGACGCGAGGCTTTGAAACTGCCTTTGAAGTATCGATCCATTTTAAAGGCCTGCGAGCTCGATGAACGCTCGATTGAGGAGGTTGCACACTTGCATGGAATACACGTCGGGGCTGCCAAGTCACGGATGCAACCTGGCATATGTGCATTCCGATGGTGAGCAATTTGCAACAGAGTGAGTGTCGAATCAACTGAGACAATCAAAGTGTGAAGAAGCTGGCAAGCGCAACCGATCCGCTCTGGTATAAAGACGCGATCATCTACGAACTCCACGTTCGTGCCTTTGCCGACTCGAATGGCGATGGTATCGGAGACTTCCCTGGGCTGCTCTCGCGGCTCGACTACCTTCAGGATCTCGGTGTTACCTGCATCTGGCTACTGCCCTTTTTTCCTTCGCCCTTGCGCGATGACGGTTATGACATCTCCAACTACGTCGACGTCCATCCGTCTTACGGAACCTTGAATGATTTCAAGTCGTTCCTTGACGCGGCACACCAGCGCAATATGCAGGTCATGATCGAGCTGGTCATCAATCACACCAGCGATCAGCACCCCTGGTTCAAGGATGCACGCATTGCTCCGCCTGGATCAGCAGCGCGTGAGATGTATGTGTGGTCCAACACGGATCAACTTTACAAGGGTGTCAACATCGTCTTCAGTGATACGGAAAAATCCAACTGGACATGGGATGAAACCGCCAAGGCCTATTATTGGCACCGCTTTTTCTCTCATCAGCCTGACCTCAACTTCGACAATCCATCGGTCTTGGAAGCGGTTCTGAAAGTCCTCCACTTCTGGCTCGACATGGGTGTGGATGCACTGCGAATGGATGCCATTGCAT
>Ga0182030_10009161_pt1 | contig 20317 bp, 16 predicted proteins | sample 812S3MmetaG_FD_121299 | JGI IMG/M metagenome (GOLD analysis project Ga0182030, IMG submission 121299) | Permafrost microbial communities from Stordalen Mire, Sweden - 812S3M metaG (Illumina Assembly) | ecosystem: Environmental > Terrestrial > Soil > Wetlands > Permafrost | place: Sweden... | reverse complement strand
TTATAGTTCTGATTTTGATGACCGCAATGCTTCAAGTTTAGAAAAGTATTTTTTAGAGTTTGCTATTGCTGCTAGACTAACCAAGTAAAAATATTTGGGTTCGAATCCCACATCCCCAGCCAAGTGGAACGAACAGCTTCTAACGCTTCCTTCTGTAGGTGTTCTGGTAGACTTCTAACCCTCAGATATTCTTCTTCAATAGGTTTATAGCCGTTTTCGATTGGAACAGCCCATGGATGCGGTGTAATAATCAGCTTTTCATCTAGGATTACTGGGTGCTGGCCTAAATCTCTCAAAACGGTCTGCTTATCTTCTAACGTACCGTTAAGAAACTTATCCCGGCCGTTAACAGCCAGGTCAAACAAGCGCTCGGCTGTAGCGTACCAATTATTGGCCCGCTTTTTAGTATCTTCACGTTCTTCTTCAAGGTCTTTAATCTGTTTCTCTAGATCTTTTTTCTCTTCACTAAATTGGTCTTCGTTAATTAGCTCCTTTGAAGCCATTTTGATAAGTCTCTTCACATCTTTGTGTAATGACTCAATAGCCCGGCTTTGACTCTCTAGAATAGCTGTAAAGTCAGTACTTTCGGTCTCGTTCTGATCCTGTAAAGCGCCAAGTGCCCAGTCTTTGAATTGAGAAAGGATAGTATATTTGCCGAGCACCTCTGTATATTGTTGCTTAATATTCGCTTCTTCAAGGTTCTTACGCTGCTTACATGGCCTTTTACTTTTATGAGTGCAATGATAATAGACTAGGTGTTTAATGGTCCCGTCTTTCAACTCAACATCTTTACTCTCTGCGGTTATAGTACAACCACACTCACCGCAAAACATGATATTACGATAGTTAAACATCTTTTTGACGGCTAATTTCCTTGTACCGCGCCTTCCTAATAGTTGCTGGACTTTGTCGTACTCCTCGATCGTTACCATAGGATCATATCGAGCCTTCTCATAGTGGTCGGGTTGATCAGGTACGGGTATTTTTCCAGCGTATCTAGGATTGTTGAACATATTATAGATAGACGTACGAGCAATAGGGCCAGGTGGATATTTCCTTGTCCCTCTAGTTACATAACCCCATTGTTTATTTGCGATCTCGGCTATCCGGGGAACGCTATATTTACCGGTTAGCATTAAATCCCACATGTGTCTCCTTAAATCAAAACGGTCTGGGTCTTTAATAAGTACTCCGTAATCTTCTCTCCCGTCATTTCGAGCATTTAAATAGCCTTCAATGGCCCAGCCGGTGGTCCAACCCCGTTTACGCTGTTCGTCATTACCACGCTTAACGTCTTTGCTTAGCTTAGATGAAGAATACTGTGAATGGCTCATTACACCCTGTAGCATCATTATGCCCTCGGGTGAATTATCAAAGTAGTAAGAGCCGAACTTTAAGTCTTTAATTAACCCCGTTCGTAGACCATAGGTTATTACTGCTGCGTCAATCTCATTCCTAGAAAGTCGGTCAGGGTGCCAGGTTACTATACCGTCAGCAAGTCCTTCGCGAAGCATATCCATCATCTCATTGAATATAGGACGTCCTGGCTTAAATGCGCTTTTACTCTCTGGCTCCATCCACTTAACTATTCTTATATCTGGGAAAATCTCTTTAATCTTGCGCGTCTGTGCGGGCAAAGATAGAGATTGACGCTCCTCTTGCTCTGTTGATTTACGAACGTATGCGATATATCTTAATTTACTCATAATTTCCTAACTAAAAGGACGGCTCGGTTGTTCACACAGTCCATAGCGCAAAGCTATTTTCCGATACCAAGCCGCCCTTAGGCCGGGAAATAAAAACACTTTGCGCGTGTTTATGGATAGTGTGAACGTTATCATTATAACCCCAATCACTCTCATAGTTAATTCCCATCTTCTAAGTACGTAAACTTATCAATGCCATTATGATCATTCAAGTCTCCATATGATTGGCAGTGTGGTCCTATTCGCAATGTAAGGTTCTTGACAACTCCTTTACGGAAAAGATCTAGTAGCTCAAAGGTGAAGTAATCTTCAATTAAAAGCTTTATTTCATTCTGCATATCCTTTGTGTTGTCATAGCTAATGTCATCCCAAACATCGGATGCGTATGCCCCTAGATCAATATCAATTACCACAAAAGAACAGTTTCTAGGTTGCTCTCCGAATATTTCGTGCTGCTTATATTTTTTATCTTTTTGTTTTCGCGCATATTGGCGATCTAATCCGTCGTTTATAATTTCGATTGCTTTGTCGCGTTTTGCTTCTAGGTCCATGTCATTCTCCTTTATGCTTTAAATAAATCAGCTCAAAATTAATCAAAAGGGAAATTTAAGAGACGATTCACCCACTACTATTTGATCTATTTGTGTGTAGTCTTCGTATTCTTCTTCAAATTTATAAAAGTTTAGTTTGCCCTGTTTGACCTTTTTACAATCTTTCGTTAGTTTCATGAAGTATCTATAAGCATCGTTAGGTGCATCCCATTGCTCAAGGTATTCTAGGCTTTCGCCCCAAACGGCTTCGCTCCAGTCTAGTTTAACTATGCCTTTAGGCAGTTTTGCTGATGCTATCTCAAACCAACGCTTAGCTTCGATCAAAATACCTAGATCATGATAGAACTTGTTATTAAGATGTACTTGCGGGTGTATTTGCCCAAGCTCAAGGACTGAGTTAAAAGTCTTCATGACTGCTTGGTAGTTTTTAAGAGACTCTGTGATAGGCAGTTCGTAAATTGACATCGCCTGCGTATCTTCAAGCTGTTCAAGCTCTAAATTTCCGCTATGAACAACGCCACTATAGGTTCGCTTGCCCCTCGCAACAGCAATTTGATGCCACCATCCAATGCCGTGGCCAAATGACATATAAAGATCTTGGTAGTATTGAGATTCTTGTCCCGGCTTAAGAACTTCTATCTGCGAATAAACACTCATTCCTTTACCTCCTTATTAATTAATTCAACATTGCCAAAATCTTGGCTTATGTCCTCTGGGATTTGTACATCCTCGGTATTTACCCCACCATCCAACTCACTATATTTAGAATGGTCTTGCGGGTAGATCAGCTTATTACGTTTATCGGCCGGGTCTTGTTCTTCGGTTATTAGGCCGGCCTGGTTAAGCATCGGTAAGATCTGTTGACGTAACGATATGGCATCAAGCATTCGCCCGTAAACCGCGTAATGTTTTATCATTATTTCCTGGCGCGTAACACCAAACCGATCCTTATCACTGTAAGCTGCTAAAATCACATCCTTATATAGCTGATAAACATATGGTGGAATATTAAGTTCTTGAGTAACCGAAATTCTGTCCCAAAGATTGAATGCCTCATCAATATCTCGACGGTCCGCCACTATGTTTGAGCCCTCATTCTTACGATGCCATAAATTTAGAAGAGCTAGGGCTTTAATAATAGATACGAGCCGCTTTATGTCCCGTTGGTGTCGTGGCTTAAGGCTAGTGACAGAGTCAAAGAACCGTTTCTTGATATAATCTTGGTGCTCATCTGTTATATGAATATCGGCGACTCCAGCATCACGTATAGCCTCAATACGCCCCTTTAATTGCTGTCTAGGTGGATTTAGCTCGGTATAGTCCGAATAGGCGCTTTGGTCTGCCGACTTTTTTAACGACTCTAAGACGCCTTCGCGTATCTTTTCTTGGGTAATTTCCGGGCTAAGTAATATGAACCTAGTAGCTTCTTGTTCATCCATTCTTAACCCGGCAGAGCAGTAAATTACCGCCGGATAACCCCTTATGATTACCTTCTTGGTGCGTAGACCGGACTTTTGGGTTTTATCCGTAATCTGAGACTCGATTTCTTTTTGGTCGTGAGACAAGATCGGCCTCATTCGCTCTATAAGCATTGTGTGCGGTTGGTCAAGAAAAATGAGGGTTTTACCCGATAGGTCGACGACAACTTGCTCATTTTCCTTATCGTATTCTCCGGCCATATGGTAGAAAGCCGTTGGGCTAACTTGGCCCAATATCATAATGTCTGTTTGCGGAAATAACTTTGCGGTCTCAAGCGGTATGAAGCTTTTACCCGAAGAACTTGGAGCGTTGAAGCTTACGTTTAGTTGCGAGTCTTCCGTATATGCTGATAATTGACATAAGAATGTTATGACTTTGTTATCGTCGTCATGCTTGATAGTAGTGCCAAGAATATCGACTAGTTCTTTAACTGATAGTTCTGGGTAATTTTTCATCATCATATTCCTTACTGTTATCTGGCGGCTTAGATAGCACTTTAACTAGACGCAATAGCGCCATTCCTTGGACCAGAGCATCTTCCTTGGATATTTCCTCACCAAATATATCCAGGTAAATCTTCTGGTAATTGGCTATCTGTGCATCAGTTAATCGCATAACTACCTTAAGCTATATAGCCTTGTCTTTAGGTTTTTCATTTCCTGCCAAAATTGTCTTGCATCGACCTGCAAGGTACCGGCCCAGTAGCTTTGAGCAACACTGCTAATCCGGTCATCAGGTTTAAAGTAGAACGTTACTCGATCACTATCCGGGTTAGGTGCTAAGTCAATGACTACGTAGCCACTGCACACAAGTGCCGTTGCTTGACCTAGGTCTGATACCGCATAAGATAGTTCATTCTTCTTCATGTCATACTCCAATATTTCCTGCCTCCAGCATCACATCAAAAAGAGGAAGCTAATCCTGCTTCCTCTAAACGCACCGGTCTTGAAATGACCTAAGAAGTTAAAATATTCTGACTTATTCCAAAAGCACCACTATGCGGTTGACATCTTTTTGATTGCTTCAAGTCTACTGACCGTTATTTTTGTATTTTTTACGAGTCTAAGCGTTCGATTTTCAAAATCAAATTCTATAAAAACCTTGAGATCTCCGATAAATCCCATGTTCCTAGGCAGGCCTTTTAAAGGAGTCTTCCCGCCAATACCTAGCTCGCTTATAGATAGGGCTCTACCAGCGTCATAGAGAGCCCTAAGAGCTTTATAGCTTCGGCTACCGGTGCTTTTGTAGACTTTAAGACGTATATTTCCATTTGGGGTATATAGCCATAGATTCTTATCTTTAAGAACTAGCGTGCATTGGACTACCTCATCATCAAGATCTACTAACTCCAAGCTTTCGCTTAGCGGTAATTCGGTTGCATAGCCGGCATACTTATCGGTCAGCGAACTTTTTAGGCGTAAAAATTGTGGTGGTATAGATAAATTTACAAAATCTACCATATCCGGGAAAGTCATATGATGGCCGGCTAAAAGCGGGTCAATAGCATCTATAAGCTCTTCGAACTCAACCGGCTTACTTGATAAGACACTGTTCAGATTGCTCAATAAGCGGTCCTTAGCCTCGGTACGTAAACTCTGACGCATACGGGCCAATTTAACGGTACCAGAACCTTCACTATACATAGCCATATTCATTCTCCTACTGCAAATATATTACGCTATTTGTAAATAGTGAGCTAGGTGGTGGGGTAAATAACATTTCTTGAGATATAATGAGGCGCAAGTGGTTCGCCACTCAGACCTAAACCATTAACAAGATGGCATGGTCAAACAAAATCCGTCGTGAAATGTAAGCTCGTCACAGGGCTCTGTTTCACGACGGTCATAGCCGAAAGGTTATGGGGGCTTCGGCTCCACTCTGTGGCGAGCTTTTATTTGCCACAACTAAACCTATTGGTAAAGGAGTGAGCAGCAATGGCACATATAGATGGTGGCTTAATAATAGTAGATGTAGTTATTGGATTTTTAGCTTTATGTACGGTAGTAGCTATTACTGAGTCAGTTCGTGATAGTTTTGGAAGGCGCAAGGATAACAGATACGACATGATTAAGAAGCTTGAGAAGCTTCCAGGAGCCGCGTACAAGGACTACAGCCTTCTTGATAAAGCAATAATGGTATTTCTACCAACACACCTCTTATATGATTATCAGCCCGATGACGATGACTTAAAGCTACTTAGTATGAGTCCGCTAAGGTTTGGTCGGGAATCATGGGGCATTACTTATAAGTTATACAAAGGACACAAGGTGCTAATTAAAAGAGTTAAGCTCCACGATAGTAGCCCTTTTTAAGCCGGCCCACATGACGAGGCTCATGCAAATTCAGATATATATAATATAGATAGATTTGACCGAACAAGGTTTTTTGGCCAGTTTGGTACGGTTTTGAATTGTATGACAGTAACTCGATAGGGATTGTGACTGGAAAACAAAAAATAAAAATGTTTATTTACGTACGTTATTAGACACGCCGCTACACTGGCTTGTATATTTGCGCGGTTAAAATGACACCGACCTCTGTTGGTATCTGTTACGTCAAAACACTATATGTAGCGTTTATGTATATCTATTTTTATTAGTCGACGCGCTTCAGGGGTGGAGACGTCGTCCAAGCACCATTTTACGACGCTACCTCTGTTGGTATCTGTTGAGGGTTTACCACTTCGCCTTCAAGCGCCGTCTTGCGTTCCCACGGTCTGACTGATAAACCGCCATAAATAGGCACCGGTACACGTTCTCCGTCACTAGTTAGGTCGAGCTTGTCACCATATTTCTTAGGCTTCAGTTTCGAGGCAATCCATTTAAGTGCTTCTATCTTCACTTTGGCCCGTTCTATCTCGTTACGATCGCTCTTGGCGTTATCTATAACAGAGAGCATTTCATCTGCATACCAGTCCGCTTGTGCTTCCTTCGCGCGCGCGTACTTATCCGTAAAGTCAGGGTACTTTTGCAGCCAAACCATTACTTGAGAATAACTAAGGTCCAGCTCAGCACATATATTTACCAAGCTTCTACCCATAGCAATCTGCTCGCATATAGTATCAACGAGTGTATTTGAGTATTTAGTCGGCCTACCTAACTTATTCATAACCTATATTATGAACATATGTTTGACTGATTGGAATAGATAAGGTAATAAATGTTATTTTAGCCCGGCAAAACTACATTGATAACTTTGAGAATGACGCATAACGGCACATAGCCAAATACAAAGCCGTCGTATAAGCACGATTGTATTCTAAGGAGATTATAGTAGCCTAACAGGGTAAAAAGTGGTTTAATTTAAAGGAGCTTAAACATTAGAAAATGGAGCACAGATGCAGGGCGGCCTGATTGATAATCACACACGGTTTTTAGCTGATGAAATCCTCAAGTTAACTCCACACGCAAAATCAATAGATATTGGCGTGGGGTACTTCTTTTTCAGTGGATTCGAAGAAATAAAAGACGCTATTCGAGACATACCTATACGTATCTTGGTTGGACTAGAGATTGACCCTCAATTATCTAAGGAACTGGGTAAGAAATACAAGGACGGAACAAGCTTTAGGCAGAATAATGTCCAGGAGTACACAAGCCCAACTCGTACTGATAAGGTCAAAAACTTCTTAAATACAACTATTGCGGCAGTAAATAATCTCGGCGATTTTGACGAAAAAACCAGCGCAGAGACCTTAGAGATTTTACTAGAGAAGCTTGAGAACGGGACACTTGAAATCAAAGCAACGGCTATACCAAGTCATGCCAAGTATTATGTCTTTCATTTAGATGAAAAGAGCACCCTAGGATCATTATTCCCTGGCGTGGTGATTATGGGATCGAGTAACCTGACAACTAGCGGTCTTCGAAAACAAGGCGAGAAAAATGATCTTTTCACTGAACCCTTTAGGTACAAACAGTATTCGGAAGACTTTGAGAACGATTGGAACGATTCTAAGGCTGTAACCTTAGTAGACAAATCGGACGCCAAAGACGTGGTTAAGCTTATAAAGGAAAGCACTTGGCCTTATAAGAACCCAAGTCCTTATTTTATGTTTTTAAGAGTGCTTATGGAGTATTACTCAGACATTAATGATGACGATATCTACCTTCCTGGAGCAATCACTGATGGACTGTTTTCTAACTTGCAGTATCAAATTGATGCCGTTAAAGAAGGTATTGCCAAAATTGATGAATACAGTGGCGTAATAGTTGCTGATGTCGTCGGTTTGGGCAAATCAATAATTGGCTCTACTATAGCTTATAACCTATATAAACGAGACGATCTGTATACGATCATTATTGCTCCGCCACACCTTGTAGACCAGTGGAAAGAGTATAAAGATAAGTTCGGATTCATAGGTGAAGTATGGAGCCGCGGTGAAGTAAAGAAGTGTTTTGATTACTACAAGGATGACACTCGACCAAAACTAATTATTGTCGATGAAGCACACAGATTCAGGAATGAATTAACCTATGACTACACTGATATTCACCAGATGTGCATCGGCCATAAGGTATTGCTACTGTCGGCAACCCCGTTCAATAACGACCCTAAAGATATATACGCCTTAGTTAAACTCTTCCAGATTCCTGGTGCGGCAACGCTACGAAGTGCCGAGAATCTTGGCGTTGCCTTTAGAGAGTTGATTAAACAGTATAGCGTGCTCCGTAAAGACAAAAAGTCTAAGGCCGAGGACATAAAGTCACGAGCAACCCAAATAGCTGATGACTTGCGGCGATTGATCGACGACGTAGTTATACGAAGATCACGACTAGATCTAGACAGGATTGATGTATATCGAGAAGATTTAATTAGACAAGGCATAGCCTTCCCAGAAGTAAGCGAGCCTGAGAATGTCGAGTATCCACTAGGCTCGGTTTCAGATCTATACCTAAACACACTAAGAACTATTTACCCAGACAGTAATGATGCCGTTCCCGGGCTTCATTATTTGGCAGCACGTTATCAACCAACCAAATACTTCACAGACGAAGGGCGTGAGAACTATAAGAAAGAACTAGCAAAGGAATATGACGATGAGAGTGAGATTGCCCAAAGGCTTGAGCAAGGACAGTCTAACGTAGCAAAATTCATGCGACACCTTCTTGTCCGTAGGTTTGAAAGTTCTAAAGAAGCATTTAGGAAGACACTCGAGAAATTGATAGATTCAAATGAATTAATAATCCATTGGTATGAAGAGCTTGGTGCTATACCAATATCTAAAAAGCTAGACATACCTGACCCAGATGAGCTTATTGATGAAATTGAGATAGACGAAACTCTCAATGACGAAGACCCCGTAGTAAAACTAAAGACGGCCCTGGATTCAAAAAACCTACAGAATATAGACGTTATTCCAGCTAAGTATTTAAGCCAAGAATTTATTGATAATCTGCGAGAAGATGATCAGATTCTTAGAAAGATACATAACGACTGGTTTCAAGACCCGGCCCTTAAAGGCGTTGATCCTAAACTCGATAAATTTAAACATCATTTAGAGGAAAAACTTAATAACTCTAAGGGTAAAGTTATAGTATTCAGCGAGTTTACTGACACGGTTAATTATTTAAAGTCAGAACTCTCTAAAGACCCTGCTCTAAAAGGCCAGGTTATCTCGTATTCGGGCAGCGAGGCGTCGAATTCTACTAAAAAGATAATAGCCAAGAACTTTGATGCGGGATTGCCTGAAAGTGAACAAGAAAATGATTACCGTATTCTTATAGCCACCGACGCAATATCTGAAGGATACAATCTCCACAGGGCTGATTGTGTCTATAACTATGACATTCCATATAATCCCACTAGAGTTATTCAACGTATAGGAAGAATTAATCGTGTTAATAAGAAAATGTACGACCGTTTATATATCTTTAACTTTTTCCCCAGTGCAATTGGTGAAGCGGAAACACACACTAAATCAATTTCCACAGTTAAGGTTCATATATTTAATGCACTTCTAGGTGATGACACGAAAAAGCTAACTACAGACGAAGAGCTGGTTGCTTATTACTCAGATAAATATAACGAAGCAAAGGATGACGAAGAGTCTGAAAGCCCGAAAGCTAAATACTTTAATATCTGGCAAAGAGTAAAAAACGACCAAGCACTTATGGGCGACGTATCAGGAGATGTAGTAAATAAATCTAGAGTTGCCAGAGACTCAAATAACCAACAAAAAGGTGTCGTTCTGTATGGTAAACGTGGAGACACCAGTGTGTTTTGCCTTAAGGATAAGCAGAGCGAAGAGCCTGACTATATTAGTGCTGAAGAGGCTATGGGCCTGTTCGAAGCAACTACTGAGACTAAGGGGTTGCAAACTACTGAATCGTTCGAAGATCAGTTTGAATTTGTTAGAAATCATCTCCGTAAGTCTAATACGCATGTATCAGTTCCGGATAGAGGGCGACAAGAAGCTATAGCGAAGCTTAAGATCTTATTAGATAAGATTGAAAGTAGTTCTAAGAAAAACTACTGTAATGATCTTATTGAGTCCATATATGACTTAGACGCTTTAGCCGACTCAGAACTCAAGACAATCCGTAACTTAATTATTGGCGACGATCCAAACGGTGCGTACGATTTGCTGCTCAAGACTATACCTATTGAATATATAGCAAATATTCGTATGGCCGCGAATGTCAGTAAGAATGAGTCCAGCCTACTTATACTCACAGAGGAATTATTGTGACCCCACAAAATGGCCAAGACACAATTCTAAATAATCCGTTCAACTTAGAAGATTACAAAAAGCTCATATCTGGTTTAGTTGAGCATGCATTCTATGATGAAGGGAAAAATATATCCTTTAGTTCTGATGTTATTGAATCCGCCACAAACATAGGTGAGTTTCAAGAAAATAGATTTCACAACTTATTAGTAATAAAGCACAGTTCAACTATATTTAGTCGAATAAAACTTGCTACAGAGACTTTTAAGTTAATGGCAGCCAACAACATAGATACCGCTCTTATAGCTTATTACTCGGAAAAAGATAAGCTTTGGAGAGTTTCACTCGTAACACTAAAATTTGAAGAAGGACAATCTGGGAAGATAACCAAGGTATTCTCTAATCCCAGAAGATACTCTTATGTCTTAGGCCCTACCGCTAGAACAGTAACTCCGTATAAATTTCTAATCTCAAAGGGTGAGGCAACTAGTTATGAAGATCTCGAATCAAGGTTCTCTGTAGAAGTAGTAAACAATGAGTTCTATAAGGAAATCGCAAAACTTTATGACGAGCTTATAGGTACGGACAGCAAAAATGCTGTAATGAAATACCCAGATAGTGGCGATGCTAGTCAACAGTTTGCAGTTAGGTTAATAGGCCGGATAGTTTTTTGCTGGTTTCTAAGAGAGAAACATAGTAATGCGGGCATGCCACTGATTGATAAAAACATACTATCTAGAGAATCCGCCAATCAGAAAGATTACTATAATACGACACTCGCTCCACTTTTTTTTGAAGTACTGAATAAGCCCCTTCCTATTCGTCCTCAGATTTATCAGAATGACGAATTCGGGAAGGTCCCATATTTAAATGGTGGACTGTTTGCACCCCAACCCGACGATCACTATAAAGTTGATAAGGTTACTGGCTTGCCATTGCATAGTGAAATAGATATACCTGACACCTGGATAAGGAAACTACTTGATTTACTTGAACTTTATCATTTTACAGTCGATGAAAATACTAGCGTCGACATAGATTTGTCCATTGACCCAGAAATGCTAGGGCGTATATTCGAGAATTTGTTAGCACGTATTAATCCTGAGACCGGCGAAACTGTACGTAGAACAACTGGGAGTTTTTATACACCTAGAGAAATTGTTGAGTACATGGTTGACGAGAGCTTGCTGCAATACTTAATAAATAAAACTAAAATTCCTGAAGATAGTTTACGAGCTTTAATTAGCTATGATCTTTCAGATGACAAAAAGTACCCAATTAACGATACTGAAAAAAATCTGGTAGTAAAATCTATCAGTGACTTAAAAGTTCTTGATCCTGCTTGTGGGTCTGGCGCTTTCCCTATAGGCATGCTTCAAAAAATAGTATTTATACTTCAGCAGATAGATCCCGAGGCTCATCTTTGGTTTGAAAATCAAATAATCAATACTTCCCCTGAAGTAAGAAGATTAATAGAGCGCGAATTCCAACATAAGAACTTCGACTATATACGTAAACTTGGTATCATACGCGAAAGCATATTTGGAGTAGATATTCAGCCAATTGCTACGGAAATTGCACGTTTGCGTTGTTTTCTTACGCTTATCGTAGACGAACGAGTCGATGATGATGAGGCAAATCGAGGGATTTACCCGCTTCCAAACTTAGACTTTAAATTTGTAACTGCGAATACTTTAATTCCGCTACCTGATCAAAGTTTATTTAGTACGGAGATTCAGCAGGATATATTCGACAGTAAACAACTCGATAAAATAGAAAGATTAAGGTCACTACGTAATGACTATTTCAATGCTCATAATACGGAAAGATCTGAGATAAAATCTGAATTCAGGTTGACCCAAAATGAACTTTGGATGGCTATGCATAGCTCAAGTTCATATGGGAAACAGTCTTTAGCTCTATCTGGTTGGGATCCTTTTAGCTATAAAGCTACAGACTGGTTTGATGTTGAGTGGATGTTCGGCCTAGGTGATGGGTTTGATATTGTTATAGCCAATCCACCTTATGTGAGAATACATAAACAAGACGCAGACAAAAAAGAACTAATGAAGAAGATATACAATAGCGCCGTCGGTGACTATGACATATATATTTTGTTTTTCGAGCAAGGGTTAAATTTACTTGCCAAAAATGGGGTATTAATTTATATAACTCCAGACAAGTACCTGGTTAGAGATTATGGCAAAGTACTTAGACAAATAATTCTTAATAAGAAGATCGTAAGGTTAATTGATATATCTAGGGCAGATGACGCATTCCAGGCTGCAACTTATCCGCTAATCACTATAATTGTTAATGATATACCGGCAGAACAAATATCGGTTAATACCGTAAACAGCATTAAGAATATTAACGATAGTTCTAGAGAAACATTCATAAGCCATGCTGATGCTAAGAAAAACAATATGATTGAGATTATTGACCCTACTGACTTAAAAATAATCAATAAGATTTACTCCAATAGTAGCCCGCTGTCTGAAGTAATCTCAAAAAATCAACTATTTTGCGGCACACCAAGGGCAAAAGACTATAAAGCCTGGGGGACGAAAGTTATTACAGATACAGTTCTTAGTGATAATACACTTCCTTTATATGTCTGTGCGAGTATGTCTCCATATAGAATTAACACCTCAAAGACTGTCCGTGCTTTAGGTAATAGAGTGATCTCTCCGTATTTCGATAATAACGAGGGTTCAATAACGGACCAGCGATGGGAAGACTTTAAGCACAAACCAAAAATATTAATCCGTGGAAACGACACACGCATTACTGCCGTACTTGATACTACTGGAAGTGTTTTTGTGGGGGTCTATGCGATTAAGATTATGGAAAATATTGAGGATAACTATATGTCTATCCTTGGGCAGTTAAATTCTAAGCTATTAAACTGGGTATTTAAAGTTCAGAATCCGTCCGTCAGAATAGGAGGTGGATATTTTTCAATCAATTCTCCCCAACTTATGAAATTACCATTAATTCCAACTTCTAGCGATATCAATTCAAAATTAAGCAATATATCTGAAAATATAATTAATTTGCCTACGGATGATGAATCGAGTTTCATTAATTTATCTAATCAAATAGACGAACATATGTACACCTACTATGGTTTATCTAATGATGAAATAAACGTAATCGAAAACTTGGTCTAAATGAATAGTGTAATATCAAAATCTGACTATATGATGTTTCTTAAGCACCCCGCGTGGTTATGGCTCAAGAAGCATGACCCAAAGAAACTTCCACCTGTTGACGATGCGACCCAGGCCATCTTTGATGCCGGCCACATGTTCGAGTCTTACGCAGAACAACTCTTCCCCGGCGGTGTTACTCTAGGGTTTAGTGATTATGACGAATATAAATCACTCCCCGATCGCACTTTGAGCGCTCTAAATGAAGGTATTGATACTATATTTCAGGGCCGATTTGAGTTTGAGCAGTTAACTTTCATTTGTGACGTTATTAAGGTTATTGGCGATAACGAAGTTGATTTATACGAGATCAAGTCTAGCACTAAAGCAAAGCCTGACCATGAATACGATTTAGCCTTTCAGATGGTTGTACTTGAAGCATGTGGCTACATGGTAAGAAATATTGCTGTTGTCCACGTAAATAACGCCTACGTGCGTCAGGGTGAGGTAAATCCTAAGGATCTAACTGCAACGACCGATATCACTGAAGTAGTCAAAGCAAAGCGAGAATTAACCAAAAAGAAAATTGAAGAAGCACTAAAAGTTGTCAATTCATCCATAAGGCCAAACGTATCGCCTTCGTTCGCAAGGCTAGGTTCATTTAACGAATGGCTAACGATATATAAAGGCCTGGTTAACACTGAACCGGATAGTATTTATGATCTATGCGTTATTGGCGCTGAGAAGACCGGAGAGTTAGAAAAGCTAGGTATTAAAAAACTCATAGCTATTCCTGAAGATTTTAAGCTAACTCCAAAACAAGCACTACAAGTTAAAGCAACTAAATTGGACCGGCCAATTATTGACCGCAATAGAATAAAGAAGTTTTTAGACACCTTTATTTATCCTCTCTACTTCTTCGACTACGAAACATTAGCAAGTATCGTGCCGTATTTTGACGGGATGAAACCTTATAAACAATATCCATTTCAGTATTCGTTACATGTTCTAGACTCTCCAGAGGCTGAACTTAGGCACTTAGATTATCTACAGAGGGAGAACGCTAGTCCCCTAGAACCATTAAGCAAAACGCTTAAATCACAAATCGGAGATACTGGCTCGGTCATTACTTGGAATATGGGTTTTGAGAAAAGTTGTAATACATTAATCGGATCTTTATTACCGGAATATACTGATTTTTACGAAAAGCTAAATGAACGAATAGTTGATTTAATGACACCCTTCTCGAGCGGGTGGTATGCAGATAAAGGCTTCTGCGGTAGCGCGTCAATAAAACAAGTATTACCGGTACTAGTGCCTGAGCTATCCTATCAGGCGCTCGGTATACACGAAGGCGGTTCAGCTCAACGTTTATGGATGGAGGCTGTTTTAGATGGCAAGCGTGACGGCGAGAAAGAGAAAATCTTAAGTGACCTAGTGGAATACTGTGGTCTTGATACGTTAGCGATGGTAGAAATCTATAAGGTCCTTAACGCTTTAGTAACGGATAATAATTAGAAGAGTTATATTATAGTTATGAAATTACTGCGCTATCGGCGACCTTCTTTGAATAGAGTGCTTGGAATCACTACAGAGAAAAGACGAATCAAGCGCTCATTAGGTATTAGCCAGGTCCAGGCTTGGACACGGCCTAATAGAGTTAAGCAGCGCATTAAGTACCGCGCTGGCTGGTATTCACCAACTATGCGGGTAGTACGCAATGCCTCAAAAGGGAGGTATCCTAGCTTTTTAGGCTTGTTCAGCAAGAAGAGGTAGAAGACGTATTATTGGATTATGAAAATACTTGTTTCTGACATTAAAAAATTTAAGGCACTCTACTTGAAGTACTTCAAGATTGAATTAAGTGACGAAGAGGCTCGAAAAAAATTACCATTATTGGTGCGTCAGATGGAAATTGCCTACCAACCAATCACAAAACAGCAGCTCGAAGATCTAGTAGTAAAGGATGCTCGAAAACGTGACGCCAAAGCACTTGCCGAAGTTATTTACGACGTTTACCAAGAAGATAAGAATCACCATAAATCGTCATAACTGTTTTGAGATTCTCTTAACTTATCAATGTTATTAAATTTCTTAAGATTATCTTCTATATATTTATTAATCTCTTTATCCTTAAGCTCTTCGACTGATTTTTGAATGTCAACCATCTTATCATAAGCAGCTAGGTAGCTTTCCTTAGCTTGTACAGTCTTACGGTTTTTAGTGTGGTCCCTAATATCGTCCAGGAGGGTCACTAAATATAGAAGTATCTTACGAACCCTTTTAAAATCACCTGACTTTAATTTTTTAACAAGTGGGTATGATGCCATTCGTATATTATCGATCGTAAAACTACTAAGCTGATCCTTCTCGATAGCCTTTCTGAACATATCCTTATAAAAAATGATTGGGAATTTAGAATAATCTTTATCAGAAACCATCACACCTTCGTGGGTGTAGTCATCTAAATCGGGGATAAGTAGAAAGAATTGCGAAACTTTCATATTATCCAAGGCTTGAATAACGCCATCCCTTATTTGCCATGATATCTGAGAAATAATGATACCCTTTTGCTGATCCGATAGATGATTAGCCTCTTCGAATTTAGGGATTAATGAACTTAGGTTTGATATGGCGGTCCGCGCCAAGTTTTCGTTATTGAACTTTATCGCAACTGAGCATACATTACCGAGCTGTCTTATAGGATTGCTAGTTAAGTACTCCCACTTTAACTCTCGATCTGAATCATTGTTCCATGTTTCGCCTTCTGGATGTTCGGCAAAGCTATATAGGTCTTTAGCTGGAGGTATGTTTGGTATATTCCATTCAACCGTGCCTTCTATGAGGTAAGTCCCTCGCACGGCCACTTCTTCAAATCCCGCCTCTATTGCTTTACTGATTAACTCAAAATGAAATCTATTTAGCTCCATGGACTCAAACCACTTAAAATCACGCTTTGACATATTAATGTTTATTGATTTGATAGCTTCCAAAATGCTTAATAGCACGCCCTCGCTCTCAAGTCGTACCGCGCGGATCATTATTGAGCGCCAGACTAAAATAAACGCACCTATAATACCTCTTCTATTTTGTGCGTCATTCTCTTCTTCAACCAATTCACTTAATCTTTTAGACATTGAGTTTATTATCTGGATAGTAGTAACTTCATCATTTTCAGCCAATGCTTTAATGGCAATATCTCTTAAAACAAATATAGGGTGAGCGACTTCAGCGGGGATAACTTCAGATTCTCCAGACATCGCAAAACGCCCAAATTGAGAAACACCCTTTTTTATTTCTTTGAGTGACCTTGGTACGGAAGTCACCGGGTCTGTTACATCCAACAAGCTTCGCAGCGCCGGGTAAAGACCTATTAATGCAATTATATAGAAATAGACTTCTAAGCTTATCAGGTGTATTGACCTGAGAGTCAAACTATCACTAAGTGTTGCCAAAACATAGACAGAAGATATTACTACTATTCCATAAAAAAGTAGTAATTCTCTAACTGGATAATAGCTTAGGATACTACTAATTTTACCTCTATACGCATACTTACGTATGACTCCAACAACCACTAGTAATATTGAAAAAATGACTGCTATAATTGCCGAGAGTGAACCTATTATTACCGTAAGCAACTGAATTGCCGCTGCCGGTGATGAGATTAGGAAAATATGATTGATGTCGCTGTGTCTTTGGGGTGTAAGATAGCAAATTATAAGGGCGATAAGAGCCAGAATAATAACTCTTAAACCCATCAAATAATAATATATTTTTCTTAAATGAAACGCAGTTATAAGAGATAAGCGAATATATAGAGGTTTACCATCTTTAAAATTAACGCCAGGTAAACCACTTACGACCCAAGCCCATTTAGGAAACTTTAATATTCGCATTAGTTTATTAGGCGGCTTGGGAGCTGCGGGAGGAGTAGGCTTTTGGGAAAGGGTTATGGGATTATTCATATAGGCTTGTAGTTACCGATAGATTAAACATATGATTACCGGTTATTTTGCATCTTGTTAAGTTCAATAAATATAGCCATAGGCTTTGTAGCTTTAAAATTTTTACGATCTCGGGCGCTTAACAGCAGCTCTAAAGATGAGGCTATCGCTAGATTGCTTAGTGGCAAGAGCATATTTATTCTACCGGTAGACATTGCTGTCACTGTTGCTGTAGCAGTAGTCGTGAATCTTCTCCCCAGTTTTTTATCAATCTCATCCCAATCCTTTTGTGCCTCTGCGTAAGCAACACTCATCTGATCAGAAAACTCCCGAACTATATTATTGGTTTGGCTGGGGTCGGAAACTGTTGCTGCGTCTCTCCATAAATCCCTCATAAAGGTTCGGAATAGGGGTAGTCTGTTTTCGGCTACTATATCAGCGGCATATTCAGGTTTAATTTTATCTAGAAACTTAAAATCTAATTCTTGAAAGGCTTTAGTAATCGGAGACCATAGTTCAGGTTCTTCGGTATTAGATGAATGCTTGAGAATTTGCTCCCACTGGACCGAATAATCAGTATACAAGTAAGACCCCGACTTTTCTCCTAACAGTATCCCCACATCCGTTGGAGCACCCAATATCTTCCAGTGGAACTCAGCATTAGGCGTATGTGGGGAATTTAAAGTAAACCTACTCTCAGCTTTCCATTTTTTTATGAACTCTACCCAGCGCGCTTGATCAGCTTCAGTGTCGTTTGAAAAGTGACTTCGTACCCAAGGCTCAATTGCACTTTGCGGAATTCTTAAAAATATCTTTTCAGCTGCTTCCATCCCATCCTTGATAATATCTGGATCGTTTAAGTCGTATCTCTGCTCGAATGTCTCTTCTAGATCAGCTACTCTATTGCGGTCGAATACGAAATCGAATATTTGGTGGGTGTAATGTATTGGTGTGGGGATTATTAAGACTTTTCCTATCTTATGCCATGGGTAAAGCTCAAGCATAAAACCAAGGTTCTCAAAAGTTTGCGACATCTGTGCCTCTGGGTGAACCGCTGGATTATATTCTTCAACTACATTTAGTGGGTTAAGAAACGGGCTTGTTACTACGATTTCATCTGTGTACAGAGCATTTTTTGCTATCTGAGAACTCACACTCTCCGGGGATGATCTACCTATATAAAATGATCGAAGAGCAGAGCTTGGATCTGGCAATAGAGCGCTCAGTTCTAGTGCTTCAGGCCAGATATTTATAATTGCTAAATACAGGGCGCGGACTTGCTCGGGCTTGAGATTATTTTTAAGTCTATCCCAGTGTTTGTATGGCTCATTCTCATCAAGCTCAAAAATATCAAAAATTGATCTATATAATTTGTCTGCGTTTAATCTTATGAGTTTTACAGTAGCCATATTCTTATTATATGGGTGGTTAATCAATAGTTCTATTTTTAATATTGCCAAATAACGAATATGCTGGGGTTGGTCTATAATGAAACTATTAGTTTTTAAGATGTATTCATAGCCTATATGCAAGATGATAAGGATATAAAATTAAAAGTGGTTGAGGGTGTTCGTGCCTCAAGTGACGAAACAGGATATGCTTTAAAGTTCCTAGAGTTTGCTGACGCAGATTTAAGCGCGGCGAGCGTTTTATTAAACCAGGATGAAGACTATATGTATCAAGGAGCATACTTAGCCACACAGTCTTGTGAAAAATACTTGAAGGCTTTTCTTGTCAGCCGGCTTAGTGAACAGAGTAAAGCTAGGGTTACTGAATATACTAAAAGGCTGGGACACGATATTCAAAAAATATTTAACAAGTGTGTTGTCCAAGAAAGCTCAATCAACGATATATTACCAATGGTTGAGGCTATAATCCCTTACGAATATTTACGTTACCCTGATGTCGTTGACGAAAAGATATTTAACGGCGGCCTTAGTATTGGCAGTGGCATCGTTCAGCACGTCGACAAGGTTGGCCAATTTGTAAGACCGTACGTGATTGGCAGTTAGCATGGATGAGCAACTTAGACAAAAGTGTATCGATATAACTCAGGATAGGATAGACGGGCTCTATAACGACTTAAAAGCTTATATTTATATACGAAAAAATAGACTGCAACATAAAGACGATAACATTGGAGGTGGCAATTTCGTCATTGCGCTTAGCCTATTTTCTGCTCTGGGTTTCCTAGGTAAAGTCTATTATTGTGTTGAGCATCCAGACAGATTTAATAGAAGTGGGTTTGCCCTCAACGAAAGGGAGACTTTTATCGAGTTTATGAAATTTCTAAATGAAGGCGCCATTGTCTTGGGACTTCCCGCTGAAGAGGATGTTCTGGGGTTAGTATGGAACGGTTTCAGGAATAACCTTGCACACCGTTTGATAGTTGAGCCAGGAAAATCTTTGATAACTTTTTATTTTGAAACTATTCAAGACGGCTCTATAGCAAAGATACTGGCAAATGCAAAAACTCATATTGCTTTTTCGCATGATGGCAGCTATAGAAACTGGACGGTGAACTGCGATGCTCTTCTAGCACAACTACCAGCAATAACGGCGGAGGTTACTGAATTTATACAAAGTCATCAAGACTTTAATCTGAATATACTAAGAAAAGTCATTAACTTTGAGTAGTGAGTTGAGTGGTGGGGTATGACAATATTTTACTTCTGACTTCGTCCACCAAGGCCAGCCAAAGCACTAGCCATTTGACGACAGTAATGTTACTTGTATAATTGGCGATATTAACTAAAGGATACATATGCCCAGTAAAAAAGACACCAAAAGACAAACGCTTCAATTCAAATAC
>Ga0182030_10009160_pt1 | contig 20317 bp, 14 predicted proteins | sample 812S3MmetaG_FD_121299 | JGI IMG/M metagenome (GOLD analysis project Ga0182030, IMG submission 121299) | Permafrost microbial communities from Stordalen Mire, Sweden - 812S3M metaG (Illumina Assembly) | ecosystem: Environmental > Terrestrial > Soil > Wetlands > Permafrost | place: Sweden... | reverse complement strand
CTGACCTATTGCAAGGAAATGGACTACGACGACATCGCGATGGTGCAGCAGTACTACGTCGACGCGGCGCTGCGGTCGCGCGAAGCGGGCTTCGACATCATCTATGTCTACGGCGCCCATTCCTATCTGCCGCTGCAGTTCCTGTCGCCCTACTACAACAAGCGCAAGGACAAGTACGGCGGCTCGCTCGAGAATCGCGCCCGTTTCTGGCTCGAAACGCTGGAAAAAGTGCGGCGTGCCGTGGGACACGACTGCGCGATCGCGACGCGTTTCGCGGTCGACACATTGTACGGCGAGAGCGGCGTCGAGATCGAGCGCGACGGCATGAAGTTCATCGCCATGGCGGATCCGCTGGTCGATTTGTGGGACGTCGATGTCGGCGACATCGCCGAATGGGGCGAGGACGCCGGCCCCTCGCGCTTCAATGCCCAGGGCCACCAGGTTCCCTGGACGCACTTCGTCAAGCAGGTCGCGAAGAAGCCGGTGCTCGGCGTCGGACGCTTCACCGATCCGGAAAAGATGACCGAAATCGTCACCAAGGGCATCGCCGATATCATCGGCGCCGCACGACCGTCGATCGCCGATCCGTGGCTGCCGAAGAAGATCGAGGAGGGCCGCTACGACGACATCCGCGTGTGCATCGGCTGCAACGTCTGCATCTCCCGCTGGGAAATCGGCGGACCGCCGATGATCTGCACCCAGAACGCCACCGCGGGCGAGGAATACCGCCGCGGCTGGCATCCCGAGAAATTCCAGAAGCGCGCCTCGGAGGATTCGGTGCTGGTGGTCGGAGCCGGCCCGTCCGGGTCGGAGTGCGCCCGCGTCCTGCTCGAGCGCGGTTACACGGTGCATCTCTACGACACCGCCGCGAAGATCGGCGGCCACCTCAATTCGGTGATGACGCTGCCCGGACTCGGTGAATGGGGCTACCACCGCGACTACCGTGAGCTGCAGATCACCAAACTCGTGAAGAAGAACAAGCAGAGCCAGGTCGCGCTGAACCAGAAGCCGATGACCGCCGACATGGCGCTCGCCTACGGGGCGGAGAAGATCGTGGTCGCCACGGGCTCCTCGTGGAACACCGACGGCGTCAACTGTCTCACCCACGAGCCCATTCCCGGGGCCGACGCCTCGCAGCCGGACCAGCTGTCGCCCGAACAGGTGCTCGAGGGCAGGAAACCGATCGGCAAGCGCGTCGTGATCCTGAACGCCGACACCTACTTCATGGCGCCGAGCCTCGCCGAAAAGCTCGCCGTCGCGGGTCACGAGGTGACCGTGATCACCGGCGTGCATCTCGCCAACTACATGCACTTCACTCTGGAATACCCGAACATGATGCGGCGCATGCACGAGCTGCACATCGAGGAGATCCACAACGCCTTCAGCACCCGCATCGAGAAGGGCCGCCTCGAGGTGTACGACATCTGGGGCGACGGGTCGAAGCGCACGTATCGCGGTGCCGGTCATCTGCCCCGCGAGCCGAACAAGAGCCACCGCTGGGTCGAATTCGATTCCCTGATCCTAGTCACCGGGCGTCACTCCCATGACGGCCTCTACCGCGCGCTCAAGGAGCGCCAGGGCGAATGGGACAAGAACGGCGTCAAGAGCGTGTATCTCATCGGCGATGCGGAGGCGCCGCGGTTGATCGCGGACGCGACCTTCACCGGTCAGCGCCTGGCGCGCGAGATCGAGGAAGCCAACGCGCAATTCCCGCTGCCGTACAAGCGTGAAACCGCGGTGTGGGGCGCCCCCTACCTGCCCGGCGGCAGCTTTCAGCTCGAGTACAAGACCTGACCGTGAGCCGCGCCGACGCCGTCACCCGAATCCTGTTCGAGGAGTTTTCGGCGGCGGAGGTGCGGCTTTTTTACGCCCTGGGATACGCGGCGATCGCGGTCTTCGCCTACGGCGTCTTTGTCCAGATCCGCAAGTACCGCCGCGGTGCGCCGCTGCGCCTCGAGGGCGGGCTGTGGGCGCGCACCGTCGACATGACGCGCACCGTGGCGAGCCACAGCACCCTCGTGCGCCGCGATGCGGCGGCCGGCGGCGCGCACCGGCTCATCTTCTACGGCTTCACGTTGCTGTTCCTGGGGACGGCCACGATAACGCTGGAATACGACATCTTGGGGCCGCTGTTCGGCCTGCGCTTCTGGCACGGCCGCTTCTATCTCGTGTTCTCCCTCGTCCTCGACGTGGCCGGCGTGGCGCTGATCGGCGGCCTGCTCTACATGATGGTCCGCCGCGGATGGCTCAAGCCGCCGAAGCTCGACTATGCGCGCCCGGACCGCGCGCCGGGGGACCCGGACTTCGACCGCCCGCAGTACCGGCGGGAGGATTGGGCGTTTCTGTGGATATTGGTGATCATCGGTTGCACCGGCTACCTGCTCGAGGGCGCCCGGCTGGTGTGGCTCGCGGCGCGCCCCGAGGTCTGGGACACCCGTTGGTGGTCGCCGGTGGGCGCCCTCGTCGCCGAGTTCCTCCGCGCCGCCGGCATGGACGCGGGGGGCGCCGGGCTGCTGCGTCATGGCCTCTGGTGGTTCCACGGACTGCTGGCGCTCGCATTCATTGCGGTGATTCCCTTCACGAAGGTCAAGCACATCTTCACCGCCGCGGGCTCGCTCATGGCCCGCGACCCCCTCGCGGCGCAGCGCCTGCCGCGCATCCCGGAATCGCAGGCCGAGCCCGGCGTCACCCGGATCACCGATTTCACCTGGAAGCAGCTGCTGAACCTCGACGCCTGCACCAAATGCGGCCGCTGTCACGAGGCGTGCCCCGCGCGCGCCGTGGGGGCGCCGCTGTCGCCGCGCGACGTGATATTGAGCCTGCGGGAGTTCGCGAATGCGGCGCTCGAGTCGGCCACGCTGCCCGCGGCGGCGGAGCTCGACGTGCATGGCAAGTCCCCCGGTCAGGTGGCGATGGAAACCCTGTGGTCCTGCCGCACCTGCATGGCCTGTGTCGAGATCTGTCCCGTCGCCGTCGAGCACGTGCCCATCATCGTGCAGTTGCGCCGCAAGCTCGTCGAGGAGGGCGCGATGGATCCGCTGCTCACCAAGACCCTGCAGACCATTCACAAGAACGGCAACTCCTTCGGCGAGTCCAAGCGCAAGCGCGCGGCCTGGACCAAGGCGCTGCCCTTCCCCGTCAAGGACGCGCGCAGGGAGCCGGTCGACGTGCTCTGGTTCGTCGGCGACTACGCCTCCTTCGATCCCCGCAACCAAAAGGTCACGCAGACCTTCGCCACCCTGCTCAACGAGGCGGGGGTCGATTTCGGCATTTTGTTCGAGGCAGAATCCAATGCCGGCAACGACGTGCGCCGGGTCGGCGAGGAAGGCCTGTACGAGGTGCTCGCCAACTCCAACATCGCCGCACTGGCCGGCGCCTCGTTCAAGACGATCGTCACCACCGACCCGCATTCGTACAACACCATCCGCAACGAATATCCGGATTTCGGCGGCACGTACGAGATTCAGCATTACACCAGCTTCGTGAAACAGCTCTTCGCTGACGGCCGGCTGCGCGTCGCTGCGCCGTTGACCTACCGCACCACCTTCCACGACCCCTGCCACCTCGGCCGCTTCAACAAAGGTTATGAGGCACCGCGGGATGTGCTGAAATTGCTGGGTTGCGATCTGGTTGAGATGGGTCGCACGCGCTCGAATTCCTTCTGCTGCGGCGCCGGTGGCGGCCGGATCTGGATTCCGGATCCCGTCGGCGCGGAAAAGCCCGCCCAGAACCGGATCAGGGAGGCCGCGGCGATTCCCGGGCTCGAGGTGTACGTCGTGAGCTGCCCGAAGGATCTGACCATGTTCGAGGACGCGTTGAAGACCACGGGCAACGAGGGCAAATTCGTGGTCAAGGAACTGATCGAACTCATTCGCGAGGCGATTCCCGCACGCCTTCCCAAGGAAATTACCGCATGAAAATCATGGTGGCGGTCAAGCAAGTGGCCGCGCTCGACGAGGATTTCGAGATCCGCGGCGATGGCCGGGACGTCGATCCCGACTTCCTGATCCGGGATCTCAACGAATGGGACGACTTCTCCCTGGAGGAGGCGGTGCGCATCAAGGAGGCAGCCGCCACGCCGATCGAGGTGGTGGCGGTATCGATCGGCCCCGATGAGGTCGACGAGTCCCTGCGCAAATGCCTGGCCAAGGGCGCCGACCGCGCCGTGCGAATCTGGGACGACGCGGTCACGGGCTCCGATCCGATCGCGATCGCGCGCATTCTCGCGGCGGTCGCGCGGCGCGAGTCACCCGATCTGCTGTTCGCGGGCGTGCAATCCTCGGATCAATCCCATGCCGCCACCGGCATCGCCGCCGCGGCGTTTCTCGGGTGGCCGCACGCGGCCGTCGTGAACCATCTGAGCTGGACCGCCGGCGCCCGCACGGCCGTGTTTCGCCGCGAACTCGAGGGGGGCTTGCTGCAGGAGGTCGAGATCGACGCTCCTGCGGCCCTCACCATTCAGCTCGGCATCAACACGCCGCGCTATGCCTCTTTGCGCAGCATCAAACAGGCGGCGGCAAAACCCATCGAGGTCCTTTCCCTCCATGACGTGGGCTTGGGCGAGGCCGACGTCGGCGAGGCGGGCTCCTCCTCGCGGGTACGGCGGATGTACGTGCCGCCGAAGGGACAGGCGCAGCTCATCGAGGGCGACGCAGCCGCGCAGGCGCGGCGGCTGGCGGCCATCATTCGCGAATTCAAGGGAGACCCGGCATGAGCGCCATTCTGGTCATAGCGGAACAACGGCGCGGCGAGCTGCGCCCCCAGTCGCTCGAACTGATCACGGCGGCGCAGGCGCTGCGGAAGGCCGGCGACGAGGTCGTCGTGGCGGTGATCGCCCCCGATCCAGGCCGCTTCGTGACGCCGCTCCGGCTGGCGGGCGTCGATGAAATCATCGAGGTGGCGGTCGGCACGGCGGAATTCGACCCCGACACCTTTGAGGCGGCCGTGGGCGCCCTCATCGCCGAGCGCCGGCCGTCCGTGGTGCTCGTGGCGCACAGCGTGGACTCGTTCGGCTATGCCGCGGCGCTCGCCGCGACGCTGGCATTGGGATTTGCCACCGACGTCTTCGCCGTGCAGCAGGTCGAGGGCGCGCTCGTGGCGACGCGCGGCGGTTACGGCCAGAAGGTGAGCGTCGAGGTCGATTTCCCGGGACGCAGCACCGTGCTGTTGGCGCTGCGCGGCAACGTGTTCAAGCCTCCGGAAGCGCCGGGAGCGCCGCGCATCACGTCTTTCACGCCGCCCGCGGCAGCGAGCCGGTCCCGCGCCCGCGCGTTCATCGAACCACCGGCGGGCGACGACGCCGACATGACCGGTGCGGAGTTCATCCTCACGATCGGCCGCGGCATCGGCGAGGAGGCGAACGTGGCGCAATTCCGCGAGCTCGCGGACGCCGTCGGCGCGACGCTCGGCTGTTCGAGGCCCATCGCCGATGCGGGCTGGCTGCCGAAGAGCCGCCAGGTCGGCCAATCCGGCAAGACGGCGACGGCCTGCAAGCTCTACATCGCCATGGGGGTGTCGGGCGCCATCCAACATCTGGCGGGCATGAAGCACGTGAACACCATCGTCGCGGTCAATTCCGACGCCAATGCGTCGATATTCGGAGTGGCCACGTACGGCATCGTCGGCGACATCTTCGAGATCGCCAATGAACTCAAACATGAATTCGGGGGTGCCGCTTGAACGCGGCCACCGAGGCTGCGGTCGGCGCGGGTCCCGACAAGGCTGCCGGCCTCGAGCGCGGCATCGATTGGACCGGGGCCTTCTGGGTGGCGAGCGGCGTGCCGCCGCTGGTCCTATTTTCGATCGGCGCGGTCGCCGCGACGGTGGGCAAACTCTCCTGGGCGATCTGGATGCTCTCGATCGCCATGGGCTTCATCCAATCCTTCACCTACGCGGAGATTGCGGGGCTCTTTCCGGACAAGGCCGGCGGCACGTCGATCTACGGCGCCATCGGCTGGGTCCGCTACGGCAAGCTCATCGCACCGATCTCCGTGTGGTGCAACTGGTTCGCCTGGTCGCCGGTGCAGGCAACCGGCTCGGCGCTCGCCGCGGGCTACATCCTGAACGGCCTGTTCGCGCCGGATGCGGTGATCAACACCTGGCAGTTCACGCTGCTCGATCTCGGCATGATCAAGACGGGCCTCAGCCTGCGCATCAATTCCACCTTTGTCCTGGGCGCGGTGATCCTGCTCGCGGTCAAGGCGATCCAGGACGGCGGCATCCTGCGTTCGGCCAACACCACGAAGATCATCGGCATCTCCGCGATGATCCCGCTGATTCTGATCGGCGTCGTGCCGCTCATCACCGGCGACATCGTCAAGGCCAATTTCTTCCCGCTTGTGCCGCTGGCCCACGACGCCGCGGGACGCGTCGCGGACGGCACCTGGAACATGGCCGGCGTCACCGTGTTCGCGGCGGGCATGTTCCTCGCCGCCTGGTCGACGTACGGTTTCGAGACCGCCGTCTGCTACACGGGGGAGTTCAAGAACCCGAAGACCGACACGTTCAAGGCGATTTTCTATTCGGGCCTGTTGTGCGTCGTGGTCTACACGCTGGTGCCCTTCGCCTTCCAGGGTTTTCTCGGACTGGGCAGCCTCATACAACCGGCGGTGGTGGATGCGGCGGGCAACATCACCACGCCCGCGGTGTACGGCGGCATGCTCGCGCCGGACATCTACAGCGGGATGGGGGTGTCCTCCGTGATGGCCCGCATGGTGCACGCCGGCCGCGTGGGCGGCGTCGTCGTGGTCGTGATGCTGATCCTCGCGCTCGTCCTGTCGCTCATGACCTCGATGGCCGGCTCCTCCCGCACCCTCTATCAGGCGTCGGTCGACGGCTGGCTGCCGAAGTACCTCGCGAAGGTGAACACGCACGGCGCGCCGACCAACGCGATGATGACCAACCTCGTCTTCAATCTCGTGCTGCTGCTGCTCTCCGACTCGGTGTTCATCATCGGGGCGGCCAACATCGGCTACCTGATCTTCAATTTTTTGAACCTGAACGCCGGGTGGATCCACCGCTGCGACCGGCCCCGCCAGGAGCGGCCGTGGCGCGCGCCGACCTGGATCCTGGCCGCGGGCACCGTGCTCTCCTTCGTCAACCTCGCCTTCATGGGCTTCGGTGCGGACGTCTACGGGACAGGCACGCTCACGACCGGACTTGCCTTCGCGGCGCTCATCGTGCCGGTGTTCGTGTACCGCCATTTCGTGCAGGACAAGGGCGTGTTCCCGCCCGACATGGCGCAGGATCTGGACATGGTCGACGGCGAACGGATCGTCAAGCGGGCGGGTATCTGGCCCTACGTGGTCCTGGTGTTGGGCATCGTCGTCGTGGCCGTCAGCCACAAACTCGCGGTTTATTAGGAGCCGAGCCATGCTCATCACGGGAATCAAGAGCAAGCCCGTCTACGCGCCGCTGTGCGCCGACGTGACCGGCCGCCACCACCTCATGCTCGGCGTGGGCTTGGGCGGCGCCGCGCTGCTGCGCGTGGTCGCCGAGCTCGAGACCGCCGCGCCGGCGGCGCTCGCGACGACGCGGGTGCTGCTGGCCGCGGAGGACACTTTCGAGCGCACCGGCATCGCGAGTCTCGCCCGTTTCGACGACCAGGCACCCCTGCTCGAGGCGTTCACGACGGCGCTCGAGGGGTCGCTCATGGGCACGCGGCTGTACGTCGCGGGCCCGGAGAGCTTCATCGGCCGTGCGATGCAGATCGCCCTGCGCTTCAATCTCAACAAGGACGAAATTCGCGCCGAGGAGTGCGGCACGCTGGCGCGCCGCGTCCGGTGCGTTCATTGCCGCACCACCACGGAGGAGGTCCGCACCAACATCGTCCGCTGTGCGGGGTGCGACCGCTGGCTGCTGGTGAGGGATCATTACTCGAGACGCCTGGCGGCCTACATGGGCGTCATGGTCGACGCGGAGGCGCCGGGAGAGCTGCCGCCGATCCGGGAGATCTATTTGTGAACGAGGCTCAAACCATCGCCGTCGAAGTCACGGCCGTCGAGCAGGTCACCCCGCTGATCCGGCACTTCACGCTGAAGGCGGCCGCGGGCGGCGCATTGCCGGCCTTCTCGGGCGGGTCGCACATCATCGTCGTGATGCGCGGGGCGGCGCGCATCCACCGCAATCCCTATTCGCTCCTGAGCTCCCCGCACGCGCTCGACACCTACGAGATCGGCGTGCGCCGCATGGAGGAGTCGCGCGGCGGCTCGCAGTTCATGCACGATTCGGTCACGGTGGGCAGCCGGCTGGACATCGCGCACCCGGTGAACCTGTTTCCCCTCGACAAGATCGCGCGCAAGCACGTGTTGATCGCCGGCGGCATCGGCATCACGCCCTTCCTGGCGCAGCTCGAGGATCTGCACGGCGGCGCCGTGCCCTACGAACTGCACTATTCCGTGAGATCCCCGGAGCATTCCGCGTTCCTCGGCCGACTGCAGGAGCGCGAGGGGGGGCACGTGCATCTGTATTACGACAGCGCCGGACAGGCCATCGACTTCGACGGCCTGCTGTCGCGGCAGCCGCTCGGCACGCACGTGTACGTCTGCGGCCCGGCCGGGCTCATCGAGCGGGTGATCGGCACGGCGAAGACCTGGGGCTGGCCCGCCAGCCATGTCCACTGGGAACAGTTCAGCGCACCTCCCGTCGGCGACGCCTTCGACGTCTTCCTCGCACGCGCGCAGTGCACCGTGCACGTGGCGCCGGACCGGAGTCTCCTGGAGAGCATCGAGGCCGCGGGCGTCGAGGTGCCCTACCTGTGCCGCGGCGGGGTGTGCGGCTTCTGCCAGACCCGCGTGCTCGAACTCGACGGCGAGTTGCAGCACAACGATCATTTCCTGTCCGATCGCGAGAAGGCCGGCGGCAGGACCATCATGCCGTGCGTCTCGCGGGCGCGCTGCAAGACCCTGGTGTTGGACCTGTGAGGAAATCCCCATGAGCGCCCTATTCAAGCCGGACGAGACGTTCCGCGACGACTTCACGTTCCGCAACAGCCCCGCCGCGATCCGGCGCTTTCCGCTGCCGTTCGCGGAGGACCAGTATATGTACTCGGTCAACATCGAGCCGCACCTGCCCGGACCCAGGGGTTCGGTCCTGGAATTCGGCTTCGACGTGGACGAGCACTACGTCGCGGAGTGCCGCGAGCGCAACCTCGTGCTCGCGGCCGAACCGCTGCGCTTCCAGGCGCTCCCGCACATGATGAGCGCGCAGTGGGACTGCCTCGAGCTGCTCATGGAATCGCTGGCGCGGGATTACCCGGCGCATTTCTCGCTGACGCGCCAGGGCAACCGCTGGCACTGGATCAACCGTCCGTTGGGAATCGACCAGCATTTCACGTTCGGCGACCCCGCCACGCTGCCGCGCGAGCCCCTCGATTACATCGGCCGCCAGGCCCAGGGCGACTTTGTCGTCATGGATCAGCGCGAGGGCGATCTGTGGACCGAGGCCGGCGTGGTCACGACCCAGGCCGACTGGTCGCTGGATTTCGACGTCGGCATGACCTTCAAAGAATGGCACGGTCCCGTGCCGCTGGCGCACGAGATGAACGTCTTCGACCGGGCGTTGAAATATCTGCTGGCCCTGCGTCTGGGCCAGCCGGTGCGGCGCCTGAACTGGACGATGACCATCAACCCCCGCCTCGACACCTCCCCGGAGAACTATCCCTACTGGGGCCCGGACCGGACCCGTGTGACCGCGCGAAATGCCGGGGAGCTGGTCCATCTGCGGGTCGAGATGCAGACCTTGTGGCGCCTGCCGCGCAGCAACGGTGTCATGTTCGGCATCCGCTGCTACCTCATCAGCGTCGCGGAGCTCGCGACCGTGCCTCATTGGGCGCGCCGGATGCACCGGGTCCTCAAGGATCTGCATCCGGCGCTGGTCGACTACAAGGGCTTGACCCGTTACCGGGACGCAGTGGTCGAATGGCTCGCACCGTTCGACGACGGCACCCCCACGTCGCCCGGCACGGCGCCGGAATAATTCCAGAGGAGACTTTCATGGCACTCAGTTGGCGCTACTCGGTATTGGCGGATCGGCATCGGGCCCTCGGCTCGAAGCTCGAGGATTGGAACGGCATGGGCACCGCCTGGACCTATGCCAAGGATGTGGCCGGGGACCACGTGGCGATCCGCACCAAGGCCGGCCTCATGGACGTTTCGGGGCTGAAGAAGCTGCACCTCGTCGGGCCGCACGCCGGCGCGGTGCTCAACACCGTCACCACGCGCGACATCTCCAAGATCTATCCGGGAAAATCCGCCTATGCGTGCATGCTGAACGAGGCCGGGCATTTCATCGAGGACTGCATCCTCTACCGCACCGGTCCAAACGCCTGGATGGTGGTGCACGGCAGCGGTGCCGGGCACGAAACCCTGACCGCCCACGTGGTCGGCCGAAACGCCGCGCTCATCGTCGACGATGACACGCACGATCTGTCGCTGCAGGGCCCCCTCGCCGTCGAGTTTCTCGCCAAACACGTCCCCGGCATCCGCGACCTGAAGTATTTTCATCATCTGCCCACGACCCTGTTCGGGCGGCCGGTGTTGATCTCGCGCACGGGCTACACCGGTGAGCGCGGTTATGAAATATTCTGCAAGGGCGAGGACGCGGGTCTGATCTGGGACACCATTCTCGCCGAGGGAAAAGCGCTCGGCATCGTGCCCGCCTGCTTCACGACGCTCGACTATCTGCGCGTCGAAAGCTCCCTGCTCTTCTACCCCTACGACATGTCCCAAATGTACCCCTTCGACACGGAGCCGCAGGGCGACAGCTTGTGGGAATTGGGGCTCGACTTCACGGTCAGCCCCGGCAAGACCGACTTCCGCGGCGCCGACGCCCATGCCCGCCTCAAGGGCCGCGAGCGTTTCAAGATTTTCGGTTTGGATGTGGAGGCCAAGACGCCCGCCGACATGGGCGATCCGGTGTACGTCGGCGAGCGGAAGGTGGGAGTCATCACCTGCGCGATGGTGTCCACGCTGACCGGCAAGTCCATGGCCATTGCGCGTCTGGACGTGCCGGTGGCAGTGCACGGTACCCGCCTCGAAGTCCGGGGCCGCACGCTGCGCGCGCCGGCCACGGCACACACGCTGCCCTTCGACGACGTGGAAAAGAAGAAGCGCACGGCGGTGGGCTGACGGCCGCCGCGCGGCGGCACGCCGCGCGGCCGGATCAGCGTGACGTACCCACGGCCGCGAGCACGCCCTTGTGCTTTGCCTGGAGGGTTGCGAGCTTGGCCTCCATGGCGGCGCCGAAATACGCCTGGGGCTCCGACGGCGTGACCCGTTCGCGCCGCTCGCGCTCCGCGAGCGCCTGGCGCGCCGACTCGAAGGCTGAACGCAGGGACGTCGCGGCCGGCAGCGCGTCGCGATAGAAGGCCTCGCCGAAGTAGGTGAGATCGCGATCGTTGGAGCATCCGAACGAGGTCCGGTCGGCCGCCGCGGCCGTGATCACGATGGTCTGCGGATCTTTGAGCGCCTCGATGAAGCCGCCGGCATAACAGGCGGAGATGATGATCACCCGCCAGCGGATTCCGGCATCGTGCAGGGCATCCGCCAGGTCCCCGGGCGTCAGGTCGACGAACGGAAACCCGGAATTGGCAACCGCAACGGCGGGGTCGCGGGACCCATGCGAGGAGATCGCCAGGAACAACACGTCGCGCTCCGGATCCATGCGGTCGGCGAGACCCTGCAGGGCGTACTCGAGACCGGACACGCTGGCGAGCGGTGCCCCGCGGAGGTATCGCTCATCGTTGACGAGGGACAGCCGGCGATCGGCTATCCCGTAACGTTCGCCCAGCACGTGGGAGGCCAGGTCGATCTCCTGGGCGAACACCTTCTCGTCTCCCACGCCCGCAAACCCCAGAAAAAATCCCAGTGGGCCGGCGGACGGTTCGCGCTCGATCCGATCCAGCGCGTCGTCGATCAGGCCGGCCTGTTCGAACAGCGCCGTCTCCTCGTCCGCCGTCGCCGTGCCCGTCTCCGCGGATGCGGCCTCCCGTGGATTCCAGACGTCCGGGATGGCGTCGAGCCGGTCGCTCGCGTGGATGAAGGCCGCGACGAACACGACTCCCAGCAAGGCCGCGGCGGGCTGCCGGCGGCCGGTGAGCGCGCGTGCGCCGCGCGCCAGATAGGCGAAGACGTACAGCGCGACGGCGGCGGCTCCCCACCCATACCCGGGGGACACGAGGAACTCGCCGCCCACCCCGACGTAGATCAGCGGCAGCCACACGGCTCCCAGAGCGATGACCAGCGCCGACCCGTAGGCCGGGCGCGGACTCACCCGCCAACGCAGCAAGGCGGCGAGCGTCAGGACACCGAGGGCATGCCAGGCGAGCAGCGGGATGCCGTCGGTGGAGAACTTCGGCTGCGGCTGGCGCTGCCACCAATCGATGGCCACCCACGCAGCGAGCCACAAGACGCTGAGCACCACGATGGCGCCCGTCGGAGATCGGCTCGGTGCCGCGGCGACGCCGCGCAGGCACCATAAACGGCCGAGGGTGGCAAGCCACGAACCCAAGCCCGCCGGGCGCCGTTGTGCCGGGCGCGGCGGGCCGGGTTCGATCAATTCCCCTGCACCACTTTCTTGAGGTTATCCAAACCGGACTGGTAGACGCCGCTGATCGCGTCGGTCGCCGCCTTGTCGTTCTCAGTGTCGGGGGGACTGTCACCGGGATTCTTGCGCTTGAAACGTCCGGACCAGGTGACCAGCGTCTTGTCCTTGCCGAGCGAGGTCACCACGAAAGTCGAGGTGTAATGACTCACGGGCAGCACGCCTTCCACGATGGAATAACGGAATCGATGGCCGGCGTCGTCGAACTGCAGCAGCTTCTCCTTGATGGTGCCGCCGCCCTTCAGGGTCAGCAGGCGCACCGCACCGACGGTGTTGTTGGTGCCGCTGACGAGTTCGTCGCTCGCGAGCGCCGGATGCCAGGTGTTCAGACCGTTGAAGTTCTTGCTCGCCTCCCAGACCTTCTCCGCGGGGGCCGCGATGGTGATCGTTTTCTTCACCTGGAGCGGCGGAGCCGCCGCGCCGCAAACGCCCGCAGCCAGCAGGGAGAGTGCGAATATCGTCGCTGTCATCTGTTTCATGGTGATCATTGTTCTCGTGTTATGGATCCGAGGGTGGATTGTAGGCTGTTGGCGGCCGGGATCAATCCGCCGTCCCCTCAGACCACCGCGCCGCGGCGGCGCAGCCCGCCCGCCGCAAGCGCCGCCAACAGCACCACCGCCACGCCGCTCAGCAGCAGCTGCAGTCCGAGCCCGGGCCAGCGATCCATGACGATGCCGCCGGCGCTGGGGCCGATCACCCCGCCGAGACAGTAGACCATGACGAACACCGTGTTCGCCGCGGGCAGTTTCTCCTCGGGGAAGCCTTCTCCGAGCAGCGCGACACCCTGGCTGTAGAACGCGTACAAGGTGCCCCCCCAGGCGAACATCAGCGGCCACAACAACAACGGCTCCGTGAGGCACCGCTGCAGCAGCAGGGGGCCGATCGCACTCGAGGCCGCACACACGCCGAGCATCAACCGCCGCCCGAACCGGTCGGCCAGCACGCCGATCGGCGCCTGCAGGACGACGTTGCCCGCCATGAAGACGGTCACCAGCAGCAGCGCCTCCCGGTCCGCCATGCCCGCGCGGACGCCGAAAAGCGGCAGCAACGTGAGCTCCGCCGATTCGATCAATCCCGCCACCAGCGCCGCCAGCATCACCACCGGCATGGCGCCCACCAGGGCGCCGAGCTCGCGCAAACTCGTGAACGGCGGCGCGACCCGCCGGACCCGCCGCAGCGCCGCCAGCGGCAGCAGCGTGACGGCGAGACAGGCGGCACCGACCACGAAGGGCCGCCAACCGCTCGTGCCCGTGATCGCGAGAACGCCCGGCCCGAGCATCGTGCCCGCCGAGAACACGGTGCCATAAATGCCCATGACGGTGCCGCGGACTGCCGGTGCGCTGATGACGTTGAGCCAGACCTCGCCGGAGATCCAGGACAACCCCAGCGCACAGCCCGTCAAAAATCGCAGGCACCACCAGACGCCCACGGAAGGCCACGCCGGCATGACGAGCAGAATGGCGGCGGCGCAGAGAACCCCCGCCACCACCCCGGCACGCAGCCCGAGGCGTGCGATCGCCAGGGGATAGAACGGCCCGAGCAGAATGACCGCGATCAAACTGGCGGCGGTGACCGCACCGACGGCGAAGCTCGAGGAGCCGGCGCGGGACAGGACGAGCGCGATCAGCGGTGGCTGGAACCCGAAGATCAATCCGACGCCGAGACTGCTCGACAAAATGGCGATCAGATTCCAACGCGGCGTGTCATCCTGCACGCGCTCAGTTCCGGCGCATGCCGCAAAACGCCTGCCCCGCAATCGTGCGGGGGTGCGATGCGAACTGCGTGGTTGCGCGCGATTCGCGTGCATTCATTCCGGCACAAACCATGCATCCGCCTCACTCGTCGCAGCGGACTGCGAATTGTTGCTGCCGCAAGACATCCGGAGTCACCATGCCTGTTGTGCAATAAACTTGCGTGTCAGTAAACCCTATGTTACGAATTGGGTCTGCCGATCACAAGGGATCGCGTACAAACGCGCGGGATGAGCAAGAACTAGCCGCGTATCGATTTCGTTGCGTAACTGACACAGAGTGTAGCGCGCGGCGGTCCACCGTCTTCATCGAGGGAGAATAATCAATGATTGAGAAATCCTGTGCAGTAGGCGCCTTGAGCTTAGCCGCAGTATTGCTGGCCGCATCCGCCTGGTCCCTTCTGCCTGCCACGGCGGTGCTCGCCGCACCGGCCCCGGCCGGCGCCGACACCGGCGGCCTCGAGGAGATCGTGGTCACGGCGGAGAAGCGCAACTCCACGGTGCAGGAGACCGCCATCAGCATGACCGCGATCAGCGGCGACCAGCTTCTGAACCAGGGCATCACCTCGGTCGAGGACATTGCCGCCAAGGTGCCCGGCATCTCCATCCGCACCGCAGGTCCGGGTCAGACCGAGTACGAAATGCGCGGCCTGTCCGCCGGCGGCGGCACGGCGGCGACCGTGGGCTTCTATCTCGACGAAACCCCGCTGTCCGCGAACGCCGTGGCGCTCAATGGCCGGACGGTGATCGATCCCGACCTGTTCGATCTCAATCACGTGGAAGTGCTGCGCGGCCCCCAGGGCACCCTGTACGGGTCGGGTTCCATGGGCGGCACCATCCGCCTCACGACCAACCAGCCGAAGCTCGGCACGTATGAGGCCGCCACCGACGTGAGCGCCTCCCAGACCTCGCACGGCAGCACGAACGGCGGCGGCAGCCTGATGGTGAACCTGCCGGTGGGCGATTACGCGGCCTTGCGCGTCGTGACCACCGGCAAGTATGTGAGCGGCTGGATCGATCGCATCGTCACCCAGCCGGGCACCTTCCCCGCGCCGACCGAACCTTCCTATACCGCGAGCGCGCCCGCCAACTGCGGCGCGTACTACTGCCAGCGCGGCGATGTCGCCGCCGCCCCGATCGAAAAGGACATCAAGGGCTCCAACCTCGAGCGCTTCGCCTCGGCGCGCGCCATGCTGTTGGTGAAGCCGAACGATTCACTGTCCATCACGGGCACTCTGATGTATCAGGACATCCGGGCGGACGGGTACAACAACTTCCAGGAACAGCCCGGCGGACTCGCGATCTACCAGCCCTATGATCAACAGGAGCCGTACCACGATTACTTCCGGCTGGCGAGTCTCAAGGTCGAGTACGTCATGGACTTCGCGACGCTGACGTCGGCCACCAGCTTCTGGGACCGCGAGGTGCTGCAGTCCACCGACTCCACCGAGGCGCTGCAGAACATCAACAATCTCACCCAGAACGTCAACGGCGTCAACGTGGCCAATTTCATCCAGAATCTGTACGTCGAAGTCGATCCGACCCGCCAGTTCAGCGAGGAGTTACGGCTGACCTCGAACAGCACCGGCCCCCTCGAGTGGGTGGGCGGCCTGTATTTCGCGGACCTGCATTCCGGTTACATCACGTACAACCAGGCGCCCGGCTTCGCCACGGCATTGACCTGCGGCTTGCCGTCGGCGAGCAACCCGGTCGCCGGGTCCTGCCCTGTGGGCAGCGAAGTCCCCGCCAACAGCACGCTGCGCTTCCCCGACCCGACGCAAACGCCGTATCCCAGCGCCCAGGCGGCCAACCCCAACGGCGTCGTGTTCAACGACAACAATCCCAACGTCCTGAAACAGACGGCCATTTTCGGCGAGGGCACCTATAAGTTCACGGACACCCTCAAGTTGACGGCGGGCCTGCGCTTCTATCATTTCTCCATCGACAACTTCGCCAATCAGGCCGGTCTCGGCACGGCTTCCGTGAACCAGGATCACACGATTCTGGCGCAGAGCGGCAACGGCAATGCCGTGCTGCCGAAGTTGAACCTGGCCTACGAACCCACCTCGGATCTGACCGTCTACGGCACCCTCGCGAAGGGCTCGCGGCCGGGCGGGTTCAATCTGCCCATCCCGCTGCCGACGCCGGCGGTGCTCGCCGTCAATCCCTTCGCCTACAACTGCGGCGTCGGCGCGGTCAACGTGTCCGCGCAGCCGAGCTTCACCCCCGATTCGGTATGGAGCGCGGAAATCGGCGAGAAGGCGCGCTTCGCCGACCGCCGCATCACCGTCAACGCGGACTTCTACTACATCAAGTGGGACAAGATCCAGCAGGTGCTGTCGTTGACCTGCGGCTACCCGTACAACACCAACGCCGGCAATGCCAAGTCCTACGGTCCGGAACTGGAAGTGTCGGCGCTGCTCGCCGCCGGGTTGACGGTCGATCTGTCGAGCACGTTCACCCAGGCGTACATCAGCGACCCGAACGCCGCCGCCATCGCGTCGGGCATCAATCCGGGCACACGGGTGCTGAACGTGCCGAAGTACACGGCGGTGGCGGGACTCAACTATCTGACGCCCATCAACGATCACCTGAACGGTTTGTTCCACATCGCCGATTCGCTGGTCGGGCCGAACCAGGATCAGGCCGCCGTCCGTCAGACGCTGCCCTCCTACGCACTGCTCGACGCCCGGGCGGGCATCGCCAGCGGCCCCTGGTCGGCGGCCCTCTTCGGGACCAACCTGACCAACAAGGTGGCGCTGCAGACCATCAACAATACGGTCTTCGCCTGGCAGACCTATGCCATCACGCGGGTCTCGACCAATCAGCCGCGCACGATCGGACTCGACTTTCAATACAAGTTTTGAGCGGGTCCTGAAGGCATCGGGTGGGGGCGATTGACCGCGGCGCCGGTGGGCTCGAAGCCACCGGCGCTGCGCCCCGCCCGCGGCGCGCAAGCCCCTGAACTTTGGTTAAGATGGCGTCTGCCGCCGTCGTTTGGAGAAGTACTGTGTCGAACAAGAATGCCGCCCCGGTGGACCGGGACGCCGAACAGTTGAAGGCGTTGGGCTACACCTCGAACTTCGACCGGACCATGTCGAAGTGGGAAAACTTTTCCCTGGGGTTCACCTATCTGTCGCCCGTCGTCGGTGTCTATACCATCTTCACCAGCGCCTTCGTCGCCGGCGGCCCGCCGATGTGGTGGACCTACATTCTGGTCGGCTTGGGTCAGCTGATGGTGTGCCTCGTGTTCGGCGAGATCGTCTCGCAGTTTCCCATCTCCGGCGGCCTGTATCCCTGGGCGCGGCGGCTGGTGGGCAAACGCTGGGCCTGGATGGCCGGGTGGGTATACTTTTGGGCGCTATGCTGCACCATGGCCGGGGCGGCCACCGGTGTCGCGCCGTTCCTTGCGCAGCTGTTCAACGTGCCGAGCACGCCGCTCGCGACCACGCTCATCGCCCTCGTCCTCATCGTGATGACGACCTTCCTGAACCTGAGCGGCACACGGCTGCTTGCCCGGGTCGCCATGTTCGGATTCGTCTGCGAACTGGTGGGGGCCATCGTCGTCGGCGGCTATCTGATGCTGTTCTCGCGCCATCAGCACCTCTCGGTTCTGTTCGACGCGTCGTTCGTCCATGCGGAGGGTCACTACTGGCCGGCGTTCCTCGCCTCCTCGCTCGCCGCCATGTTCTGCTATTACGGCTTCGAGGCCTGCGGCGACGTGGCGGAGGAGACTCCCGATGCGAGCCGCATGATTCCCAAGGCCATGCGCATGACGATATATATCGGCGGGGCCGCCGCCTCCTGGGTCTGCCTCGCCTTCGTCCTGTCGATATCCGACATCGGCGCCGTCATTTCGGGCAAGGACACGGATCCCATCGTCACGCTGCTGCGCGCCGCGATGGGCGAGAACGGCTTTCGCGCCGTCATTGTGGTCGTGTTGGTGTCGTTCATTTCCTGTCTGCTCTCCCTGCAGGCGGCGGGGAGCCGGCTGATATTCGCCTACGCGCGGGATCAGATGATTTTTTGCAGCAGGTCCCTGAGCGCCCTTTCCCCGGGGCATCATGTGCCGGCCACCGCGCTGGTGGTGATGGGCGCGATTCCCGGGTTGATCGCCCTCTCAGCCCTGTGGCTGCAGGACGCGATCGCCACCATCATCAGCTTTGCCGCCGTCGGCATTTATATCTCCTTCCAGATGGTCGTGCTGGGCGCGCTGCTGGCGCGCGTCAAGGGCTGGCGGCCCGCCGGGCCCTATACGCTCGGGGCCTGGGGCACGACCGTCAATCTGCTCGCCCTCGCCTACGGCGTCTGCGCCATCGTCAACATTCTCTGGCCGCGGCCGGCGACGCCGGACGACCCCTGGTACGCGACCTACGGCATGCTGGTCGTCAGCGTCGGGGTGATGCTGGTCGGAGCCGCCTACATGGTGGCGGCGAAGCCTTACGAGCGCGGCAATGCCCCTTCCGGCGATGCGCACCTGCTCAAATCGGCCGCTCCGCCGGCCGTCTCAGCGATCGTTCACGGGTAAGGACCGGCGGTCGCATCATTGCCACCATCGACGCTCAGGTTCGCGCCGGTCACGTAGCTTGCGGCCTCGGAGGCGAGGAAACGCACGCATTCGGCCACCTCGCGCGGTTGGGCCAGACGGCGCATGGGGATGCCCGCGGCGAGCTGACGCAGATTGTCGGACGGATCGCCGCCGCGCGCCGCGAGGATATCGTCGACCATGCGGGTGTGAATCTCGCCGGGGCTCACCGCATTGACGCGAATGCGGTCGGCGGCATGGTCGAGCGCCAGGCAGCGCGTCATCTGGATGACCGCCCCTTTGCTGGTGCAATACGCCACGTGCCTGGGTTCACCGTTCATGCCCCATTCGGAGGCGATGTTGACGATGGCGCCTCCGCCCGCGACCCGCATGTGCCGGATCGCCGCGCGGCTGGTGTAGAACACGGCATTCACATTGACCGCCATCGTCGCGAGCCACTGCTCGTTGGTCGTGGCGGGCGCGTCCGCCGTGTAGAGGATGCCCGCGTTGTTGACGAGCACGTGCAGGCCTCCGAATTGTTCGAGGGTGCCCGAGACCGCCCGTTCACACCCGTCCGCCTCCTGCAGATCGACGGCGATGAACTCCGCGACGCCGCCGGCCTCGCGGATGGCGTCGCGAACCGCCGCGCCGCGCGCCGCATCGCGCCCGCACAGCATCACGGCGGCGCCGGACTCGGCGAACAGCCGCGCGCAGGCCTCGCCGATGCCCGTCGTCGAACCGGTCACCAGCACGATTTTTGTCGAAAAACTCATCTCTACCCACCGCATGACGGGGGAATGAGCGCCCCCAGGGGACAGGATACCCAGATGCCGGAGCGGGTGGGATCCCCGGGTCGGTGCCGAAGCAGGGTAAGATCCGCCACTTCATACAATGTCGAAGGTATTCGATGACGCCCACCATCCCGCTGACCGTCGAGAGCCCGAAGAATGAACTCAGCCGTTCGTTGAAGGGCCGCCACCTCACCATGATTTCCATCGGTGGAATCATCGGCGCGGGCCTCTTCGTCAGCAGCAGCACGGCGATCATCGCCGGCGGACCGGCGTGCTTCATCAGCTACAGCATTTGCGGCCTGCTGATTCTGCTGGTGATGCGCATGCTGGGCGAGATGGCCACGGCGCTGCCCAAGGTGCGGTCCTTCACCGAATTCGCGCGTGCGGGCCTGGGTGACGGCGCCGGCTTCGTGGTGGGTTGGCTCTATTGGTACTTCTGGGTGCTGGTGGTGCCCGTCGAGGCGATCGCCGGCGCAAAGATCCTCAATCACTGGCTGCCCGGCTGGCCGCCGCTGCCCATCGGCATGGGGTTGATGGCGGTGATGACCGGCGTGAACCTGATGTCCGCCCGCTCCTATGCGGAATTCGAGTTCTGGTTCTCGTCCATCAAGGTGAGCGCCATCCTGGTGTTCATCGCCATCGCCGCCTCCT
>Ga0182030_10009158_pt1 | contig 20320 bp, 14 predicted proteins | sample 812S3MmetaG_FD_121299 | JGI IMG/M metagenome (GOLD analysis project Ga0182030, IMG submission 121299) | Permafrost microbial communities from Stordalen Mire, Sweden - 812S3M metaG (Illumina Assembly) | ecosystem: Environmental > Terrestrial > Soil > Wetlands > Permafrost | place: Sweden... | reverse complement strand
TTCGGCGGCGTCTGGTATTGGAATCGCTACCCTGGGATCCAATGTGACAACGAATCCTACTGCTACATACCGATGCTCGAAGAGCTCGACTTTATGCCGTCGAAGAAGTTCGCCGACGGTGCCGAGATCTTCGAGCACTGCCGGAACATCGGCAAGCACTTCGGCCTCTACGATTCGGCGATCTTCTCCACCCAGGTGCGCGATCTGCGTTGGGACGATCAGATCAAGCGCTGGAGGATCAGCACCAATCGCGACGACGACATTCGCGCCCGGTTCGTGGTGCTGGCATCGGGCCCTTTCCACCGGCCGAAATTACCCGGGATTCCAGGCATTAAGACGTTCCAGGGGCACAGTTTCCATTCGTCACGGTGGGACTACGATTACACCGGCGGCGACGCAACCGGGGGGCTGGACAAGCTGGCCGACAAGCGCGTCGCAGTGGTCGGCACGGGTGCCACGGGGATCCAGATCGTGCCCTTCCTCGCGCGCTACGCCAAGCACCTCTACGTGTTCCAGCGCACCCCGTCCACCGTCGACGCGCGTAACAACATCCCGACCGATCCGGAATGGGTCAAGACGCTGCAACCGGGCTGGCAACGGGAGCGTCAGCGCAACTTCCACGCATGGACGTTCGAGGGGATGGCGCTGGGCCAGCCGGATCTGGTGTGCGACTTCTGGACCGAGCTCGGACGCAACACCGCGGCCCGAGTGCTCGCCTTGGACGACCCCGCCTCGCTGACCCCTGAGCAGTTCATGGCGATCCGGGAAGAAGAAGACTACAAGCTCATGGAGCGGCTGCGGCGCCGCATCGACACTCTGGTCGAGGACGATGCGACCGCCGAAGCGCTCAAGCCTTACTACCGATTCCTTTGTAAGCGGCCCTGTTCCAACGACGACTATCTCGCGAGCTTCAACCGGCCCAATGTCACGCTCGTCGACGTGTCGTCGAGCAAGGGCGTCGAGCGGGCCACCGCGAAGGGGCTTATCGCCAACGGCATCGAATACGAGGTCGACTGCATCATTTACGCCAGCGGCTTCGAGATCACCACCGAGATCAGCCGGCGCTACTCGATCGAGGCGATCGAAGGTCGCGATGGGCAGTCGCTGTTTGACTACTGGCACGACGGTTACAAGACGTTGCACGGTATGACCAGCCGCGGATTCCCGAACCAGTTCTACACCGGCTTCACCCAGGTCGGCATCTCCGCCAACATCGCCGCCAACTACGAGCTGCAGGGCGAGCACATCGCCTACGTCATTGCCGAGGCCCTGGCCCGGGGCGCGACCACCGTGGAGCCCAGCCAACAGGCCCAGGATGAATGGTGCGCGACGGTTCGGGAGACCGCGATCGACAACTCCGCGTTCGATGCGCAGTGCACGCCCGGCTACTACAACAACGAAGGCGGCGGCGGGGGGGAAGGCATCCGCTCGCATCTGGGCGAGCCCTACGGTCCCGGTTTCTACGCATTCGAGGATCTGTTGCACGCGTGGCGCGAGAAGGGCGACCTGGAGGGTCTGGTTTTGGGCGCATGAAAGCGCCGCAATTGCGATTCGACAATCGCGTCGCCGTGGTGACCGGAGCCGGCCGCGGCTTGGGCCGCGCGTACGCATTGCTGCTCGCCTCGCGCGGAGCGAAGGTCGTGGTCAACGACGCCGGCGGCAGCCTCGCCGGCGAGGGGGTCGACGGCGGTCCGGCCGGGCAGGTGGTCAGTGAGATCACGGCGGCTGGCGGACAAGCCGTCGCGTGTTCCGAGTCGGTCGCGACCCGCGAAGGCGGCGAAGCGATCATAAAGACCGCACTCGAAAACTACGGCGGCATAGACATTCTGGTCCACAACGCGGGCAACGTCCGTCCCGGCTCACTGAAGGAAATGACCTACGAGGACTTCGACGCCGTGCTCGACGTGCACTTGCGCGGCGCATTCAACGTGGTGCGGCCGGCGTTTCCGGTCATGTGCCAGGCGGGGTACGGACGCATCGTGCTCACGTCGTCGATCGGCGGCCTGTATGGAAACCACGGGGTGGCCAACTATGCGGCCGCGAAGGCCGGCGTGATCGGATTGTCCAACGTCGCGGCGCTCGAAGGCGCCGCCGACGGCGTGAAGTGCAACGTCATCGTACCGGCCGCGGTGACAAGAATGGCTGCGGGCATCGACACCTCGGCCTACCCGCCGATGGGACCGGAACTCGTTGCGCCCGTGGTGGGCTGGCTCGCAAACGAATCCTGTTCGGTGAGCGGCGAAATGTTCATCGCGCTGGCGGGTCGGGTGGCGCGGGCGGTCATCGCCGAAAGCCCCGGCGTGTGCCGGCCGGCGTGGACCGTCGAGGACGTCGGCGAGCATCTGGACGCGATTCGAAACATTGAGGCACCGTTGATTTTTCCGGTCGTGCCAGATGCTCACGGCCAGCACATCCGCTATAGCTTCGAACTGGCGCACCGCTCAAGCGATCGAGGCGCGCTGCATGGCTAGCCCGACGAGGACGGGCCCGTTGGCCGGCGTGCGGGTGGTGGACCTCACCGCAATGGTGATGGGACCGTACTGCACGCAGATCATGGCCGATATGGGCGCTGACGTGATCAAAGTCGAACCGCCCCAGGGTGATAACACCCGCTACGTCTCGATCGGTCCGGCGCCGGGAATGAACGGCGTGTTTGTCAACGTCAACCGGGGCAAGCGTGGCATCGTGCTGGATCTGCAAACCGACGCGGGAACGCGGGCGCTGCGCGCGCTTGTCGAGACCGCGGATGTATTCATCCACTCGATGCGCGCCAAAGCGATCGCCAAGCTCGGCTTCAGCTACGACGACGTCGCCGCGATCAACCCGGCGGTCATCTACACCAATTGCTACGGATACGGGCGCCGCGGACCCGATCGCGACCGGCCAGCCTACGACGACACGATCCAGGCCGAATGCGGTCTGCCGGCGGTTCAACAGCAATTGACCGGCAAAGCCGATTACGTCGGAACCATCATGGCCGACAAGATTGCCGGGCTGACGGCGGTGTACGCGACGACCATGGCGTTATTTCACCGCGAGCGCACCGGGGTGGGCCAGGAAGTCGAGGTCGCGATGTTCGAAACCATGGCCTCGTTCATGCTCGTCGAACACGCCAACGGCGCCCTGTTCGACCCTCCCCTGGGGCCGGCGGTCTATCCGCGTGCGGTGGCGCCCAACCGTCGCCCGTACCGCACCAGTGACGGCCACGTCGCAGCATTGATCTACAACGACAAGCACTGGAACGCGTTCATGGATGCCGTCCGGCCACCGTGGGCCAGCGAACTGTATTCGACACTGGAACAGCGAGCACGCCAGATCGACTCGATATACGGGCTATTGGCCGAGACGATCAAACAGCGATCGACCCAGGAGTGGCTGGCGCTTTTCCGTGAGCTCGAGATACCCGCCGCGCCACTGAACACGCCCGGCGAGCTGTTCGACAATCCGCATCTCAATGCGGTCGGCATGTTCGAGACAGTGGACACCCCGAACGGACCGGTGCGCTTTCCGGGCGTACCCACCTGGTTCTCTCAAACGCCGGGTCGCGTCGCCGGGCCGGCGCCAGAGCTCGGCGCCCACACCGCAGAGATCCTCGACGAGCTGGGGCTGGCGGTCGAGGTAAAGCCCATGTTTGGTTCGGGGTAGGCGACGCATGGACGTCCGACTCGACTTTCAGATTCATCTCAGGCGCAGCGCGCCGACCCGCCGGAAGCTATCTACCCCTAAGGAGTTTTGAACCATGGCTGTGCCCGTTTACAAGCGCATTCTCGACCTGTTCGAGGCCGAGGGTGTGAATACGTTGTTCGGGATCCCGGACCCGAACTTCGTGCATATGTTCCTCGAGGCGGATTCGCGCGGGTGGTCGGTGGTGGCACCGCACCACGAGTTGAGCGCCGGGTTCATGGCCGAGGCAGCGTCGCGGATGACAGGGAAACCCGGGCTGTGCATCGGCACCCTGGGCCCCGGTGTCGCCAACATCGCGGGCGCGATGATGTGCGCATACGTGGAGAACTCACCGGTGATCTTCCTCGGCGGTCAGCGGGCGCGCATCACCGAGCGTCGGGTGCGGCGCGGCCGAATCCAATTCGTACAGCAGGAGGGGCTTTTCACCCCGTCGGTGAAGTACAGCAGCTCGATCGAGTACGCCGACCAGACCGACGAGATCGTTCGCGAGGCGATCCGCCGCGCGATGTCCGGCACGCCGGGACCGTCCTATATCGAGTTCCCGTCGCATGTCATCCTCGAAGAGCTCGACGTCCCGGATCCGTTGCCGCCCAGCAGGTATCGCCTTGTCAACCAGGGCGCGGCGGCGGCTGAGGTCGCAGAGGCCGCCAGGCTGATCCGGGAGGCCAAGAGCCCGATCCTGCTGGTCGGCCACGGCGTGCACACCTCCCGCACCGGAGCTGCGGTCAAGGAACTCGCCGACCTGATGGCCTGCCCGGTGATTCAGACCTCCGGGGGCACCTCCTTCATCGCCGGGCTGGAGGACCGCACTTTCGCCTACGGGTTTTCGCCGGCAGCCGTCGAGGCGGTGGTCAAGTCCGACCTGTGTGTGGCGCTCGGCACCGAGCTCGGCGAGCCGAGCCACTACGGCAAGACTCGGCACTGGGCGGAGAACGACGCCAACCGCAAATGGGTGCTGGTTGAGCAGGATCCGGTCGCCATCGGGGTGAACCGTCCGATCGACGTGCCGTTGGTCGGAGACCTGCGCGGTGTGGTCCCCCAGCTCGTCGACGCGCTGCGAGACAGTCCGAGACAGCCCTCCGTTGACCTCGACCGCTGGATCAAGGAGGACGCCGAGGAACTGGCCCAACTCGCAGAGAACGCGCCGACCGGCCGGACACCAGTGCACCCGGCCCGCTATGTCGTCGAGGCAACTCGAGCTTTTGCGGCCTTGCCGCAAGACGGCATCCTGGTACGCGACGGCGGGGCCACCGTCATCTTCCAGTGGACCTACTCGCAAGCCAAGCCGCACGACGTGATCTGGAACCAGAACTTCGGCCACCTCGGCACCGGCCTGCCCTACGCTGTCGGCGCGTCTGTCGCCGAGGGCGGGAAGCGTCCGGTCATGCTACTGACCAGTGACTCGGCGTTCATGTTCCACATCGCCGAGTTGGAGACCGCGGCACGGCAGAAGCTGCCGCTGGTGTGTGTTGTCGGCGTCGACCACCAGTGGGGACTCGAGGTAGGCGTCTACAAGCGCACGTTCACCCAGCCGTCGCCGCAGCCCGGCGTGCACTGGAGCAAGGATGTGCGGTTCGACAAGATCGCCGAGGGATTCGGTTGCCACGGCGAGTATGTCGAGAAGGAAGACGAGATCGGGCCTGCCATCGGGCGGGCCTACGCCAGCGGCAAGACAGCTGTTGTTCATGTCTGCATCGACCCAAAGGCCAACTCGGAAGAGATGCCGAAGTACGACGAATTCAGAACTTGGTACGCAGAAGGAACTCAATAGGGAAGGGTAGGGCCGTGCGCGAATACCTGAAGTTCTACATCGACGGAAGCTGGGTCGACCCGTTGCAACCCAAGACGTTTGATGTTGAGAACCCAGCGACCGAACGGGTCGCCGGGAAGATTTCACTCGGTTCGGCTGCCGACGTCGGCGTGGCAGTCGCGGCCGCCCGACGCGCGTTTGGCAGCTGGTCGCAGAGCAGCCGCGAACAGCGCCTGGAATTGTTGGAGGCAATTCTTGCCGAATACCAGAAGCGTGCAGCCGATCTCGCTGACGCGGTCACCGAGGAAATGGGCGCGCCGCCGTCGCTGGCCGCCGGCCCTCAAGTCCAACTCGGGATCGGTCATCTGGTCACGGCGATCGACGTGCTGAAGAACTTCCCATTCGAAGAGCAGCACGGCGCAACGCTGATCAGCAAGGAGCCGATCGGCGTCTGCGGGCTGATCACGCCGTGGAACTGGCCGCTCAACCAGATCGCGGTCAAGGTGTATCCGGCGTTGGCGACGGGGTGCACCATGATCCTGAAACCATCTGAGGTCGCCCCGTTCTCGGCGTGTGTCTTCGCCGAGATTCTGGATGCCGCGGGCGTGCCGGCCGGTGTGTTCAACCTGGTTAACGGAGACGGCCACGGCGTTGGCATCGCGCTGGCGAGCCATCCCGACATCGAGATGGTGTCGTTCACCGGCTCCACTCGCGCCGGAGTCGATGTGGCCATCAACGCTGCTCCGACGGTCAAGCGGGTAACCCAGGAGCTCGGCGGCAAAAGCCCCAACATCGTCCTCGACGATGCCGGCTTTGCCGGCAGTGTCCGCGCCGGCGTGCTCAACATGATGCCGAACTCCGGTCAAAGTTGTAACGCGCCATCGCGCATGCTGGTCCCCAACTCGCGCATGGCCGAGGCCATCACCATCGCGCGTTCTGCCGCCGAGCAGGTGAAGGTGGGCAGTCCCGAGGATGCGACCGCGATCGGGCCGGTGGCGTCGAAAGGGCAGTTCGAAAAGGTGCAACTGCTGATCCAGAAAGGCGTCGACGAGGGCGCGACTGTCGTCGCCGGGGGCCCAGGTCGGCCAGCGGGGCTGGACAAGGGTTACTACGTCAAGCCGACCGTTTTCGCGAACGTCACCAATGACATGACGATCGCGCGCGAGGAGATCTTCGGGCCGGTCCTGTGCATCCTCGGCTATGACGACATCGATCAGGCCGTCGAAATCGCCAATGACACCGAATACGGTCTGGCCGGCTATGTCTCGGGGTCTGACCTCGACAAGGCGCGTGAGGTGACCCGCAAGATTCGTGCCGGCTGGGTGACGATCAATCATGCTTTCGACATGAACGCGTCGTTCGGCGGCTACAAGCGCAGCGGCAACGGTCGAGAGTGGGGCGAGTTCGGGTTCCAGGAGTATCTGGAGGTCAAGAGCATCTTGGGCTACGCGCCCAACTAGGCCGCGCACTAGCTTTGGTCGATTGAGAAGGGATGAGAAGCAGATGTTTTCAGCAGTTTTGATCCAGAAGGGCGAGGCAGGACAGACGGTTGGGGTCACCGACCTGGACGAAGCGCAGCTGCCCGATGGAGATGTCAGCGTCGACGTCGAGTACTCCACGCTGAATTACAAGGATGGTCTAGCCATTACGGGCAAATCGCCCGTCGTGCGGAAATTTCCGATGGTTCCCGGTATCGATCTCGCCGGCGTGGTAACCGACAGTAGCCACGCCGACTGGAGCAAGGGCGACCGTGTGGTGCTCAACGGCTGGGGCGTCGGCGAGACGCATTGGGGCGGCCTCGCTCAACGTGCCCGCCTCAACGGTGACTGGTTGGTTCCCCTGCCCTCCAAGTTCACCACCCGCCAGGCGATGGCGATTGGAACCGCGGGTTACACGGCCAGCCTTTGCGTGGATGCCCTTCTGCAGCATGGGGTGTCTCCAGATCAGGGCGAGGTCCTCGTGACCGGCGCAACAGGCGGTGTGGGAAGCGTCGCGATCGCGTTACTGAGCGCAGCCGGGTTCAAAGTGGCCGCCGCGACTGGAAAGCCGTCCGAAGAACAGTACCTACAGCAACTCGGCGCCGTGACGGTGTTGGACCGCGCTGAGTTCAGCGAGGCCGGTAAGCCGTTGCAGAAGGAGCGGTGGGCGGGCGTCGTCGACGCCGCCGGCAGCTACACGCTAGTCAACGCCTGCGCGCAGACGCGGTATGGCGGTGCGGTTGCCGCGTGTGGCCTGGCTCAGGGCATGGATTTCCCGGCGACAGTTGCGCCGTTTATTCTGCGTGGCGTCTCCCTGCTTGGCATCGACAGCGTGATGGCGCCCAAGAAGCCCCGCATCGCCGCCTGGGGTCGCCTGGCACGCGACCTGGACGCGCATGCGCTGGATTCGATCGCCCGCGAGATCGGGCTGGGGGAGGCGATCGCCTCGGCGGGGGAGCTTATGGACGGCAAGGTGCGCGGCCGCATCGTTGTCGACGTCAATCGCTGACGGGAGCAAAATGACCAAGAAGACAACCGAATCACCGATCGCCCAAATGGATTTATCCGACGTCGATCACCGGGTGGGCAAGCCGGTGGGCGGGGGACAATTATGGGATCCGTGTAGTTCATCCGACGTGCGGCGCTGGGTGATGGCGATGGATTACCCCAATCCGCTGCACTGGGATGAGCAGTTCGCTCGCGACTCGAAGTTCGGCGGCATTGTCGCACCGCAGTCCATCGCGGTGGCTCTTGACTACGGGCACGGCGCGGCGCCCGCATGCGTGGGTCATATCCCGAACAGCCACTTGATCTTCGGTGGTGAGGAATGGTGGTTCTACGGCTGTCCGGTACGGCCGGGGGACAAGCTGTTCCAGGAGCGTCGGTTCCACGACTACAAGGTGACCGAGACGAAATTCGCCGGACCCACGATGTTCTCGCGCGGTGACACCATCCACACCAACCAGCACGGCACCCTTGTGGCGCGTGAACGTTCCACTGCGATCCGCTACCTCTACGAGGAAGCGACAAAGCGCGGGATGTTTGAAAATCAGCTCGGCGACATCAAACGCTGGACACAAATCGAGCTCGAGGAAGTCGACAGGCTACGGCGTGAATGGCTCGAGTCCAACCGGAGGGGTGCCTCGCCGCGCTTCGACGAGGTGGAGATCGGCGACACGCTGCCGCGTCGCATCATCGGTCCGCACAGCATCGCCAGCTTCACCACTGAATACCGGGCGTTTCTGTTCAATATCTGGGGCACCTTCCACTGGGTCGCGCCACCCGGTATCGAGGATCCGTGGGTCTATCAGGATCCCGGCTGGGGCAAAGACTTTGCCTTCGACGAAGAAGACGCGAAGATCGATCCACGCAAGCGCGACGGGCTCTACGTCGGCCCATCGCGCGGGCATATCGACGCCGACCGGGCCAGCGAAGTCGGCATGGCGCGCGCCTACGGCTATGGCGCAACGATGGGCGCCTGGTGCACTGACTATCTCGCTTACTGGGCCGGGCACGACGGCATGGTGCGGCATTCCAAGGCCGACTTCCGTACGCCCGCCTTCGAGGGCGATGTGACCTATTTCGATGCTGAGATCGTCGACAAACAAGTGGAGTCGATCTGGGGTGTGCCTCTCGTGCAGGTAAAGCTGCGCCTGACCAACCAGAACGGAGAAATGCTGGTGGGCTGCACCGCCGAGGTCGAACTACCGTTGTAGCCATGGTCGACGACACGAGCTCCGAAGCCGCACAACATCTTTCCAGCGTGTCCGGGCCGCCGCTTTCGGATGAGCCTGGGCTAGGGGTGCTCACGCTGCCGGGCTTCCTGCGCGAAGTGACGCACACATATGGCGAGCGCGAGGCGCTGGTGTGGCGCACCGCAGACGGCGTCACGCGTTGGACGTATGCGCAGCTTTGGGAGCGCGCGATCGAGGTGGCGCGTGCGTTGCGCGAGTGCGGCGTAGCGAAGGATGCCCGGGTCGGTGTTCTGATGACGAACCGGCCGGAATGGCTTGCCGCGGTGTTCGGTACATCTCTGGCCGGCGGCGTGGCCGTGACCCTCAGCACCTTTTCCACGCCATCGGAATTGGACTATCTGATAAGGGCCTCCGCCGTCTCGGTGCTGTTGTTCGAGCGCAGGGTGTTGACGAAGGACTTCGCGGTTATCCTGGCCGAGCTCGAACCCGCGATTGGCACGGCGCGGCCGGGCGCGCTGGAATCGCTGAAATATCCGTATTTGCGTCGGCTGGCGCTGGTGGGCGAGCCGGCGCCGGGCGTCGAAGCGTGGGATGAGTTCCTGGCTTACGGCCGCGGGCAGCCCCGCGAGCTGGTCGAGGCGACCGCCGCAGCCGTCCTTCCGAGCGATGCCGCTGTGCTGTTTTTCTCGTCTGGCTCCACGAGCAAGCCGAAAGGCATCCTGAGCGCGCATCGCGGGGTGTGCATCCAGCTGTGGCGCTTCCGGCGTATGTACGGGTTCAGCCCACACGACCATGTTCGAGGCTGGACCGCCAACGGCTTTTTCTGGTCCGGTAACTTCGCGATGGTGCTCGGGTCAACGTTGGCCAGCGGCGGGGCCCTCGTCCTGCAATCGACGTTCGACGCGGCCGAGGCGCTCGAGCTCATGCAAGCCGAGCGGGTGAACTTTCCGTTCGCCTGGCCCCACCAGTGGGCCCAGTTGGAAAGCGCACCCAATTGGGGTCGGGTGGACTTGAGCAGCGTGAGGTTCGCGGATTTCAAGACCCCGATTGCCCATCATCCCACGGTTTCGGGCGAGTGGTACGAGCCGGGCCATGCCTATGGCAACACCGAAACATTCACGATCACAACGGGTTACCCTGCCAACACCCCTCCCGAAGTCCATGCTGACAGCTCCGGAGCAGCGCTGCCCGGTGTGACGCTGAAGATCGCGGATCCGCTTGCCGGCGGCATTGTTCCACGCGGCCAGGCGGGGGAGATCCGTGTCAAAGGGCCTACGCTCATGCTCGGCTATATCGGCACCCCACTTGACGAGACGCTCGACGCCGAGGGCTTTTTCCCCACCGGTGACGGCGGCTATCTCGATGACGCCGGCCGACTCTACTGGCAAGGCAGGCTCACCGACATCATCAAGACCGGCGGTGCCAATGTCTCGCCACGCGAGGTTGATGAAGCCTTGATCGAACATTCCAGCGTCAAGGTGGCGCAGACCGTCGGCGTTCCGCACCACACGCTGGGAGAGGTGGTTGTCTCCTGCGTTGTGCCGCACGATGGCGCGATCCTCGACACCGGGCAGATTCTGGCTTTCCTGCGGGAACGACTGGCGAGTTATAAAGTCCCGCGCCATGTGCTGTTCTTCCGTGAGGACGAAGTGGCGCTGACGGGCAATGCCAAGATCAAGGCCGGCGAGCTTCGGGAACTAGCCGCGAAGCGGTTGGCCGGTCAGTGAGGCGCGCACGACTCAGTTGCTTCCCAGCTGGCTGTGAGGGCCGGGGTTAGTTCGTGGGATGTGACGTGCCGTTGAGGGCGGCCTCGCACTCGACTGGGGCAACGCGATTTAGGTCTGCCCCGATGGTGCGCAAGCGACGCGTGTCTTCCGCTGATCCGGCGTGGCCGCCTCTAAGCTTGCTGAGATCAACAGGAGGGGCAGCGACGCATCGGCAGCAACGACGGCGCCGGACGAGAAGGTGGTCTTGGCGCGCTAACAGCTAGCGCTGAGCCGGGCGGGACTGATCCCGCACCGGCTGATTCCGCTCGGCAGCGCCGATGGGTCGCTCCCGTGCGGCGCGTCGGCCGGCTGGCCATTTGGGATAAACCGGAGCGACGCGGGGGCATCCCCGCTCTGGACGGCCTACGCGCGATAGCGGTTGCGCTGGTGCTCGCCCAGCATGGCGGCATCCCCGGCATGGGCGGCGGGTTCCTGGGCGTCGACGTCTTCTTTGTGCTCAGCGGATTCCTGATCACGTCGCTGTTGCTCGACGAGCTCGGCCACGCTGGGCGTATCGACTTGACCGGGTTCTGGATTCGCCGTGCGCGGCGGCTGCTGCCGGCGCTGACGTTGATGGTGCTGGCCGTGGGCGCGGCCCGTGAACTTCTGCCGGCCCAGGCCCTTACCGGGTTACGGGACGACGCGCTGGCGGCCTTCCTGTGGGTAGCGAACTGGCGGTTTGTGGCCCAGAAGACCGACTATTTCACCCAAGGCGCCCCGCCGTCACCGCTGCAGCACGCGTGGTCGCTCGGGGTTGAGGAGCAGTACTACTTGGTCTGGCCGGTCCTGCTGATCGCGGTGACTCTACTGTTGGGAGCGCGAGCGGGGCGCTACTTCAGACGGGCCACCGTGGGCGGGGTGCGGTTCACCGTATTCGTGGTCGCCACGTTGGGGACGCTGGTTTCCGCCGGGTTGGCCATCGTCCTTGCCTCCGACGCCACCCGCGACCGAGTGTATTTCGGCACCGATACCCGTGCCGAGGCTTTGCTGATCGGTTCCGCGGCATCGGCTCTGCTGGTACGGGATTGGCCTTCGCTGAACCGCGGCTGGTGCCTGATCCGGAGTCGGTGGGGGCGACGAGTCGCCCGCGTGCTGCCGGTCATCGGCCTGGCGGGCATCGCGGCGGCGACGCACTACGCGACCGGCAGCGCCGGCGAGTTCCGCCACGGCCTGCTGATTGGGGTCGCGGTGGCGGCAGTTCTCGTGGTCGCCCCGGTGACATTGGAACAGCGCGGGGCGGTCGCCCGTATCTTGGCCCTGCCCCCGGTGGTGTGGCTGGGCGCCATCTCCTACGGCGTCTACCTGTGGCACTGGCCAATATTTCTGGCGCTCAACGGCGAACGCACCGGGTGGTCCGGGCTACCGTTGTTCGCGGCTCGGTGCGCAGCCACGCTGGCAGTGGCGGCCGCATCATGGTGGTTGATCGAGCAACCTATCCGGCGTTGGCGGCCATCGGGGGTGCCGTTGTTGCCGCTGGCGGCGGCCACCGTAGCCAGCGCCGCCGCGGTGACATTGATGGTGATTCCGGTGAGAACCGGACCCGGCTTGCGCGAGACCGGGCTGCCGCCCGGCGTGTCGGCGGTCGCCGCGGTTTCGCCGTCGCCGCCCAGGGCAATTCACCCAAGGCCCCGGGATCCCAACCGGCCACTCACCGTATCGGTATTCGGTGATTCGATCGGCTGGACCTGGATGCATTACCTTCCCCCGACGCCGGGGTTCGCGTTCCTCGACCACACCGTCATCGGGTGCAGCCTGGTGCGGGGCACCCCATATCGGTATATCGGCCAAACCCTTGAGCAGCGGTCCGAATGCGACACCTGGCCGACCAGATGGTCGACGCAGGTCAGCCAGGACCAGCCGGACGTCGCGCTGCTGGTTATCGGCCGCTGGGAAACCGTAGATCGGGTCAACGAGGGACAGTGGACGCATATCGGAGATCCCACCTTCGACGCATACCTCAACGGCGAACTCGAGCGGGCCCTGAACATCGCGGGCTCAACCGGGGTCCGAGTGGTGGTCGCCAGCGTTCCCTACAGTCGGGACGGCGAAAGGGCGGACGGTCGCCTATACCCGGAGGACCAACCGGATCGGGTCAACCAGTGGAACACCATGCTGCGCAACACGGTTAGCCGCCACATCGGCGTCAAGATTCTCGACCTGAACAAAAAGCTATGCCCCGACGGCGTTTACACCGCCAAGGTCGACGGCATCAAAGTACGCAGCGACGGTGTCCACCTCACGCCGGAAGGCGTGAAGTGGCTGACACCGTGGCTCGAGGAGTCCCTCAAGTAGGATTCAATCGTCGGTACGGCAACTGATTTCCATGCTGTCGTTCTCTCGGACCAGGAAGTTGAAGCTCACGTAGCCGTTGCCAGGGTCGCGCACGCGGTCAAGATAAGGCTTCATGTCCGCGGCACTGGCATTGTCGGCGATGACCAGTGCCCCGGTCGGCAGACGCGGTTCGAGCAGCTTGATCACCGGTAGGTACAGATCTTTCCAACCGTCGAGCAGAACGAAATCGACCGGCCCGTCCAACCCCTCGAGCGTGTTCAGCGCATCGCCTTCGAGAATGGTGATCACGTCATCGAGCCCGGTCTCGGCGAAGGTCTTCTTCGCGGCAGCGATTTTGGTGGTGCTGAGCTCGGTGGTCACCACTCGGCCGTTGCCGTTGTCGCGCACCGCCGCCGCCAGATGGACTGCCGAGATGCCGAAAGACATACCGAATTCGACCACCGTCTTCGGGCGGGTCGCCCGGACCAGCGCGTACAGCAGCCGACCGGCTTCGGGGGTCACCGGGATGTAGAACTCGCTCATCGCCTCGGTGCGTTCCTGCGTGGTCATCGGTCGATCTAGCTGACCGTGCATCCCGCGCAACCGCGACATCTGGGTACTCGACTCGGCGTACATCCGGTCGAGCACCGACTCAACTCTAGGATCCTGCAAAGTTGTAGGCATACCAACGAGAGTAGGCCTCAAGGGCGGGTGTCCCGCCAAGGGATTTCGATCACCAAACCGTGCCAGCGGATTGCCGGCGGGCTCGGAAAGCGGCCGCCCACATCAAACAAAAAACAGGTGAACGTTTGACGAACGGCGGGTTGCGGTGCAAGCTGGAGCTGCAAGCACCTCGGTAGGTGAGGCGTCTGCATGGACATAGGCCACTGACCCTGAACGTCGAGAGACGCCCCCGGTCAGGACAGCTCTTCCCGGACCCAAGGGTTGAGCCCAAGTGGCTTCTGGGCGAAAGTCCGGATACGCCGTGCAGTGCTGAAGCTCCGACGAGAGGGGTGCGTCCGGCGGATTTCGTCGGGCCGTCGCGCCTCTTCCGTACAGGTGAACATGGTGACACCCCTGTGTGTCCCGCTGTGAGGAGGTGAGGGCGAGATGAGCGACCATAGTCCAGGCGACAGTCCCCATCCCAAATCCGTCTTGTCCCCATCAGGTTCCGGCATTCTTCCCGCCTGAGCTATCTGAATGTTGTTCGGCCCGTGCGTTTCTCGCGGGATCATGAGGGGCTCATCTCCGAAAAGGAGAAGGTTATGGCTTTTGTTGTTGCTAACCGTGTTAGCGGTTTTGAAACGGCGCTCGGTCGTGCGGCTCGGCGAGTGACCAGCAGGTTGAGCGCGTTGCGTATCCCGACTCCGGACGCGCGGGCCGATCTCTACGTGTCGCGGATGCCAATCGGGGTGCTCGCGGCACCATCACACCTGCCGAACGGTCATTCATCGGGCCGTTGACGGATTCCGGCAAGAGGCTCCAGCGCCGCGACTACGGCGACCCGTTCGGCAGCAGAACGATTTTGCCGTGCGTGTGCCGCTTCTCGAGTTCTTCGAAGGCATCGGCGACCTGGTCCAGCGGAAAAGTGGCCGCCACGTCGAAATCGATGGCGCCGGTGACGACCAGATCGGCTATTTCGGCGAGTATCTCCCGCGTGGACGCCTCGCCGCTGCCCTCAGTCTTTGCGCCGAGTTCGCCCGCTTTTTCAAACGAGATGATGGTGTCTATCCGCTCGGGCGCCACGCCGAGGTCCACGGCGAGCTGGACATAGGACGGGCCGAACAAATCGATGAACGCATCGATACCATCGGGCGCCGCCTCGCGGAGTCGCTCGGCCAGCCCGTCCCCGTAGGCGATCGGGGTGACGCCGTGCGCGCGCAGCCAATCGGCGTTGTCTGGCCCCGCGATGCCAAGCACCGCCGCCTTGCGCAGGGCCAACAGTTGGACGACGAGGCTGCCGACCCCGCCCGCGGCCGCCGATACGGCGACGGTCTCGCCCGGTTGCGGCGCGACCGCGCGGACAGCCGCGTACGCCGTCGCACCGACCACGTACAGGGAGCCCGCTACCTCCCAACTCAACTGGGCAGGTTTGCGGATCAGTTGATCCACCGGGACTGCGGTGTCAGTGGCGTGGCTCGATCTGCGGAAGCTGAATCCCAAAACTTCGTCGCCGACCGAGAACTCGGTGACGCCGGGTCCCACCGCGGTAACGACGCCGGCCAGGTCGCTGCCCTCGCCGGACGGAAACGTGGCCGGGAACGCCTCGTGCATCGCCCCGCTCCGAATACCGGCCTCGCCGGGGTTGATGCCGGCGGCGCGAACCTCCACGACCACCTCGTCTGGACCGGGCGACGGGATCTCGATGTCTGCTACATATAACACTTCACGTCCCCCGTAGCGGTCGAACCGCACGGCACGTGCCACCGGACTCGTCATCGCGATCTCCTTAAACAGTGAGCCGGAATGCCTGCTCGTGCAACGCGGCAACACAGCCGCCGAATTCCCGCCGCTCGCTTGTTACCGTCGGCTTTTCGCAGTAGCGTCAGGCGCCGCGGCTGCTGGACGCTGATCGACGCCGAAGGAATGCCCATGAAGCTTGCTCGCAAAACTTTTATTGTCTGGGCGATTGCCGCCATCGTCGTGGGTGCGATTAGCAGCGGATGCGGCACTGGCAAGACCCCAACGCCGTCGTCTTCGGCGGCTTCCCCAAGTTCGCAACCCTCGGGTTACAGCGCGCTGCTGATCAAGCCGAGCGATATCGGCGGCGATTTCAACGCATCTCAGCCGCCAGTGCAGAATCCCAATGGCGCCGCAGGCGTCGAGGTGCTGTTCGCTAATCCCGATAACAGTCGCCGCATCGGGGACACCATCTTGATCGCCGCCGACCCGGCCGCGGCCGCGGCCGCACTCGACAACGCCAAAAGCAGCTATGCGGGCAAGGTCACCGGTACCTGGCAGCCAGCCGGCGTCGGCTCCATCGGTGCAATGATTTCCGGCACTTCGCCGGACAAATCTCAGGCGGTGACGGCGCTCTTGTTCACCGAGGGCAAGGCGCTGGTCAAGCTGGAATTCGTAGGCGCGGCGAATGATCCGATCGATCCCGGCGTGGCGACGGATATCGGCCGAAAGCAGGATGCCGCGATCAAGAACGGGTTGCCCGGCTAGCCGGCTTTCAGGCTCGGCGCATCGGGACGTTCCGCCCGAGCTCAGGGGAAGGCGACCACGACCTTGTCAGCGGCGCCGGGCGTGCCGGCTAGTTCGAATGCTTCCCCGACCTTGTCGAAGGGGATGGTATGGCTGACGATGAGCGCGTACTTCTCCCAGTTCGCGACGAGATCCTTGGTCACCTGAAAGATCTCGTCGGGGTATCCCATGCATCCGACGACGGTGATCTCGTTGCTCATCACGTTGACGAGCTCGACCGGAACGGGCTCTTTGTGGACGCCGACGATTGCCAGGGTGGCGCCCTTCTTGGCAGCTGCCAAAGCGGTGTTTACTACGGCGGGCACGCCGGCGGCGTCGAGGTAGATGTCGGTGCCGGCCTTGCCGGGAAACATGCTCTCGCCCTCGCCGTGCAGCTGGATGAGACGCGCCAGGACGTCTTCGTCGGCGGAGTTGATGACGGCGTCGGCGCCGATCTGCAACGCTTTATCCAGCCGGGAGCTGATCAGATCCACAACCACCAGATGGCTCACCCCAAGGGATTTGAACGCCAGCGTCGCGCCCAGTCCGATCGGCCCGGCGCCGAATACGACGACCTTGTCCGAAGGTTTGGGTTTGCAGCGGTTGGCGCCGTGGCGTGCGACGGCCATCGGTTCGTTCAGCGCGGCCACTTCCCACGGGATGTGGTCCGGGATGACTTCCAGGCTGGTTCCGCGGACGGCGTTCTCGATGAGCAGGTAATCGGCTAGCGCCCCGGTGGCCCCGCCGTTGCCGATGATGCCACTGGGCGCGGCCATCGGGTTGATGACAACGTGATCACCCACATCGATGCCGGACACGTCGGCGCCCACCTGAACGACTTCGCCGGCGGGTTCGTGTCCGAGCGGGGTGTGTCCGTGGCGCGGGGGGACCCCGCCGATGGTGATGTAGAACGCGTCCGAGCCGCAGATACCGCAGGCGCGCATTCGCACGAGGACGTCGTTCGGGCCGGCCTGGGGACGGTCGGCGTCGACGACCTCCGCCTTACCCGGGCCGGTGACCATTGACACTTTCACGGTGTGCCTTCCAGTTCGATGTCGAAGGTGTCGAGGTACTCGGCGAAGATCGGTTCGAGTTGTTTCACGGTCAGGCCATATTGGTCGAGGCTGTAGTTGTTGAGGGCAAACAGGTCCTGGGGATGCGCGGCGAGCCAATTCCGCATGCGCGCTTCGGTTTCGGCGCTGAGCGGGTCGTCGGCCCATTCGTAGATGCGGCGCATGACGTCCATCGGGTCGCGCATCATCTCGTGGTAATACATGTGGAAGAAACGCTCGTCGCCGATGCGATCGCGCGCCCGCAGCGGCCGTTCGACGTGGTAGCGCATCTGTGCCGCCGCGTCGCGCCCCATCGCCTCCAGGTCGATGGCTTCCGGATGCAGCACCATCCCTTTGGGAAGTTTCCACAGGTTGGCCAGCGATCCCGTCGCCTTGTAGGGGTCGCGATGTGCCCACACGAGCCGGGCGTCGGGGAACACCTTGAGCAACGTCTCGATGTGCACCGAATGCGACGGCATCTTCAGGCTCCAGCTGCCCGGCGCCGTCGACTGCAGGACCTGCAGATAGCGCTTCTGGTACTCGTAGGTGCTGGTCATATCGGTTTCCTCGAACAGCCACTGGTAGTAGCGCGAGGTCGACAGGAAAGAGTCCCAGGACAAGCCCTTGAAGTCCTGGTTGTGGATGAACATGTCCTCGGTGGGGCCGTCGGCGTCTTCCCAGTGCGGCAGCGGCACGTTCGCCTGCTTGACCATCTTCAGGATCTTGCGTTGTTCCTCCAACAGGGCCACGCACCGCGGATCGGTGCGCAGCGTCGCGGTGGTGGCCGGAGGTATCGGGTCGACGCACTGCCAGTGCAGCAGCGACCGGCGTGCCGGGTCCTGGTCCAGCAGGTAGCTGATGACCGTCGTGCCGGTGCGCGGCATACCCAGCACGATCAGCGGTCGCTGCACGGGTGCCTCGAGCACTTCGGGGTGAGCCAGGGTGTAGGCGTGAATCTGCAGACGCCGCGCCAGCGCGCCGGTGGCGTCTTCGAGGATGCGTTCCCGGCCGTACGGCGTGAACGCCGGCGAGTTGTTGACGTCGTCGAGGATGATCGCCAGTCCGTCACGCCAGGAATCGGATTCGGTCTCGGTCAGGCCGGTGCGTTGCGCGGCCAGTTTGAGGACGTCGTCGGTGGTCGCGATTTGGTCGTATTCGCTCATGATTCCGCCTAGACCGTCAGGTATCCGCCGTCGACCGCGATGCTGGTTCCAGTGATGTATGACGCGGCATCGGTACACAGGAACAGCGCCGCGCCGGCACAGTCCTGAGGCGTTCCGGGTCTGCCCAGCGGCGTGTGGAAGCCGATCTCGACGTCCATGACCTCGGGAATGCCCATCGCCGGATGCGTCATTCGGGTGTCGATGAGGCCGGGGGCGATGGCGTTGACACGGATCCCGTCGTTGGCCCACCGGCGGGAGAGGTTCATCGTCAACGCGATGAGGCCCATCTTCGACGAGGCGTATCCGGGGACGAAGACCGCCGAGCGGAAAGCGGACATCGAGACGACGTTGACGACGCTCGCCCCGCCGGGGGCTTTGCTCTCCTTGAGCCGGTCATAGCAGCGCATGGTCAGCCGCATGGGGCCGAACATGTTCTGCGTCACCGACGCGATGTAGCCATCAGGGTCGTATTCGTCGCCCGCCGGATAAGGCCCACCCGCGTTGTTGACCAGGATGTCCAGTTCGCCCAGCGAGTTCACCAGATCGTCGACGGAGTCTGGATTTTCGATCCGGCACTGCCGGTAGGCAAAGGTGCTAAAGGCTTCGACGCCGTCCTCGTAATCGGTTGGCGAGGAACGGGTGCCGGTGATCGTGACCGCGGCACCGGCCTGCGCGAAGGCGGCGGCGATGCCATTGCCGATACCGCTAGTGCCGCCGGTGACCAGCACGTTGGCGCCGGTGAAATCGAAGTTGACGGTGTTCATTCGGTCGTCCTTAGTTCGCTAATAGATTTGCTGAGCCAGGCCTTTTCCCAGAAGTTTTCGGTTTCGCCCAGCAGCGCCTCGTGGGCGTCGGTGGCCGCGGCGCGCGCGCCGGGGTGACCGGGCTCGGCGGTGAGGACGAGATCGGTGAGGTGTAGCGCCTGCACCGGCCGCCCACTCGCCAGTTGTGCGCGGGCTGCCGCGACGAGAGCGTCGGCTCCGGCGGCTCGGACCACGTCGGCGGCAACGGAGGCCGGCGCCACACCGTAGAGCTCGGTGGTGGAGCGGTGGTGGAACCAACCCGTGTACATCTCCCAGATGGCGCGCACATTCCAGGCGGTTTTCCCGTAACCCTCGCCGACATCGAGATGTTCGGGCACTCGGACCTCGCGCATCGCGGTATAGACGTCAACTCCGGAATTCATCAGCTCGGCAGTGCGATCGTGTACGGCCTGCACGGCGTCACGCATCGCGGTGACTTCCTCGGCGATGCGGTCGGCGCCCTCGATGGGAGCAAAGTGGCCGGTCAGTAGTCGCCGCGGTCCGTATGCCAGCACGGTGTTCAGCGACTCGATGTAGTGAATGGGATCGCGATACCGGTCGCCGCGGATGGTCATGAGATTCGGAACGTGGCCGAACAGTGGACCGAAAAGGTTGCCGCTGAAAAGGATTCGATCTTCCGGTAACCACACTACAAGCGAGTCGGTGGTCTCACCGCCCGGCGTCCACGCCAGCTCGAAGTTGCGGTCGCCGACCGTCATGTCGTGGCGGCGGTCGAACGTCGTGGTCGGTTCGGGAAACGAGAAATCGATCGTTGCGGGATCGACGGTCTTGAAATGCTCAAGCACGGCGTCGGAGAACTTCTGGAAAGCAAACGACGTCTTGGGCACGCGGTAGCCCATGAGCAGACTGTTGTCGTCGCGCCAGTACCTGTAGTTGCGGTGCATCACTATGTCGGTGTCCGCGTCGCGCACCGAGTTGACCCCGCCCCAATGGTCGGCGTGCCCCTGGGTG
>Ga0182030_10009157_pt1 | contig 20321 bp, 26 predicted proteins | sample 812S3MmetaG_FD_121299 | JGI IMG/M metagenome (GOLD analysis project Ga0182030, IMG submission 121299) | Permafrost microbial communities from Stordalen Mire, Sweden - 812S3M metaG (Illumina Assembly) | ecosystem: Environmental > Terrestrial > Soil > Wetlands > Permafrost | place: Sweden... | reverse complement strand
TACGACCCGTACGGCTTCGCCGCATGAGCCCCGCTCCTCGTGACCGCGGTGTGCTCGTCGGAATGATGAGCCTCGAAGACGGCTCGCGGGTCGACTTCTCTGAGCTGCGTGCGGGGCGGCGCGCAAAGATCTTCTCCGGAATGGAGACTCACGGTATCGACGCGCTGATGCTCGGGGGTTCCGGTGACGTGCGGTATGTGTCAGGAGCGCGGCAACTCGGGCGGGCCGGTGTGCTTTCTTTTGCTCCCGTCGCTGTCGTGGTGGGGTCGACCCGGCGGGTGCACCTGCTTTCGACGTGGGACGAAGGGGTGCCACCCGAGATCGCCCGCGAGGACCTGTACGGGCTGAGCTGGAATCCTGCCAACTTGGTGGCCGCCCTGGGGGCCATCCCCGGCTTGCGTGAGTCGCGGCGGGTGGGCACCGACGGGTTGACGCCGATGTTCGCGGGTCTCATTTCGGGGCTGGTTGACGGCGCCCAGCTGGTGGATGCCGCCCCGGTGACGGCGGCCGCGCGCCGGATCAAGACCGCCGGTGAAATCACCTGCCTGGATGTGGCGTCGGCGATTGCGGAATCGGCATTGAGCGCAATGGAAGCTGCCCTGCAGCCGGGGATCACCGAGCGTGAGCTGCTTGGTATCTACCACGAGCAGGTGGCCACGCTCGGAGCGCCGAATCCACCGTCCGAAAGTGTCTGCTTCGCTACCCCTTTCCACGGCCCGGTGAGGTTTCGGCATCTGGCGTCCGACCGCCCGGTCGGAGACGGCGAATTGGTGGTGCTGGCACCGGGCGCCCTGTATGCCGGATACGAGTCGGGGTTGGCCCGCACCAGGGTGGCCGGGGCCTCGGCTCCGCCGGGGGCGGCGGATCTGGCATCGCGGTGTGCTCGGGGAATCGATGCGCTGCTGGCGGTCTGCCGGCCGGGCAACACGGGTGCCGATCTGTATCGGGCGTGGGAGGACGCCGGCAACCCAGCGTCGCCGGTGCCGTTGGCTCATGGGCTCGGGCTCGGTGCTGAGCCGCCAGTGATTGGTCTGGGCAGGGGAGGCGATGCCACGCTTGAGGAAGGCATGGTGTTGAGCGTTCAATCCTGGGTGGCCGCTCCAGGAACCGGGGGATGCCTGGAACGCGCCACGGTCGTGATCGAAAGGGGGGGCGCGTTGCCACTGACTCGCTACGGAAGGCTGTAATGACAAGCAACCAATCAGTTTTCAATCACGTTGGATTGTGTGTCGCCGATCGCGAACGGTCACGTCGGTTCTACGAGGGGCTGCTGGGATTCCAGTTCTGGTGGGAACTCGATGCGCCCGACGAAGGCACCGCCGAGCTTCTGCAGTTGGAAGAGCCCGTCGGACTGCATGCGACGTATCTGGTTCGCGACGGGTTCGTGCTCGAACTTCTCGACTACTCGGCGCGTGCAGTCCATGCCGGTTCCGAGCGAGTGATGGATCAGGTTGGGCTGACTCATATCTCGCTCTCGGTAGCCGACCTCGCTGGCGTCTTGTCCCAGGTTGACGGTTTCGGGGGAGCGGTGGTCGACGGGACGACGTCCGCGCGCTCGGCGATGGTCCGGGATCCCGACGGGCAACTGCTGGAACTGCTTGCTGATGGCTGGCTTTCGGTGCTGCCCCCTCGCCCGTAACCTGGCGAGCAGACACAGCCGCTTCCCATCGCCGCCCGCTATCCCCTGGAGGAGGCGGTGGCGGCATACCAAGCCGTCGCACACCGCGTCGCCGGCCGCATCGTGATCAACCCGTGAGAAAGGCAAGGACATGTCGGACAATCTGACCGAACAGACGATCACCGAGGCCGTGCAGCGGACCTTTGACACCTCGAACGATGACCGCTTCCGGGAACTGTTCGTCGGCCTGGTGCAGCACCTGCATGATTTCGCGCGGGAGGTACGGCTGACCGGCGACGAGTGGCTCACCGCAATGGATTTCATCGAACGGATGGGCAAGATATCCAGCCCCACCCGGCAGGAGGTCGTGCTGCTGTCCGACCTCCTCGGCCTGTCCATGCTGTTGGACAAGATCAACGAGCATGCCGGCGGATCGGCCACAGACTCGGCCCTGCTGGGACCGTTCTATGTCGAGGGCCGTCCGACGGCCGCTAACGGGGACGACATCTCCAATGGCGTTGCGGGCACACCGATGTTCGTTACCAGTCGGCTCGTCGACGAACACGGCAAGCCGATCGTCGGCGCCCACGTGGATACCTGGCACAGTGACGGTGAAGGGTTCTATGACGTCCAGCAGACCGAGAAGCTGCATGACGAGTTTGCCATGCGCGCGCTGCTGACCACCGACAGCGACGGCAAGTTCTGGTACCGATCCATCACACCCCGCTACTACCCGGTTCCCACCGACGGTCCCTGCGGCGAAATCATGCGCGCCGCAAACCGATCGGTCATGCGGCCCCAGCACGTGCACTTCTGGTTCCACGCCGACGGTTACCAACCGTTGATCACGCAGCTGTTTCTGCGCGACGATCCCTACATCGGCCGTGACGCGGTCTTCGCGGATCAGACCTCGCTGCAAGCGGATTTCGTGCGCCATGAGCCCGGCATCGCCCCGGACGGAACGGCAGTCGAGCAGCCCTTCGTGACGCTCGACTGGACATTCACGCTCGCCGCCAAGTAGACCCGCTCGTCCAGTGCCGCGAGACTGTAACTGGCAACACTTTTCCCGAGTGAAGCCGTCGGTAGTAGCACTTTCGCGGTGAAAGGAATCCAATGTCACGAATCCCGCTCGCCAACCTCGAGCAGCAACCCGAATCTATTCGCCAGTGGGCCGCCCGTCGCGGCAACCTCAATGTGTTCCGACTGCTCATGAACGCCCCCAGGGTCTTTGGTGGATGGACGGACATGGTCGACGAGTTGTTCGCCAGCCCGACCTTCGACGCGCGGATGCGGGAAGTGATCATCCTGCGAGTGGCCCACCTGCAGGCCTCGCCCTATGAGCTCGGCCAGCATGTGCCCCTCGCCCGCTCCGTGGGGCTGACCGACCAACAGATCGACGCCATCCTGGATGCCGGGGATCTCGACAACGCCGGCTTCGACCGCGCCGAACGCGTCGCCCTCGGCGTCGTCACCGAGTTGTGCGGCACACATCGATTGACCGACGACTCCTTCGTCGCGGCGCACGGCGTCTTCGGCGAGGAGGCGTTCACCGAGCTGTTGATGATCATCAGCTGCTACTACGGGCTGGCGCTGGTACTTAACGCGGCCGACCTCGACGTCGACGTCGCCGTTCGGTTCCGGCCCTGAAACGCTTCGAACAGGAGAACCCACATGACTCGAATCCCTTACCGTCGGCCCGAAGACATGACCGAACGGGCCCGCGAATTGACCATGGAGCGCGGCAACCTCAACGTCTACCGTGCGCTGGCCAACGCCGAGCAGGTCTACCCCGGCTGGATGCTGGCCGGGCGCGCCGCCCTGACCAGCCCGGTACTGTCCCGACGGCTGCGTGAACTGGTCGTCCTGCGCACCGCTTACCTGATGGACTGCGCCTACGAGCTGGGGCAGCATAACGACATCGCGCGCACGGTTGGGTTGACGGAGACCGAGATCAAGGCCGTTGTCTCCGACTCCGATTGGCAGACAGCCGGTTTCGACTCCGTCGAACTCGCGGTCCTGCAATTGACCTCCGAACTGGTAACCGAGCGTGGGGCCTCGGCCCAGCTTGTCGATCACGTGCACACGGAGCTGGGTTCCGAGGCCACCGTTGAGGTGCTGATGATCATCGGCCGATACGCCGGGCTGGCGCTGATGCTCAACGCGCTCGACGTCGACCTCGATGAAACCGCCCGCCTACCGAATCTGCCGACGACCTGAGGCCTCAGCCCAGGTTGTACGCATCCCGCGATACCTCAAAAAAGTGCCCCGAGCTGGTGTCGGTGCACTTGATACCCGACGGCTCGCTATCGCACGTGAGCGTGCCGGCCGAGATCGTGTGGCCGTAGTCGAGGATCGGCTCGCCTGGGACGCGCAGCGTGTCGCCATGGCACTCGATGGCCGAAGGTTTGCCCGGTGCCAGGGTGAAGCGGCTGCCCCAGGGGAAGTGTTTGCCGCATTCCGGAGGCGGCGGTGGCTGATAGGTGAAATAACTGATATCGCAGGCAACTCCACCGGTGTCGATGACGCAGTAGATATTGCCCGAGGGAGATTGAAAATTGTGATCATCTGCGCGTGCGGTTGCAGGTAGCGCGATTGCTGACGCCGCTGTCGCTGCCACGACAGTCGCAAGCTTTGTCAGCTTCGGGGCCTCGAATATCATTTGAGGGGAGTTTAGGACGTTGCGGCGCTGACAGCACTACGCCACCGCGCCCACCCGTCTTAGCGGCGGTCGTGATTTCGGGCGTCTGTATCGGGTGGTTGTTCCGTTGCCGCCGGGTGAACCGTGGTTACCGCCGGGTCCAGGCGTACCCGCGGAACCGCCGAGGCCGCCGTTCCCGCTGGCCCCGCCGATACCCCCGGTTGCCCGACCATGCCCATCCCGCCGTTACCACCGTTGCCGTACAGGCCCGCGGACCCACCGGCGCCACCGGCGTGCCCGGCTGCCCCCGACCCGCCGCTGCCACCATTACCGAACACAATCCCGCCAGCCCCACCAGCTTGGCCGGACCCCGGCGCCGCGTTGGTGCCAGTACCGATCAGCGGGCGACCCAACAACACATTGGTCGGCGTATTGATCGCCCCCAGCACGTCTTGCTCAAGGGTCTGCAACGGTGCGACATTGGCCGCCTCGGCGCTGGCATATTGCGCTGCGCCAGCATTCAGGAGCTGCACAAACCGGCTATGAAATTCCACCGCCTGTGCACTCAATGCCTGAAACTGCTGGGCATGCCGACTTAAAAGCGCCGAGATGGCCGCCGACACCTCATCAGTGCCCGCGGCCAGCACCCTCGCCGTCGGGACCGCCGCTGCCGCATTGGCGGCGCTAAGCGTCGAGCCGATATTCGCCACGTCCGCCGCCGCTGCCGCCAGCATGACCGGGTCCGTGATCAACACGAGATAACCACCACCTCTTCGTTACCGGCTTGCCTTCAACGGTAATGAAATTGCGATGGTGTGCACGCGTAGTCCGCTACCCCAGTTCGATCGGGTTACCCGAAGCTCGGCAGTTCTTGTCGGAGGGTGTGCGTAGCTTGCCGGCATGAGTACTTCGAAGTCGAGCTCGGGTGGCGGGTTCGCTGGGCTGTTGGGCCTGGCGGTGATCATCTGGATCATCATCAAACTCATCTGGTGGATTCTCGGCGCCGCGGTCCTCGCCGGCCTGTTCTTCCTGGTGCGGGCGATCGTGCGGGATAGCCGCGGGCGTGCCGATCTCGAGGCGGCCCAACGGGGCGCCGTCGCCGCTCGCGCCGATCAGCAGCACAATTGGGTATTGCGGGGCGACGACCGTGGAATCTACGGCCCCGAGGGCGCCGAGCTCATGCACTACTTGTATCCGGCATTGGATCTGCCCCGGAGAATCGGTCGACGGCGCGGCGGGTAGCCGCCCGATTGCTACCATCGCGCGGTGACTGTTTCGCGGCGCCGCGTCTTGAAATACGGCGGCGCGGCACCGGCGATCCTGACCATCGGCGCAACACTTGGCGCCGCACCCGCGGCCGCCGGTGTCGCCGGGACGGCCGTCTTCCTTGACGCCGGCCACAACGCCGTCAACGACGCCTCAATAAACCAGCAAGTCAACAATGGTCGGGGAGGCACAAAGCCGTGCAACACCTCGGGTACGGCCACCGACGACGGCTATCCGGAGCACGCGTTCAATTGGGCCGTCGTGGGCCTGATCAACGGTGCGCTCAGCGAGATGGGTGTACGCACCGGGTTGACCCGGGGCGACGACAGCTCCACCGGACCCTGTGTCGATCAACGCGCCGCCCTGGCCAACGCGATGCACCCGGACGCCATCGTGAGCATCCACGCCGATGGCGGGCCGCCATCCGGCTCGGGATTTCACGTCAACTACTCCAGCCCGCCGCTGAACGACGCGCAATCCGTCGGCGCCATCCAGTTGGCGCATGCGATGCGTGATGCCCTGGTGCAAGCGGGTTTTCACCCGTCCACCTATGTCGGATCCGACGGCCTGTACGGCCGCAGTGACCTCGCTGGCCTCAATCTGGCCGAGTACCCGGCGGTCCTCGTCGAACTCGGCAACATGAAGAACGCGGACGAGGCCGCCCGGATGGAAAGCGCCGACGGTCGGGCAAAGTATGCCGCCGCCGTCACCCAGGGGATCGTCGCCTACTTGAACGCCAAAGCCGGCTAGCCAACCCGAAGAATGTCGTCCAGCCAGTCGTAGATGCGCCCGAAGGCCAGGCGCTGCGCGCCCGATTGGCAGTGTGCTCCGGCGCCTTCGGCCGCGGTGAAGCCCAATAGCGCCTTCTGGCAGGTGAGGTGGTCGAACAGCATCTTTGGCTGACCGTCGAAGAAGATGTCCTCGTCGGCGTCGCAGACCAGGGTGGGGCAGCTGATCTGCTCCGCGATGCCGTCGGCGAGGGTGTAGTCGAGATAGCACGCCAGGAACGCGCGAGGGCTGTGAACGCCCATCACGTATTGGCCGTGCGTGGCTGCCCACCGGATGTTCGGGTTGGACGCCATCAGCTGTTCGATCATGGCGTCGGCCTCCGGGGCCGATGCGGCGCGGAGGACGGCCTCGGCGTCGGCGCGTGGGCCGGGCATGTAGTTGGTGACCGGAATGCCGAGGTCGTAGACGCCGTCCATGGCCACGCACGCGGCCAGGCGGTGCTCGAAGGCGGCGGCTCGAGGCGCGAGCAGGCCTCCCATCGACAGACCCAAAAGGGCGACCCGTGTTGGGTCTATCAAGGAAGGGCCGGGACGGGCGAGCAGCCAGTCGAGCACCGGGGTGACGACGTTCTCCCAATCCGGGCGGAAGACCAGGCCGTCGAAGCGGCGCGCCGCGGGTTGCCCCGGTCCGTCGAAGGTGAGCACGTGGTAGCCACGTTCTTGTGCGGCGGCGGCGCCGATCCAGTGCAGCTCTTCGCACGTGCCGTCGAACCCACTGTGCATGATGAGCGTCGGGCGTGCGGTGGTGTCTTGGTCACTTCCGGCGCCCCGATAGAAGTACCCGCGCAAAACCGTTTTCTCATAAGGGATTTCGACCGGCTCGATCGGGGGGTCGAAGAGCGCAGCCGCGGTGTGGAAGCACTCCCGCGCCCGGTCGTAGGCGTGGTCGATACGGGGATCGTCGGGATTGCCGTGCAAGTAGAACTCGGCGGTCCGGTAGTAATTGTTGGCCCGCATGAGCCCGTCGCGCGCGCTGATGCGGTGTCCGCCGGCGAGCATTTTCTCGGCTTCGGCGGCAACCCAGTCGGCGGTGGCCAACCACTCGTCGTGCCAGCTGTCGTAATCGCCCCCGGTGATTGCCTGGGCGGTGGCGAGGACCTCGCCGATGTCGGCGCCGCCGTAGGCGGTGTGGCCCAGGGTGCGCTGGGTCTCGTACCAAAACGAGGTGTCCTCGGGAAACAGCAGTGGGTTCATCGGTAACTCCTAAGTCATTAGTTCTTGCTTTAATGACGGTAGGGTAGTCCTACATCTAAAGCAAGAGGGAATGCGTTAATATCTGAGTCATGACCAGTGCAGCGGGAGCGCGGCGGCGTACGGGTGGGCGCAGCGCGCGGGTGGTTGCGGCGGTCCATGACGCGGTCAACGAGCTTGTCGCGCAGGGAAACCCACGCCAGGTCACGGTGGCCGAGATCGCCGATCGGGCAGGAGTGAACCCAACGAGCATCTACCGGCGCTGGGGCACGCTCGAGGCACTGGTCCTGGACGTGGAGGCTGCCCGGCTGCGGGTCACCTCACCCATTCCCGACACCGGGACGCTGCGCGGCGACCTACTCGCTTATGCCACCCGTGTGGCGAAGGACCTGAGCCGCCCCGGGGGATTGGCCTTCTTGCAGGCCGTACTCAGCGTCAGCGAAGAAGGCGATCCACTGCGCAGCGCTCCGCTGCGGGACCGTGGCGCGCAGATGCAGGCCATGCTCGACCGCGCTCGGGACCGCGGCGAGCCGGCCCTGGACCAGACCGACGTCTACGACTGCGTCCTGGCGCCGATCTACCTCAGAACGCTTTTCGGTATCGGTGGGCTCACCAGGGCGCGCCTTGCCGCCTTCGTCGACCGCGCGATTGCACAGTCGCCGAGGCCGCGTTGACGGCGAACAGTGCAGTGCCTGAATCCGCCGCGGCCAGGATCATCGACATCTACGAACGCCACGCCGGCGCTTGGTCCCGCGACCGTGGCGATCACTTGTACGAAAAGGCCTGGATAGATTCGTTTCTGGCTTTGCTGCCGACCGATCCCACGGTGCTCGACATCGGCTGCGGAACCGGCGTGCCGATTGCCCGCTACCTCATCGACCGCGGCTGCGCGGTGACCGGGGTTGACGCGTCGTGCGCAATGATCACCCGATGCGCGGATCGGTTCCCCGAGCGCACATGGCACCTCGCCGACATGCGAACGCTGGCGCTCAATCGTAGGTTCAATGGAATTCTGGCCTGGGACAGCTTTTTTCATCTATCCCAGGATGATCAACGCCGGATGTTCCCAATCTTCAGGTCTCACGCCGCAGCGGGGGCGACGCTGATGTTCACGAGCGGTCCAACGGCCGGTGAGGCGATAGGAAGCTTCCAGGGCGAGCCGCTGTTCCATGCCAGCCTGGACAGCGACGAATATCGCATGCTCCTGCACGACAACGGGTTCGACGTGGTGACCCACGTCGTGGAAGACCCCACCTGTGGAGACCACACCATCTGGCTCGCTAGATCAGCTGGGTAACCGCGGTCACGACGATGAGCAGCAGCACAGCGATCCCGATGATGTACACCTGGCGATGCGGGGAGATTGATGTCGGCAGTGGGTGCTGCCGGAGTGTTCTTTGGCGTTGCAAGGCGATCACGTAGCTACCCATGGCCACCGTTACCGCGAACATACACGGGATCAGCCCCGCTAGCCCCGGGGCCCCGTGCAGGTCTTTGATCGCGAGCAGCGCGCCGTTGCCCATCAATGCGAAAGACATCCGGCTCCAGGACAGTGTTGTACGTTCCGCGGGCAGGGTGTTCGCAACTGCTCGCAACCGGCTGGGCTGGCTCAACCCGCGACCGCCTTGGCGATGACCAATCCCAGCGCGACAACCCCGACCAGGATCAGACCCACCGCGAGGTAGGCCGGCGACGGCTGCCGGGGCATCGGATCGCCGTTGCGCATGTTGCGCTCCGTCTGCTGCCAGCGCAGCAGCCCCATTCCGCTGGTAAAGATTGCCAGCGCCGCCAGAACCACCCCGAGAAAACGGCGTGCGCCAGGGACCGTCAGTTCCGGAACCAGCTGTACCAGGGCAACCGCCGCGGCGAGCAGCCCCAGCGCGGTGCGCTGCCAGGCCAGGAAAGTCCGCTCGTTGGCGAGAGTGAAGCGGTAGTCGAGCTCGCCGACGTCGGTTCTGGTCTCGCTGGTGTGACTGGCCACTAATACCTCGCAGGTCGTATCGGGACAAGCATTTCGACGGCCGAGATTTTAAGTAACGTTACGCCCGCCTCCCTTGCTTCGGGGGCGGGCTGAACCACGCGTCGAGACGATTGCATGATGAGGCTTGTGGTGAAGGCGCTGTTGTTCGACGTTCAGGGGACCGCGACGGATTTTCTTTCAACCGTCTGCGGCGAAGCGCAACGGATCAGTGCGGGTCGCTGCCCCGGCGTCGATTGGCCCGATGTGGTGCGGCGTTGGCGCGCAGGCTACTTCGCCGGGTTAGATGCCGCGCAGAGTCGCCAGCGGGGATGGGTTTCGGTGCATTCGGTGTATCGCGACGCCCTCGGTCCGGTCTTGGACGAGTGCGGCATCGCGGGGTTTTCGGATGCCCAACGCGAGGAGCTCACCCTGGCCTGGGAATGCCTGCGGCCGTGGCCGGATGTGCTGCCCGCACTGAGCCGGCTGAAGCCTGAGTTCACGTTAGCGACCCTGTCGAATGCCGACGTATCCGCGGTGGTCAACATCTCCAAGCGGGCGGGCCTGCCCTGGGATGCCATTTTTGCCGCGGAAATGGCGGGGGTGTTCAAACCCGATCCGGCGATTTACCGCATGGCCGCGACCTATCTCGGGTTGGATCCCGCCGAGATCATGATGGTGGCCAGCCACAAATATGACATTCGCGCTGCGGGCGACCTTGGTTTTCGAACGGCCTTCGTCGCGCGTCCGCTGGAATTCGGGGTCGACGGCGAGGCGGACGTGGACTATTCGAACGAGTTCGACATCAACGCGGCTGATTTTCTGGACCTTGCCGACCAGCTCGGCTGCTAAAGCGTTAGCGGTGGGCGGAACCCATCGTTCGCGGCTAGGGTCCACGCGGTCAAGTGGTCGCATTCTTCTCGGTGCTCGCCACCCCAAAGATTGTCAGTTCAAGGACCTAGTGGGGGCCCATCATTCCGGGCCCCATCATTCCTCTCATCATCGCCGGCATGCCATCGTGGACAAAACCTGTGACCTCCAGGGCATGCGCGCGAATGGCTTGCGTGAGGGCCGGATCGTCTGCGGTTTCCTCGGCTATGACTCCGGTGGGGGTAAAAGTCAACTGTCGCCGATAGCCGTTGGCATGCCGGAACAGCGTGGGCAGGCTGGCGCTCATGCACATGACTTCTGCGCCCTGGTCGAGGTGGGAGTACATGCTCGACACGTGCGCTTGGAGTTGCGCGACGAGGTCAGGTGAATTTGATTGGGTCGTAGTGCGTATCCCGCCGGGGATTTCCTCGACGGCGCGGGTTATTTCGTTGTGGCGGTTGAACATCTCGGTGTAGCGACTCATGTCCACGCCATCGACGCCCATGCCGCCGTGGTCGACGAGACCGACGTCCGGCGCTCGCCACCCCAAGGCGCCTCTTAGGACATAGCCAAGCGCGAGCACACCACCGCCTGCTCCCAGTGCCGCGAGTGCAGTGCGGCGCGTTAACCCCGCCACCGGGAGTCCCCGTGTGGTTGCCGCAAATCGGGTTGCATCTGACCTACCTGATGGGCATGGAGCACCTTGGCGGCTCGACGCTACGGCCGAGGAGCGCTTGGCGCAGTGGTAGTGGGCGACGGTGAAGCCGGTCCCATCTTCCCGCCAGGCCCCATCATGCCGGGCCCCATCATTCCGCCCTGTCCCATGTGGTCACCCGGTTTCATCTCGCTGCAGCAGGCCATCGTCCCCGGCCCCATATGTTCGTGCCCATGACCTTCGAAGCTCCAACTCAGGAAGAACCCCGAAAAGAAAATCGCTGCGACGATGAACAAGCCTCCAGCGACTATGCCCACCCACGCCGATGCCTGATTCAGACGGCTCGGCTGAGGCTGGGGTGGTTCGGTTACGGCGGAATCATCTGTCGGTTGAGGGGCGTCGGTCGTGCTGGTCATGGCTTGAACCTCCAGTCGTGAATGGCTTGATAGGCGCCATGCTACCCCACCCTGGGTGGGGTGGGATAAACTGGCAAATGAGTTAGGTCAATCACGGCCGGGTTACTCGTGGGCAGCCAGAAGGAGACGGTTGATGACTCAGGAACTGACAGCTAAGAAGCGTGCGGCGCTCAACCGGCTCAAGACGGTGCGGGGTCATCTGGACGGGATTATTCGCATGCTCGAAACCGATGCGTACTGCGTGGATGTGATGAAGCAGATTTCAGCGGCGCAATCCGCGCTAGAGCGCACCAACAGGGTGATGCTGCATAACCACCTAGAGACCTGTTTCTCGCAAGCAGTCTTAGCCGGTCGGGGAGCGACAGCCATCGACGAGCTCGCCGACGCCCTGAAGTTCAGTCCCGCGCTCACCGGCCCCGACGCCTGTTTGAACGGCACTACAGTCGACGAGGCCGTGGCAGCTGGCACGGCATAAGCCGGGCAGTTGCCGTCGTCCATGCCACGTGCGAATCCCTGGGTTGGGTTTGCTAGCGCCATAATCGACTGGCCCATATCTGGCCTATGCGAACCGATTTGGGCTTACGATACTGCACTTGAACTGCAACAACTCTGGTGCGCGAGACTGGGATTTAACCGGCGAACTTTCGCGAATGCAGAACGCAGTGGAGTCTGAAAATCTGCGATCTAGTTGCCCTTGCGGTGATGTGGCGGTTGACGGACTTCGCCCGTGTTGTTCAGCCGGTCTTCTGCCAGGGCTAGCAGCTGACGAAGAGTGGAGATGAATTGGCTGACCCGTCAATTAAATGCCCAAAAGTCAAGTAGCGGACTACTCGTGCACACCATCGCCACTCCATTACCGTTGACGGCAACCCTGGCACCGGCGGGATCGGTGGGGCCGGCGGGGCAGGCGGCGCCGGCGGCGGCGGGGGCGGCGGCGTCGGCTTTGCCACCGGCTCCGCCCAGGCCGTCGCCACCGGCGGCCAGGGCGGCGATGGTGGGTAGCGACTGCTAAGGATGACAGTCAGTGGGACTGAACGCGGGCGCGACGGTGTCGGTCAGCGCCGGATCCGGTTTCCCTGAGGACATCGACAGTAGGCCCAGCACGCAGCGAGCGGCCAGCAACCAGTTCGCCGGCTTCTTCATATCCAGGCCGCCCAGGAGTTCCTTGATCATGGTCAGCGTATCGAAGTAAATACGTTCGCAGACAAGCGTTTCCGCGGCATCGAAGACAAAGTACGCGGTCATCCGGACCCGGAAGCGACTGCCGGTCGGCGGGACCTTACCCAGATATCCCCGATGAGTACCCATCAACCAGAACTCGACGATCACCGCGTCGGCGCTGTGTCGCAACGCGATGATCTCGTGGTCCTGGTCGGGGAACGCGGTGCGCGTGTAGGTGTAGTAGTCACGCACCGCCTCGTCGCCGTCGTGCACGAGCATTTGCGGGATCAGCTCGTAGCGGGGATGCGGGAAGGTCGACAACACGTCGTCCCAGGCGTGGCGGACCTCGTCGTGGAAGTGGTCGAGCACGAGTTTCTGGCGTGCGGCAAGCACTCCCGGAGCAGGAAACGCGGGGATGGTCACGGGTTACTTCCTATCGCCGAGCAGACGCAAAAGCCCCCGACACGCCGCGGCGTGCGGGGCTTTTGCGTCTGCTCGGCAGGAGATCATGCCCTCGGTGTCCAGGCGACCGGCAGGGTCTTGATGCCGTGAATGAACTGCGACAGCAGTCGCGCGGGTTCTTCCGTCGCGGCGATATCGGGTATTTCGCGGTGCAATTCGTCGAACGCGACCCTGATCTCGCGGCGTGCCAGGTTCGCGCCCAGGCAGAAGTGGGCGCCGCCTCCGCCGAAGCCGACGTGCGGATTGGGGTTGCGCGACACGTCAAAGGCCCACGGATTGGTGAACTTTGACTCATCGCGGTTGGCCGAGTTGTACCACAGCGTGACCTTGTCACCGGCCGCCATCTTGGTGCCGCTGAGTTCGACGTCTTGGGTCAAGGTGCGTCGCATGTAGACCACCGGCGAGGCCCACCGCACGATTTCCTCGACCGCGGTCGGTGCCAGGGTGTCGAAGTCGGACCACCACTTTTCCCGCTGGTCGGGAAACCGAGACAGCGCCAGCACGCCGTGGCTGATGGCATTGCGGGTCGTCTCGTTGCCGGCCACCACCAGCAGGATGAAGAACGAGGCAATCTCCTGCGAGGACAGCCGTTCGCCGTCGACCTCGGCGTCTACCAGGCTGCTCGTCAGATCGTCGTGGTGGTTGACGCGGCGATCCTCCGCCAGCGCCGTGGCGTAGGCGCCGATGTCCATCGAAACCTGCATGAACTGGTTGAAATCGGTGGTCAGGTCGGGGTCACCGAAGCCGAGAATCACGTTGGTCCAGTGGAATATCCGTTGGTGGTCCTCCTCGGGAATTCCCATCATGTCGCAGATGACCTGCAGCGGTAACGGCCCGGCGAGCTCGCTGACCAGGTCGGCCTGCCCGTCGGGATGATCGGCGATCAGCGATGCGACCAGCCGGTGGGCCCGTTCCCTTACCGACGCCTCGATGCGGGCTACTACTTTCGGAGTGAACGCTCTGCTCACGATCGCGCGCAGTCGCTGATGGCGCGGATCGTCGAGCACGATCATCGAGCCGAAGTACTCGGCGACCTCCGGCGTCTGGTCGCTGATGGTGATGCCACCGGCCGAGCTGAAAATGTCCGGATGCCGGCTGGCGTAGAAGACGTCGTCGAATTTGGTCAGCGCCCAGTGCCCGTCGCCTCCGGCGAACCCTTCGTATTGGATGGGGGGCCAGAACGAGATGGGGGCCTCGCGACGCAGGGTGGCGAAGGTGCCGTCGCGGACGTCGTCGTCGAGCCCCCAGAACTTCAATGAGCTGAGATTGATATCGGCAAGCGGGATCTCAGGCGGCGCCGCCCCGTTCGCCCGCGAGGTCAATCCCCTTTTGGAACCCGTCTTGACTCCCATCTAGACCTTCCTAGCGTTGACCTGTGCCGCGAGCAGACGCAAAAGCCCCCGTACTCTCGGCGTGTCGCGCGCTTTTGCGTCTGCTCGCGGCAGTGGGGTCAGTGCGTGCATGCGGTTCTGGCGGGCGTCCCCGTCGCCGTCGCATCTTTCACCGATTGACCGTCCATGAGGATCCTGCACGTCAAGGTGCCCGGCCCCTGGGCGCTGATCACGTACACGCCGCCACCGTAGCCGGGGAACTCGATCGACCACGGCAGTTTCGCGTTTACCGCACGTTGCTGGCCGGTGTCGGTTTCGTAGGAGATGTATTCGGCGACAGGGGAGCTGCCGCTGATTTCGTAGCGGATCGTGGGAAAGTCCTGCGCGCTGGCCACGCCAGCGGCTGTCCCACCGAACGCGACACCGATAGCGAGCAACATCGAGGGTCCGCCGAGATGCTTCGTCATGGTTTCCCATGTTGTCACTGCGCGCGACGACACGGAAGCGGTTTCTGCTTAGACCTTTGCCGCCGGGTGTACCGATTCCACTGTGTACAGGTGCGGTTCGAAGCCTGTCGCAATCGCGGCGCACACTGCCATGTGTTCACGAGTGCTCGGGTCTTCGAACATCGCCGTGTATGCCTCGGCGCTCTGCCATTGGGCGTAGTTGACGACGCGGGTGCTGTCGGTGCTGATGTGGATGTTGGCCGAGATGAAGCCGGGCACGAATTGCATCGTCTCTTCGGTGGCCAGGCGCAGCTGTTCGGCCAGTTCCGCGGCCCGCTCGGGCGCAACGGCGAAGACGTTGATCAGGGTTGCGAGTGGGGCGTGCGGTTGGATTTCAGTCATCGGGAGAACCCCCTTTATGTCAGGAACCTTACATATTCGACCGTAGCACGATGTAAAGTTCCTGTCATGGGTGAGCCGGACATCGAGCGTGCTGCGGGCTATCTGGTGAAAAGGGTGCAGCAGGGGCTGCGGCGCCGCTGCGATGCCGCGCTGAAGCCGACCGGGCTGTCGATGGCGCAGTACGCGCTGCTGCGTGCCCTGCACGACCATCCCGACGCGTCGGCCGCCGACCTTGCCCGGCTCTGCTTCGTCACACGCCAGTCGCTGCGTGACGTCTTGACCGGGTTGCGTACCGCCGGCCTGGTCGGCCCGTCGGCGGCGTCGAGGCGAGGGCGCGCCCGCGCACTGCAGTTGACGCCGGATGGACTGCAGCGCCTCAAGAGCAGTCACGCCGCGGTTGAGGGGATCGAATCAGAGATGTTGCACGGGATCTCGTCCTCGGCGCAGGGTCAGCTCGCCTCCCTGCTGCTTCGCTGCGCCGAAAACCTCGAAGCCGCTTTGGATGCGCCCGCGCGCCCCGCTTAGTGTGAGTCGGGGGTTCGGCGATCGGAAGGTGAGCATGTCGCAAAGTGGCGCAAAGCGAGTCGTAATCTTTGGCACTGGCTTCGTGGGCAGGATGGTGATCGCCGAGATCGTCAAGCATCCGCTGTTCGAGCTGGTCGGTGTCGGCGTCAGCAATCCGGACAAGGTCGGCCGCGACGTCGGCGACATCTGCGGTTTGCCCGAGCCGGTGGGAATCACCGCCACCGACGACGTCGACGCCCTGATCGCGCTCAAGCCCGACGCACTGGTGCACTACGGCCCGACGGCGATGCACGCCAAAGAGAACATCTCGCTGATCACCCGCTTCCTGCGGGCCGGGATCGACGTGTGCTCCACCGCGATGACGCCGTGGGTGTGGCCGACGATGTCGGTGAACCCGCCCAACTGGATCGAACCCATCACCGAGGCCTGCGAACAGGGTGGCGCATCCTGTTTCACCACCGGCATCGACCCGGGCTTCGCCAACGACCTGTTTCCCATGACGCTGATGGGCCTGTGTTCCGAGGTGCGCCGAGTGCGCGCCTCGGAGCTGCTGGACTACACCAACTACGAAGGCGACTACGAAGTCGAAATGGGGATCGGTCGGGAGCCCGAGTACAGCCCGATGCTGGAAAACCAGGACGTGTTGATCTTCGCGTGGGGCGCCACCGTGCCGATGATCGCGCACGCCGCCGGAATCACGCTCGACAAGATGACCACCACCTGGGACAAGTGGGTGACTCCCACCGAGCGCAAGACCGTCAAGGGCATCATCAAACCGGGTCATGTGGCCGCGGTGCGGTTCACCATCAATGGGATCTACCAGGGCGAGACACGCATCCAACTCGAGCACGTCAACCGGATCGGGCACGACGCCGCCCCCGACTGGCCCTCCGGCCAGGACGACGACGTCTACCGGGTGGATATCGAAGGGACCCCGAGCATCTTCCAGGAAACCGCGTTCCGCTTCACCGATGGTTCAGGCCGGGACCCGGCCACAGCCGGGTGCCTGTCGACAGGGTTGCGGGCGCTCAACGCGGTCCCCGCCGTCAACGACCTGCCGCCGGGCTGGGTCACCCCGCTGGATCTGCCGCTGATCGCCGGCGCAGGCAACATTCGCTAACCCCCTGGCATAGAAGTGGCTATGTCGTTGTACAGCTCACGCATAGCCGACGCACTGAATGGCTATAGCTTGTAGCGGCAATATCAGGGTCGGGCGGGATGCGGGCGCGTGCCGACCGAAGGCGCGGGCTGAAGACGGGGACTGACAGATGGTCGAGGAAGCTAGGCCCGCGCTGGGCTTGTCGATTGGTGCCACCAACCTGGCAGCCGTGACGACAGATCACGCCATCACCCGCAAACCCGTCCTGACGCTGTACCGGCAACGTCCGCCAGAGGTCGGCGTGCCGTCGGAGAACCCCCGGCTGGACGAGCCGGGATTGGTGATCACCGACTTCGTCGACCGCGTCGGCGACCCGATCGGAATCGTGGCCGCCGACGGCTCGGTGCACCGCAGCGAGGCACTGGTCGTCGACGGACTGCGTGCGCTGGCCTCCGCCGTCGGCGGGCGCACCTTAAGCGAAAGCGTCGCGGTGACCTATCCCGCGCACTGGGGGCTCAAGGCAATAGACGCGCTGGGTACCGCGGTGAGCCAGGTGGCTCAACGGTCCCGACCACTGGCGCTGATCCCGGACGCCGCAGCGACCCTATTCGCCGCGCGGGCCAACCCGGGCATACCGGCCCGAGGGGTCGTTGCGGTGTGCGATTTCGGCGGCAGCGGCACCAGCATCACCTTGGTCGATGCCGCCGCCGAGTATCAGCCGCTGGCCGCCACCGTTCGGTATCCCGACTTCTCCGGCGACCTGATCGATCAGGCGCTGTTGAGGGCCGTGCTGGCCAATACGTCGAGCGGCGATACGGTCGATCCGTCCGGCACTTCGGCGATCGACTCGCTGAGCCGGCTGCGGGCCGGATGCCGAAGCGCCAAGGAGCAGCTCTCGTCGAGCACGGTGACCACACTGTCCGACGGCGACGTCCGACTCACCCGCAACGAGCTTGACGACGCGATCCGCGATTCGCTGAACGGTTTCATGGCCGTCCTGGAAGAAACGATCAGGGGCAACGGAATTCGCGGACCCGATCTGGTCGCGGTGGTTTCGGTCGGCGGCGGCGCAAACATCCCGGCGGTCACCACCATGCTGTCGGGCACGCTGCGCGTCCCGGTCGTCACGACGCCGCGTCCGCAACTCGCGGCGGCGATCGGCGCGGCGCTGCGGGCGTCCCGCGGACCTGGCGATAGCACTGCCACCGCGTTGACCCCGGCCGCATCGCCCCCCGGGCCGGCACACGAACAGGCAAGGGAACAGGCGGCAGCGGAACCGCCCGGGTGGGCCGAGGCTCGGCTATCGGAGCCGGTGTTGCGATCGATGCCGGCGCTGGCCTGGTCGGAGACAGCCGACGATTCGCGCGTGCCGCCGGTCCACGCGGGCCAGGATCCGAAGCCGGGCGGCGGGTCCGGCTATACGTCGGCCCGCCCGGCGCTGAATTTCCAGCGCACCGCCCGGCCGCGTCGCGAGCCAAAGCCCGCGGTCATGCCCTGGTACCGGTTGCCGGCGGTGCTGGCCATCGGCACAGCAGTGGCGGTGCTATTGGTCGGCATGGCGGTGGCCATGGGGTTCGGCTCCGACGACACACCGGCGACCACACCGGCACCGGGCGTGAGCAGCGCTCCGGTTTCCCCGGCGCCGCCCGCGCCCCCGCCGGCTCCCGTCCAGCCATAGGCAGGTCAGGTTGCGGCCTTTTCGTCCCTAGCCACCTTGAGGGCTTCCTCGTTGTAAGCCTTGTCGCTGGCTATCGTGTCTTTGATCGATTGGTCCTCAGGTGCCTCGTCGCCGGCAAATTTAGGATTGCCGTCTTCGTCGAGCCAATCGTTCACCGCGGTGCCCGCGATCGTTTTCCCGGAACCGGGCAGCACCAGCGTCGGCCGGTCCTCGTAAGCAGTCATCATCTTGGCCGCTTCAGCTTTTGCCTCTTGGTCTGGCTCTGGGTTTTCCTGCGTAGTCATTCCCTACCGCCTTTGGTCCTAGCGGGGGGTTACCCGTTGCAGGGCGATGCCGAAACTCAGTTCGGTTTCGGGTAGCTGACACCGGTCAGCTGTTCGGAAAGCTCCCAAAGTCGCCTGCCGTCGGCGTCGTTGCGCGCCGCCCGGGAGAACTTCGCCAGGGTGACGCCGCCGCCGGCGGCCTCATAGAAGCCTCGCGGTCCGTAGAAGGCGCCGCCCTCAGCGTGCGGTGCCGCCGCCGCGTACAGCGCGGGCAGAATTCCCTCGTCGATCTCCTGCCAGAGGAACGGCGCCCAACGCCAGGACGTCGTGTACAACCGCTGCATCAATGCGGGCTTTTCGCGGCCGTGCGATGGCCCGGAGATCTGCAGGTTGGTCTTGGTCAAACCCGGGTGCGCTGCGTTGGACAGAACGCCCCAGCCGGCCTCGCGGCTGCGCCGGTCCAGCTCGCGCGCGAACAACAGAACGGCCAGCTTCGACTGCCCGTATGCCGACATCGGCGCGTAGGACTTCTCGAACTGTGGATCGTCGAAGTGCATACGGCCCGTGCGGGCCGCCAGGCTGCTCAGCGAAACCACCCGCGCGCCGCTGGCCGCGCGCAGTAGCGGCAGCAGGTGTGCGGTCAGCGCGAAGTGGCCGAGATGGTTACTGCCGAACTGCAATTCGAAGCCGTCGGCGGTGGTATCGCGTTCCGGGGGTGTCATGACGCCGGCGTTGTTGATCAAGATGTCGATCGGGCGGCCTTCGGTGTTGAGTTGTTCGCCCAACGCGGCGACGGCGGCCAACGACGACAGGTCGAGGGTTTTGATGGTCAGTTTGGCGTCGGGAACCGTGGCACGGATTTTCTCGATCGCGGCCTCCCCCTTGGCGCGATTGCGAATTGCCATCACGACGTCGGCGTTGGCCGCGGCCAGCCGCCTGGCCAGCCCGAACCCGAGACCGCTATTGGCTCCGGTGACGATTGCCAGCTTCCCGGTCAGATCGGGCACCGTGGCGACGAGGTCGTTTGCCATCCGTGTCACTCCCTTTTTTAGCGTCCGCCTGGTTAGTGTGCTCCCGACCTCGGCCGGGCCGTGTTTCGGGCTGGCACGGGCTTGCGTGCAGTGACAAACTGCGTGCATGACTAGCAGCGGACTTGCGAGATTTTCGCGCACCGCCGCCATCTGGATGATGGTTGTGGCGGTCGTTGGCTTCATCGTCACCTTGGTGCTGAACGCATTCTTCCTGGATGACTTTGACGCATACGGCGAGGTGTCCGTCCCGGGTTCGGGCACCTTGCAGCTACCCGCCGGTGAGGTCAACATCAGCCTGCATACTTTGGTCGTCGGCAGCCCCAACGGGGGACTGCCGGTACCGCCGCTGGGCATCACGATCACCCCGCCCGACGGCGGCGCGCAACCGGTGGTGACGGAAAACATCGGCAGCACGACGACGAACAACAATGACGCGCACGTACGGGTGTGGACGGCTCGGATCCCCGCCGACGGCACCTACAACATCAGCACGGACGGCCAAGTCAACGGATACATCAACCCTC